>FTCU01002242.1_pt1 | contig 20490 bp, 24 predicted proteins | sample 1639521 | NCBI WGS metagenome assembly FTCU01 (sample SAMEA3914864, study PRJEB12502) | metagenome | biome: forest; material: soil | place: USA | collected 2012-03-12 | depth 0.3 m
ATGGCCGACCAGGTCGCCGAGGCGTCGCACTGGCCCGAGATGCGCGCGCTGGTTCTGGTCGTGTCGGCCGCCAAGAAGGGCGTCAGCTCGACTTCGGGCATGCAGCAGACGGTAGCGACGTCGGGGCTGTTCCAGGAGCGGATTGCCAAGGTGGTCCCTCAGAACATGGCCGCCATGGAGAAGGCCATCCAGGAGCGCGACTTTGCCTCGTTCGCCGAGGTCACCATGCGCGACTCCAACTCGTTCCATGCCACCTGTGCCGACACCTACCCACCCATCTTCTACATGAACGATGTCTCGCGGGCGGCGATCCGCGCGGTAGAGCAGATCAACGCGGCCGCGGGGAGGACCGTGGCCGCGTACACGTTTGACGCTGGCCCCAACGCCGTCATCTATTATTTGGAGCAGGACACCGAAGCCGTTGTGGGAACGATTTACCATGTTCTCGGGGGTGAGGTTGACGGGTGGAAGAGTGCCGTCATCAAGGGGCTGAAGCCGGTTTTGTCGTTGGACGAAGGCGTTGCCGGCATTCTCAAGGCTGGCGTCGGCCGGGTTATCATGACTGGTGTCGGCGAGGGTCCGATCAAGACTGAGGAGTATCTGGTTGCCGAGGACGGGAGTCCGGTGAAGAGATGATTCAGCTTCAGATCGGCAGCAGTGGAGCGGGAATGCCTAGAATAATAACAGCGAAGCATGAGTGGATTGGGCGGGCTCAGCGGGTTATCGAGGTTATGTGCGCACAGTACGGAACCTGACCGTAGCCGAAGCCAACCATCCATGATTCGAGCCATTCAACCTGCCAGCCAGAATCTGATTTTCAAACCTTCGGCTTCTGGATGACTATTCTGTACTCCGTATTCCTTACGGAATACCCCAGATTTGCTCAGATTTGTATGCACAAAATTGCAGGGGTCGCCCGGCAGCGGAACGCACGATGTTTCTGTGCCCGGTTACGTCAGAGCCGACGAAACCACCACGGCCTGACCCCGTTCGGGGGCGTCCGCGCGGGAAATACAGGGGAGGGGTCCTTGCCGACACGCGACTGGCCCAGGGCGCGCCAAGGCAACCCCAGCTTTCCTGTCCGGACATCGTCGCCATGTCTCGGTGCATTTGTCGAGCCGGACTGAAAATATAAGAACTTCCCGACGTATTCCTCTCCTCACCACTGCCGTCGAGATACGGCAGCCAGACCCCGTCGTCAGGCCCATTGCTGGGGCCGAATCTGAACCGGCAACTCGACGAGTATGCAACTGCCGGCGCCGCCATGAGCCGGAACTTCTACGACATCGACCCGGCGGGCGAGGTGCTGTGCACCTACACCGACGATGGCAGCGAGAAGGAGAGGCAGGTCAGATCAGTGAGTGTTGTGATGGCGGCCACCACCAACCGCCAAATGCTTTTGCCGGCACCCTCCTCTCCCATCCGATTTGTTGACCAGACGCACCCCCTTTTCCGCAGGAGAAAACCAAAGTCCCCCTCGCGAAAGCCGTGCTCTACGCCTTCCTCCCCGCCGGCTACCCGCACACCGTGACCGACGACTACCTCGAGTACCAGACGTTTGACTCCCTCCAAGCCTTTGCCTCGTCCATCACCTCCCTCCTCGCCAACCGCGCCGTTCTCGAGGGCCTCGGCGTCGGCGACTCGTCGTCGTCCCCAACCGGGGCCCTGATTCTCAAGATCACGGGTGACACCATCTCGCGCATCGCGACCATTTTGTTTGCCCACCGCATGGGCCAGGCGATTGAGCCCGAGTGCAAGTTCTATCGCTTCCTGGCCGACATATTCAACGACTGCGCCCAGTTCCTCGACCTGTTCACGCCGGCCCTGCCCTACCTGCCCAAGCTGGGAGTCATCGTCTCGGCGGGCGTCCTCCGCTCGCTGTGTGGCGTGGCCGCCAACGCCAGCAAGGCGAGCCTGTCGGCTCACTTTGCGCTGACGGGAAACCTGGCTGAGCTGAACGCCAAGGAGGCCTCGCAGGAAACCGTCGTCAGCCTGTTGGGCATGCTGGTCGGGTCGCTGGTTGTGCGCATGGTCCAGGACAAGCAGGTCGTGCTGATGCTCATGGTGGTCCTTGCCGGCATGCACCTGGCCATGAACTACCACGCCGTGCGCGCCGTCCGCATGCGCTCGCTGAACCGCCAGCGCGCCACCCTTGTGTTTAGAGAGTGGCTGGACCACGGCGTCGTGCTCACGCCCGCGCAGGTATCGCAGAGGGAGAGCATCCTGTGGAACGGCAGGGGGAACTTGGCGAGCAAGAGTGGGGACTACACGGGGTTTTGCGACTTTGTGACTTACGGCGAGCTCAGGGGATGGAACCCGAGGGGTTACCACCGGTACGACTTTGAGACGAGCACGTATTTTATGGGGATCTGGCATCGAGGGGGATACTTTTACATGCGAATCGCCTTGAAGGAGGGGACGACGATCCCGTTTTCGGCCTGGTTCGACGCTGTCAATCACGCCTACCACTTCGACTCGGCGCTCAAGGACGGGCTGCAGAGCCATTATGAGAACGAGATGCCGCTGGGCTATGTGTCTGAGGAGCAGAAGGAGACGATATTTGCGGCAATGACGGCTGCCGGGTGGGATCTCGCGGCGAATGCGCTAGAGACGAGGTTGCCAGTGAGAGTGCGGCTCGGCGATGGGAGGAAAGGTGAGCCTGGGAGCGCTTCTCAATTCTGTCGGCTTCGCCGTTTCCAGTCACTAACCTTGTTTTCCAGGCCTCCATCTGTCCGAGAAGGACCCAGCGCGCCTTAATGGGCACCAGGAGGCGAAACACGACTGAACGAACAGCGGAATGGTTCGGCTCACCTCCGAGGCTTCCCTTTTCGCATCGGGTGAGGGGGTATACACATCGGTCTTTGGATAAGGTAGGTAGGCGGGCTAATGCTGAACGAGGCACCGAAGACACTCTGTACTTTACTCGAGATACCACGCGCTGATGACGGGGAACGTGCACCAGGGCACCATCGGCTGTAATCCAGAGGCCTGGAGCGGTTGGGATGCCGGTTGTGCACCTCCACTCTTAGATCCTTTCTTCGCCCGTGATGTGACGCCCTCATGTCTGCAAACGCCCTCTCCTGCGCCTTACAACCGCACCTCCGAGCTGAGTAGTATGATAATACAGGAGCAACAACACTTATCCGTACACCGCTGCCACACTGGGGTCTGCAATCCCGACAGCCTAACCTCACTTGCCCCCCACGCGCGTTATGAGAACCCAGCAGCTCGCAGGGCACGCATCTTGACGCCCTCCCAGGAATTCAGCTTCGGCCGCACGTCCAGGTAAAAGTTGAGCTTCCCCTGCCCCGCGGCGTCGCTCCGGCCGGCATAAAAGTCAATGATGTACTCCACCTTTGTGCCACACCGGTCCACAATCCAGTCGTGGCGGTCAAACGGGGCCGTGTAGCCCAGAAGCGTGTTGACCCTCGCCTTCGGGCTCATGGTTGCGCTGCCCAAGCCCGCAAAGCTGTGCAGTCGCGGCCCACCGCACCCGCCCTTGACGACGGGCTCAACGTAGGGCGCCTCCCACCTCAAAATCTCGGCCCACGCGCGCTCGTTGACGGCGTTGTGGATGGGAACCACCGTCTTCATGTCCGCCGCAGCCGTCTCGTGACCCTTGCGCTTCATGGCCTCGAAGAATTGTTTCTCGGACGGGTAGACCCAGTGGCCGGATTTTGAGGCCCCGGTTTCTTGCTCGTTGTTGTCGGGGCATGCCGCCGGGCCGGGATCCGAGGAGCGGGGGATGCTCGAGATGACGCGCGACTCGTCAAGCGGCGAGCGTGTGCGCGGCGGCGGTGTGCGTGTCGCGGAGGGGTCATGTTCTTGGGGATGCGATGGTTGGGAGAAGGATGGGAGTCGGAACCATGACGACCAAGAGGTGGATGAAGGTGTCGCGCTCGTTGGCTGTGAGTTCTGCGCTGTCCCTGGTGCTGCGGCTGCTGTTGTCGACTGCGCCGCGCGCGCTTGTTGAGCTTGCTGCAACCACAGCTCACGAGTCTTGTCGTCGACCGGGCACTTAGCCTCCTCCCCCGTCATCTGCGCACCGGCTGGTCCCAGTCCCTTCATGCTCGGTGTGGTCGCCGTCGCCGTCCCCGCGGTTGTTAGCTCCACTGCGCTGTTTCCCCGAGTTGTCGCTTCCTTGCGACTGACCAGAACTGTGTCGAGCAGGTCCGTGTGCATCATGCGCACGGAAATATTTCTCTCGGTATCGATCCCTGTGATGAGGTTGTTTGATGGTTAGACGACGATTCGAGCTCAGGGCACCAAGAAGCAGCCCGATAACGTAAATTTATTGTGCCAGCTGAAACGGTCTGATGCCAAGACATGCAAGACCGTCGCCGGCTGCCAGCCCAGCTTGGTGTGATCATAAGCACTTCAAACAGCGAGATGACAGGAGAAGGGTGCTTCAGTTTTCGTGAAGGTCCATCCGTACTAGCCTTGGAACTCCAGGGAGCGTTGAAATCATACCAGAATACCCATGGCAAACCGAATTGTCAACGCTAACCTCCTGTCTGCTGTGTACTGGAGGAGGGGCAGAGAGTCGTGTGGACGGGGAGCCCTCAACCTCTCAGCCTCCGGGGCCAGCAGCCCTGCACGCCACGCCCTTTTGCAAGAGAATTCAAGTGAAATTGACTATGTCATTGGGGCTCCCATTGTTAGGGAGGTAGTTTGACGGGAAAGGTGCTAACCATTGCCCACTATGTCTCACCCAGGGCGTAGTACCGTGCGAAGGGCATCCATAATTATCTGGCAGAATCCTGAAGACTTTGAGGGTTGGTTGACCTGGTGGTGCGCCAAGCCAACAGGGGCCGCAGCACTTCGATAGTTATGCCTGAGCCCATGTCGCAGAGCGGCGGCCCGGAGTCGACCAGCAACCAGCCTGCCGCCATGTGCCATCATACTAAGGGCGATGCCCTCATCGGCACCCTTGAAGGGCACATCAGCCACGGCGGACGACCGAGGCCGACCAAGGCCGAAAAGATCCGGCGGTACTCCGTACAGAGTAGCGTTCTGAAATGGCGGGTGGGAGGGACCTCGGGGGGGGACCGAAGCTGCGAGACGACGGGTAGACATGTGCCTGGCGGCGGCTTTCGTGAGACCCCAGATCGAAAGGCAACGCAAATCACATGCCACTGCGACGCGAAAGACGCCCCTTGCTAGAGACAGAGACCGCCCCGTCAGTGCGTGCAAGCTTAGAGGCTGCTGCTGCTTAGTTGTAGTCGCGTGCGGTACGGTACAGTACCTGCCGGTGTCGTTCCTGCCCAGTCGAACGCCCGGAGGTTGCGGTTGGCGAGGGACTGCCATCGCATTCCAGGAATGCAGGATGGAAGAGGACAGCTCGGCGGACGAGTGAACCCGGCAAGCCGTCATCGTCGTCGCCCTCGGGGGGGTGGGCCGAGGTTGGGTGGCCCTGTCCCTGTCGCGTGCGCTCCGCAGGACTCCAGGGCTCCGGCGGGAGCTAACGTGCTGGTGTGGGGAAACGGCGCCGTCGCACGAAACCCATCGGCGCCCAACTCGCCCGTCCGCCAGTATCACCTCATGCAGCCCACGAATTGCACCAATCTGGCAGCGCGGGGCAGCATGCAACCTTGCTTGTCAGCGCAATGACATCCATGGCGGGGGATGGCAGAGATAAGAGCGGATCCCCGCGTGGAGAGCGCGGGACTCGGGATGGCAATCGCCGCAGGGCCGGGGGGAGAAGCGCATTGAATTGGCTGAATCCCATCATTGTCAGCTTGACCGGCAGGAGCAGAACCCTCCAAATGTGTCGCCCGACCGGTTGCTGTTTGCGATCGACTGATGACCCTGCCCTTTGGAAAACGTCACCGTCAGGACCCGGCGCGCAGGGCGACGGCAGCGGGAAGAAACGGGACGGCTGTCGGGTGGGGGAAGAAGGGTGCAGCGCGCCAGAGCGGGCTGGCGTCGACCAAATGGCGTGGTTTCGCACTCCGGCCGTCGGCCAAGAAATCCCAGGCCCAGCGGGGCGCCCCTCATTTGATTGGCCGTCCGGATCTGCCAGGCAGCCTGTGTGTGTGTGGTGCTTGCCTGCTTTCTGCCTTCTGGCGCATCTGGAGCTTGTGAAAAGGAACCCCCCAGACCTCGTCCACCAACCTGGCTTTCCTTTTTGAACCCAGCAACCTGCTCGCCAGTGCCCAATTCTCCTCCCTCGACCTGTCCTGCCACGTATCGTCGCTCTCGCCAATCGCCGTCCGCCTGCCCCCGCACCACGCTTCGAGACCACGACCCGCTAGGACAGCAATCGTCGCGAGGAGAAAATTTACCGAACATCATCACATCGACCTCTGCCGACTGTGCCGGAAATCGCCGCACCACAATCCCGAACCCCCTTCCCAACTCAATTCTCCCGCACACAACCACAACCACCACCATGTTTGCCACCAAGGTCCTTCGCCAGGCTGCCGTGCACGCCGAGCGCACCCCTTCCATCAGATTCCTCGGCAAGCGCACAATTCCCGGTATGTCTAACCCGTCCCCGAACGCGCAGCGAGCCATGCGCTGACTAGAACATGGTGGCAGCATCTGTCGACCACTCTCCCCAACCCCATCCCGCCTCGCCGACCAACTCCCTCCCGGAGTCCTTCACGAGCGGCTCCTCTCACACCACGTTCAGCGCCTACCGCGACCACGCCCAGCAGTTCGGCCCGCTGCGCAAGACCATCCGCGTGGACGCTGGCGTTGGCGGCAACCCGGGTTCCCAGCTTGGCCCCGTCACCCCGCCCAAGGGGGTTTTCTTCGACCGCAATGACCTCCCCTCTCGCTTCCACCGCCAGCCCCTGACGGCTGCCGAGATTGAGGCCATCGAGACTGGCGGCGCAGCCTTGTATGCGTAAGCGATAAAACTTGCCTGTTTCAACACCACATTTGTTTTCTTCAAACAAGCCCAGCACTCGATTGGGCACCACTCTGGCGAGATCTCCCTCGGAATCAAGGGGTTTCGACGATTTGCGGCATCACCACACCAACGTCAACCCTGCTTTGGGTGGGCTCGGCCTCGCAATGCGTACGACAGGGGCAGCGCTTCAATGACGCTCAAAAGGAACCACAGACACGCAAGGTGCGTGTCACCGGAGCGTCCACGTCGAGATACGGACTCGGCCAACGCCAACGAGCGTGGTCTTTTTTCCTTTTTTTTTCTTCTTTTTTTTTTCGTATACGGAATTGGGTTTGCCCTGCTTCGCATCAGACGCGAGGGCTTGCATACACATGGGGGATTGGGCGGAAGAAATGCATTTCATGGCGAATACCCGGGGCCTTTAGCGTCGAAAATGTCGGCAGTACAGAACACCGTGGACGGGTCTGGTCTCGATATAGTTAGATAGGCAAACCAATGCCGAAACTTGCGTCTACCGCAAAGCTTACGAGCTACTATTGCATTCTCTTTTTGCCCCCCTGCTCGCCATTTCCATTACTCTAGATCTCGCGGTGGGCATGTGCAGCGTTTACAAAGAGAATGCCTCACTCCCATCAGCGCACGCCTTGCTCCTGGGGAATCCCGCGCATTCTTCCTGTTAGCCTCTCACATCATCATGTCTGTCGCTCTCTTTTTTGTTCGTGTAACTTCAAAATCTTCAGGCATATCAGAAAAAGTTCTAATCCGTATCCTTGAACAGAAACTTATAATTACGCCTTCCTAATAATCGACGGCCTCGTAAACCTCTACCGGGCGACTACCAAACAACAAGAGTGGCTGGACTAGGCTACACAATTACCGGGTATGTTCACTCACCCAGTTGTAGATCTCGATCTTCCATCTTCTTCTTTTTGGCTGTTAGTTACCTACCTAGAGGTATCTAGAAAGTTAGCATTGTGTCAGCTAGGTTGGTCAACTTTCTTGTCAGGTTCCTTGAACAGCAGTGATTCTCTACAACATAAAATGGTATTGAAACAGTTAAGATGGTTCCGAGGCACCGGCCAACAGCCAGCGATTTGAAAAGTGACTTGAAATTATATCGAAGTTTAAGCAACTCGTCACCACCACGACCTTTAGTCACCTTCAACCTAGAGGCAGAAAATTGGCACCCGGAGAGCAATCAGCTCTGCTGTTGGCGCGTCATTCTAATATGACAACACACTATGTTTAGTCATGTGAAAGTCAACAGTCCAATGCTCTTATTGAGGTAGGCAATCCGTTTCCGTTTCGCTGCTCTATTCAACACGGGGCTCCCTTTTCTACGTGGCAGAGCTGAAGCACCTGGGCCTTTAACAGGATAAAGTTGTAACCGACGAATCTAGACATGGCTCGTACTTCAACTTGCTTGTCCCCTTCTTCCACCAACTTACATATCTAACCATCCAGTATCAACATTTTTATTGCAGAGGTCCCAACGGCACGAGGTAATATCTCAAGATGATTATAAGGGGGCTTGCCAAAGTCACGCCCCCAGGAAGTGGTAATGTATCTGGGAGGTTTGAGCATGTTAAGTGTGTGGGCACGGTGAACATCGACAGCACATTGCCGTGGCAAGACTCAGGCCACACTAGATTGTTCGTACAAGACAGACATCCACGTCAGAATACCTCACCACACAACAAAACGCGAAACTTCTTCCCCTCAACTCCGCCTGATTATTCAGTGTCCTCAACAGTGGACGTTAGGCGTATCCGTTCTGAAGAACCATTCTCGAGTCGCACCCGAAACCACTCCGTCCCCAGTGCTCACGCGCTCACGGACCGGCCCGTTTGGTTCATACATACGTTCCCGGCTGCCCGGTGGTGGTGTATGTACCAGGCTGTCCTGGACCCGCTCCAGGACCAGTCTCAACCACACCTCCGGTCTGCCCAGGGGGTCCCAATTGCGTGGGACCGCCGATCTGCGAAGCAGGCGGGTTTGTCACAATTCTTGAACGAGTCATGTTAGTACGGTTGGAAACTGGAGGTCTGGAGAGAGTTGCCACTTGCCCTGCCTTCTCCGACCCGGTGCCGTTCTTCTTCTTGCCCCAGTACTTGGCCACGACGTACGCACCCTGTTCGCCAAAGGGGTCGGACCGACGCGCTCGGGTTGTGGGAGCATCCTGGATTGAAAGACTTACTAGAAAGGCGCTGACAAGGAAAGCAAACGCAGCCATGAAGGAGAAGGCCAGAACCGTCCGCCACTGGCTGCATCCAGAATACGCAATGTCGGCAGGCCCGGTGACGAAGAAGGGCGCCCGCCACCATCCGCCCCAATAATAGCCCCAGTAATTATAAAACCACGGGGAGCTGCATGTACTGGAGCCGGTGCGCTAAACAACAGGTCAGCTTGAGCCCAAGGCCGGGGAGCATGAATGAAGCAGTGGGGAGCACGCACCGTGACCAGGAGGCAGAAAACGACCAGCCACATAACGAAGAGGATAAAGTCGGCCGGGAACGCCAGAAACGCGTAGAGAAAGGGGGCGATGAAAACGATGGAAAATACGGTGCTGATGGACGCGGTGACGATGCCGTAGACAACCCTGCCATCCCTTGTCGCCCCAGCATTCGAGATCCTGTGCAGGAATGAAGCGAGGATCCCAAGCACAAGAACAGAGCACATGAGCTGCCAGATGCGTAGGCCCACCAAGGCAATTTTTGAACCGGGCCCCATGGCAGCTTGTTGGTGGACGTATGTAATCGCTAGGTTTTCTTGGTCGTGGATTGGTTTGACGTGGTGAAGATGTGTTGGGAAGGAAACAACATGGAGTTCCGACCCCCTTGGCTTCAAACCGTGCAGTTTTAAAACCCTACCTGGCGCTTTGTTACCTCCCCTTCCCAGGCCAGCTTGATCATGGCATTTTGTGATGATATCATCGGCCCTGGTAAGTCCTCTCGGCATTGTCTTCGTTTCCTAAAACAGCGGAGGATGAGGCAACACGAACAATAAGCACCACATCCCGGAAACGGTCCAATGTCATGGCCAGTCGTACCCCGCAAGCAGTCTCTGAATACACAACCCATTACATCACACCGCGACCCGTGGTTTTCAACCATCCAATTCTCCGTTCTGGCCGGTGGGGGGCGGAGCACTGTCAGCTGCCATCACGCCGATTGAAGAACACATCCTCCTGTGGCAGAGTTGCACCCGTATAGCCATGGACAAGCTAATGGATATCGAGAGTGGTGTGTCCCGAGGCGTCAATATCAATCCGACGGTTCATGGCACCCGAGATGGTTTGTTTACCCTGGTTGGACTCGGGCAGAGTAGATAGGCCAACTCAGGGATCAGGACGATTGTGCCTGGGTGCCAGGGGAGACAGCTGCCTGTCATGGAAGGATAAGTAACTGGACTTAGGCAGCTCTTTAGCGGACGTCATGCTAAGAAGGACGTTAAATGCGTAACTGACCCTCTACCTGACTCCCGTTCCGGTCAATTACCTGGACATCTCCAAAGCTCTGCTGATCTGCTCCAAGCTCGCCCTCCCCCTCCTTCTAGAACCCGCGAAGAGTTGCCAGATCCTCACCGTTCTCCCGTCATCGTGATATTTGCACACTAAATTGGTGCTGATTGAGGGTGTATTCTTCATTTGCTCGCGGGGTGGAGCTAAGAGCTGAAGCTTCGGCTGCCCTTGCGGAAGACAGTGGAATAGTAGCGCGTTGAGCTGGGACTGTCTTCTTTGTTCATCTACGAGTGTCTGCTTTCCACCGGTGGCGCAGCGTGAGATGGGAATGTCATGCCGTGTGGCCGGTTTCAGGGTTGCTGCCCCCCAGATCGAACCGAAACCCATTTCCGTCGAGCCATGGTGTTTGCGGGACTGTCACCGTTCCGACACAACGGGAACGCACATGCCGACCTGTACTACGTGTCTCTACACTAATTCGCGTTGCAATCTTGAACAGCTGGCGCAGGCGGATGAGTCGAGTTGCGTCATCCTGCACATGTTCCATTGGGCCTGGGGCTGGCTGTTGGGGCCGGTGCAGTACTGAGATCTTCCCGTGGCTGCACCTGGGAAGGGGGCTCGCGTAATGTGAGACTCTCCATTCCACCCAATTTGCAGAATTTTTTGGCCACTGCGCATGCCGTGTATCGGTTTGCGGTGGGTAAAGAGATGGTTTCTCAGTGACACCAGTTGCGCAATATGAGCGTCGACGGAATTCCGAAACCCCAATGCCGTCTCAAAGCACCGTAGAGCTTGGAAGATGGTTGTTGCTGTGTATACCGACTCGGCGATGTTATAACCCCTTTCAGTATGCCCTATCCCCTTGATGATTACACTGACAGTTTCGTACCAGCAACTTCCTGCTGATTTTTTACGTCCTCCCAAGTCGCAAACCCTTGCCCTGATAGGAACCCCTCACTGCCCACGACTTGCCATTCCGGTATCCTCCGGTCAACTCAGAGGACAAAGAGCAAGGACGTGCGAAACATATGCGGCTAGCCGGCGATGGTACGCGTGCGGAACAAGCCCCAGTTGGACGCCACGTGTTTTATCTGCCAGCGTCCATCGGCGGTGTGAGAGTTGCGTTTGAGTTGGGCAGAGGGGAGACGGATCGGGATGGTCTTGGCTGTGGCTGGTGTCTCATCGTGAGGGAGGTGAGATTTAGTCAGGCTGATGGGGATATGTCTCAGGGTTTCGCGCATTCGGGCGGTCAAGGACGGGTCTGCATCAAAACATTGTTCTGCCTTGCTCCACTCGTGGTATTCGTCTATCCCGTCAGAATCCCCTCCCTTTTTTTCTTCTTACTTTTTCTTTTCTTTTTATGAATACACCAAACCCAGCATCTTGCGGGCAACTGGCGCTGCCCCAGCCCAGGACGGTTTGCGGGGTTGCTCCGCCAGTGCGGCAACGCAACCCGACGTGGAATCGTACAGCATATTCGTAACCTTCTAGTTCCCAATACATGTCCCGGACGATGAACTTCGACCTCGCACCGCATGACACGGCAGGATGACCTGCATTGCTGGTCCCTTTTGTCTATACTTCCCGCAACTTGAAGAAACGATTCCGGAACAAACTCCGGAGCCGAGGAGGGGGCAGTGAAGATGCTCCTCGATTCGAGCCTCGTAAAAGAATGCCGTGGCATCTGAACTCCGTGACCCGTCTCTATTCCAAACTCTCACCCCATTATTTTCCCCAACCACGTAAATGCCCTTGCCAAACCAGACCACCCGATCCATGCTTTTTGGTTGTGTGTACAGATCACGCTGACCTGAAAATCTAGACACTAGAACATAAACAAATGGGTATGTACAGCAGTAAGCTGCCTCGCGCCATGGCGACAAAGAAGATGGTGAAGAATGGACGCTATCACAGTCGCCATCTCCAAGAAAAGAATCACGGAAGAATAAAAAAAGGAAGAAAAAGGAACGACGGTAATAACCAATGGGGTATCTTGATTTAGAAGCAGAAAGAAACAAGAAAGTGAAACAAAGGGAAAATAGGGGGTATGCCCCTGGTGGTCCTGTCGTGTCCTCATCAAAATCATTGTTGGCATTCGTTCATCTTCAGAGACGGCCGCAGAAGGAGCGTTGTGAAATGGTTGAATGGGCGGCATGGTGGTCGGAGGATCCGTCATTTGCGCAGGCCGACTTTGCCAGCGAGGTTCTTTAGCCAGACCGAGGCGCTATTCCGCCTCTCGTCCTGGCACTCGCGGACCATGGCGGCGTCGCGCACCATGGGTCCAATGATTTCGACGTCGCCAAGCTCGGGAAATTTACCATCGTCGCTGAGCATTCGCGGGATGGAGGGTGACAGCTTCTCTTCGGGTGCGCGCCGCAGCTGGGACACCGCCAAAGGGTCGTCTTTCCATTGCCGACCCAGGCGATCGACGAGATCGTCTTCGGTTCGCTGCCATTCCAGCTCGATCTCGGCCCATTTCGCTTCCGTCAGGGCATACGTCTTGGAGGTGGACCCGTAGTGTTCGCCAGTCCGTACCAGGTGCTTGGCGTAGTTGGTCCTGGCAAGATTCCAGTCCGCGCGGAGCGCCTGGAGGGCAGCGAGGTCGGCCGTCTCGAGCACGTAGGGCTTGGGGTCAATGGTAAAGTTTGCGTGGCCGAGACGGTCGGACCAGGAATCCTGGTGGTCGAAGAAGGACGGGAGTGGGGATGGTGCGTCGCTGAATGTGCTCGAGATGGTTCCCCGCCGGAGGGAGGTAAACGAGGGCTTGCTGCTGAGTGGTGGCGTCGGGCATGTCCTGGATCCAGACAGGTCGGGAATCGGCGACGGGATCATTGTGGGAGATTGCAGGGGCGACGCCTGGAGGGAATGGGCCTGGCTAACAGCTGCCTCAATGAGAAGGGGCGGAAGGAGTGGGGTTGTCGCCGTGGCGCGATCGCGCTCAACCCTTCTCCCGAGGGCTGCCGGCAGCGTATCTAGGGGTGACGGTAGAACGACACTCTCAGAGCTCTCGTAGAAAGAGAGCGCGGGAGTAGCCGGTACCGAGTCATGCGGGCGGTCCGAATTGTACAGCGGCCCTGATATGGACGAGGATCTGCTCGAGGCGTCGAGGGAGAAGCTCGGGCGAGGATCCGCTAGGGAGGGATCGGAGGCGGGAGAGAAGGTCAGATCAAGGCGCCTGGATGTGGATGAGGAGCGCCAGCGGCCCAGGCCGGGCAGTCTCGATCCCAACCTCGTGCCCCAAGTTGAGAACCCAGCGTCGGACCCTTGGCGTCTCTTTTTCTGCCTGAGATTTGCGTTAAAGTCGCCGTCACTGAGAAAACCGACATCGTAGTCCAAGTCCGAGCTCATGTACGGGTAGAGTGTCCCTTGCATCGAGTCGCCATTGTGAGAACACGGGACATCGCCTGGCCATCAGGTCAGCAGGGGATGCAGGCAGCTGGGACGGGTGGAAGCACATACACAAGCAGTAGTCGGGGAATCCGAATTCGCGGTCGCCGTGCCTTGGCAGGGCGGCAGGTTCCTCCTCCTCCTTCTCCACTGGCTCTTCCTCGACGTCCGGCAATTGCGATTTGCCGGGTCTGCTCGCGTGCAGCGATTCTGTGGGTGATATCGGGGTGTCCGAGCATGGCGGCGATGCGAGTTCGAGCGAGGACGTCGAGCCGGATAACCTCGAGTGGTTGGCGCGCGGAAATGTTGATGGGCTGGGTGACGGCGAAGCAAGGTCGGACGACGACGAGTCGTACGCGGCAAAGTACAAGGATGCCGGTTCAGCCGCTCGGTCCTGCTGCTCGAGCTTCCTCCTCTCCTCCACCAGCCGCGGAAGCAGCAGTGGCTTCAATCCGGACGACATGGGAGCTTTGCAAGCATCAGGGACGTGCTCGCTGGTCTCTGGGGCGTGTTGCTGTAGCTTGTGGGTTTCGAGGACGTGTGCTGTCACGAGGGTGGGTGAAGATGCAGTCGGGGGTGGTGTTGGGATGTGAGAACAGAGGCGGCGGCGGGGGTCGACAATTTGTTGTTGGGATCAGCGACCTAGAACGACCGGGGGGAAAGCCTGGCTGCGCTCCAAACACGATCGCTGAATGTGTGGCACCGACAGGGGTGGGTGAATTGGGTTTCCTGTGTGTTGTGTTGGTAAATATTTGCGGGGCGCGCTACCGGCACGCTTGGGCGCCCAGCCGGCGGTCCAGATGGCGGCGGCGGCGGCGGCAGTTGCCCTGATGAGCTTGGTTTGGATGACGAAGCTGGGGCCGGAGCTGGCCAGAGTTGGCTGGCGCAAGGTTGCTTAGGTACCTATGGATGGTCGAAAAGCGACCCGCGGAAGACTGGTGCCGAGCGAACGCGAAGCGGAACCAAGCTGGAAACCTGTGTTGCTTCTGGAGCTTCGCCAGTTATATGAATCCCCGCCCACGCTCGCAGTCCCTCCATCAACCCCCCTTCTCAGTCCCCCCATACGAGTGCGTCGCACGGCTGGATGGCCCCTCGACCCCCGTGTCTTGGTCGTCGGCACCTCGTGTTTCGCAGGATTTGTTTGACGAATGAGGGTTGCCCGTCCCCCCAGGCAGGCGGCTGCTGCGAGGTCAGGCAGCGGGCGGCCACAATGTCGATTCGACGGTGCCTGCGTCCCTCTTGGGGGTCCTGGAGACAGGTCGTCCGTCAAGCTCAGAGGGGCATGACACAACCGGTGCATGGGATCGCAGTACGTGGGCCGTCCAAGACGGGTGTACCAGGCATCGGTGGCGCTGTCACTTGTCACTGGCACCACGTGTAATCGGGCACTGTGCTAACTCTCTGTCTGCTGGGACGCCCGCCGGCGTGGGGTTGGTGCTGGGCGGAGGGAACGCGGGCTTTTCTGTGGTTGGCCTCTGGGCCAGCGGCCTGGCGGGGGATCTGGGACGCGCCCGGAGCGGGACACCAGCACCCAATCGATCCCTTGCGGTCAATTGCTGGCCAGACGGGCACCCAAAGCCCCCCTCCGCACCTTGCACCTGGTCGTGCGTGAGCAAAACCAGGAAACCTGAGCCGTGCGGACCGGCTGGGGGTTGGGCAATGTGGCGCGGCACAGGTGGGCCAATCCAAGAGCCACTCCGGCGAGAGGCGAACAGCTGTCGGGCCTGGGTTTGGCCAGCTTGGGCACGTGAAGCGACCATCGGCGGGCTCGGCGGTGTCGAGAAGGATCTCTCGCACAAGCACCAAGTCCCTTATGCATGTGCTCTGCACAGAATACTCGCACAAGACTGGACTGTGCGCTCCACGACAGTGGTTATGACGGGCGCGCAGGTTGCGGGGTGGGAGATGAGAATCGTGGGATTCTCGGGGTGCAGCTGTGGCATGGCATGGCCCACGGCTCGCCGCTGTCAAAATATCGCTTCTCTGCGTACCTGAGCTGTGGTGTGTCTGCACCGGGTTGGCCCATGTTGGCTCAGGCACAAGTGACCAGATGGTCTGTTGCTTCGGATGAAGAGCGCGTCACATGCTGCGGTGGGGCGAGATTCCAGAACATCTGGTTTGGGTCTTGACCACTCGTCCCAAGCTCTCCGGATCTGGCCGGGCTCGAGCTCCCTGTGGCGGTCAGTCAGAATCTTCAGGGCGCCGCCGCCGGCAACAGTCAACCGGGCTCGGGGCTCAACGGTTCCGCCCCCCAAGGGGCCAGCACATGCCAGCAGGGGCCTGTGTGCCGCACCGTTTCTTTCCATTGCGCAGAGGCCTGCAGCATTGGCCAATGGCGGTCGAGACGGACCGAGCCTTGGGGGCAGGCAGTGGGCCCGGCGTGAAAACCCTGAACTGCCGCTCCGCCCGGCCCAGCAAGTTTTGAGCCCAAACTCGGTGCGTCTGCGCGCTGCAACGACCGGATGCGAGTCAGAACTGCGGCTGCGGCTGCGGCTGCGACTGCGACAACGGGCAGTGGACAGCGAGACAGCTCCCCGCTTGCTTGTTGGCCGCCCAACTCGCTGCCCGTTGGTGGCGATCGCTCGAATCCACCTGCGTCCTTCCGCACGGCCGGCTTCGCTGCTGTGTACGGAGAGACGGAGTACATGAGGCTATTTCTTCAGCATGGCACTCGGCTCGGCTTACTGTGGAACCATTCGAGAGGCATCAAGATTGACCGTCGCCCTCGGTTTGACGAAGCGGGAAGGCGATGACGCATAAAATCAATTCTGGAGGCTGGCGGATGGGCGTGCTGGTGGGGGGGACCAACGCCGGCCCACAGTCAGCCCAGCCAGCCGAGCCAGCGTCTTTTGCCCGGGCCTGGCGTGCCTGGGAAAAAAAGGCTCGGAAAAACAAGGTCGCTCCACTGTGGGCCCGTGGCTCTGTGGGTGGTCCGCTGTGGGCCGGCCGGTTTTGGAAGGACTTGGAACCTGGAAGTGGAAAGCATGGATGGATCCGCGCGCCTGGATGGATCCAGCGCCAGCCGCATCCAGTTATGCTGGCATGACACGAGCAGCCTGCGAGCTTGCCCGGCCTGCCTCGAGCCTGCCCTGCTCGCTGCGTCGTGCTTTGCTGCACCCAGCCTGCCTGCCAGGTTCTGTTTCTTCTTTTCTTTTAGCGCCACCGTTGCCTCCCCTTTCCCTCCGAGCCTGGTTTCGCCGAGGGAGCTCGTGTCCCTCCTTGCTGCCACTTGCCTGCCTCGGTGCCGGTAAACCACTGCGCAGCTTCAGGGAAGCAGTACTCGCCGCGTCGCCCTCCCAGTCCTCTCCGGCCGCTCGCTACCGTCGCCGCCGCCGCCGCTCTTGCTGCCCCCAGGCTTCTGAACGAGAAGGTGTGGTTACACATACAGGTACAGGACAAGCACAAGAACCTGGGAGGCAGTACTGTAGCATACACGTACCGATATACGAATTCCGGCCAACAGATCGGGGTTCGGACCGTTTGCGTTTTTCCCCCGGCCCTCTTGTTGGCTGCCGCTGCCTTTGCTGGGTGTTCAGTGTTCACCTCGCAACGCATCCGCTTCCATTGCATTCCACGCTTGCTCATGTTGTATCTCATATCCCATGGCACAATCGGCCTGAATCCAGTCTCAGAACGCACACAATCGGAACCGTGGCCGGCTTTTCCACCACGCCCGCCTGTCACTGGGGTCCATCTCCGGATGCTTCTGGCCTCGGCTTCGCTTGCCACCTCCAACGCCGCCCGATTCTGGAAACGGCTGCATCCTGTTGTGTTCCCGGAAGGGCAATTTGCCCTGCCGCAGCGTCCTCGGCCTGAGTACCAGCGAAGCTTACAAAGCCTGACCGGCGCACCACCGTCCTGCAGCTGGCCGTCTCGAGGTCACGGAGATTTGCGAGAGCAGAGCACCGCGGTGCATGGATGCGCCTCAGGACTACTGAGGTTCACGGTTCGCCGTGGGGAGCGAGCCGTCACACATGCCGCGTGCTGCTGTCATGCTGTCATGTTGTCCCACGGGATCAAGAAGCAACCAGCTCGCGGCCTCCCCCCTCCCCCCCAAATGCCCACGTCGATACCATTGCGCTCTCACGCGACCGGGTGCGGGGTTCCTTCGCAGCAGATGTACCACGGTATGCCCACGGTTGACGGGGGTATGGTATTCAGTCCCGTGATAGGGCGCCCCCTTCGCCGCGAGAGACAAGACCTCCTCCGGCCCACGGGTTCCTCCTGCTGCCAATAATGCATCCCCATTTTCTGATGCGGTGGCCGTGCAGCTCTAGTTCGCCATCCTTTCGGCACCGAGTGGTCGTATCCCATTGTATGGCCTTGCAGCTGTCGGCGCTCGGCGTCTTGCGCCAGCGAGAACAAAGGAAAACAAGCGACTTTGAGCATGGCACTGCCGCCATCGCCAGCAGACTGGTGCACGACCCCGCGCCATTTGGGAACATGTTGACGCTGCAGCACAACCCAAATCCATCTTTCGTGACGCTGCCAAGGAGCGGTTGACGTGCTGCCATGTGGTGGCCGGTCAGGACGAGGTCCCATTGTTCCCAGTCTCGTTGAATATCACTTTCCGTCCCTTGCATTAGCCCGCCGTCAAGGAGGGGCGCTCCGAGATGGGATTCGCCCACCCTTCACCGGCGCCCTCGGGACGGGCCCTTGCGGCGCTCGGCTTCTTGAGGGATGATGCGGTTGGGTTTCTGGCCATAGAGAAGTCTCCCGTACCTGCCGATCAGACTTTTCCTGCCCTCCCCGGCCCCCGCCCTCGATTGATCGTGGTGAATAGGTATGGATGGGTCTAAAACTTTTCTTGTCAAATACGGCCCAGTCTTGGGGCCTCAGCCCGCTCAGTGTTGCATCGAGGCGGATTGACAGCTTACACGTGTAAGGGCTGGCAAAAGAAAACTCTGATGCCGAACTTGGTCAAAGCTATACTGCGACAGACGGTGGTGACCCGAAAGGAGCCGCCGAGAGGTCCCTGATCCGTCGGATCCACCCATTCCGGCCAAGTCACCACCACCTTTCGTGCTGCCCGGAACGTTTGACTTGGCCGAAGTCCCCAAGCCGGAAAGAAAAGACCCAGAAAAGGGTAAGGGACGAAAAAAAGCACCAAGGAAAAGAAAAGTGCCGAGGCACCCGGCGATGTTGAACTTTACATGCCCGATTTGGGGCGTGCGATGACTCGGAGCGGTACCTTCATTAATACAGATGTTAATATAGATGAAAATGCAACCTGGGTTCCGCACCACATTAGAATTCCGCCCAACACAACCCAGAGGGTGGGAGTCGAGGGGCTATGTGACATGCCATTCTTACCACTACACGTGTAGTGAATTTTCCGATTGTAACAGTCCCTGCGGCCAGCCCTGCCGTGGAGATGGCAAATCTCATATTGTACTCTGTTCTGTGAGGAAGGATATCGATGCTGCGTCCTGAGTATGCTTATTATTAGCATTCGGGCCAGCCTTGCAGGCGTCATTCTTTTATGCGTCTTGGTGACATGAAGCACCGTGGCTGGGTGCCATAAGACAATACTTGGAAGGTCAAATCAACGTTTACGGCCACATCGACTTGGTCCCTCGTATGTTTCAGCCTATGTGAGAAAACCCCAAGTCTTCGTATGCCCCGAACCAGGATCAACGTAAGAGCGGAAACATTTGTAATGCCTTCAAACACTCTCTAGTTTCGTCCTCTCACGCTCCTCGGGCCCGGCAGCAGTCAAGAAGCGAAGATCCGCACCCAACTCAGCCTGATTTACTTCGCGCAAGTACAGGCCGCGATACCCCCGGACAGCCTCTCGTGACACCCATGGCGTCTCTCCAGCCCGCTGTATCTGCTGGCTGCGCTGCTCCATTCTCTGCCGTATCTCCCCCTCATCCAGCTCCACACTTAGCAACCTCTCCTCGACATCACAAACAACCACGTCCCCGTCCCTCAGCACCCCCAGCACCGACGTCGGATCCGCCCCCTCGGGCGAGACATGCAGCACGATCGTGCCACCAGCCGTGCCGCTCATCCGCCCATCCGAAATCCGCAGCATATCCAACACCCCCTGCGCAGCCAGCTTGCGCGGGATCGGGATCAGCCCCGCCTCGGGCATCCCCGGGTTCCCCACAGGCCCGATGCCCCTCAGGACCAGCACACTGTCTCGATCAACGGCCAAGTCAGGGTCGTCGATCCGCGCCGCCAGGTCGGCGGATCCGTCAAACACCACTGCCTTGCCGCTATGCTTGAGAAGCCGACGGTCCTTGGACGCGCTCGCTTTTATCACCGCCGCGCCGCCGGGGGCGAGGTTGCCACGCTGGAAGACGACCAACGCGGACGACGGGTAGAGGGGGTTGGCGAGCGTGCGGACGCAGCCAGCGGCGCTGTTGGAGGGCAAGGGGCGGAAGGGGGCTTGAGCGAGTTCTTCGCCGAGGGTGCGACCGGTCACAGTGAGTGCGTCGAGGTGGAGCAGGGGTTTGAGCTCGTAGAGTAGGGCGACCATGCCGCCGGCATTGTGGAAGTCAGTCATGTAGTTTTCGCCGCTGGGTTTGAGGTCTACGAGGAGGGGAGTTTGGCGACCGATGGAGTCGATTGCTGCTGGGGTTATGGTGCCCGCGAGGGCGGGGTGGCGGTTGACGATGGCCATGAGGTGGACCATTGCGTTAGTGGAGCCGCCAATGGCCTGGAGGACAGTGATGGCGTTGAGAAAAGACTCTCGCGTGAGGACGGTTTGTGGTTCGAGACGTTCCTTTGCGAGCCGGACTGCGTGGGTGCCTGTCGACTCGGCGACGCGAAGGCGAGCTGA
>FTCU01000289.1_pt1 | contig 20483 bp, 27 predicted proteins | sample 1639521 | NCBI WGS metagenome assembly FTCU01 (sample SAMEA3914864, study PRJEB12502) | metagenome | biome: forest; material: soil | place: USA | collected 2012-03-12 | depth 0.3 m
ACCCCTTGCATATCGTCGTTCCCGGGCTCCCAGCACTCTTCGACACCAGGAAACCACTCCTGGACCCTGTTTCCATCGCCCAGCGAAGTTGCACGCGCAGCTCTCCACAACCCATCATGGCAGCAGCAAACTCTGGTGCCTCGGTGGCCTCGGCCGCCTCGGCGTCGCCGCGCTCGTCGCAAGCCCCGTCCGTCAAGTCTGTCGAGGCTCCCTCCTCGAAGTCGCCAAAGCTTAGCGGTCTCAACGGGCACCCCGTCCTTCCCGCTGGGGCTGCCGAGCATTCGTACTCGCCAAAGCCGGCCGAGAAGGGCTCCATGAAGGACCGGCTCACCCGCATGTTCTCTACCAAAGACCAATCCCGCAGTGTGACCCCGGTCTCCGCCGAACCGAACGGCGTCGCCCAGGTCAAGAAACTCCAGGAAGGGACCCCGACCACGGCGTCGCCGCCTCCAAGCAAAACAGCAACCTCTAGGGAGGTGTCGCTCCGCTTCGTGCTCAACCCGGAAGTTCAAGGCGGCCACGAACACCACCTGAAGTCTAGCCGCCGGCAGGAGAAGCTTTCGGACCTGATCAAGAACTTCCTCGGCAGGAAACCAGAGCAGGCACCCGACAACGACCTCTCGCTGGTGTCCAACTGGGTCGACAATCTGAGGCAGGAGAAGGACGGCGTCGCGTCCGACAAGAAGCTGGCCACGAACCCGTCGGCGACCCTCGCGGAGAAGTATGGCAAGTGCCAGGAGATTGTGGGGCGGGGCGCCTTTGGCATCGTGAGGATATCGCACAAGAAGCTGGACAACGGCCTGGGCGAGAAGCTGTACGCCGTCAAGGAGTTCCGCCGCCGGCCCGAGGAGACGGAGAAGAAGTACAGCAAACGCTTGACGGCCGAGTTCTGCATCTCGTCGTCGCTTCGCCACCCCAACGTCATCCACACCCTCGACCTGGTCAAGGACGCCAAGGGTGACTACTGCGAGGTCATGGAGTTCTGCGCCGGCGGTGACCTGTACACCCTTGTTCTGTCAGCCGGCAAGCTCGAGGTCCAGGAGGCCGATTGCCTCTTCAAACAGATGATGCGCGGTGTCGAGTACATGCACGAGATGGGTGTTGCCCACCGCGATCTCAAGCCCGAGAACCTCCTCCTGACGACCCACGGTTCGCTCAAGATCACCGACTTCGGCAATGGCGAGTGCTTCCGCATGGCTTGGGAGAACGACGCTCACATGGTGTCCGGCCTGTGCGGCTCGGCCCCTTACATCGCGCCAGAAGAGTACACAGCTAAGGAGTTTGATGCTCGCGCCGTCGATGTCTGGGCCTGCGGCGTCATCTACATGGCCATGCGGACCGGCCGCCACCTCTGGCGGCTCGCCAAGAAGGATGAGGACGAGTTTTACACACGGTACCTCGAGGGGCGTAGGGACGAAGAGGGCTATGCCCCGATCGAGGCGCTGCACAGGGTGAGTGTCTCAGACAAGCAAAACATCGCCGGTGAGGTTTGCGGTTTTGGTATTAACCCTTCTGGCATCCAGGCTCGCTGCAGAAACGTGATCTACTCCATCCTAGACCCCAATCCGACCCGGAGAATCACTGCCTCCCAAGTTCTCAAGTCCGAGTGGGGCCGCGAGATACAACTCTGCAAGGCCGGCGAAGAGGGCCTCTAACACACGCTCCGTCGGGCGGACGGCTGATGCGGCACCTCAAAAGGCAACCTCACCACCGTCTGACGGAAGATGTATGAATTCATGTCGAGCTGCTGCACTGCAGTATCGACCTCAAAAACCCCCTCGCCCAGTCGTTTTGACGGCTTGTTGGCCTCTCACTTCCATCTCTCCCATGATGACACCCTCACGATACCCCCACGCGAGGCACCGCCACTCGTAGCACGAGGCGACGATGGCTTATCACGCATTACGACACGGAACGCCGCGGTTCGGGCGAGCATCGGAGTCTGGAGTTGATCATTTCCCCCTTGCCCTCAGTTGGTGGGGCGGTTTCTTGTTATTCTTAATGTTTTGTTTTATATTCGCACTTTTGGTTCTCCTTGGGGTGGTGGTAGGCAATCTGCCTTTTTAAGCGCTTGGGCGGCCCAGATAAACCTCTTTTAAAGACAGCATTGAAGCGTTTCATTCCCCGGCAGTTCAACACTTTCAATCCGGTCAACTTTGATCCATCTTGGTTCGGCGGGCTTGGTTGGGCGGGCGGGCTTTCTGTTCGTTTGCACGCAGGCAGCAAAGAAATTGATTGCCGGTCCCTTACCGTGTTTTTTTGGCAAATACATTCCATCCAGACTCGCTTTGCATGATACCACGGCTTTGCTGGCCTGGGTTTCCCAATCTCGTGCCTATGCTGCCTCGGCTTCTTTCCTTCAGGTTTAGTTGATATATTAGGTAGTCTGGGACATGACACCAAGGTCAGGGGAGACGGTTCTTTGCCTGGCGTGGACAAACGAGATTTACCCCTACCCTCCACTTTCGGTGCTGTATCTTGACCACCAGACGAAATCAATGATGGCCAGTGGGAGAAGTGATTTGCCTCCTTGGGGTGGTGCGAGTCGCTATTTATTTCAAACTTTTACGCTCTACATGTAGGTTCATCCATTACCCGGGACCCCTTTTCGAACAAGTAAACAAGGCTCCGGCGAGATACCCCCTCGCTGACCAGGCCCGACTTTCTCGACCAACATGTTAAGCATGTTGAAAGACAACGAGAAAGAAAGTTCACTGGGAAGATAAACAAGGAAAGTAAGAAATATTCCCGATCACGAGTTTCAGACTCCTTGCGATACCCAGGGTCTTGCACAACTGACTGCCACCGTCAACAAATCTAGTGTCCAGGATTCATCATGGCCCTTGCCCTCCTTGCCCTCCTTGCCAACGGGCAAACAATTCCTGCGGCTCGCCCCCAGACTCATGTCACATTATCAACGTCTGTTGCAACAGGCCTGGCCTGCTGCTACGAGGTTTACACACATGGTCCTGTATTTCCGCATGACCCACACTGGCATCAGACCAGACCTTGCACCCAGGAACAGGTCGGCAGAGCCAGCCCAAAGATTATCAAGAAAATAAGTGAAGAATCAATAGAATCGTTACTAGTATAGTAGTATAGTATACATAAAAAGAAGTAGATGGAACAGTCTCCCATTTCCGTCATTCCTAGCGCGCCCACCAGCCGGCTTCCACCATCCTCTCCCCCGCCTCACAACTCGCACCCTCGCCCGCTTTTGGAACCCCAGCGAAGGGCAACCACCAGACTATTAGCACACCAGAGATAAATACAGGTGCCTCTTCATCACATCGCCACAAAGACCAGAGAACACGACGCAACAGCGATGGGAGAAAACGCCGTTATTATATCCGCCTCCCTCCATCAGTCCATACTAACAACCCACACAACCCCACACCACACCCCCCTTCCCAACTCCCAACGCCCAGTCAGGCGAGACGAGCCCAACACACAACGGTATAACACAAAAGGAGAAGGTAGAACACGAGATCAGTCGAGAAGAGTGGCCGAGAACCAGAGAGATACCGAGAGAGAGATCAAAAGAGATCAAGAGAAGGGATGATGATGATAACAAAAAAAGAGAATATCAATCACTCAATGAATAGTATGAACACAACAAGGACCAAAGAAGCCCTCCCCTCCATATCCCTCCATCCATCCCCATCCATAGACGCCGCAAAAACAAACCAAAGTACCAAACACTCAAAGTTACCCCCTAATACCCTATTCCTACCCTATCAGATCCAACCACCCCCCCAACCTTACCAAACCTCCATCTCAAATTCGATCAACTCGATATTCATCCCCTGTCCACCGACCCTCCCCTTCTCAAGTTATACGAGAGTAGTCTGGTAGAGTCCTCCTCCACCTTCCCAAGAAAATACTCACAACAACCGAAAGAAAAAAAAAAAGATCATGAATGAAACAAATCCCAAGCCCTCGCACAAAGCCCCAAAAACTCCTCCTTCTTCGCCTCAATAGTATCAGGACTATCCCGTCCCTCGCCAAACGGCCCCCTCCTCGCCGCAGTCGACGCACCGGCGGCGCCAAACGGCAGCGGGGGTGCGGCAGGCGCGGGCCGGCTGCCGTTGCCCAGCGGCGGGCTGCCGCCTTCCTCGTACTCTGCGCGGCGGCGCTTCATGGGGCCGCTGCCGCCTTGGTTGTTGGAGGGGGCGGGCGCGGGGTGGGCGCTGGAGAGGCTTCGGCTGCTGGTGTCGGCGTGGCTTGGTTGTTGAGGGGGTGCCGGTCGGGTGTGGGCGTGGTTGTGGTGGTGGTGATGGTGGTGGTGGTGGGCGTGGTTGTTGTTGTTGTTGCTCTCGTGGTTGCTGTGCGGCGGGTCGCGGGGGTCGCGCTGGGCCTGCTGCGGGTGCGGGGGAGACGGCGGCGTCGGGGGCTGGTGGCCGCCGTAGCGTACTAACTTTGGTAGGAGCTCGGGCCGGCCGCCGGCCAGCTCGGCTTGGGCTTCTTCGGCCGACTTGTATTCGCGCGAGCGGGCCGACTGCGGGGGCGGGTGGTGCGGCGAGGGCAGGGGCGCGCGGTTCTGGCTGGCGAACAGCGCGTGGCCGCTCGACTCGGGGTGGCCCGAGAGGCCCTGGCCGAAAACGTCGGCAATCGGGGGGAGGCGGTTGTGGGTCTGGTTGGCGGGCACGTGGTGGATGTGCGAGGTGCTGGCGAGGTTCGAGGGCTGGTTGGTGATGTGACGCGTCAGCGGGTGCGGGTTGTGCCGCCCCGTGAATGTCTGGCCGAGCGGGGCCGACTGGATGACCCGCTCGTTTGCGAACTGCTCGTGCGACGGAGCAACGATGCTCAGACCGGGCGGCGCACCGCGCTTGCGAGCGAAGCCGGGGGTTTTCGCGGCAAAGTGGCCGACGTCCCGCTCCTTCTCCGGAGCGTCCCCCCCGAGCTTTGCCGACTGCTGCTGTAGCCTGGCCTCGATGATCTGTCTCTGGTGCTCCCGGACGCTCATACTGCGGTTCAGCTGCTCCTGCTCGGCAGCGTCCTTCGGCACAAAGCCGGGCGACAGACACGCGATGCCAACCTCCTGGATGACCAGACCGTCCCGCGCGGTCATGGGGCGGCCGGTGGCGGGAGAGACAATGTTGGTCGTGTTTTTAGAGAGGTCCAGCTTTCTCGGCCGGTGGCGGGCGGTCTGCAGGCCGGGGGAGCCGGGCTCCTTCTTGACGATTATTTTCGGGGCTGTGGCATTTCGAGATCTGTGCGTCGTTGGACAGAACGCGGATTAGTAACGAACACACGCTGGGCAAGCAAAACCGGAGCGACCAAAATCGTGCTTACGCGCTGGGGGGGGAGGATTTCTGCAGGCTCGCCGTCGCACCGGCGCCCCTCGGGCTGCCGCTGCCGGACCGCGGCTGTGGTGCGGGCGCATGGCTCGCCGAGGCCGACGAAACTGGCGGCGGCGGTGGTGGTGGCGCGGCGGCCGTCCTCTGGGCGCTGGGCGAGGTTGTGGTCGGGGGAGGGAGGTCGGAGGCGTACGACGATCTGTCGTGGGGAGCAGGCGAAAGGGCCATGGCTACTGCGGTGCTCATGATCGGTGTGCTGCCCCGGGAGGTGGTGTTGTGCTGCTAAAAAATGGTCCGATGGGTTTGAGGGGGACGTGCCGGGATAAAAGAGGCCTGCAAGGCCTGCAAGCTGCGGCGCACCGGGCGTGTGGACGTGCGAAGGTGCAGACTGCAAACCAGACGTGCAGAGTGCAGACGGATGAAGCGAGGTTGCGGCGGCGGGAAAGGGGGCGTTGTGTTGGGCCTGCAGAAGCAGAATCCTCCGGGTCTGTGTTTCTCTGGCCACTGCGACTCTGCAACGCCAGCGGGCGGACACGACTCTTTTCTGGGCGTCAGAACCCAAAAAAAGAAAGGCGAGGAAAAACGACGGCCGTCTGCCTGCCACTCCGGGGCTGAGAGACAGAGATCGGCGTATTACAGCACGAATGCGCGAGAGCAAACCGTGCAAAGCGTGTGCGAGTGAGCCTGACTGTCGGGGCAGTCTGGCAGCCAGAAAGAAAAGGAGAATGGGAAATAATTCCCAGGTTGTCGTCGATGAGAGCGATGAGACCGCTGCTCGCTCTTCTGTCGTGGCCCGGGCGCTTCTCAGTTCCAAAACCAAACGGCGTCAGGCTGGTGTCACAGTGTGAGGGCGCAGCACCAGCAGCAGCGTTGCTGCTCCTCTTCGTCTCGTCGCCTGCCGCGCTTGGCCTCTTTCGGCAGCCCAGTGGAGGGCCGTAAGCGGGAACCTGCAAGCTCCAGCACCCGGCGAAGGGGTCCCGGCGGGCGCTTGCTGCCTTCTTCCAAGGTTCCGAACCGCCAAGATTCGCTGCGCTGCTGCGTTGCTGCGTCGCTTGCTTGCGCCGCTGCGCGCTGTCGTCGGTCGGGACACGTCGTCGTCTCCAATACAGCACTGGAGTCGACCCTCGCAACGGTTGGGGCGCCTCGGGTGTGCGGTCGGCGCTGGTGTTACTGATTATCGGATGTCGGTTCGGATGTGCTTGCCGCAGACTTGGCCGGGATCAGCAAACAGCAGTCGAGTGGTGCAGGGAGAGGGACACCAGGCGCGGGATGCACGAGGGTATTATTAATAAAGTATTCTGTAAAGCGAGAGACTCGGCTCGACGGGGCCCAGAGGCAAGGGGGCGTCTGGAGGGTAAAATAAGGATCGAGGGGCTCGCTGTGAGACGACGGCGGGCACCTCAACCTTTTCTTTTAGGGGAACACACATGCCCGACAACCATCCAAACCCAGCCAACCCCCCCCCTGGCGATGTTGGAAACCAAGCAGCGGAGCCCGAGCCCGGAGCTGGGGGGTCCTGTTTCTGTTTACGAAATGGCGAAATGGCACCACAGCAAAAGGGTGTCGCAAGCCACATGTGCGATCGATCGCTGGCGAATCCGCACATCGTCTACGCCTTTCCCCTTTCCCCCACCGTTACAAAGTGCCAGGCGGGAACGCGAGCTGGATGGCTGCGGGCCAGTGGTTCTAGTGTTTGAGGTTCGCCGTCGTGGAGCCCCGAGTGGAGGCCCGCTGTCTTGGCTTGAGCTACGCTCTTCTGCACTCCGCACATACTTTCCCCTGTCCGTCCGCCAGCCCCCCTCGTTGCCTCTCCATGGCATTCTTAGTTTCTTACTGCTTGCTGGTTTTTATATTTTTGCTGCTTTTGGTGCTCGTTTTTGTCTGCTGTGCCCCGCGGCGCTGTCGGGCTCAGCGGCGTGACGGTCAGACCCCGACAACCCCGATATTTTACTCATCGCCCAGAAGAGGTTGCAAGGAGGGCCATGACCTTTCTCGATGTTTTGGATTGAGGCTGGTTCGTGCTTCTATTGGCCCGACGGCGCGGCCCACCGTTTCCTGCACCCATGCTCGTCCAGGCTCCTGCAGCCTCTGCAGGGCGCTTTGCACCCGAGTCCGGCAGCTGAAACTCGTCTGTGCTCCAGAAGGGGGGGCCCACAGCAGCGTTGCATCACCAAAAAAGACGGTTGACAACCGTCCCGCGTGCCTGGCTTGGCAGCTCAAGTGCTCAACCCACAAATCCCATGGTGAGATGTCGTTTCTCAATCCTCATGCGGCTTATGCTTGGATGGGTCCGGTCCGGCGGAAACCATCGACACGAACACCTTGCTTGGTGGGAGTCATGAATCTGAAGCCCTGCAATCCAACCGAGACACGGCTCAGAGAATAGCTGGGCGGAATATTCATCTGGCCCTCTTCCCGCGCGTGTGAGGGCAGTGCCGCGACAGCCAAACCCGCCTCCAATGCGGAACCATGTTTGCCGGCTGTCAAAGCAATTTAAGGTTCAAACAGCACGGGCGGTCGGGACCTCGGGATTTTGGTGCTGGCTGTCTCGTCTTGACAAAGGCCTCGAAAACAAGAAACCCATCGGGCTTCCGAGTTGCCGGTTGCCAGAGGTTGAGTGATCATGAAAAGGGGCCCAGACGAGATCGATCCATGGCCTGGTTAGTCGCTGATTGAAGTTGCTGGAGACTTCCCCTCTGCGACGGCAACGTAGCAGGGGAAGCGTGGGCTCGATGTTTCGTCTGGGGGAAGGGTCCAGATCCCATCCCGTCGTCCCCTAGTTCGCCCAGAAACGGCACGTCCGCCTGCCGGTTGAGAAAAATTCTCAATACTATGGTAACAGGTACAGAGGCGGCGGCTGACTCCTTTTATGGATCCGGAAGATCGGGCTTGGTGTTGCGAAGGAGGGTCGTATCCGTCAATCACTCGGCTCGAAGCGCTTCGAGTATGCGAGGGGGCAAGCCAATCAGACTCTCTGATTCCATGATTGGTTCCCCTGAGACGGGCGTCGACGGCGAGCCACGGACGGGAGGAATTTGTTCTGAGGGTGAACATCAGCCTGCCAAGCAACGTGAGTTGCGCATCTTCTGTGACATCCGAGATCCAAAAGGTATTTCGACTTGCAGACACGAAGGGTGACAGCAGGCTCTGCGCGTCGTGCGATCGTGCTGCTACCCGGGGCGGCGACGGCGACGGCGTCGCAGCTGAACACTGTTTTCCTGGCTGAATTTCATGCACTTTGTGACCTGCAGCTCGTCCGATGTGATCCCCAGAAAACGTGCCAATGGCATTTAGGGAGGGCCATTACCGTTGGCTTGGATCGTGCTCCCGTTGGCTGTTGAGCCGCTGCGCGAAGTGGCGTCGTCTCGTGCATCGTTGGGAAATCCTCTGGGCGGAATATGCACACCAGAGATGGCCGGGGAGAATCACCGTTTTGATGGTCAAAACGCTCTGTGGCACTCCACTTCTTTACCTTGATTTTGCTTCAAGATTTCTGGCTTCACCGTATTGCTTGCGACGTGAAGATGTCAACGTCACAGCTGTTGGTCTTGTAGGGCTGAGGTTGGCTGTTGCGAAGCCCGACTTGGTGGGGTGGCGGGGCATTTCTCGCGGTCCGTTTCGTGCCACCCAATGAAATTTTTTGATACAGCGCCGCGGCGCCGCAGACATCTTGAACTCACTTTTCAAGACAAGACGGCATCTTCCGCCTCGGTGACTGATTGAGAAGCTACCGATCGCAACGGACAGAAATTACACAACCTCAACATGCCGAGAGCCAAGGCCAGAAAGGACGAGCCCGTCGAGGCCGGGTCCGACATTGTCATGGAGGAGGCGCCGACTTCTCACCAACCCGAGAGCAGGGATGATATGTCGGTGGACCAGGACGAGGATGACGAGGCCGGAGACGTTGAGGAGGATGAGATTGAAGAGGAGGAAGATGTCCAGAGAGTGAGGCTGGTATGTTGGGTTGTCTCTCCTTCGGCCGCCCGTAGTGCGCCGCAATCTCGAGATGCTGAAACTGACACGATCGTGGCTAGCTCCCTGGCTCAACACCTACTGCCGCTTCTTTCGAGTTTCTCAACGAGAGCCACACTCTGGGGAATGCCCTGAGGTACATCATCATGAAGAAGTGAGTCTTGCCCCGGCCACCGACTGTTTCTCCAGTTTTCTGACCGTACCCAGCCCCGACGTCGAATTCTGTGCATATGCCATTCCGCATCCCTCTGAACCAAAGATGAACGTTAGAATTCAGACTTTTGGTGAGTTCGAACAAGACATAAAGGGCCTTCAATCTGCGTGCGTCTGCTGACCATATTCTCAGAGGGCACGACCGCGATTCAGGCGCTGGAGAAGGGGTTGCGGGACCTGCAGGATCTCTGCGATGTCGTGAGCGACAAGTTTATCGACGCTAGGGAAAAGTTTGCGGCAACTGCCTCTTCATAGACATCTCGTTTCCAGATCAAACAGAGGACGGCGTTTCGGGCGTGGTTTGGGGGTTTGGGTCACGCATAGACAGGGCAGGCATTGGCGATTCATGTGGACCCGTTGCGTTCTGGTATAATGGTATTTTATTGCTTTTATATACACTGTAAACAAGAGGGCGTGCTGCCTCACTCTAGTTGCGACCCTAGGTGACATGAATTAGTACGAAGGCTGCAGAAATCGGCCAGCGGGCGGACAACCTACCTCCAGAAACCCGGTAATGAAATTTGAGGGCAGCCTCTTGCTCCCCCTGAAGTTCTCGTCCTTGAAGTAGGCCATGAGGTGGCTCGACTGGCGCCAGAAGTTCATGGTTTCCTATAACAGCCCGGTATCAGCCCCAGTTCTTCGAGATATACGCTGCGTTGGCCACCGGAGTGGGCCCGGTCTCTCCCACTCCTAGCCGCACACCCCTCGATCGCGGTCGAGATGTCGAGATGCTTACTTGGTAGTCGGCCGCGCTCTTGAAGAGAAGAACGTCCACCACAGGTAGCTTGTTGACGAATCGCTGGCGCTCAAACTCCTGCCTCATGCGGGCGCGGATGGCGGACACGGGCTTGGGGATGTGGTACATGGTCTGGATCTCGGGCGCCTGGAAAACAAGGGGTCAGCACGGTCCTGAGCCCAAAATCTCGCACACAGCCTCCGCTGCAGACTGTCATACCGCCCGGATCCAGTCGCGATATGCCGCAATCACCCTCCGCCTGGCCTCGGTCCAATTGGCCGCTACTGCTCGTCAGTCGCTGGCTGAATGTGGGTGCGAGATCGATCCGAGCTCACACTGCTTCGTGGTAACGGCAAATTGGGTCGGAGAGATCGCCATGGCGGCCGAATTTGTGGTTGTTGTCCGGGCGGGTGGGAAATCAACAGTCGTGCGGTTGGATTCCCGATTGCTTCATCGAGTGCCGGCCACTCACGTTGACGTTACCCCAGAAGCTTGGATCAGCCAGCAGCTTCCAGCAAGGCCCCACCAAGACAAGGCTGCTTAGTCACCATTTCAACCCAGCCAAGCCTTGATCAGTTCGACCAAGCAGCCCATCGAAGCTCCTCCCTTCAAACTTCCAGACCACGCCTTGCCGAGACGCTCTCGACCCTCCCAAGCCGGAATAAAACAAGACAAAACCGCCCCAAGCAAACGAACGAGGAAACAACCAAAAATAAACCAACCCCCCCCAAAACCAACACACCATGCCGGCCATCCGCCCCGCCTCCAAGCGCAAGGCGCCCCCAGACGGCTTCAGCGACATCGAAGAAGACCTGCTCATCTTCGGCAACAAGATGAAGGACGCGCAGAATACGCCGACCGACAACATCCCCAAGCACCAGGCGCAGTGGCCCATCTTCCAGATCGCGCACCAGCGCAGCCGCTACGTGTACGAGCTCTACTACGAGAAGGAGGCCATCAGCCGGCAGCTGTACGAGTGGCTGCTCAAGAACGGCTACGCCGACGCCCTGCTCATCGCCAAGTGGAAGAAGCAGGGCTACGAGAAGCTGTGCTGTCTGCGCTGCATCCAGACCAAGGAGACGAACTTCAACTCGACGTGCGTGTGCCGCGTGCCGAGGGCCCAGCTCAAGGAGGACCAGGAGGTGCAGTGCGTTTCGTGTGGGTGTAGGGGGTGCGCTTCGACGGATTGATGGGGGTGTATTACATTACGTTGCCTCTTTGGGTCGATATTTTTGGGGGATGGGGGGCGTGGGCGAGGTCATCGCGGGCTTGGGGGTTCTACGGAATCTTTCCGTTCTCTGGAGCAGAGGTTGAAGAGCCCGAGAGAGACTGTAAGAGCTGCCACCCGTCTGTCATTTTCTTTTACCTGCATGTTAATGCTCACCGGGGCAGGGACGGCACAGGATGGGATATCAAAAGCCAGGTTGGGTGGCGGATCTAGGATTACGAAGTAATGACTCTCTCAAGAAGCATGCTATTCAAGCCAGTATGTCGCGTCTCCCAAGTCTGACCCGTATCTATCCGCTGTGTCATAACCATCATGCTCATACGTCCACCAAAGCATCCCTGTCCCCAGACTACCGCTTGGCAAAGCCGGACTTCTTGCCTCTCCCAAACCGGACGCTCATGGGCACGAACTGCAGCGCCGACATGGCGCCGGACAGATCCTCCATCTCCTGGTCTGGCTGCTGCTCGGGGCTTTCCCGGCTCCGGTCTGTTGTTGGGCGCGCATCCGCTGATGGGGTTTTGCTGTCCTGGAGGACGGGTTCTGACCCTTCTTTACCTTGTGAAGATCGCGGGCGCGAAGCAGCAGAGGCACCAGATCTCTGGCCGCGGCTGCCACGGCCCTCTTGCAGCAAAGACCGCCGGCCATCGATGCCGTCCCGCGTGATGGCGAAGAAGAAGTTCTTGGGGTACATGTGCTTGTCGATCAGATGCATCTTCCGCTTATGTGGCGTTTTGTACTTTCTGTCGCATCCCTCCACGAAGCACGAGTACTGAGGCGGGCGGTTAGGTGGTTGGCGAGTGTCTTGAGAATCAAGGGTTCCTTGAGACTCACCGTCCGGTCACCTCTCTCTCTCTGCGCCTGGATAAACGAGTCGTGAATCTCCTCAATGTGCACGCCGAGAAGGTGGGCAGACGGGAAGTTCCTTCGACACTCGGCGCAGCGGTTGGTGTGTTGATCTCTGTAATGGGTTTCGTATGCGCTGTAAGACGAGAACACCACCGACGTTTTGTGGGGCGGCATCGAGCAGTGGATTGTGACTTCGCCGCTGTTCTCATCTTCGGACAGATCAAGCTCGGTGATTTTGGCAGCAGGCAGCGAAGCATCGCCTTCGCCGCTGCTGGTTTCTTTCAGCACACCATCGCGTTTGAGACCCAGATGCTGGGCGGTTGGCGCGGCTTCTGTTGGAGGGGCCTCTTCGGGTTCGCGTGAGCGCTTCATCCTCCAGGGTCTCTGAGACTGAAGATGTGGGAGAACCTGAGTTGTAAGAAGCCGTACTGTGTAGTAGCTGCATTAAATGCCTAAGCCTTCTTCGACCGAGGCCCGAGTGCATTTGGCAGGCCAGCTGGCCCTGCACAACCTGAAGTCCCTAACCTCTTGGTGCGCGGTCGTTGCCAGTGTCAACTTTGTTCCTTGCAAGCCCAATATTTTGTAATCCAAACCCTCTCAAAAACGCACAATGAACAAAACAAAGCAACGCAATGCAATGCAAGATCGTATCGGGGTCGATATCGGCATGGAGTATCGGTTGGGGATGCAAAGCCAAGTCTCCCGTCTGGCTGTCAAGCGTGGGCCGATGACGGTATCTGACTTGTTGGTTGATGCTTGGGTGGATGCGGGAAGCTCAAGCTGCACAGACCCCGGGCCGTTTCGAGGCCGCTGATTGGCTTATTGGCCGTTCCTCATGACAGGGCGCCGAGGGCGCCAAGGTGGGCTGTTTCTCGTCCAATTGTGATTCATGATTTATTTGCGGTGCTGTTGAGGACGGGCGGGTCGGTTTGTGAATTGCTTCGATTTTTGGAACTGCCCAGCATTTTGTTGCGCCTCCTCGGTCGCGCATCGCCCAACGCACTGCACGTCACCTTTTTGTTCGAAACACCCGACTGCACGTCGCTGTATGCTGGCTGTGGTCTGCACATCTACTCTCCAATGCGCTCATCATTTGTCGCATCTCTGCCCGCCGAAAGCCGCAGCACCCCGCCTCGCCCTCGGAGACTTGCCCAACCCGTTGTGGCTGCGTCAAGTTATGGACCGCCTGCGCAACACCGAGACTCCGAATATTACGTGTGAGCTCTGGCCATAGACAGGCATTGGCTTTCTGGCTCCTCCTCCTCTTTTCCTCCGCCGGTAAAACCAGCGCCGTTTCCCTCCCCCGTCTCTGCAACCCCTCGACGCCCGCACCGGCCACCACCACACCCGGCAATGACCTCAACCACTGCGACCGCAGCGGCGGCGGCCCCTACCCCGATGCCGTCGACCGATGAAGTCTGGAGGTGAGTGCCCTCTAGCGCCAGTCACCTGCTGCCGATTTTGTGTCTTGTCTTTGGAGGCAGAGAGGGCGGCAAGGGTGGCAGTGGCAGTGGCAGTTTATGAAGGGCAGTGCGGAGTCTAACTCGGGCTCGCAGCGTCGCACAGAAGCTCCGCGCCGCCATTCACAAGGAGACCGACAACATCCAAAAGGGGGGCCCGGGCACGAACGAGATGGCCCGTTTCGAAAAGGTCGAGAAGCTTATGGAGACGTGAGTCTGGTGTCATTTCCGCCCTCGTAGCCTGCTTCCTGCTCTCTGTTTTGTAGCATTTGATTAACCAAGCGGTTCCAGTTACCGCCTCGCCTGTATCGAAACCATCTGGCTCGACATCCGTGCCGCCGACAAGAAGGGCGCCGAGGATGCCCTCTGGCATACCCATACCGTCATCGCCAAGACCTATCGCAAGGTGCTTGCGAGGCTGCAGGGCAACGATCATGTCGTGGTGAAGCGGAAGCTCGAGAAACTCTATGCCACCTACCTCAAGACGGCCCAGTACTTTTACAAGGGCTACCTGCAGCGGGTATCCGCCCGCTACGACATCAAGGATCTCAAACTCACCGCTCGCCGGGCTGAGCTTGAGGAGCTGCCTGTACCAGCCAAGGACAAGGTCGACGCTGCAGCGGCGCAGCTTGAGGATATCGTCAAAGGGTCCTTCCATAAGACCCTCATCTACCTCGGCGACCTGGCAAGATACCGCACCCTCTTGCGCACCAGGGACCGCAAGTGGGACGGCGCACTGGCCTACTATTTTCTGGCCAACGACCTGATTCCCGAATCCGGATACGGCCATCACCAGTGCGGAGTCATCTACGTCGAGACCGAGGACCACCTCGACGTTGTTTACCATCTGTATCGTTCCTTGGCCTGTGACCGCCCGCACCCGAATGCTTCGACAAACCTTGACCTCGAGTTTCGTGATCTTCAGAAACGGAAAAACATGGCCACCAAGCATGCTTTGGTGTCGTGGTTCGTCAAGCTTCACGCCTTCTACTCCCAGGGAAAGGACTTCTCCGAGCGTAAGGAGCTTGAGAGTGAGGTCGACCATCGGCTGGCCGTCGCCCTGAAGACTGGAACGGGCTACGGCTCGGACGTCGACTTGATCAAAATCGCTCTCATCAACATCACTGCATATGTTGCCGCTCAAAACAAAATTGCCAGTATGTGAAAGTCCCCTTTGTATGAGCCGCGAAGGCTTGCTGACTGGACACAGAAAAATGGACCGAAGAGGGTTCCCGTTCCTGCCAATTCATCCTGCTCCTCAATGTTCGAATGATTCAAGCGCTCGCTCGTCCGCTCGGAGAGGAGATTGCAGATGTGATCAAACGCCGGAAGGCAGAGGCGCTTCTCGACGCCCCCGGAACTGCCTCCAAGGAAGAGGCCACGACCAAGTTCACTCCTGCTTTCAACCGCGTTTTGCCGCTCCTACGCATCTACATGACCTGGCTCTGCTCTTACGGCTCGGATTTGGTTGAGTACCGGCCTCATCTCGAACCTCATTTCGGAATCATGTGCACGACTCTGGCCAACACCCTGACCCTGCTCTTCGAGCTGATGGCTATCGACCCGCAGCTCGGGAACACCGTGCCGTGGCGCTTCCAAGAGGATGACATGACTCTGGGCATAAGATGCCTCAACGGGCCTGAGCTTCATGACGGTTGCCAGCTGTCTTACGATGCTTTCACTCGGAAGCCTAAGCCGCGACGTGATGAGGTCTCTGGGGTTGACTACACCGATGACGACGTCAGCTTCACGCGTGCGTTGGATGTTCTTCTCTGCGCCCTCGATTTATCTGCTCCCGAGTCCAAGTTCCCCCTCACTACCTCTACGGTCACGGAGGGATCCCGGGAGCTTACGACCTTCGTCTTTCTGGAAGGCGGGAAGCCGGAGCTTGCGCCGGTCTTGCCAGCAGCGCAGCACATAATTCCGACAGCTGCTCCGCCTGTCATTGCACAACCCGTTCTGGCGCCAACGGTCGCCCCGAGTCCCTGCGAGTCTACTGAACTTTCTGAAGATCAAGACTTTTACGGGCCAGCTTTGAGGCATGCTGCTGGCAATGGCATCCGCAACGAAAAGCCGTTCACAGCCGTCGAGCCTGCCCAAGTCGCCCCGATTTCCGAGTTTCCGATCGACAAGCAGATGTTCAACATCCTCAACGACTTCATTAATCCTCCGGAATCTGCCCCCGCGGCCAAGCCCGAGACCCCCACTCGTCATTCTGCGGGAATGAGCCCTTACGGTATGGATTCTGCTGCTGTGGCGGAGGCGTTTGGAGTTGGTTCTTCAAGCAGCCCTGCGCCCGGCTCTGCTGGGGCCAAGGCATTCCCAACCCTGCCGTGGGGGTATTTCTACACCCCGGCGCCCGTTGGCTCGGGCTTGCGGAACTCGGGCACCTATGGTGCTGGCGCCGACTGGGGCATGAATGGCTCAGGAGCGGCGCGACCGGCAAGTTCGGGCAACGCAGCCCGGCTTGGGGTCGGAGCCATCACCGGCAACTCGCCTGTACGGCAGACGCATCATCAGAGGTACGACAGCCTAAACCAGCCAAGACCCGTCGAGAATCAGGCCGAGGCTCTCCAGTTTTTGGATCTGGGATCGGATAACGGCCAGCCCGCTCAGGGTTACGGCACTCGAGGAGCGTGGCCCAACGCAGCCGCGCAGGGATCGACTGCTATGGCGCCCGCCCAGCACAGTCCCTGGGGTCCGTCCGGAAACCCATGGCAATCCGCCTACGGCCAGCAGCCGGCGGCCGGCGGTCGTGTGCCTAACTCGCCTTTCTCGACCTTCAAATTCTCGAGCACCACGTCGAGCCTGCCACGCGTCAACAGCCCCTGGGGCCTGCAGACGGCAGCCCAGAGATTCTCCGCGACCCAGTCCCCTTCCTCGCCCAATCCGCTCGGCGCGTATCCGGGTGGATCCCTCCCGTCCCCAACCGACAACCGATACACCAACGACTACGCCGCCGCCGTGGCTGATGCGCAAGCCTCGCAGGCCTTCGGGGGTGGTGGTGTGTGGTCTGACGCTCGGCAGCCGAGGAATGGCTTCAGCGCCCAGCCGCCTCCCGGGCTTGATATCTGGGGCAACCTGAACCGACCGCCCGCCGCGGGAGAGAAGACGGATGCCAAGTCGGTCGCGCAGGGCATGCCGAAGCGCTGAGTTGGTCCTGGCCCGTCTTGGTCTCTGCTTACTCTTCCCGTAATGGGTCGGATCGCGCTCAACGCACGCTCTCTACCCTTTCTGGACTTTCTTCAGGTTTGCTTCCGCACAAATCCTGCGTTGCCAATGAGCAGGAGCTGGCGGGTGACTGCTAGGCTGAGGAGTCCAAAGGATGCTCATCCGGATAGCCCCCCGCGAGTCCTGCTCCCAGGAGCAGTGGGCGATTCCCCGCTGAGACGGCCTGGCCTGTCTGTCCTTCCTCCGCCCTTCCCAGCGTAATTCTAGGCCGATCTACCGCCCCACCGACCGACCGACAAACTGGGTGTTGCGTCGATCCCCAACGCGGCGTCACCGTCTCAATGCGGCCCTTTACGGGCCGAGTCCCAGTCAGACAGCAGTTCTACGGTTCCCATTCCACATGGCAATGGAGGGTATGGGTGGAGGGTTGTTTAGGAGAGGGAAAGGGGGGATGCGTGTGCTTTTTGAGGAGAGTACCTCCTCCTCACAATGGTGCTTTTTTTCTTCTAGCTGCTGATGCTGCATGCATGCTGCTTGTCTGCCTGCCCTGCTGCTATTTTAGTTCAACTTCTCGATCGATCGATGGGTTAATGGACCGCTGACAAGCGAAACACACACACACACACACACCCACACGCGCGTGCCGTGGCACAAGCGGTGACTCTCTCCCTAGTCGTGGTTGTTACTGTTGCTGTTGTCTCTAGGTATTTAATTGTATCCTGTCTTATCATGCTTTGTTGCATTTTTGTGACGCAGTGGATGGCCGTTGGTAATTCTAGGCGAGGAAGGGAAGGGAAAGGGGGTAATCATCAAGTTGAATTTCGACTCTTGCTGTTGAGAATTCCAAGTATCGAGTGTCTCTCCTTCCCATGATCATGTCCCACAGCACACAAATCATTCCAAGCAAAAATGAGAAGAAAAAAGAGGAAATATGAAGTGTCAAAAATTCAGATGCAGACTGTCCGTCGGTCTTTGCCGTTGTTGAAACCTTTCTACCCAGCCTGTATGGATCTCTTTTTTCCCTATGCCCCCTGCCTGCCTTCAACGCCGGTCCTGCTGCAAAATGGAAGGTGGAACTTCCTCTCTCTGAATATTATCCGAGGAAAAGGTTCGAGGAGCTTACTCCTGGCGAGCATAGGTCTGCTTGGGGAAGGGGTAGCTGTTGTGAGTTTCTAGTTAGCGGCACGGTCTTCTTGTGTGCCTGGATATTCAAGTTCAAGGAAGGCTTACGAAGGACCCAGCTCCTGGATGCTGAGACGAGCCAACCACTGGCCCATGTCGACAGCCTCGTCCAGCGAACGGCCGGCGACGATACCGGCGCAGAAACCGCCGGCAAAGGCATCGCCCGCGCCGTTGGTGTCGTTGATCTTCTCCTTGGAGATGACGTGCACCGGGTACTCCTTGACCTCATCCTCGCCCTGGACGGCGACGATGGTGGGCTCGGTGCCCTGCGTGATGATGGCGACGCGCTTGCGCTGGGTGTTCTCCTTGGGCAGGTTAGCCAGCGCCTTGGCAATCTCCTTGACGTCCTTGGTGCCCAGCTCGTGGGAGTCGGCGTAAGCCTCGGCCTCGGTCTCGTTGCCGATCACGTAGTCCCAGTAGGGGGCGGACTCGTCGAGCGGGGTCTTGAAGAACTGGCAAATAAAGGGGGCGGAGAGGGACAGGATGAAGGGCTTGTTCCCGGAGGCGGCCTGCTTGGCAAGCTCCTGGATGGCCGGCGGGCAGACTGGACAGCACCGTTAGCAATCGTAAGGGCGGAAAGGAAGGCAGGCGCAAGCTCACCGGTGAAATGGTAGCCGCCAACATAGTAGGCCTCGGCGTTCTCGACGAGCGCCCAGATATCGGGGCGCTTCAAGTGCTCCAGGTCATAGTGGTTGGCAGCGCCCAGCTCCGTGCACATGCTGCGGTTGTGGCCAGTGATGACGACGGCGCAACGGCCAGTGGCCTCCTTGGGGTCGACGCGATACTCGACGCGCAGACCGGCCTTCGCGACGGCCTCGTGGAGGATACGGGAGTACTTGTCGTCGCCGGCACCGCCCAGGTAGACGACGCTGTTCTCGGGGAGGATGTACTGGGCACCACGGGCCGTGTTTTGGGCGGCGCCGCCGGCAATCAGCTTGGCATCAAAGTTGTTGAGGAGGTCCTCGAAGATGCCCTGGTGCTTGGGCTCGGCCAGGATGGCATCGTTGGCCTTGAGGTCGTACTTCTTGAGCAGGTCGTCGTCTCCGACTGCCTGGATGTCTGGCAGGCGCCGGAAATACTTTTGTTAGCGAGGATTTCTCGGAGACCGACATTTGCCAGCGGAGAGGTGAGAGTGGGCTGGACACGGCGGGGATGGATGGCATTGCAGAGAAACAAAATGCTCGGTCGTTGTGCACTTACCGAGGAGAGGGTTCTCCAGGCAGAGGAGCTTGTAGTTCTTGGTGGATGCCATGTTGATGTGCCGGCGGTTGCGCTGAGGAGAGTTGCGGTGGGAAGGATTTGTGCCCCTCGACCAAGTGCAACAGCTAAACGTGAAAGGGAACGTTAGGGAGAGGCGGGGCAGAACGGCAATGGTGGGGTTCACCGACAAGGACAAGCTCTTCCCGACGCCGCCATCGGCCAATTCCCTTTTGGAGCAGAGGGCCTGGGTCAAGCCCGAAGACAGGGGCTTGGCAAAGACACCGGACCTCGAACAGGCCGCCGAACCCGTTCGGAACATGGTGAATGGCCGAGGAGGGGGGCTGGGACCGGTGCTGGCGCCCAAGAAATATTGCGTATGGGAAGAATGGCTGCTGCGAGAGGCACTCACTCCAACAGATAAGCTGGTGGTTTTGTTTGTTGACGTCAGATGGATGGGTCTTGACCTGCCCAGCCAGTCTGCCCATTTCTTTCTTGTGTGTCTTGCGGTCATCCCTTGTATTATCCGCTGCCGATCATGCCACCTAGTCACGGCTCGGTCGAGGTGCAGTGGCTCGCGAATGTTCGCCGGAAGCGAGGAGTGCGTGCTGCTTGATTCCCATAGAGTATCCCCTGACTGCATGGCCTGCTGGCCTGCCTGCTCGGCTTTCCCCTGCGACTCCGTATCCTCGAGTACATGGCCCTGCAAACATGTCCCGCCTCTTTCCGGCCGCGCTTGGGAATCTTTTATTCATTCACGGCCATGATGCTTGCAGAAAAGAGCAAGTCTCCTGTCCGCCTTCGCAGTCCCATAACTACAAAGCAGCAGCAAAAGACCAATGCAATCCGATGAACCCCTTGCCCAGATGTAGAACCATGAAAGCCTTTACTCCTTCGTCTTCTGGGTACCACGCAGCAGACCCGTCCGTCTCGCAGCGATGAGACCCGCCTTTTGACCCTGGGCGGCGTACCTCGAGATAGTCGACGCCTTACCAATATGTTGGTGGTTACCCTGTAGCATTGTGTCAGATACGCGGCGTCCCAGGAACCATTGGGTCTTCCAGCACTTACACCACCGTGGGGATGGTCGACGGGGTTCATGGCAACACCACGAGTCTTGGGCCAGCGGTTGCGCTTGACAGCGAACTTATGCTTGGCGCGCGAGGCCTCTGTAA
>FTCU01000950.1_pt1 | contig 20479 bp, 28 predicted proteins | sample 1639521 | NCBI WGS metagenome assembly FTCU01 (sample SAMEA3914864, study PRJEB12502) | metagenome | biome: forest; material: soil | place: USA | collected 2012-03-12 | depth 0.3 m
CACTTATGATGCATGCACACTCAATTCTCAATGCCTTGAATGGTTTGTAGCTCCTGTGCATTGGAATGAAACAACAACTACGACGGGCCCCAGCATTGCTGTGGGGTCCAATGTTTCCCGGCTCCGGATTCTCGTCGGGATTCGGCCAGTGAGACGGATCCCGGAGCTGGCGAGCCGGACAATTTCCGTTCTTTGCCCCACCCCGGCTCTGGCTGAGACAAAAAGCTTTTGCGGTTATATTGACTTTCTGCGGTATGTTGAATGCACAAGCAGGCTACCTAGAACCCCGTCCCATTCCACATTCCAGTAACATAAACCCGACCGACTCTGCGCGAGACACCACCAGCCTTGACGGCCTGGCGTAGCAGGACAACACCGTGCAGAACGGGCTCCATCGGAGGATGCACCGCTTCTCTGGGCTGTCGCTTTTCGACCGACGGAGGACACACTCAATACCGTAGGGCAGGGTGAGGGAAGGCGGCATACACGCTCTCACTTTAAAGTTGTTGAATGACAGCTGCGAGGTCTGTTGGTGGAGACGGGGCAAGCGAAACAGCGCCGCCGTGGTTCTCAACGCGCGTGTCTGGAGATCGGGCGTTGGCCGGGAGATGGTCAGGGGCTTCCAACTTTCGATCCGTCGATGGGATTGGCTGCTCCCGGGCCACCGCGAATGCCACAGACTTTCTGGGGCAAAGTCGCCGAGCGGGCGGGGCGCGGATGCCGTTGCTCCCGACATCTGTCTCCATCCGTACTCCACAATGCTATGCGCCGGGTGCGCTCGTCAAAAGCCAGCGTGGCGATTTGCGTCTTGGTGGCGGCGTTGAGACCGAGGCCGGAGAGGGAGTTCTCGATCTGGGACCGGTGTTTGCGGCCGAGGCGGGCGGTGTGGTAGTTGGCTTGGACGTGGTCGGTGATCAGCTGGCCGACGGAGGCAAGTTGGCCCGCGATCTCGCTGTCGCCGTCGCCGTCTGGGAGGTACGGCTGGAGCCCTCCAAAGGGTCCCGCTCTCCCTACCTCGACCGCCATCTCTGGTGGTGAAGGGAGGGAAGCAAGGGGCGGACCACGTTCGATCCGTCTCCGACTCCGGCGACTCCCGTTGCTGCTGCCGATGGTGGGTAGAACGGTCAGGGCCGTCGCATTTTTGGTCTCACGACGACGGCGACGAGACAGACAGAACCAAGTCGCTGCTGCTCCGAGGAGGATGCCGACGATGGCCACTCCAATGCCGATGCCGGCTGCGGCGCCGGTCGAGACGCCGTTGTTTGGCGTTTCGCTGCCCGCTCCCGGGTCCGTCCCGTTGGAACTTCCGCTCCCGGCTGTCGCAGAAGTGGCTGTGGTACTGGCGAAGACAGTCGTGGTGGAAGAAGTTCGTTGGGCGTGAACGACTGTGTAGTAGCAAGAATATGTCAAGGCGGTGTTCGCAGGCGCCACCTGGCTTGTTGACACCACGATCGGCGTAGAGCTCGCTGCCACCGTCACCGAAATGTGGTTGTTGTCTTCGAACCCAGCACCGCCATTGAGCTTGGCGAGATCGGTTGGCGCTGCGACGGGACACTTGAGATCGGCTGTGCCGTACGTCCCGGCCGCAAGAAAAGTCGACACGGGGAACCCGAGAACAAGGATATCGAAAGCAGCCGTGGCCATGTTCAGTTGTTCTAGTTTGGATAGCCTGAAGAGATTCAGGGGGGTGGATGAGAGCCCTCTTTCTCGACCAAAGCAAAGTTGAAAGCTGTTGAAATGCAAGAAAGGTTGGTCTGGAGGGAAAAGCCACCAGGGGCAATAGAGCGAGTGGAGGGAAGGGGAAACCTTGACGAGTCAGAAATGGACGCATCTGTTGCGCAAGGCTTTTGCATGACACCGAAGTGCCAGGTACCAGGTACATTCGCTCTGCTTGTTGATGCATGGTCAGCAGAACACGGAGAGTCCAGGGGCCCGCTGCATGGCCCGCTGGACACAGGGCTGCGGCGAATTCCAAACGCTAGTGAGCTAATAATACCCCGTTGTCTTCCTTCGCTTCTTGGTGATGCATGGGCAGCAGACCAACGAGAGTCAAGGGGTCCGCTGCATGGCCCGCAAGACAAACGGTTGCGGCGAATTCCGAACGCTAGTGGGCAGCTGATCCACCGTTGTCTCCCTTTTGGGCACTTTCATGATCACAAATTAGTCATGGACGCAGGGGCTCCAGTGCTAGATCCCTCTGGTGCTCTGTTTACCTCGATTGGGGGCGTCGTGGACGGGTACTTGACGCCGAAGTTGGAAGCCGGCGAAGTGGTGCTTCAGAGACCACGCCTCTGCCTTTGAACTCCTCCGTACTCCAATTACGTTGACATATCCTTCTGTTCATGGACATCTGAGACGGATTCGAAGAACGAGCAACCAGCCTCCTTCCTTTATACCCGCGGCACTGGATTCGATGGAGCTCCCACAGCCCGGTCTCTATGTGGCTGTCGACTTTGGCACAACATTCACTGGTACGAGTATTCCTTTTGGCCCACACCACGTACACGCACCTCCGTCCGCAACAGCCCGGAACCTAACAAGGACTCCCCATCTTAGGAGTGGCATGGCTGAACCCCAAGAGTACCGAGCACATCAAAGTCATCCGCAGCTTCCCTGGTGACGACAACGAACGAAAAGTCCCATCTCTCGTCGCAAAAACACTCTTGCCACATGGCAAACGCAAGTGGGGGTTCCGCTGTGCCAACGAGACGCCCGAAATAGAGACGTGGCGCTTCCTGAAGATGTGCCTCGACCCCGAGTTTCACGCATCTTGCATCAAGCGAGGCCTCACTTGGGTGCCCCGGGACAAGGGCGAGGTACACAGCCTCGTCACGTACTATCTCGGCGAGCTCTACTCACACATCCGCGGGTACATTTCCGACGCCAACGGCTGGACGACTGAGAGCTGGGACGAGAAGGGAATCGAGTTCGCTTTCAGCGTGCCTACAACGTGGGAGGAACCCGCCATCCTCGACAGCTTCAAGGGCATCATCCACGCCGCCGGATTTGGCACATGCAGAGCGCATGAGATTGTCCTGAGCCTCACCGAGCCCGAGGCAGCCGCCGTTGCGTACATGTGTGGCCCCGGGAGGGCGACGACCCTCCAGCCAGGCGATGTCTTCCTAACCGTCGACGCTGGGGGTGGAACGACGGACCTCGCGCTGAGCAAGGTCGTTGGCGTTGAACCTCTCCACCTCGATCAGGTCCACCAAGTTCAGGGGACGGGGATAGGGTCTATGCAGATTGACCTCGCGTTCCAACGCCTGGTGAAGGAAAGGCTGAGAAGACACCCCGAGATGGCGGACCAGCTTCCCGCCAACTTGGACATGAAGCTCGCGCAGAGTCTGTCTTACAGGACAAGGAAACACAACTTGGGGAGGGCCGAGCAGGACCAGGAAGACGACTCGTACACGATTGAGATTCCCGGTGTGCATTTTTCCTTCACCTGCGAAGAGCTCGGGATTCGGCATGGCCACCTCGTCGTTGCAAGGTAGGTTCATCAAGTTCAGTGCCAGCACATACAACGTCTGCCTGGGCTCTTTTTCATTTTAGTCTCTCCTTGTTGTCGTGTTTTCCCGGCGTGTTCGCTCGCCGTGTCATCGTCATGACACATGACCCCTGTCCAGAGTGCGCCCAACAGAGTCCTTTGCTAACACGGATGTCAGAGACGAGTTCGAAAAACTGTTCAGAGATCAATTCGACAAGATTGCAAAGCTTTTGAGTGACTTGCTGCGTGACTTCACAGGAAGTTCGAATGATCCAGTGGTGCGTCATGACATGTCATCCCTCCTTCCCCCCCCCCTGGTCCATCTCCATGCTCACGTTTCGTGGGCGACAATTGACTGAGCACTCGGTCCCTCGGAGCTGCATGTGAGCAAGGAACTGATTTTATGTCTCTTCTTCAGAAATGTGTCATTTTGTCAGGCGGTCTGGGAAGCTCAGCGTACATCCTCCAGCTGCTCCGGGAAAAAGTCCAACAGCCGGGAATGGAATCCTTACGAAGCGCAACTGTCCAGATCAGCCACGATCCTCGAATGGTGGTCACCTATGGCCTCCTTTACGACCGAAAGAACGCAGTCCTCGGCACCCGCATTGCCAGGGCAAGCTACGGCGTCGTGGTGACGGAGCGCTACAACCCAAAAGAACACTTCGGGCTGCGTTGGGAACTCGACCCCTGGGACAACAAAAAGTACGTCCGGGGACAAATAAAGTGGATTGTCCAAAACGGACAGAAAATTACCCACAACCAGCCGCTCCACGCAAAGATCACGCGGCGCGTGGGGGACCAAGAGCTCCTCTCATGGGCTGAGAACATCGTCTCATCAAACAACCCCGAAGTCTAGCAGCAAACCAACGAGAATGACGGTGAGCATTCCCAGCATTTTCCCAGCTGCATCCACGCGTTAAATGGTACATGGCCTGACACAGGATACTCCTCTAGCCGGGGTGAAGAAGCTGTACCAAGTGGAAGCGAATCTCATGGGCGTGCCTCACGACACATTAGTGGCAAAGAAGAAACGAGACAAGCTCTGCTTCTGGAAGAGCGAGAGGTATTATGTCTGTGAATACGACGTCCATCTCACTGTCTGGCCATCCGGATCTCTCCAGGTCGCGGTTTCGCACGGAGGGAAGATCCTGCCGGGCAGTTCCGCCCCGCGCAGTGTTGCGATCCAGGTCCGTCCGTCCTTCCATACCATCCATCCTCAAACAATAGATAGGCACATTCCCTGACTGATACCCTTGGCACCTGTCTCCATAGGCCGACCAAGATCATACGCGGATGAGGATCCAAACATGAGCAACTGTCCCGCCGACGCCCTTCTAGAAGCTGCGACACATGTGTTCCCCCCTGCAGAAAACACAACGGTTGTCAATTCGATTTTCGAAGTAAATAACATAAAGTCCCTCGTGGCTCTAACGCAGAGTTTGGCGGCAGCAGTGGTTATCTGGAGGGGTATTCTTGCGGTGATAAGAGATGCTTGGGTTCAGGTAGGCCCTTTGCTTTCTTCGAAAAAACCCCCTTATCTTGACGTATAGGTGCCTTAGGTAGAGATATTAACTTTATGGCGATAATAATTTATCGCTCCCCTTCCCCGTATTCCAACCCTACCACCTCCCCATGTCCCGCAACTACATCCAGTGTCGGCAGCTGTTAGCTCTGGAGATACTGGAGAGAAAGGACATCAAAGTTGACTCACGATGGATCCATGCGCCATACACCATCGACTCGGATAGGCAGCGAGCTGCTTGCAGTCACCGCCCATCAAAAACTGACAAGTATGACCGCTGCAGAAGGCGTCTAGGCCGCACCCGTTGGAACATTCCTGGACATGGCAAGTGTGCTGCTCGCAAAACCTGTACTTTGTCTGGGTCGACATGATGACGCCGTCGCACCGCGTCTGCGCGGAAAAGAGGAGCTGGCACCGATGCCTCGAGCAGCACTGTGTTCCATCAATCTTGGGCGCGCTGCATAGGGGTGTCGCGCACTCGTGGTCGATGCAGTATGTCAACCGCGACGACTTCTCGTTGCTGCAATCCGCCGGCGAGTTGCACGTGTGGTTTGCGCAGAACTGACTCAGTCCGGACCGACGCTCTGTCCTCCCACCCCAGCAGCCGGGCCTGCGGCAAGTGTGTTCGGCGCAGAAATTACCCTGGCCGGCGTCCTCCCGCGGCTGATCGCAGCCGCCGCCGTGCTTGCACTTCATCTTGAGGTGGGATTCGCACCAGCCGTTGAGTTGGACGGCGGGGTTTTGACACGCGCCTCTGCACCTGTGTGCTTGGCACAGGGTGCCGCCCTGCCTGATGACCTGTCCGCAGTCTTTGACTCGGCATGTGTGCGCTCGGCAGTAATTCCCAAGCCGCGGGTCCATTATCTGGTTATAACATTGCAGCAGTTGGCAGCGTGGGTTGGTGAATTGCGGTTGGTTCCCCCATGACAACTGCATTGTTATCAATACCTCTTGGAGACAGGAGTTGTGAGACGTGACCGGGTAACTGCCTTAAGTGGCGGTGAGGTACGGAGTACGTAAGAAAGGAATTGGATCGGACGGGGAGTGAGGGGCACACGACGTAGAGTCTTAACTGCTATCGCAACATTGGGTTGGGCAGCAACGAACGCTCACGATCGGGCACCAAGGTCACAAGGCTGCGCAGCAAATGGTTGAAACTCAACCCCTGGAAACTTATTGGCCAACGCCAACATGTGACAGCGCCCGTGATACTGGATTTGTAGATAAGATAACCATCAAGGTGTTACACAGCAGGACTTGTTTAGGTTAGCGTATGGGCCGTCAACATGCCGAGGCTCGCCAGCAAGGTGATCCTCGTGACCGACGGTGCCGACTCTGCTGCGCCGGGCTGAGCTCCTGGAGGCGCATGTCTGTGTTGTGGTGGTGTCGAGTGAGGGGCACAATATGGCCCCCAGGGCGGAATTCTGTATGACAACTTGGAAATTAATGGGGCTCTGCGAGGTCACTGTCAGTCGCTCTCAACAGTACCGGGACAAAGACACGAAGCCCCGCCGACGCCGCGCGCAGACATATTGTCAGCACGGCCAACAGCCAGAGCAATGCGGTCATCATTGGTTTTGGGCGGGAGCTGGCCGAGCGGTGGACAGCTTGGTGGGAGACACGCTAGCTATCCCGGGGACAATTCGGTTCCAGTTGCGATCACAGTGGACCAGCTGAATGGGCCGAGAATTCTGTGTGTTGTCGACTGCACTAATATCGCATTCAACGAAGTCCGAGTGCCTCCATGCGCCTGGCGACAACAACCCGCCGCTCCTCGGAGCTTAGCGAGCTTGGCATGGCCTAACAGAGCACATACTGTGTATGTATGGCCTTCTGTATATATTCTTACTCGTTCCTCTGGCTCCCTTTGCTGTAGGAGCTCTTCAATACACTCTATTATCTCCTACTCCAATACGCTATTACCAACGCTCTATTTATCCGTACTGTGACAGCAGACCCCACGCCACCATCCAAAAAGTCCGCATCAACATGGGGGCCACAACCCGCTCAAGCGTGATTCCCCAGGCTTCGGCAGTCGTTTCGGGGTCCTTTCTGGCCGGTATGACTTTTGCCGCACGGCTCCACGGCAAGATTAGTGCAGATCTAACAAACGGCTGACGTTGCAGGCGCGATGTTCGGACTATCCCTCATCGCCATTCCGGTTCTTGTCGACATCAACTCCGATCCTGCGCATCTCGTCCGCCAGTGGGCGAGGCTGTACGGATATGGCATCCAATACATGCCGGCTGGCGCGATAGGAACGACCGCTCTGTACGCGTACGCCGCATCCACCAAGGCTCGTTCGTCCCAGCCGTGGCAGACCTACGCCCTCGCAGCCGCCGCCACCATGACCATTGTGCCCTTCACCTGGTTTGTCATGGCGCCGACGAATAATGTCCTGTTTGGATTGAACGAGCTGGCTGGCGGCGCAAAGGGCTTGGTCCATGTTCATGAGTTGATTGCGAAATGGCAGTGGCTTCACTTTGTCCGCTCTCTGTTCCCGCTCATCGGAGCTGTGGCTGGGCTGAGGGCTACTTTGGGCGAGTTCGCCGTGTAGATAGTTAGCCGGTCTTTCAGGCGCTCTGCTGAGCTTTTTACGCAAATCGAAAAGCCTGTTGATGAAAGAAACCTGACATTTCCATGTCCGCTCCCGCCGACGGGCGTGTCATAACAAGGTACAGATGTATCACGCCTAACCCTAACCCTTCCCTACCCCTTTTGCCCCTTTTCATACCCGTTTCAGGTGAACAAGTCGATCTCCAGCCGCCTCCCAGGAATGGAAGCTAAAGATCTGAGAATGGAGCTCGGAATATCTTCAAGAAGGCGTTCGAGACGGCTCCTTCTTTGGTATTCCGTTGACCATTCTTGCATCTCTCCACTGCTGCAAGCTCTCGGGCACTCCGACAACACCAAAAAAAAGTTCGGGCTCCGCAATTCCCGAGCACCAAGTATAACCACCGTTACGAATGAATCGCCAGGGAGATTTATGCCGTGACATTGCTAAACCTTACAACCTCGCATTACTTCATCCTCGCCGTGCCACATCGCGACAGCCACATCCCATTCAGCTCATCACTCTCTTAGCTCCTACGTTGCCAGTCACCCAACGCACAGCCGTCAACCATGGGGTCAAACGACATCTTCGAGCGCGACGAGGCGTTCTGGAACAACTATCTCAAAGGCCGACCAACAGCCCCGGAGGCCTTCTTCGACCGCATCTTCCGCTACCACGAGGAGAAAGGCGGCCAGTTCGGCACCGTGCACGACGCCGGCGCAGGAAACGGACCATACGGGCACAAGCTCCGATCCCGTTTCGACACGGTCATCATCTCAGACATCGGGGCCGAAAACGTGCGCCTTGCCCAAGACCGTCTCGGGACGGACGGCTTCCGCTACCGCGCGGCCCGCATCGAGGACGCGGCCGAGATCGCCCCCGGCAGCGTCGACCTGGTCTTTGCCACCAACGTGCTGCACTTTGCGGATCAGCACACGGCGCTGCGCGCCATCGCGCAGCAGCTGGCTCCCGGCGGGACCTTGGTGGTCGGCGCGTTTGGCTCGGCGCGCTTTCGCGACGCCGAGGTCCAGGATGTCTGGGCGCGGATCACGCACCAGGCCGGTCGGGCTTTGCTTAGGCACGCGGACGACCCGGCTCAGACGCAGAAGGTCATGGAGCGCAGCTCGGGGTTCTACAATGTCGCGCCGCTGGACGAGGCGCTCTTCGAGCCCGGTGCGCGGCGGATCCATCTCAACATGGGCCAGGGCGGACTGACGTCCCTGCTCCCGCCCGAGGTGGCGGCCTCCGAGCCGGATTACGCTGGTCCGAATGATGTTGAGGTGTGGGAGGAGGAGGCGGGCTGGAGCGTCAAGACGGACTTGGAGGGCGTCAAGTCTCACTTTGCGTCATTTCCGTTTTCGACACTGGATCCGGCGGGCTACGAGGAGCTGTGGGAGGAGCTGCGGGCCCTGCTCAAGGATGGACGGGTGGTGGAGGCTTACTTTCCGGCGACGGTTATTCTAGCAACGCGGCGGTAGAGTGTCCGTTTGCTACATGTATCTATGTACCGCGATATGTACTTAGACGCAAATGAATTCAAAGCCCAAGAGACTACAATTCCTATCCCGTGGCTGGCTTCGGTGAGAACAATCCCCGTGAGGGTTGACGCCATCCTTGGGAATCGTGCCGAATGCCCACGCCCGCACAGCTGTCGGCGTCCGAGCGCAGTTACGGGATGTTGGTAAGCTGGCAGGCTTGCTGTCCGTTTGATTATTCAGATTCCTCGGAGCTCAAAGCATTCCGACAACTCCAATGTCGGGACCCGAGCGAAGTCTTTTCGGTTGGAGTTTGCGAGCAGGCGGGTCCGGATCAAAGTTGCCCTTTTTGGAACACCTTGGGAGCGGGTTGGGCCAGGGCCATGACGTGACCTGTCAGCAAGCCACGCGGGCATGGAGGTGACAGGGGTTCTCAACCAGGAACTGCATCCATTAACGCAACCCAGACTGGTGGGAACTTCACCATCTCTGATACAACCCTGTGGATGGATTGCGCTTTACCAGCGGCGCCGAACTATTGCTTAGGGGACCTGATCTTGGTCCAGCTCAGGCCCCTGAACCCGCCGTCAAAGGACAAGCTGCTCGGCGGACCCCGACTCCGCCCAGGAGGTAAGATTTGGTGAACATGGCGAGCAACATTAGAGTTTAAAATGTCCCAGTCTGCTGGGTTTTTCGCGCGGGATAGGAGGTGAAGAGTCTCGGTGTGTGGTCTTCTTGGATCCAGGTCACCAGTTTGTTCTGCATGAGACTTTGATTTACCCGCCCTTGCCCTCAATACCGGGGACCAATCAGAGCGATGAAGCTACCATCTGGTCTGCATCTTTGGGTGCTCCTCGCATGGAGTAACCTCGCGGTTGCAGATGAAACAACGGACGGTCAGTGATATGCATGCACTCTCCAATCAGGCCTCAGCCACTGATTCGCTCGACGGCCGGCAGCCGCTGAGTACCCCAACCTTGGCGTCCCCTACCTGTTCACGGAGGATCCTGTCACGGTAAGTGTTGCTTTCAGGCCTTCCAGTTTGGGCCTCGCCTCCATGCATCACTGGTCCCAAGCTTATCATGCTCGCAGCCTTTGCCACATGGCCTGCCATGGGGTCTTGCTCCAGCGAGTCTTTCGAAACGGTCCAACCCATGTAAGTGCTGATGGCAAGAACTTGTTCCCAAATCTCTTAGGGGGAGGCTAACGATGCGGCAGATGGTAAGTCTCCTAACCCAACCAGTGTCGTCAAGTGTCAATGATTGTGATTGTGCTCATACTGGAATTTAGAGGGTAGGTGAAGCCCCGTGCCTTGTTCATCGCGCGAAAAACGGACCCGCTGACAAACTCACAGTTCCGCCCGTAACTGGGTAAGTTGGTTCTCAGCAACTGGCCCTCCGTTTCGTTTGCACTGACCTTTTTTATTTTAGAGTGATCCGTCGCTATGAGTTCACCATTGCGCGAAAGACCATTGCCCCTGATGGGTATTCAAAGCCTTCCATTCTCATCAACGGGCAATTTCCTGGCCCTCTGATCGAAGCCAACTGGTACGAACTCCTGGATGCCAAGTGTTGTTTTTTGTGCCACTCACCCACTAATTAACTGGAAAATCCAGGGGCGACACAATCCAAGTCAAGGTTACCAACAACATTCAGGGTCCTTCTGCAGGGACATCGATTCACTGGCATGGTTTCCTGCAGAAAGGCACGCCGTGGATGGATGGCGTCCCGGGTATCACGCAGTGCCCTATCGCCCCGGGCAAGACGTTCACTTACACCTTTATTGCGGACTCGTACGGTACCTCGTGGTACCACTCGCATTTTTCCTCCCAGTATGCGGACGGTGCATTTGGTCCGATTGTCATCCATGGCCCGCAAACTGCGGATTACGACGTTGGTCAGTAAACTTGGTCAAATGGCGCCCGTTGAAGGGCACGGTTCTGACCGAGTAACAGATCTCGGCCCGTTCTTGCTCACTGACTACTACCACCGGAACCACACGGACATCAACACGGCCATCTTCAACTCTGACTTCAACATTGTGGCGGTTCCTGCTGTCAATACGCTCATCAACGGCCGCAACAACTTCAACTGCTCGCTGAAAGCGGCAGGCGACAACACCCCGTGTGTCAGCAACGCCGGGTTGGCCAAGTTCAAATTTAAGGAAGGCAAGAAGCATCGCCTCAGATTGATCAACGCCGGTGCCAGCGCCCTGCAGACGTTTTCCGTGGATGGACACAACCTGACCGTCATTGCGAACGATTTTGTGCCCGTGGTCCCATACCAAACTCAATGTAAGTCTTGGAATATCCGCGTCGTGACCCCGGACTGACTGACAAATTTGTCCCAAGACATCAAACTAGGGGTTGGCCAGCGGACAGATGTTATCGTCGACATTCCGAAGCACGACAAAACACCGTTCTGGATCCGCACCCAGAGCCCCGACAGGCCGTGTGCCAACACCATCCAGCCCAATGCCAGCGCCGTGGCCTACTTTGACGATCCTAAAAGCATCCCTTCGTCAACTCCATGGCCCTCCTTTGTCGCCTCCATCCAAGACTGCGGAAACGAGCCCCTGGAAAACACGGAACCGTTGTATCCGTACGCGCTCTCTGCGCCCCCGGCGACAACCCACACCTACACCCTGACGCTGCAGCAGAACGAGACGGGCTCGTTCCTCTTTCGGGTGAACGGCTCCGCCTTCCGCGTCAACTTCAACCACCCCATCCTGCTGCTCTCCAACCTGGGCAACAACTCGTACCCGTACGACCCGCAGTGGAACGTGGATAACGCCGGCACGGCCAGCTCCATCCGCCTGGTCATCTACAACAACAACGAGAGGTCGCACCCCATGCACCTGCACGGCCACAACTACTTCGTCGAGTCCATCGGCCACACCCTCGACCCTTGGGATGGCACCATCGTGCGGCCGACCAACCCGCAACGCCGCGACACCCAGATCGTGCCCGCGTTCGGCCACATGGTCATCTCGTTCGAGGCCGACAACCCAGGCGCCTGGGTCTTCCACTGCCATGTCGCCTGGCACGTTGGCACGGGCCTGTCGGCGACGGTCGTGGAGCGGCCCGACTTGATCGCGCAGTACCACGTTCCGAACACCGTGGCGCAGACTTGCCGCGATTGGTGGGCGTACACCAACGCGACCGTGGTGGAGCAGATTGACTCGGGGCTGTAAATAAGAGGCGGGAAAGGCATTTGTGGGGATGTGAGAAGGAGGGCATGGGTGTGTGAAGGCAGGGGATGGGTCAAGTTTATCCTTCAGCTGGGGTTGTGTTAGAGCTACAGTATTGAGAAATCAAAACGCCTGAAGCATATTCGCGTTGTCCGGTAGTTTATATGGCGGTCAACTCCCATTCAGAACCTCTGCTTGTTATGCGGTGGCATCTGTTTTGCCTGGTGTGGGAAACGAGTGTGTGATGCTGGACGCGTCAATGTCTGGCCAATGTCATCATTTGCCCCTGGTAAATGTGAATCTGTTCGTACTTGAACCCATGAACGCGTCAGTTTCACCTTGGAATGTGGTTTCGTCATCTCACACGATGTTTATCGCAGTCAAATGTTGCCTGAGACTTGGCCCCCAACCCGTGCTGCTCCCCAAGAGAGCCGCAACAAGGGGCCAACCGACAGCCGAGTCTTGCGCGCTGGGCACGCGGGATGGCGTTTCCGCTGGCCAATCAGCCACGCGCGTCCGCCGTCATTCCCACTTACATAATGTGACAAATCCAGATAATCCAATCCGGATTCCGAAAGAGGTGAGACATGTCAGCAGGCCGAGTGCGACGACGCCTCCCCCCTCCTCGCTGCCACAGTCTCATCAGCTCTGCCCCTGATTACCCATGATTACCCATGCCCTGATTACCTATGCTTTGTCATGCCAGCTGCCTCGCCCATCTCTTTCAGGCCCCGAGTGTGGGGCACGGAGCAAACGTCTTTGTTGATCCCGATGTGGCCGACTCTCAGGACGGCGCCGGAGCCGCACATGCAGACATCTCCGTCCGACTACTAATACTCCTCCATTTGCCACTCCTGTTTCCTTCTAACGGTGAGTTCAAGCCTCCATCAGTTTCCACTTCATTCTTCCCAGCTTTCTCGATCACAGCTCCTTTCATCGTCAGGATGTCCTTCGCCAACATCAAACCCATCAAGGTCTGGGGCAAGGGCGGCCCCAACCCGCCCAAGGTTGCCATTCTCCTCGAGGAGCTCGGCCTGCCGTACGAGGCCACTGTCGTGCCCCTCTCGGACGTCAAGAAGCCCGAGTACACGGCCATCAACCCCAACGGCCGCCTGCCGTCGATCTACGACCCCAACACGGACCTCACCCTCTGGGAATCGGGCGCCATCGTCGAGTACCTCATCGACAAGTACGACCCGGAGCACAAGTTCTCTTTCCCGGCCGGATCCGCCGAGTCCTACCACGCCAAGCAGTACCTCTTCTTCCAGGTGTCCGGCCAGGGCCCATACTACGGCCAGGCGGCCTGGTTCAAGAACTTCCACCACGAGAAACTGCCCAGCGCCATCGAGCGCTACGTCGGCGAGATCAACCGCGTCACCGGCGTGCTGGAGGGCATCCTGAAAAAGAAGGCCGACGCGGGCCTCGCCGGCCCCTGGCTTGTCGGCGACAAGTACTCGTACGCCGACCTCGCCTTCATCTCGTGGCAGACCATCATCACCAAGATCCATGGCGCCGATGAGTATAACCCGGAGGACTATCCCCATGTCAAGGACTGGATTGATCGGATTCTGGCCAGGCCTGCTGTGCAGGCTGGTCTTGGCATCGGCGGCAAGCTTGAGTAAGGGGTTTGAGCGGCCAGTGTGGTCTTGCCCCTGAGGGGGGAGCTCGAGGCCGTCAGAATCGGGCCTGGATTTGGCTGCTAGAATACGAAGTGATTGTGATAAACTTGTGGCATTTTCCTGTCCCGATTCGTGAGCTTGAATGAGAAATGTGAGATTGCGAGCCCGGTGAAGCCGTTTCGAACATTCACCATGTTCAAAAACCAGACAGTTGTGGGAAATCAACGAGTTTAGCACCTAGGCAATTGAGAAGCCGGGTGGCGAGATGTTCGTGGCGAATACTAAACCCAAGGACTCCAAATATCAGCTCTTCCCGTGAGAACTGTGACCCCTGGTCCTGAATGGTATCTCTGTCCTGACAGGTCTTACACAAGTGACTGCCCAAACAAGTCCAACTGCGCATCCAAAAACATGCTGGTATCCCAATCAAAGAACAAATGGTTAGCATTCGCCACAACAGCCGGGTCCATCATCGCTCCTCCCCGCAGCCCCGGGTCCGGCATCTCGTTCAACGTGTTCCCTGGTGGTGGCGGCGAGCTGAGTGGCGGATCAATGATCTGATCCAGGATCTGTGTCAGGCGCCCTTGCACCTGCCGGCTGAACTCGGAGCTGTTCCCGCCTCGCCCCGGCATCCAGCTCAGGCACGACACGTAGATGGTCAGCTCGCGAATAACTTCGGCCCGGACAAGGAGAGGCCGTCCGCTCGGGCCGAGACCGCCACCAGCACCGCGCCCAAAGGATGAGGGACGATACATCAACTCTGCCGCAAGGGTGTCGGCGCATGGGAGACCATAAGGGAGGAACTAAACAAGTGGCATGAGTTAAGTCTGAACTTGTGTAACCGTCAAGTTGGACACCTCCCGAGCGGGACTCACCACAGCGGAAAAGTCGCTGCGGACTTCTCTCATCAACTCCCGTTGTTCGTTGAATACCAGAACAACGGATAACACGTCCTTGGCCGCCGAGAGGAGCAACTCGATGCTCTCTGGAGACTGGTCCTGTCGGGCATTAAAGCGGAATATGAGGAAGCTGGAGAACAAGTAGTCGAGGTAAAAGCGAAGGAGGAACCATATGTCGTGCGAAGTCATGGAGCCATCCCACACGGCCGGGGAGTACTTCATAATGTCGGGGCAGCTGCTCCACATGGATTGCAGCTTTTGCAACACAACTCTGGAGACGAACGGTAAGTACGGTTCGGAAAGGATGGAAGATGCAAGTAAGGCAAGAAGAGAACGCACTGTGCCCTGCCGGGAACACCGGCAATGTTGTTCACGCCGAGATGCAGCTCCAGCACCTCCTCTCGCACGGTGGCGAGCAGGTACCGGAGACGCATAAAGGTCGTCGTCCGGCGACGGCCGTCCGTGTTCCACCCGTGTTGGTCCAGTTTCCGGAGCTCGTATTCCAACTCGGGACCAACCAAATCGTCGTCGTCAAAATCTAGCGGCGCGTCGAGGGAACAGTAGCTGCGGTGGATCAGGGGTGGACGGCCGAGGGTGGTGGCAATGGTCTTGTCCATCGCATAAACTGCGGTGAAGCATCGCCGACGCCATTGGTGCATAAAGCCAGGGTACTCGGCAACAGGGGAACCGCCCGCGGCGCCATCTTGATGCATGCCGGTGGTGTAAATGGTTGATGTGAGCTCCATAAAAATGGAGTAAAGGTGTTGGCCTGTTGATTGGTAAGGACTTGTCCAGCCGATTGGGAAAGAAGACAGGGGTATGACGGCGGGGACGTACTCGAGTCACCAAATCTGTACAGAGCCAAGAGGAGCTGGTTGTACTTGAGTGCGACACCCAGCTCGTTGACCACAGGTGACACACTGGTCAGGGTGGTGAGGGTGTCGGTGATGCTGTGGAAGGGCTGGACGAGGTCCTGTTTGCTCCGCTTGTCTGGATCGAGTCGAGTGAAGTCACGACCGTGGATGTGAATGAGACACAAACTGGACATGGCCAGGATGTTGCCAATCGTCTCCCATCGGAGGTTCTCCCCCGTGATGGAGTGGCATACTTGCTCCACTGTCGTCTGTTTTGTGGCTTGAATCGGTTGGTAAGAGCTCTGAAAAATGCGGATCACGACGCGCAGCTTGGCCTCGTCGTCGCCGACCGGGACTTCGGCGGTGACGGTGCGGAACAAGGAGTCGGTTGCCGGGAGCATGAGCTTGTGGGGAACAATGGGCATCCGAATCACGCGGTAGATGTGGCGCATGAGGTTCTGCAAGAGCACGGCATGCTCCAGGACAAAGTCGATAATCTGCAGGCCCAGATCCAGCCGCTTCCGGTCAATGGTGTGGGTCGTCGTTGTCCCCGGGGACGTTGTCGTCCCGGAGAAGCCGGTCATGTCCAACGGAGTCTGGCCTTCGTCCGCCGTGAGCCCGGTGCGGTAACTCCCGGGACCAACAAAGCCGCCGGTTTGGACCGGGGGTGTGGTAATCTCAATCGGCCCCGAAGGGATTGGGGTGGGTGGCCCAGGCCGGGTTTCTGATCTGGACCGGGCTGCTGTTAGTACTGGGCTGACTTCCATGGCAGGGGCGCTTTCCGGGGGGCGCTGAGGGTGAATTCAAACGTGCCGTTAGGCATTTCAGTAACAACAAGAGACTGGAGACTCACGGGAGCGGCTGCTGCTGTTGCTGCTGCTTGGCGGCGGCTTCCTGGGCTCTGGTGGTGGCTCGGACTCGCCCCGATTGAATGTCGAAGCGAGCTGCGCGGAAGCGCCTCGTCATTGGCGCCGCCTCGTAGACACAGTCGAGGCTCTTGGCCACGCAGCGGCCACATCTCGGAGTAGAATGGTCGCATCTGATCTTGTTAATCCGGCACCGTTCGCACGACTGCAGTGTGCCATTCCGGCGGAGGTTGGCCCCCGGGGTGGAAGACATAGTCCATCGGCGGGCTAGACCAAAACTCGACTAACACGGAGTTCAGGGCATACCTGTGCAGCCCTTCCCTAGGTAAGCACTCCTGTAGTCTAAAGCGGATGTTGTTTCAGATTCTGGTATGCGGTCTCCGGGCTGTGCCGGCCAGGCAAAGAAGGCCTCAGACAGCTGAAATGCGACAAACAAGGGCATAAGCACGTCATCGAGCCAACCAATCACGGCACAATCGGCATAAGCTCCATCTCCTGCAAATAATTACCGGTAAGTAGCATTTCACCTCGAGTCCTCTTTGCAAGTGTCTGGAACTCGGAAGGGGTCTCAACGTGGCCGCCGAAATTTGCATGTGTCTAGTCGCCATAGCGACTTGAGTTCCTGGTGCATCCAGACGCGTCGCTTGCCTCAATCTCCTACATTAGTACCTATACATGGCTGCTCAAAATCGGCATACCGATCTCTACAAATGTCGTGAAAGGCGAGAAGACTCGGGACTCTCCGCAAGCCACGAGACGAACCCAGGGCTTCAACTTCACCCTCCATCAGCACTGTGACATTCGTCCACGCAAGCAGCTCAAGAATCAGTGGCCTCCGCTGTGATCAACAAAAAGTGACCAGCGCCGTGGCAAAAGGCCAGTGCATCAAGTGTTGTGGGCCACACACACCAACCGAAAACAAGGGCACCAATGACTCGGGCCGGTAAGATTCCGCGTCCTGGTGCACTCGCGGGTGCTCATTCAGTGAGGCTGTTCAAGACTCACATGAGAGACCGTCGACTACCAAGATTGCAAGTTGATGGCGGAGTTAACGGACTTGGCGGCTCAGAAACACGGCGCGATCCCCGCTAAAGATTGCATCACGCCATCCAGACATGCACGCCATGTATAAGAACCGTTTGATGTTGCTGCGCGTGGGGTAAATCACGTCTTGTCTGGAAATGGCGACATAGGGGCTTGGTGTGGACAGCGCCACGGCTGCAACATCACGGGAGACAAGCATTGGCTCTCCCACGCGCACGTCAGACGCGCCTATCTTCCACCATGATCTTCCACGGCCGTCTAGCCATAGAGATATCAGAATGCGTGCTGCGGCACGGAGATAACGATGAGGAAGGTGACACAACGCGAAACCGAAACCGAAACGTTTCTGGCGTCTGATATCCAGGAACGTGTGTATAAAGATCAGAGTCGTCTCTCGGGCACGCTTCCTTTTCGGCATCACTGAACAGCTCATCATCCAACAGCACCTGGCAGCCCACCATACTAGCAACACCACAGCGATTCTCAACTCTTCCTAGCAATCACAATGGCGCCTTCCGCAGTTGAGACCGTGCAACCCACAGTGGACGAGATCAAGGCCAAGACTCTTCCCATCAACCAGAAGGAGACTGCTCAGACCAACAACGGGCTTGATCTTCCGGCACGGCTCGAGAACCATGTTGAGCCTCTGAAGTTGAGCGGCGCCTTGGACCACCTTGAGCACTTCGATGTGACCCCCGTCATTGGTCGGGAGTATGCCAACGTTGACCTTGTCGAGCTTTTGCGGGCGCCCAACTCGGACGAGCTGCTCCGGGATCTTGCCATCACCAGTTAGTCCTACTTTCCGCTTGAGTTTTTTTTTCTTCCCGCTAACAGACATCACAGTCTCCCAGCGCGGTGTCGTCTTCTTCCGTGCTCAGGACAACCTGACCGACGACCTTCAGAAGGAGCTCGTTGACCGTCTGGGCAAGCTGTCTGGCAAGCCCGCAACCTCGGGCCTGCACATCCACCCCATCAGCAATGCTGCTCGCGAGCACGGCGGCAAGGACAACGAGATTAGCGTCATCTCCTCTGAGCAAGCCAAGAAACTCTATTCCAGCCGTTTTGAGAACGCCTTCCTCGGTGGCAGGCACCGCCAGAGCGGCAGGACCCAGTGGCACTCCGACATCACCTTTGAGCCCGTTCCCAGCGACTACGCTCTCCTGCGTTTGACTCAACTGCCCAAGACCGGCGGTGGTATGTAAAATCCCGCACGATTTGACAAATCAATCTGGACACGCAACTGACCTGACTGGGCAGACACCCTCTGGGCTTCTGGCTACGAGCTCTACGACCGCATCTCGCCCACTCTGCAGCGCTTCCTCGACGAGCTGACCGTTCTCTCGGCCCAGCCGCTCTTCAACGACGCTGCCAAGCGCAACAACTTTGAGATCTACACTGCCGAGCGTGGTGCCCCCGAGAACGTCGGCGAGGTCCTCGAGGCCGTCCACCCCCTGATCCGCACCAACCCGGTCACCGGCTGGAAGTCCGTCTTTGGCGCCGGCCATCACGTCCAGCGCATCCACGGCCTGTCTGACGAGGAGAGCAAGCACTTCCTGCAGTGGTTCGTGCAGCTCATTGTTGAGAACCACGACCTTCAGGTCAGGTTCAAGTGGAAGGCCGTCAACGACCTCGCCATCTGGGACAACCGGAGTGTGTACCACGCTGCGACGCCCGACTACATCTTTGAGGAGGGCCTGGGCGAGCGGAAGGGCAGCCGCGCGGTCAGCTTGGGCGAGAGGCCCTATTTCGACCCCGCGAGCACCAGCAGGCGGGAGGCTCTGAGGCGGCAGGCCGCTTGAACAAGATGGAAAGGATTTTCATGACAGCGGAGTCTAGAGTCCGATGGCTTTTTTCATTGCATATATACTTCCTCTTGAACCGAGCCCGAACACTTGGCGTCCCATCTCGTGATATTCAGCTCACCGCCATCTCGCCACCACCACTAGCATTTTTGCCTCTTAGATGGGGGTGACTTTGATGCCAGCAAGGTCCTTGGACTCGACTTTCCAGCCGGCTTGCTTGGCCTCGTCGCCTGTGAAGAACGACGCGGCCGAAGCATTGCCCCTGAGCACCCAATCAAAGAACCTCACGGCGGCCACTCCAAACTTGCCACCATCAGTCTCGCGGTACGTTCCGCCGTGTCCTACGTCGAGATTTCCCTTCCACGACGGCGTTCCTGCCGGGAGCAGGCCATAATCCCTCTCGCCCTATAAGACGCCCGTCAGCTGTCAGCTCCAGACCGACGACACGTCTGCTGCAGTGGAGGATGGTTAAGTGCTTCACTCACATTGGCATACGCAATATCCGTGCTTCCGCCAAGGAAATAAAACACCGGCTTCCCCTTGATGGTCGGGCACGATGCGCTTGGACTCGGCCTCGCTCAACAGCCCGCTGTTAAACACCCCCAACACCCCAATCCGCGTGTCATTAATCACCGCATACGCCTCCACGCCCCCGCAGCTCTGACCCGCCACCGCGATCCGCCCGGTCTCCAAGAACGGGTACTTGGCCGCGCGCGCCTGCTTGTCAACCACCCTAAACACCAACCAACAAAGTCAGCCCCTCCTCACCAAGACAACATCAGCAAACCAACTCACCAATCAACAGCCTGCGTCATCAACGCCGCAGTCGTCGTCCCCTTGCCCCGCGGCGCACCACTCGCCACGACAAACACGCCGTGCGACGCAACCTGGTTGAGCAGGCCGAGGAAGGCGGCCCCGTCGGCGACGCAGCCGCCGTTGCCCCAGATCAGGACGGGCAGTTTGGCCGCGACAGGGACGGTGGAGGGTAGGAACAGGGTGTGGTTGGGCAGCATTGGGTCGGTCGTGTAAGAGGCCGGGGCGAAGGGGCCGGTTCCGCCTGTCTTTTTTTCCAGGGGGGTTAGTTGGGAGGGAAGGAAAGGGAGTTAAGGGGATGCTTACGGAGGGGCCGGTGTTGGAGAATTGGGGGAGGGCGAGGGCGGGAGGGAGG
>FTCU01000476.1_pt1 | contig 20461 bp, 17 predicted proteins | sample 1639521 | NCBI WGS metagenome assembly FTCU01 (sample SAMEA3914864, study PRJEB12502) | metagenome | biome: forest; material: soil | place: USA | collected 2012-03-12 | depth 0.3 m
CACACCGGGCTGAATATCCTCCAGCTTCGCCTTCAGCTCGACCCACAAGCGATCCTGCACGTCCGGATTCTCTATCACGACCTCGGACGGCTCGGCGACCTTGCAGTCCTCGAGATAGTGTCCGTGTGACTTGGCGCCCTCCACGCCGCCGTCGACCAACGTCCTACTTCCCGTCTCAGTCGACCTTGCCAGCAGCCATTTCATGGCCGTGAAAGCCACCTTCTGCATGCCCGTCGCTTCGCGAGACAGGCCCGAGTGGCAAAGCCCGGGGCTGGGCAGGTTGATCGTGACTGGGTAGGTGTTGGCGGGATGCTCCTTGACGATGCTCCGGACGGCAAAGATTCCCAGCAGCTTGGAGATGGGGTACTGCTCCATCCAGTGTTTGCCATTAGCGTAGTTCTTGTCGTTGAGGGCGTCGAGTATGTTGGGCTCCTTCATCTGAGGGAACGTGGTGTGCCTGTGCGCTCCGGAGCTCGTGATGACGAGACTTGGGCGGGTCTGGAACTGCGCGGCGGTGGCCTTGAGCTTGGGCAGAACAAGAGCTACGAGCAAGAAGGTTGAGATAAAGTTGACGGTAATGTTGGTCTCGTTACCCTCGACGATGGCGAACTCGGAACGGACCAGGCCGGCGTTGGCATGGAAGATGTCGACTCGGTCTAGCTCGGCCTCCACACGAGCTGCAAAGGCCTTCACGCTGGCGTAGCTTGCCATGTCGACTTTCCAGACCTCGATTGAGACCCCTTCCGCAGCGGTGGTGCCGATGTCATTCTTAGCGGCCTCGCCTTTGTCGACGCTGCGGACCGCTAAGATCAACTTGCTTGCGCCCAAGCGTGCATAGTGGCGAGCCGCTTCCAACCCCAGGCCAGTGTTGCTGCCGGTGATCACAATGGTCTGGCCGGCATAGCTGGTGGAAGGGTACGGTAGCTTCCCCGATTCTATAATTTGACTGTACAAAAAGCCCATGATGGCAGGGTACAGGAAGTGGGACGCTGGTGGCTCGAATCTTGGTTGATGGTTCGTACGTGTTGACGAAAAGAAGGTCGAAATCGCTTCAGGGCGGAATGCTTGGTGAAGAAGGCACCGAACATCATCCCTACTGTGCCGGGCCGCGCGTTGGACTAAGCGGCCACCGCCGGAGTTAGGGAATAACGTTAACGTTATTGCAATCTCGCGCGCATGGCTCCGGCTCACCTGCCAATCCGGGTGAACCGGGTGAGCAGGCTGAGCCAGGGTGAGCGCTCATCGCTTTTGGCTCACCCTGCTCGAGCCCTAAGCAGCTACGCGGAAATCGCCTATCACCGGTGTCAATTGGTACGTTCCTCATTTTGACACGCCTTCTACTTATAACTATGGGAGCATGACCCCGATATCGAGTCGCGGAAAAAGAGGGTAAAAAATGTGTGGCAGGATGTATACTAATGCGCTGGTTGACTCGAACAGGGAGAAGAAGGGTGCGTTCTGCCTCTCGTCTCCGACGATTTCTTCCCTCCTTCCTCGTCTTACGTTCACACGTCCATCTTTGTGCACAAAACATACCTATTCCGAGTCGTTGCTCCTGTTCCGGGAGGCACAGGGTGGGAGTGGTTTCTCCCCAGCCCGGCACATGTACCGCCCTGGCCGAGGAGGCGTGGTGCTGATAATACTACAACGATGTCTCATGTCCTCGCATCTGTTTCGCGCGGGAATCCTGCCCACCCTGGGTTGTGCTGTGACACCATTCCAGACAAGTCCAGCTGTAGAGTACGGGAAACTCCCCCTGTGGTGTAAACAGCCATACTACCGGATAGAAAGCTGAATGACTCCTGATAGTCAGGGTGGAGATAAAGCATGTCTTCGCCATCAACAACGAGCCAACCGCCAGCCGCGAAAACGTGATGTGGACATGCGCAATCGGAGCAAGGCAATTTCAAGACGCCAGAATCCGCCACGAGGTGTTTACCCCCAGGGCAAAATGATAAAGGCCGCAGGACGACGGCCACCGGAAACACGACCTGCTCAGCGCCTGTGGCCGCATCCCACACGCGTACCGTCCGGTCGTCAGAACTTGATGCGATGAGCCGGCTGTCGGGCGAGACAGCCACAGCCCGGACGTGTTGTGAATGTCCCCTGAGCACGCGGCCAGCAGCACCCGTTGCCGCATCCCAAACGCGTACCATGCGATCGGCCGAGCCTGAGACGATAAACCGGCCGCTGGGCGAGACGGCCACGGCCCAGACCGCACCCAAATGGCCCTCGAGTACGTGCCGCGCAGAACCGGTCGCCGCATCCAACACGCGTGCCGTGTTGTCCCCAGAGCCGAACACGATAATGGCGGGCGAGACAGCGAGGGCCGTGATCCAGCTCCAATCGCCCTTGCACGCCCACCGCGCAGCACCAGTCGCCGTATCCCAAGCGTGTATAGTGTCATCAGCAGCGGCTGATACGATAAGCCGGCTGTCGGGCGATATGGCCACGTCCATGACCATAGTTGCAAAGCCCTTGAGTAAGCGTGCGGTACCTGTCGCTAGGTCCCATACACGTACTGTCTCATCAAGAGCACAGGATACAACGAACCGGTTATCAGGCGAGAGGGCACCAGCCGTGACCAGTTTCGAATGGCCCTTAAGAACATGCCGAATAGCACCTGTTGCTGTGTCCCACACATATACTGTCTGTCTCTCGGCACCCAATATCACGCGGCTGTCGGGCGACATGGAGATCATCGAGGGATGGGCTAGGTTCGAATCGCCCTTGACGACGCGCTGCGCAGCACCTGTCGCTCCAATATCCCACAGGCGCGCTGTTTTGTCGGAAGACCCCGACACGATGAGCTGGCTATTACGCGAGATGGCAACGTCGGAGACCGAGCCTGTATGGCCGTTGAGTACGTGCCGTGTAGAGCCTGTCGCGGAATCCCACACGCGCACCGTTTTGTCTTTAGACCCCGATAGGATGAGCTCTCTGTTTAGGGAAATGGCAACGGCCTGGACTGAGCCGGTATGGCCCTTGAGTGCGCGCTGTGTAGCGCCCGTCACCGCATCCCATTTGCGCAGTGTTAGATCCTTGGAGCCTGACACAATAAACTGGCTGTCGGACGAGATAGCCACGGCATTGACGCGATTTGAATGTCCCTTGAGCACGCGCGCAGCATCCGTTGCCGTATCCCACACGCGGACGGTCTTGTCGCGAGAGCCGGTCACGATGAGCCGGCCATTCTGCGAGAAGGCGACGGCGGACACGGAGTCTGAGTGGCCGTGTAGTATGCGCCGCTCGGCCCACGTCGCCGTGTCCCATACCCGAACGGTTCTGTCGTGCGAGGCAGTCCCGAGAAGACGGCCGTCCTGGGAGAAGGCGACGGCCGAGACCGAGTCCGAGTGACCGCGAAGTACACGCCGCTCGGCCCGTGTGGTGGCATCCCACACGCGGACGGTCTGGTCGTGGGAGCCGGTCACGATGAGCTGGCCGTCTGGTGAAAAGGTGACGGCAGAGACCAAGCTCGAGTGGCCGCGCAGTACACGCCGTTCGGCTCCCGTAAGCGCGCCCCATACGCGGACGGTGTTGTCGTGAGAGCCGGTCACGATGAGGCGGCCGTCCGGCGAGAACACGACGGCGCTGACCTCGTTCGGATGGCTTAGCGTCTGTAAATGCACACCCCAGTCTTGCGAGAGTGCCGGCGCGCGCAGGATCCACTTGGGAAGCTGATGTATATAGAGGCGCCGGATGATGCTGGCCTCGGGACTGAAGACTAACGCAGAGCTGTATGCCTGAAGGGGAGCCTCCTCGATGACGGCGCTGTGGCTCATTAGGAATCGCTTTGCGTCGTGGACTATTGCTCCCAGAGTCGGCGGCTTAGGCTGTTCGCGTCTGGACACAAACCGAGCCTTGAGCTTCTTGAAATGACATTGAAATCCGGTCGCGGTGCTCTTCTTTCTCCCCTGTCAGCTGCGGGGTTGCGTGTAAGTGAGGGGTCCGGCTTTGCCTACAGGTAACGTTATAGGGAATCTCTTTTCTAGAAGCTGGAGCAGAGCAATCCCATCGCCGAGCTGTCCAATCAAGGCGAGGGTTTCTAGCCAGAAGAGGAAGCGAGCCTCAAAAAACTCGGCGATAATACCACTGCACTCTTGAGGGTCAACCTCGCTCCGCTCTAGATGATGGACCCAGTACCGACAGGCATACTGGACGGCAAAAGGAACAGCCGTATCCACCTCCGTCCTTTGGACGTCGCCGATGCGGGTTCCCGGTCGTCTGAGGTCGCATACATCTTGGCGGAGGCGGCTGGACATAACCCTCAGACAGCATTCGAACAGGTGTCGGTGTGCCTCCTTGGTATCGATGTAGAAGGTTGTGTTAGAACATCTCTGTGAATCCAGCAGGAATTCGCGGAAGGAGGGGTGAAGCGGGACCACCCTGCACGCGTCTTCTTCAGGGACGTCGAGGAGTGAGCGAAGGCTGCCCAGTAGCGAGGCGATCGTCTCCTTAGACTGGCCGAGTAGCATAGCGAGGTTAGTAGGCGAAAGAGCGTCGTATAGCACGGCAATGGTGCCCATGATCCGCCGGAACAGTGCCTGCAGTCTGGCTGTCTCCGAGTCCTCGGGGTCGAGCTGGGCGGTGAGAGAGTGCTCGAGCACCGTTAGATACATCCGGTCCAACGCCGTCTCCGCTTTGGCAGGCAAGCGCTTGGCAGAAACCAGCTCGGCAAGCCGTTCGCCGGCGAGGAGCCCTCCTGTGCAAACAAAGCGACATGCTGTCGCGGCATGGACGAACAAGCCACAAGACATCTGGACCAGGGTCTGGATAGTGTCGTCAGAGAGAAACGCAGCGTCAAGGTTGGAGGTCCGCGCGATTTTTCCAAGTTGGTGCTTGTAGTAGACGGCTAGGTCCTCGTTGACGATCGACCGTTCGATGTCGTGGAGGATGAAGTGTTGGTGCGTGTCTGGAGAGAGATCGCCAAAGCCGGCGTTGATCAGCTGGTCTGGCCTGCTTGTGACAAATATTCTTAATCCGACGTGCTCGACGGCTGCCGCCACTGCCAGGCATTGGATCAAGAGCAAGACGTCGTTGTTGTTGTCGCACTCGTCGAGCGCGTCCACGACGACGACGAGCGGGTGTGAGTGAGGGAACGCCTCCCCCTTGCCTAGCAGTGCTAGCGGCTGCAGGACGAGCGTCTCCCACTGGTCGTACAAGCCGAGCCCGTGGATGCGGCGAGGAGCGGCCGCAGCAGCGGCGGCAATGTGCTTGCGCATCTGCGGCGACGCCTCGGCAAGCTGGACGGCGATGGTCGCGGCGAACCTGCGCGTGGACGCGAGATCGCCCTTGCCCCTTGCGAAGAAGAAGCTTGCGCCGAGCCGCTTCTTGCCGCTGTATTCGCGGGCAATGGTCAGCGCGATCGTGGACTTTCCTGTGCCAGCCATGCCCTTGAGCCAGTATATCCGGTGCCGGTCGTCTCCCGGGCCGTCTGCCCATCTCCTGATCTGGTCGAGCACATCGCGGCGCGTGTTCGGGAGACAGGTCTCCGCATGCTGCTTGTTCGCCCCGTCGAACGATGCTTCCGGAAGGATGTCGAGGCCATCGAGCGATCCATACTCTTGAGGGAGAAGGTCAGTGGAGAGCTTGGGTGTGCTTTGTTTCAAAGGCAGAAAAGTTGGGCTTTAATACCAGGCAGCGGATGAATCGCCACGTTGATTGACCCATAACTCTGGCCCACTTGGATGCCTCGCTCGAGGTCTCCAAAGGTTATTGATGTCGGTTGTGTCATCTCGGGATTAGAGGTTGGTCAACAAAAGCAGAACGAGTTGCCTTTTCGCGAATCAAACACTGTCTGGGTACGAAGGCCGACGGCCGCGGTGTGGCTGCGTCATGATTGCGTCGTCTGAGGATCTCGAGGCATCCAGTTTTCGCATAAAGAGCCTTCATGAGCACCAATACACACCTTGAAACTTCCAAGCCGGCACAGCCACTCATCACTCTCGTCGCAATGGATATTGCAGCCGGTGTCATAGGTATCACGGGAACGGCGCTACACTTCGTGCGACTGCTGGCGGACGACATCGGGAACATCGTCAACGCGCCCCGCGCTGTCAAGTTGCTCCAGGCCGATCTTCTGGACGTCGAATATGCTCTTACGTCTCTCAGAACCATATCTGAAGCACAATGGGAGTCACTAGGCGAACCCCTAGTCGTCCAGTCCAAGGCCGCGACCACCGCATGCAAGGAGTCCTGCAGCAACTTCAGCACCGCTCTTGATCGCTGGACCCGGCACAGCGGCGATGGAAAGCTGTCGTGGCAAGATCGGGCCATGGTTGGCGTCTTCAAGCAGGGCCAGATAAATTCCATCTCGGAGCAGCTTCGGAACTGCAAGGCAACCCTGACTTTGGTTGTCGGCAGCGCGAGCTTGTAAGTGTTTGAACATGCATGATCCATGCCCTTATTAATGGACGGGAAATACACGATACTAAACGCGCGAGAGACAGGCATAGCTCTCTCAACCAGCAGTCGCGCACGGCCGAAGACATGGCCAAGTTGCTATCGACAAAGGAGAGCGAGGTCGCTAGTGCGGTTGAGGCGACAAACAAACAGCTCGCCGAGGTTAATACCAAGCTACGAGCGCTGCAGCTTGCTCCAAGTAGGCAGGACGAGGGAGAGACTGAGGCTGATCAGGCGAGCGCCATCAGCCAGGCCACCGCCGAGCAGATGGCCTTGGATATATCGGGCCAGTTGCTGCGGGACCTGCTTTCGAAGACCAGAGCCACCGCAGCAGAGGTCGGGAACCAGGGAGGGACGAAAAATGTCTTTGGAAATCAGGGGAGAGGTTACCAGATTGGAACGAGTTATGGTTCAATTACTGGCAATATTAGTTAAGTTAGAACGAACGAGCACCGCATTTGCGCTTACATCGGGACTGGAGTCATAGAAAGGTATCTTACCTGCCTGGTAGGAGTAGGAGCGCCTTTAAACGTAGCAAGCCCAGCGTATCTCCATGGCCCAAACTCCATCCCCATACCCTTCCCAGCAAAACCCATGAAAAAGGGGCTGGGTCGTGACCCTGCTTCGGGATAGCTACGCACGCATGCCCTTACGAGCCCCCCTCACCCACAACATACCGTGCCAACCTAAAATCATCTCCATAGGAACCCTGTATCCCTCCGGCACGGTCAGAATCGCAGAGAACATACCCTGCGGCCCGGTGGGGCCCCAGATGGTGGAAGGAACGCAAGACGTCGCAGGCAGATCCAGCGAACCGCCTTCGCAGGCCCCGCCCACGCCGTGGAAGTGATCTAAAAAGAGACCCTGCTTCTCGTAATCGACCCCTTCGAAGTTAGAGAACCTCATAGGCCAGCCGGGCGGCCGAAAGAGCCTCTCCCTCAACCCCTGCGCCGCCTCGACGATCTTGTCTTTCCAGGGAGCCAAACCACCGTCGTCGTCCAAGAATGCCCAGATCTCTGATCATAATGACTCCGCCCGCGAGCTGAACAGGGACCGTATCGTGATCACTAGGTTGAGGCTCGCGTACTGCAGCAGCGAGCGCGGGTTCGACAGCCCGAGCATGGCCGCCATGCCCCGGACAGACGGCGAGCTGCCCAACCAAAGACGGAATGGACGGAATTCTTGCCGGTCGTCAGTCAGCCAACAACCAACAACCTTAACTTTGCATATGACCTACGATGCTACTACGTTTATGGTGTTTGCTTTCTTTCACTCCAGCTGTTCTGCCTCTATAAGTGCGTCCCAGTTCTAATAGGCTTATAAGTTTCGGACCTTCTGAGCAGACATACAGCTTGTATGGGCAACACTTTGAGGTCTAAAGCGCACTGCCCCAAAACGTATTCTGAGATCCCGAGGCCCATCCAGCTGTGTCTCGGGCCCTTCTTCCCGAACCGCTGGCTAACAGTCGCAGTCGTTCATCTTTCTTGAACCTTGTTCTCACCGTGTTTACACCAACCCAACCACGGCTCGATTCCAGTTGATCCAAGTCAAGCTCGATTCCAACCCATGTCCCATCCACTCTCAGCCATGCTTACACCCTCGGATCCAACTCCTTCGTCGCCCCGGGCTTCGGCAGCGCAGCCGTCTATCACCACCCTCAGCATCAGCAAAACACATCACTCCCCAACACCCCAGCCCCACAAAACAGCCCACACACAAAGTAAAGAGAGTAACAACATACCGGATCATTCAAAATCGGCTTCGGCGCAGCAGCAGCCTGCACCGTCCCCGGTCCATCCCCAGCCGGGGCAGCCGCAGCATTCACCGTGATCCCAGTCGCAGCACCGTTGACACGACCGGCCCCGGCAGCAGCACCAGCAGTCCCCACGGCGGCGCCCTGCAGCGCGTTGACCAGCTGTGCGGCGTTGGTGCCCCCAGCACCCTCTGCGCCTTCCGCGCCCTCAAACGAGATGGCACCGTCACCGACGACTAGGGCGGGGGAGTAGGCGCCGAGGTTGATGTTGAGGGGGAGGGCGGTTGTGAGGGTTAGGAGGGCGAGGAGGAGCGTGAGGCGGTGCATTTTTGAGGTTGGTGGGAGGTTGGACTTGGGGTGGAGGCGAGAAAGGGGGTGTGGTAATTAATACAAGGGTTGGTAACCAGACCTAGGGAGAAAGAAGAAGACGAGTCCAGCTCGGGGTGGGAGGATCGTGACAGAAGGAAGGAATAGGTGTTAGGTGGAGGGCGAGGAGAGAATCGTATGACATTTTGGACAATGGCCTAGATATAGGAGTGGAGGATTAGAACGAGCTTGAGCCAAGCCTGAGTGAAGCGTTGCATTGACTCGGGGCATTTGTTCCTTGGAGAAACACCAAGAACGCCAGGGAGCTTGCTTGCCAAGAGTTCAGCGGAGCGTCAAGAAGCATGCTGGAGAAAACACAGGGCGCGAACCACCCTCCTGCCAGATCCAGGCGCCTTGGCTGCAACAAGCAAGCTTCTGGGCAGCGAGCTGACCAGGCAGGCAGGCAAGTGATAGCGGAGAGGGAGATAGTGGGTCACTAACACGCCCTGGGCGAGGTGACACACAAGCCGGCAGCCAAGCATCTTGGCAAGATTCGAGAAGCGCGGCGATGGCTTGGAACTCGACATCGCGGCGGGTCGCCAAGGGAGAGGAGACGGGAAAGGGCCGTATTTATGAACGTTCGAGGGCCATCTCGACGATCGGGTGTCTCGGCATAGACATCCTGGCGGGCTGGGCATGCCGTGTGTGAGTTGTGCTTTGGTTGTGTGTGGGCAGGGTTCATCAGATTTGGTCCTTGGATCGAGAATTGGAGACTGGGGTTTTGGCATGCATGGCTGCGACGGTTTGGGATTCACGGTTTCACATCCGTGAAGACGGGTCCATGCCACCCACTTCCACCTCGTGTGGAGTTGCCGTTTCATCGAGCATGTGTCGTCGGCTGCACATGCCTTGGTCTGTGGTGCTCTTGGATGTTTCGGAAAGTATCGGGACCACCTTGGCCTATTCCGTTTCTTCATTCTGACTGTGTGAGCCTTGAGGACTCCAATGTTCTCGCCATCGCGATCAGGGCCAACAACTGGCAACTGTGACTAGGTATCACAGTAAGAGTTTCATGAGGTGCTCTTTCACGACAAGGGACATTTCAAATCTTTTGTTATTCTCCCCCGAACACTCTGATGCTCTCTGTCTATGATGGGAGACAAGTAGAAAACGAAGGGGAAAGAAGGGAAGCTCACAAGTGGGGGGAAAGCTGAACGAGAGAGAAAACGGAATCCTTCGATGCAAAGGCGGCACGGCTAGCACCCTATGCGGCAGCCACACCTGCATGGAACAGAAATAGGCCTCTTTTGATAGTGTGCCACGCCATAAGGGGGGAAGCTGCTCCCGCTCCTGTCTTCTCCGCATCAGCCATCTTCCGTCAATCTACCAATCGAAGCTTTTGCCAGCTCCAACCCATCTTCATTCTTTTCCGCCCATTCTGATTCTTCAAATGCCAGCCAGTCCCGCGGCCTTCATCCTCGAATCGTTCACATAGCATAATCCGTTGTTCGTCCTCGGGGCCGCGTCTCGTTTCTCTGACTAATGACGATATGGCTTTCGTATCTGACCTGGACCGTCCCGAGGGTTGATACAGGTGGCTTTTCAAATCCTTGTCTTCAGAATCCTCTTTGTACTACCAAACAACAAATGCCGTTCCAGCGTCGTCTTTCAGCTGACAGCCATAGGCCGCGGTCGAAGGCGCCCTCATCCCAACTCGGACATCATCAATACTTGGCAACGCCACTGGAGTACCGTACACGTCTTGGTTGGACACGGCCGACTTGCTGGGTGGATTGGGCAGCCAGCGGGGTCGGATATTTTATGCGTAAATCTGTCGGTGAATTTGCGCTCCTTGACTGGAGGGGAGGGGCAGGGCTGGACTGTGTACCTACTAGCGCTTGGGGATAACAGAGAGGGGACATAAAGCGGGCAGTAACCCAGAGGGAAAAGGAGGCGAGTAGCAAAAGAATAAGAACATCCACTGGAAACCGTCACTCGAAGCTTTCCGCACATCCGCACATCTCGTCGGCCATTGTTTGTTCGCTACGTCCAGCCCAACACTTGCCACAATGTCCCTCGTGAAACCTCTCGGATCCGGAAAATGGCCGGTAGACTCTGTGGATGAGGAGTTTTGCAAAGTCGCCGCCGACTTCCTTGTGAGCTTTATGCCGTCACAGGAAGTGCTTAACGCCGACGACAGCGACTCATACCGAGGCCCCGGAATATGGATCACGGCAGAGTACTTGGCGTACTGGTACGTGGACCAGCCAGAGGACCAAACTAGCATCCAGCTCGCCACGCAGCTCGTCTCGTATTGGCTCAACATCGAGGCGGCGGGCAGCGATAGTATCGCAACCTATGTCATGCCGATCATCGACGACTGCACCGCTTCGGTGTGTCGGGCGTTGGGTTGGGAGGGTTATAGCGACCTCGCAGGCATTGGCGTGGGTACTCAAAATCTCTAGCATAGATACCGTTGAGGCTGATCGCTTCCGTAGGTCTTTTCGTCCTACTACATCGAAGCCATCCTCACCACGCTCTACTTGATTCCACTCGTCGCCATCCGCTTCCACTTGATCCCGGGTACCGACCGTGTCTCCAAAGCCTTCACGAGCACCCTCGGCGACATGGTCCAGGGCGTCTACGTTTTCTCCATCGCCGTCATGGCCGCCTCGCTGTACACGATCCTCCGCGTGACCAGGGACAACGACTTGTCAGTGTCCAGATACGACATCGTCACCTCTATCCTTGTCTCGATTCTGGCCACCTGCCCAGCCACAGCTCTCTACGCCATAGGAGGTCAGGGAAAGGGGCCACAGTACCTCTTGCGTGCCATTCTCCTCGCCATGTGGTGCGTCATGTTGGCCGTCGTCAACCTTGGACAGAATACGGACCCCAGCATGGTGGCCGTGCAAGAAGGCAAAGTGGCCGTTCCATTCGATGTCTTGTGCGAGGTCATGGGCAAATCCCCACTAAACGGCATCCGCATCTTCTCAGTCGTCGCGGCCGTCCTCGGCGCCATCTGGATCGCCTACCTCATCTACCGCAGGGTATCCAGCGGTAAAGACATGGATGAGCTGGACAGCGCAAGCGACGTGAAGTGGGGGCGCTTTGCCATCGCCTTCCTGTCGTGGGCTGCTATGTGGGCGTTTGTCGGCCTTGTCACGCTCCTCCGATCGCGTATCATTAGAATCTCTGGCGAGTCGGACAAAGCCAAAGAGTGGAGTTTTGGACAGATCGTCGCCCTGGCCACCTGGGCGCCAGTCATCATCAATTTTATTTGGGCTCTCATCAGTATGTCTTTTTCTCACTCTTACTCTCCATGCCAAAAGAACGAGCTCTTTCAGTCTCGTTGCGAGTGAGATGATGCTGATAGCAATTGGTGTGCAGTGGGCGTCAAGAAGTCTCACGGTGAACGATTGCCAGAAGGGTATAAAGTTACTGGGAGCGCGGCGGCCACGACGGACAAGGAGTGAGAGCATGTCTGGAGTGAGTTGGCAGGCGGGGGGAGGGCAAATAAAAGTATCGTCATGGTGGCAAGTTGAGCAAACAGGGAGCTTTCAAGCAAGGAAGATCGACGAAAGTGAATAACACTACCGGGCTCTCAACAGCTCGGGGAGCGGCAAGCCAAGTGCCAGAAAGTCAAGAAGGGAGAAAGGCAGAACACGGTACTCACCTCCATATTGGTTCTCATCAAGGTATATTCGTAGGCGATGGCGCTCCTTCCATACAATCATGAAAAACCCGCGCAGCTGGTGTCGTTATAGTGCACCGAGACATGGTTCGCAGTGTGAACAGTATCCTATTCGATGGCGACCACAGCCTCTCGCTGTCATCGAGTGGAGATCTCCGAGACACTCCGACCAGTTGAGCCTTCTAAGAGAGCATAGGTAAGTGAGTTTCAAACATTCTCGTTGACTCGGAGTTCCCCATGAGCGTTCTTGGCCATCCGCCAACAGCTGCCGTGTGCGCCTCCGCCGGAAGGGCGCACGGCGTTCCTTCTTCTTAACGTTCCACCCGGAGTCCGAACTGGGCCTGGGCGACTACTGCCGTCACCGATCGCTGTCGTTCTCGTACTTCGAACCTGAATCTGCAACTCCTTTCCCACAAGCCCCTCATCTCAACCCGTCACCCAGAGCACAAAAATGACTCTTCCTGGTGCCGCAGTAGGACAGGCCCGGCCCCTATCCATTCTCGTTGTTGGCGGCGGAATTGGCGGGCTCGCCGCTGCTATTGCACTGCGGCGAAACGGCCATCACGTTTCGGTCAGACCCCCAACCGCAGCCCGTGAGTCCCGACCCTGTACCCCTGAGATTTGACTAACACCCACGCATTCCTAGGTATTGGACAAGTCTGGCCTCGACAACGACTCCGGTGCTGCTATACACCTCTGCACTAATGCCAACGGCATCTTGCGCCACTGGGGCATCTATGCCGAGACGTTTGGAGCGTGCCTCTTGTCTCGTTATATGCAGCTCGCCTACGACGGCCGGGTTCTCATGGATCTTGACATGGCCGAGCGCAACGCACGGTGGCCGCACCCTTGGCATCTCGTTCACCGTGGTTCCCTTCACCAGGAGCTAAAGAGAGCGGCCACGGCGGATCAGGGGGTGGGGACGCCCGTGAAGCTGTTTCCACGCCATCGCGCGGTCCATGTTGATCCACAGCTCGGAGTCACTCTTGACAGCGGCTGCCTGATGAACGCCGACGTAATTCTCGGAGCTGATGGCATCTTTGTAAGTGTTGGTCTGCCCGTCCGCCCCTGATATGCTGATGGTGCTGCAGTCGACGACGAGACAGGCAATCAAGGAGATGCCGCTGTTACCCACGGGAAAGGCAGCATTCAGATTTGTCTTGCCCAAGGCAGTGGCCAGAACAGACCCTGTTACGGCGCCCGTGGTTGGCCTCAGCGACACCCTCATCACATGGTTTGCCGACGACCGGCGCGTGGTCATGTATCCGTGCAATGACAACGAGTGGCTGAACTTTGTGTGCATTCACCCCGACACGGAGTCGCAGACGAACCCGGCCGCTGGTAAGACCTGAACCACCGTGCAGCTGCTCGGTAGTGTTCGGTTGCTGAGAGCCAGCCAGAGTGGAACAAGGAGGCATCCCCTGACCAGGTCTTGCGTGTGTTCAAAGACTTCGATCCCCGCCTCCGAGCCCTCATCACCAAGGCAAACCCTTCATCCATCAAGGTCTGGCAGCTCATGAACATGGAAAAGCTTCCCACGTGGACGTCGGGAAATCTTGCCCTCCTCGGAGATGCAGCACACCCCTACCTGCCCTGTAAGCCACCGAGACTCGTTCAAGCCAAAAGTCATGCGTACTAAACCGCGACCCACCAAAGTCCAAGGACAGGGCGGCGCCCAGGCATTCGAAGACGCAGCAGCCCTCGCCGCCGTGCTGCCGCTGGGCACGGCTCCGGAAGCAGTGCCCAAACGCCTTGAGCTGTACGAGACGATCCGGTCCGACCGAGCCCACAAGATCCAGGAGTACTCGCGCCTATCGGGCCAGGACTGGACTGGCCTCAAGCCCGCTGTTGACAGTAAGTCCGACTGAGTCTCTTCTTTTTTAAGCGCCCGGCCGACTGACATCTTTCAACAATCAAGCGTGGGCATTTCACGAACACAACTTTAACCATGACGAGATTGCCAACGCCGCTGCCAAGTTCAAGGAATGGGAGGCTGCGGAGCGGAGTGCGGAGCAGAATAGCTCTCGCCAAAGCCCGTAGACGGTTTTCGGTGACGGTGAGAGGGAAAGGGTTCGGCAAGTAAAGCCAAGGGGTGCCCGAACAATGGACTGTATGCATGGCAGGTCAACCAGAACCCGGGGACGGGGATTCCAGATGAAAGGAGCAAGAATGATCAGCAACAAGACAATGTCAGCAGTGCCAGCTTGCAGAGCTCAACCACGCCAAACGGCAGAGGCGGGAAGGGAAGTAGCACGTAACTGAGGACTTGGGAAACTTGACAAGGACCTCCCAATGATAAAACAATGCATTAATAGTGAGAGATACCCAGGCAGACAAGAGAAAGGGAGCACCAAGGTACTAGTATTCCACACACAGCGCGGCAACGCCTATACCATATACACAAGACAGAACAAGGAGACCCCACCCTTCAACCTCCCCGTCACGAACCTCAAGGCTCTAGGTGACTGTCGAGAGAGCCAGCACCCAACCAAGACACCACAACTGCTACCCCAACACTCGTCCCTCGTCCACTAACCCCAAGCAAATTACCAAGTCCCAAGAAGAGAGAGAGGAGTCATGCCGTCATACCCATCCCAAATCCCACACCCAAAAAACGAATGCAATGCAACACAATGCCCTGCCTGCCAAACGCCACACACCCAAGAACAAGCAAACAAACAATCACCCCACCCTCACTTCTTCGACTCATCAACATCCTCCCCCACAAACCCCCCCGGCCGTCTCGGATCCACCATCGCCGCAACCCTCCCATCTCCATTCCTCGCCCCAATCGTAACCCACACATGCTTAGCAGGAATCGGCACCCCCTTGGTCTCGCGTACGCCCATCCACCGGACCCGCCCCTCCCGGCTCATATCCCCGTTGCCCAGGCCCCCGGCGACAACCCACCCCCTCACCACGTCGCGGACAAACTCGATCTTCTTGCGGAACTGGTTTGCTGCGGGAATAGGGCGGAGGGAGGCGGGGATTTCAGGGCGGCGGCGGGTTGAGGAGGAATAGGATATCGGTGCGCCGGTTGCGGAAGAAGAGGAGGAAGCGGAGGGTTTCGAGAAGTTGAGGAGGGTCTGGAGGGGGTAGGACAGCACGGCGCGGTGGTCGAGGGCGGATTCGGCGAGGGAGCCGGTTTCCTGGAGGGTCTTTGCCGCGGCCTCCGGCAGGTGCCAAAAGTGGCAGAAGGCGCCGGCCGCGTCGAGCACGATCTTGGTGTGGTCGGGAAAGTTGAACTGCATGTGGCCGTCGGCGAACATCCAGCAGCCGACGTCGCCGAAGCGCTGGTAGAAGGTGACGACGTCGGCTGGGGCGGCGGTGGGGTCGGTGATGGTGGGGATGCGGATGGCGGGTTCGTTGTGGTTGGTGTTGGGGTCGGTGGAGGTGGTGGGTGTGGTGGGCTGGCTGGAGGGCGGGCTCTCCATCTCGCGACCGTAGGCGATCATGTAGTTTGCGAATTTCTTCCAGAGGACGATGCGCTCGCGCTTGCGGTGGTCGTAGATGTCACGGCCGGCTGAGAGCTTGCCGACGGTGCCGTCCGCATTGACGGGGAGGACAAAACTGTCTGGCGAGACGCGCACGCGCGAGATGCCGCTCTCGCCGTTGTTCTCGTAGAAGTAGATGCCTTCCTTCATGGGTACAATCTGGTGGCGGGCGCCGTATGTTGGGTCGTCCTTGCGCATGCAGTGCCGCTCAGCGTCGTGGACCAGCAGACACGCCGGAGGCAGCATGCCCGGGTTGGAGCCTTCTGGGGATGGAATGCTGCGGAGAACGCACCCGACGCTGCCGTCGTTGAGGACGTAGCCCAGGCCAAACTTGTTGGTGTAGTCCACCCACTTGACCACGATGTGCGGAGCTACCGGCGTCTTATCCCGCGGAGACACAAGGGCCATGGTGCGGGCGTTGAGGGCCCTCTCGAGCTCAGCCTGCAGCTTTTGGAGGCGCTCGAGCACGACGTCGGGCCGGGTGTTGGGCACGGCTTCTTGGTACTCGGACGGGCTAAAGAGCGACAGCTTTTCCTCCTGCCGCTTCTCTCTCGTGGACGCCGACCGGCGCGGCGGAGCTGCGTCCACGGAGCCGACGACAGGCTGGCTTCTGCTTGCGGTCAGTTGGCTGCGGAGGCTGCGGGTTGTCCTCGTAGCCGAGACGGGGGCGGCATCGTCTGATGATGGTTGGAGAGCGGCCGACGGCTCTCGTGCGTGGCGTGGCCGCAGAGCAACCGTTCTCGACGCTGGTTCTGTGACAGTTTTGGATCGCGAGATGCCCGTCGTGGCGGGGGCGGCAGCAGTGGTAGCAGGTCTGTGCTGGGCTCTTTGCTGAGCTGCAAAACTTTGTGGTGGTGCCCGGAGCAGGCCAGTCGATACTTTTTGCCCCAGCGTGCTCTCCCGCAGACTCCCGCGCCCATCAATGCTCTCCGGAAGCCGGGGCTGGACCTGCGACGACTGTTTGAGCATCTCTTGTGTTGCGAGCCGCGCTTGGAGCTTTTGCTCGTTCTTGATCTCGTCAAATGGCCGGTAGACAATGCCCTCAGCCAGCGGAATGACAGGAGTCAGCCCGTTTTGCTCCTCCTCGGCCATTTCCCTCCAGATATTTCGGAAGACCAGCTGCGACGAGCACCACGGCCCAACACCACATTCTCGGCACATTTCCTGGACGTTCCGAAGGTTGAGCGAGTGCGCCTGGGAGTTGAGCGGGTTGTAGAAGGCCGGGTTCTCAGGCGCAAGCTCCCGCAGCTTGTACGTGATGTCGGAGGTGACAGGCATGTACCCAGAGGTAAAAAAGGGATGCCCGACAATGGTGTCCGGGTCCGGTCTCCTGTCAGCGTCTTGGAGCATGGTGGCAACAAGGTCTTTAGCCTCCTGGCTGATGTACTTTTGAGAAGTCTCGGAGGTGGGCCATTCGTAGTCGCGGTCCTTGGCGCGGCGGTAGATTTCGTCGGTCGTCGAGGATTGAAATGGGGGCTTTGATGTGAGCATAGCAAAGCTGGTCTGCGTCAGTTTTGTCTCCTGTTCTCGAAAGAGGAAGAACCCTTACACAATGATGCCCAGGCTCCAAATGTCAACCATGTGGTCGTGGCCTTTCCGGCCCTTCTCTAGGATTTCGGGGGCGATGTAGTTCGGCGTGCCACAGAGTGTTGTACGCCGCATGACCTGCATGTCCTTTCCTGTCAAGAGCAAAGCGGCGAGGCCAAAGTCTCCAATCTTTGCGTTCATGTACTTGTCGAGGAAGATGTTGCCCATCTTGAGGTCGCGGTGGATGATGCCCTTTGCGTGCATGTACTTGATAGCCCCGGCGATCTGCACCGTGTAGAAGCGCACCTCGGCTTCCGTCAGGCCTTTGCGGCGCTTCACCATGTCCATCAGAGACCCGTTCGGGCAGAGCTCCAAGACCAGGTAAGTGCAGCTCTCGAAGGTGAAGGCGCGGTGGAACTGGACGATATTCTGGTGGCGCATCTTGGAGTGGATCTGCAACTCGGTTTGAAACTAGAAGTCATGCATCTGTCAATACGTGTCTCCCTTGATTGGAAATGAGATGAAAACGGAGCCAGGTCTACCTTTTGTTCCATCTTTGTCGGCATCTGGCTCTTGACAATCTTTAGGGCCACTCTCTTCGACGCGCCGGCGGCCTTGCCCTCATAGCAGATGGCGAACCCTCCCTTGCCCAGAATCTTGCCGACTTGATACACCACACCATCTCTGCGGTCGGAACTCGGAGGTTCGACGACATTGTTGGGCGGTGGTGGCGGGTGCTCCTTGTCCTTGGAGCTCTTGAGCTGGGCGGCGGCCTTTGTCTTGAGCTCGTGCACGCGAGGGAGCCGTTGGGCATTAGCATCCCGGGGGGACAACGCCTCCATATCGATACCTTTCATGCCCGTGGGGCCGGGAAAGGACCGTGGTTTGCGAGTTCGTGATATGTTGCTCGAGACCGTGTCGTCGAGCTAGATAGGATCTTTCGTGTCGTTGTCCTATTCATGTATCGGTCAATACGTGTTGGTTGGCAAGGCCTGAGAAAAAAAGAGACGGAAAACAGGTGCATCGCTTTGCTTTATCACGACCAGGCTCTGGATGAACTTACAGTCCAACAACAGCTTGATCAGCCAGGGAATCCTGCGCCGCTCATCAAAAGGAGAATCCACCAAGGAGTTGTTGATATTGGCAAGATCAACTAGGAATTGGTTGTCGACGATGAAGTCCGTCGGCAATGGTGGCGTCAAGTTGACGTTGGACGTGTCGCGTGGATTTCCTGTCTTCGAAGCTCCAGGTGGACCAAGAATTGGCTGCGTGGTGTGCGTTGTTGTGCATCTTGCTCGCCAGTGTTGCCTGGGCAACAGGAGTCGACCAGACAGGGGGGGCTCCGAATAAGCTTCAGGCCCGCCAGAAACCCGGGACTTGCCGCAACACCATTGGTTCCCCACCAATGCCGAGATGACTCCATCCACGAGTCCACGACAGACAGTTGCAGCTTGCGCTGCCTCGAAGATGCAAGTTGCATGTACGAATTGAAACTTGCAAATCCACCTCAAGAACAATACCCGACCCCTCGAGCTTCCCACCACTCCATCAATCACGCCTCAAGCCACCGCCAGCGTGTCGCATCCACCCGTTGATCGCTAGAACCCGGAAGACGAGCCGCGTAGCCCGGCAGACTGCGCATCGCAACCCGGAGAACCCTCCAGAGCAAGCTGGTGGAGAAGCCAAAAGCCTCCCACGCCATGGTGGCATTACCGCTATTCAAGCTCGCGTCGCTCTTGGTGCGGCACGTCTCCAAATACGGCGCAGTTCGTCTCCCCTCCCACATCAGATGCCCAGCCAGGCACCCCGCTCATCTCTAATCCCTCCTCCCGCAGAACCACATCAAACACCGTGCGCATGAGCACCCCCGATTCCGAGAATTTGCCGCCCGCTATGGCCAGATAATACACCAAATCAACATGCGCATGTCGGTCGCCCTGCTGCGGAACCCGGAGGCCGAGCAGCGAGCCAAGGAGAAGGCCGAGGCGCCGACAGTAAAAACCGAAGAGCAGATCAAGAAGGAGGACGAGCTCCGCGCCAAGTACGGGACGACGGCGCGCCAGTCACATCCCTCGACGGAGGCGCCCAAGAGCGTGTGGAAGCGCCGGTTCAGGCCGCTGCCCGAGGCCAAGGCGGTCGACCTGTTTGCCGATGTCATCGGCGACGCCTTCATTCTCACCGTGGCCGGCGGCCTGGTGGTGTATGAGTACTACAGGTCCACGCAGAAGCCGGACAAGAACAAGGAGATGATCGAGGAGCTCCAGATGCGGATGGAGGCGCTGAGCATAAAGGAGGCCGAGCTGGAGGAGGTGGAGCGGAGGCAGCACGAACGGGTGCTCCTGATTGAGGAGGCCTTGAGGGCGTTCAAGGACCCCAAGACGAAGCAGCCCCTGTTGCCAACCCCGACTGTGGCGGCATGAACGCGGCTCGGGGATGGGGGACACTCTCTTTGGATTTAAGAATTGCGTGCAGCGGGATTGGATGAAGGCTCTGTGCCTGCTTTGTACGATGGTGTAGGATCAGGGTTCCCGAAAAGGCAAGCACTGGTAAAGGCCTGGTGCCTGGCGGGCCGAGATGGATGGGGAAGGGGCGCGAGGACTTCGATATACCGACGGCGGGCGAACAAACCCTTCTCCGAACGAGAGAAAAACCGGATAGACACGAGATACGATACCCTCTCTCTCTTAGTTTCCGATAGACCACTCACAACACCTCTCAAATCTACTTTTTGTCGCAATCTGGTCCCAGATGGATCATCCTCGTGAGGACTCGACTCTATCGAATCTTGTCTGCTCTAGCCTGAGGCAGCACCCAATTTGGGCCACAATCGCAACTGATCTCGTGCAATCCGACGGGCGATGGAGGGGTATTCTCAACCACAGGTCGACCCGTGCAGATCACAGACTGACCCGATCCAGAGACACACCTGGGCACGCATGACCTCACCTTGAGCGCGCCAGACGCGACCGGCGGACACACCCCCAAAACCATGCACCTCCTGCTCCTCACGCCATCAGACACGACCAACTCGCAAACCCTGCCCCGAATTCGCCACCTTCACGGCCTCCCCAACTCCAACGCCGCTCTCGTCTTCCTCCTCGACAACGACAACACTCCCAACGCTCCAGACCAGACTCCAATACATGCCTTCATGGACCTCCACATCCAGTACGTCCCCCTCCCACCCAATCAACTTCAGAAGCAACAATCTAACAATGGAACCTACCTCAGACTCCAAACCCACAGCCTCCCCATCCCGATAATCCCCCTCCCAACCCCCTCCGC
>FTCU01000592.1_pt1 | contig 20443 bp, 27 predicted proteins | sample 1639521 | NCBI WGS metagenome assembly FTCU01 (sample SAMEA3914864, study PRJEB12502) | metagenome | biome: forest; material: soil | place: USA | collected 2012-03-12 | depth 0.3 m
GACTTTGGAAGTGCATGCCGGCTCCGGGGACGGAGGATGCGAGGCGGCGGAGTTCGGGCCAGGTGCGGCGTTCCCAGCGGGAGTCTTTTTCGTCGGCCATTCTGAAAACGGTGTCAGTTGGAGATCTTGGGGGTAAGGAGGTGAGCGTGGCTTACGGCAGCATGTTGGCGCCCGCCCAGGGAGAGGTGTACTCGATGTCATAGTCGCCGGGCATGTGCTTGGCTACCACCGTCACGGTGTTGCCCGGCTGCTTTGACAGCAGCAGCGCGCAGGTGAGGCCGCTCACGCCGGCGCTGTGTCGTGTGGTCAGTCGGTGCTGGCAGCCTCAATTCAAGGATTTGCTTGACTTACCCGAGGACGACAATGTTGGACATGGTGGCGGTTCAGGGGTTCAGGGGTGTCGAGGTTGTCAGGAGTTTGTGCCGTTGGGTAGACGTTGAGGTGTAGTTCATGTGTGCGAGATGAACTTCACGCAGAAACTCAGCGGGGATGAGCGCTTTCTATCGGTGGATGATGGTCACCCCGCACGCGCAAGGCTGCCTCGAGTCTGCCTCGCATGCATGGGCAGCATTGCCCAGTGCTGATCGCCAAGGGCTCCAAGCCTCCAAGTCGAACGATAACGTCGACGTCGCCGAGGTCGCCAGCCTGCCGGCGGAGCCTCCGCTTGCCCGGCCTGGGCTCGAGAGTGCTTAACATTTTTACCTGTCCGTTTTGGCTACCAGACATGCGATCTCAACGCCCCAGTGGATAACTCAGTGGGGATCGAGATGGATAAGCCTTTGGAGACTGACAAGACGGCAGGTCTCTTACAACCCTAACCCTCTATTGCCCCCAAAGCCCCTTTTCTATGTCTGCTTGCTGCCAGTCGCTGATAAACAACAGGAGATGCGCCGCCGGGACAGGAAAACAGAATTATGACAGAGCCGACCTCTCGAGTCGCATGGTTAGCGCGGACTGCGGCGGACAACCCCACGGAGCCCGGCATGCTCTCGGCCGGATATACCCTTCCCAGCTCGGGTATGACGAGAGCATGCGGTGGAACATGGCTTCCAACATTTCTTGCTGGCAATGATTACCTGTATATAGTGGACGGCAGCCATTGCCTCAACCTTCTTCCGTTCTCATCGTCAACCATCCCTTTGCCACCGAAAACTCCAAGCAAACAATGACCGAATTTAAACAGGACCTCAAGGGCAAAGTTGCCATTGGCGAGTCCACTCAACCTTGCTCACGCATTGCAAAACAGGCACTAACGCGCTGCCAGTCACCGGGTCTAGTCGCGGCATTGGCGCGGCGATTGCCCTCCGTCTGGCTGCGCACGGCGTAGATGTGGTTATCAACTACGTCTCCTCGGCAACAGGAGCCGAGAAAGTTGCGCAGCAGGTCCGCGAGCAGCATGGCGTACAGGCAATCACCATCCAAGCCGACGTCTCGAACGAGCAGCATGTTGCCCGGCTGTTTGAAGAAACCAAAAGCCAGCTCGGGAAAATCGACATAGTCATGGTAGGTCACTGAATCATTACCCCTGAATGACCATCTCTTCCGCGTTTCTACAACTGACCACTCAACGCAGAGCAACGCCGGCATCGAGCACTTCGGCGACCTCGACAAAGTCACAGGCGCCGATATTGACAAAGTCTTCGCCGTCAACGTCAAAGGCCAATTCTTTGTCGCCCAGCAGGCCGGCCAGCACATGGAACCCGGCGGCCGCCTCCTCCTCATGAGCAGCATCTCCTCCATCATGGTATTCCCAGCCACCCTCAAACCCACACAAACCTACTTTCTAACACCAACACCAGGGCGTCCCCCGCCACGCAATCTACGCCGCCTCCAAAGCCGCCGTGACCGGTCTCGTCAAGTGTCTAGCCTGGGACCTGGGCCCGAAAAACATCACGGTCAACTGCATCGCGGCCGGCGGCGTCAAGAGCGACATGTACTACGAGAACTCGCGCAAGTACATCAAGGGCGGCGGCGCCGACGAGCTGACCTGGGACGAGGTCGACGCGCGCATCGCCGCGTGGAGCCCGCTTGGGAGAGTCGGCATGCCGGATGATGTGGCCGGGGTGGTGGCGCTGCTGGTGAGTGAGGAGGCGGGGTGGATTACGGGGCAGACGGTGCATGTTAGTGGGGGGGCGCATATGGGGACTGCTTGAGGGGGGTGTTGATGGGAGTGGTGAGACGGGGGGTTTGTGAGACTTATTAAGGTGTGATGGAGATATGGCTGAGGAAATGAGGGACACAAAGAGTATGATATCGGTTGATTTCTATAAAGGACGTTGAGTCCCGGTGGTATCAGATGCTGAGTGAAAGGAGACAGCATATGAGAACCCCTATTTTCTCCTCCACATGATGCCAAATGCTGAGATGTCGTCCAATCTGCCCTTTTCCCTTTTCCCTGGCGAGATGCCATTTGCCATGCAAAGAAAGACAGAAGAGAAGAAAAAGAAAAGAAAAGAAAAACAAAACAGGCAGTTTTTCCAAATCTATCCATCTCCTCCAAAAAACCATTTTCCAATTTGCCCATTTTCCAACCGCTCACTTCCCAATTTACCCATCCTCCATTCCTCCTCCACCCTCCCCGAGACCCGAAAAGTCCACCCCCCGTCACGCCCCCCTATTCCATCCCCACCTCTCAATCCATCTCCATCTCCCACAGCCCCTCCTCCGTCTCCGTCTCTACAATCCGATCCCGCCCCCGATACTCCGCCTTCGAAAACGGATGCTCCCGACTGCCCGGCCGCGGCGGGAGCGTCGGATCATGATAGATCGCCTCGGGCGTCGACCGGTCAAACCGGTTGACGATGATGCGCGCGGGGCCCGGTGAGGCGCCCCGGATGTATGACCCCGTGGGTGTCAGAGGGTGCTCGATGAGCGGGTGGGCGTTGTAGAGCGGGAGGCCCTCGCGGTTGCCGAAGGGGCGGGGGTAGCGTCCGCCGCGCCGCACCGGGATGTCGATGGCTTGGGTGCGGACTTCGGAGGCGAGGATGCGCCGGTGGGGGTTGTTGGGGGGGAGGTTTGTCATTGAGTACTGTGAGCGGGGTGGTTAGCGAGGGGTCAGGTGTGAAAACGGTGATAAAAAGGGGGCGTCGACTTACATATGACTCGTCGGATTGAGCAGATGGACTCTTGGGCGGTGTGCCGGCTGCCACAAGGGTTTCGCCCCCGTAGCTCGCGTCTCCCACCTCCGTGGTCCTAAGATCGGTCCACGTCGGCATCGTCTCCCATTCGGAAGCCTCGCTGGCGTATTTGGAGGTCCAGTCGAGTTCGGGAGCCGCCACAGTAGTGTCGGTATGGGCACCATTATACCAGCCGCCCACGCCTGACAAATCTCTCTCTGAGACTGAAAGTATATGATCGCGTGTCCGAACACCGGTGTAGGTGACAAAGTCCGGATATCCCCTCTCCATTCTGCCCGTCTCGCCTCGGTAGACACGGGAAGTGCCAGCAAGCTCGATTTCATCGCCTGCATGGTAAGGAGAGCGACGGGGATAAGGAGGAGGAGCGCGCCGAGGCGGAAACGGGTGCTGGGTATCATCCACTGCCCATGAGACAGAGGAAGAATTGTTCGCAATGTTGGAGGAGTTCATGTCCACGTTTGCGGTAAGTTGGCGGCCACAAGATTTCTGTCGTCGGCAAAAAGGGGTTCAGAGAATAGCAAGAGCAGATGGGATACAGCAAGAAGAAGGGAAAGACACAAGAAGAGAACAGAGATCGCGAAGACCATTTGTATTTTTTCCAACTCGAGGCTTCATTGTTCTCTCCCGTTACACCTCTTCTCCTCGTGATGCTCCATTGCATCCGATCGTCATGCGTAGCCATCGCGAGTCCTGAATGTTTACCGCCTGATGTCTCGCGGGACAGTCGAGGTCATGAAGCCCGGCCTCATATGCAAGAACCTACATGAGGCTCTCAGGAACGAACAAAGAAAAACGCCAGAGCACAACTCCAATGTCCAATCACAGACAGCCTCGTCCTGCAGGTAGTCACACCAACCGGACTCGCTTAGCCACAGCTGAAGCCGCCCGTGGGGGGCTGACCACTGAGACTGAGCCGGGCCGAGAGGTGGTGGCGCCGTCCCGCGGCCAGGTGCATGGAAAATACCCCCGAGAGGCAGCCTGACGGGACTGCGTGGCCCCCAAGTCGAACTTGTGGCGGGTGGTCAACGGGTGGAACAGGGGCAATCAGTAATCAAGAGACAGGGGTAATCAAGATGTGAAACGATGCAGGCAGCGGCAGGTGACACAGTGACAGGAACCACTCAGCCATTTCTACACGTAGGGCTGATGATTTCGAGATGAACCTGGTCACCGGGTGCTGACCTGGGTACAGTTCCCGTCTCCGTCCACCCCTGGTCACCTCGTCATGCTGCATTCAGGGGTTCATCGGCAGGGACAAGTCACGTCTTGGAAGGATGCATCAACTTTTGGTCTTGAGAAAATTATGCTTGTTGTGTGTTTGAGTTAGGTCTAAAATGCCCGCAGAAATGGTCAGGTACTTTTCTAGTCAGATCTATGGCAGAGAGACCATAATTACTCCGAAGCATTAGAACAGGCTGTGACGAAGCCAAGAAAATCAAGACTAAATGATGGCGGTAACGAGGTACTCAAAGTCTAAATCATCAAAAGCAATTCCCACTGTTCCAGAACCTCACGATAGCCCCATCATTTTCCATCCACCGCCGTTCCTTTTCCCTTCCCCCTCCCTCCCTTCCTCCCCACCCTCTTCCGATAAATTCCCTTCGAAAAGTCCGTCCTCCACTTCCACTCCACATAATCAAACCACCCCTTTGTCGGATCATGATAAATCACCTCCGGCCTCCTCCTCTCCCAAAAACTCACCACAATCCTCGCCGGCCCGGCGTCGTCTTCCTCCGCCCATGATGAACCGTCAGCCATCAGCGGGTACTCGATGAGCGGCGGGATGTTGCGTCTCAACGGGAGTTGTTCGATGTTGAGGAAGATGTGGGGATAACCTTCGCGGTGGAGGATGTTGGGAGGGATGGCGTCGGCTTGAGCGCGGACGCTGCGCGCGGGAATGTGTTGGGGGAAAGTGCCGTTTGGCGGGAGGTTGGGGAGGGAGAACTGTCGGTTTTGGGAGCAGCGGTTACCCAAAGGGCGCGTTGAAAGACGGGTGGGATATAGCTGAATGAAACTTACGTAGGAGCTGACGGATGTGTCTGAACTGGAGGACGGGGAGGAGGATGGTTTGAGTTCGGAGGGGGTGTCGGTGTCGGGCGCTGGAGTGGAATCTTTGGGGGTGGGCGGTACGTAGGCCAGGGCCGTTGGACTTAGGACATGTCTGTGACTGCGGACGATGACGGGGCTGGGATCCGGTGGGTAAGGGGGTGAGGGTCCTAGGAAAGTACACTTGGGCAAAGAACACGAAAAGACGGAGGAAGATGATTCAAAGTCATCTTGGAAACTCGGGATGAGGTACGATTTGGCTCTGCGCGGCTCCCATAAAGGCCACGGATGAAGGTCATATAAGAGATATCGGTCCATGATTGTGCGGAAGAGGAGGTACCTGCTGGAAGATGATGGGAAGAGATGATGCAGAATAGGAAAGCAACATCATTTTCCCAAGATATTTAAGCTACGCGCATGCTACCCTGTGAGCGGAGAGTTTGACATCCACACGAGTTTCCAGCCATGCAGCGGTGGTAAACACAGGTCTTGGCTTGGGGTGAGTCAACAACTCTTTTCCCGTGTCTGTGATGCAGTCCTGCGTCACGCTGTCAAGAACAAAGAAAACCGCCATCACACAGGCTCACCAACTGCATGAAAGTTGCTTGAGAGAGATTTTGAGGCGTGACTTGGCAGAGGACAGGGGGGAGCGCCAACAGGACATCTCTCAGCCCAGCTGAAGCTGCATGACAAGAGAAAAGCGGTCACACCCACGGCAGGAGGTTACACAGACGGGAGGCGGTCAAACGGACGGGACAGAGTTACACAATACAGCTGCAAGACCGCGAGCTGCGAGGCAACCAAGCACAGCCTCGATGCAACCCAGTGTTCGTGGGGGTTTCGACGAGTGCCGGCCTCGAGGGGGCCACAGGAAGGATTCAAGTTGGAGCCAATGACCTGTCTCTCGGGATTCGACTTGTCTGACTTGTCTGTGTGGAGGCTCGGGCCGAGTGGACGACAGACTGGAACCCGGCCAAGAAAGCGGATAGATGCGGGGCATTATTAGCTTCTTGTGTTCGCTCACTTTTTCCACTTCCTTCCACTCACTACCTATGGCGGACGCAACCGAGACACCCGCCGCATGGCGGGTTGCCAGCAACACGGTCGTCTTGCGCGTGTTAGGGGAGCAGGTTAGTGCGACACAACAATGCTCCAACTGCTTCTTTGGTTTTGAGTTCTGGTTTTTGACCAGCTCGTGCAGGTCCAGAGCCTGAAATACCTAGGCGACCTGTGCCTGGTGAACAAGCTCTTCTACTCGGAGTTCGTCGTCTACCTCTACCGGAAGCTTGATACCGCAGTCGAGAAGCTCGACGCAGAAAGCCCGCACCTGGTTTACACAAGAACCCTGATCGCAAGAACATTCTTGGATCTGGATGATCTTGACGATGGCGCCTTTAACAAGATTGTCCAGCGGCTGCTTGCTCGGATGCCTCGCCTTGAGACCTTTGCGTTAGTCAAATCCCTGCCTCCTCCGAATCCGAGATAATTACGAGCTCGAATCGCTGATTTGTTTGCTCTTCTTCTCTTGTCAAAAGCTGGCCCAGTGCGTTTGACCTGTTGCCGGAGACTCTTCGGATTTTACGCCGGTCTTGCGGCCGACTGAGAGGAATCCATATCGACTCCATGACTACTACGAGCAACGTTTCAGAAGATCTTCCGTTGACGTCTCGATGGTGGATGCACGATCTTTCCAGCTTTAGAGGTCTGAGGTCCCTGACACTGAGCGAAATCGGCGATGAGCTGCTTGCATGGCGAGCTCAGATAGTCCAGGTTCTGGCCGCTTCTCCTGAGCTCAGGGCCTTGGATCTCTCCATCTCCGGCCTGGCAATCTACCAAGTCCGCGGCCAAGATATCTACGACCCCCAATTCTTTGACCGCATGTGCGATGAGTACGCCGAAGCCGGCGGCATGCCACTCAAGCTCAGATCCCTGAGATGTGGCAACGCCATTTACCCTATGAGCCACAGCTCGTTGGCGAAGCTGGTTAGCCTCGAATGTCTTCAAGAGGTTGCTATCTGCAACAGAAACGTGGCTTGTGGCGGGTGGAAAGCATCCCCCCCCGTTTACCCATCGTTATACGCTAATGCTCGCTCCCGCATCGCATTCGGCGCCTTTGAGCCGAAACACTGCCCCAACCTGCGAAGGTTGGCCATTCGCCACTTTAGGCTCGACGTCTCTGAGTTTCTGTGTACAATTGCCGAGGACAAAGCATTCTCCAAGAAACTCGCTCTGTCCATTGGGGGTTTGGGCTGGAGCCCTGGTGACCCGTCCATTCTCTTCAAATCCAACCCCGAGATTCCTGGTCTTCCCATCCAGTTGCGGGCGGTCGGGTTGGAGCCGGGCTGGCGAAATAGAGACTGGTACGACACCAAAGGCATCAAAGCGGATACCGTCCTCGACCATCTCCTCACCTCCAATGCGGACTCGCTCGAGGGCATAGCAATCCACTTGCTCTGCAAGGGCTCACGTGAAGCAGCCTCGGAGTTTTTGCAGCTACCTGTCCTTGAGTCGGTTGCTCGCAGGCTTCCTCGCCTCCGCCAGTTGGCCTTCAATTCCTCGATCTCAACGCGGGACTGGCTTTTGGAGGATCGGAAGATGGTTGTTGAGGCGGCACAACGGCTCGCGGCTGCAGGACCAAAGCTGGTCTTCATCGGCATGTACCGGCACTTTTGGCGCGTGAACCGGCGGGACGACGGCCGTATCGAACTTGAGGAACTCGGAAGGGAGGAGTGGAGGTCGGTCGAGGTGTTTGTTCACACCTCCAGCGACCCGTCCCGTTTTGCCCCATTCTGGCAAAAGCAGCACCGTGACGACTGGCCCAATCTGCTCTAAATTCCCACGTGGACCGTAGACGCTCAACCAGAAAGCTCACTACGTCGTCGCCTTCACAGGGATTCAGCCCGGTTTTGTCCCTCATCTGAATATCCCCCGATCGTCTTAGCGTGTTGATTCTCTCAACTTTGCCTCAGACTCACCTCCCGAAACCACTCCAGCTCCCAACGAGGAGCCGTTCTGGAACTTTCTCGGGCCTATCAAATTCCCAACCTTGAGTCGTTAGCTTAGATCTAGGCGTCTAGACAGGGGTTAACATCTTTGCGGCATCTCTCCCTCTTGGTTTTGGTAATAGTCATTGAGTCCAGACGGAGACGTTGGCCGTTGTTCAAAGGCCATGGGTTGTTGAAACAACTCTTGTCTGCTCTTGTGGAGGTAACGAAAGAGCGTTGTGTTACTCAGGTTTGGTATTATAACCTTTGTTTACGGTTTCTGGAATCATCCAATTACAAGGGCCGCTGGTCTAGTGGTATGATTCTCGCTTAGGGCTCCACCCTGAAGCATGCTTGCGAGAGGTCCCGGGTTCAATCCCCGGGTGGCCCCGACTTTTTATCCGATATCCCTCTCCATCATGAGAGAGATATTGAGTCTTTTTGCTGCTTCTTGCTCTCTTTGGATGCGTCGAGGTTGCTGAGCTGTCGTCATGAGAGGTCTTCTACATTTGTAGATAAGCGCACCAGCGGTGAGGAATTTTTCTTCGTCGAAGAACGATGAAATGCGCAGTCAATCCCTTCTACCATTCTCCTAGAATAACAATGCAACTCCAAGTCTTCCACCCAAAGCAAATTCCCCTCCCATTTTATGCTCCCTAATGATGATACAAGAGTCTACGGGTATCCAGCAAAGCTGCGTGTCACCCCCCCAAGCCTCAACACACCTCCTCCCCCTCCCCCCTCCCTTTATTCAGCCTTGGGACTCTCAGCCTTGTCGCTCCCCTCGGCCTTCTCGACGGCCTCGGCGCCCTGCTCCGGGTTGTGCTTCTGCAGCAGGCCGAGCAGGCTCTTGGGGTTGGCGCCGAGGAACTCGTCGACCTTCTCGCCGCCCTTGAAGAAGGTGAAGGTGGGCATGGCGCGGATTCCGAGCTCCTGGGCGAGGTCGGGCACTGCGTCGACGTCGAACTTGGCGAAATAGGTCTTGTCCTTAAACTCGGGGTCCTGTGCCCATCTGTTGTGAGGAGGAGGGGTTTGTTAGCTGCTGTACGTGGGTGGGTGGGTGGGTTGCGGATGGAGGGACGGGGTGTGGGGGACGTACTTGGCGACTTGGGGTGCGATGGCTTTGCAGGGGCCGCACCATGTTGCGAAGGCGTCGATGATGACGACGGGGTTGGCGGCGATGGTCTCGCGGAACTCTTGGAGTCTGCGGGGTGGGGATTTGTTAGCGGATTGTTTGGACAAGGCCCGGCTGCTCCCAAACTCGTTTCTCGTGTCGGAATGGGAGGAGCGGGGGATTGGGGGGGGACGGAGCTGGGTGCGACTCACGAGGCGATGTTGTGGACGGTCATGTTGGGCGAGCTGGTGGTGAACTGTCTCGATGGAGTTCCTCGAAGGGTCCTGAAGGCGGGTCGCAGAAGTCTGGATGTCATTGGGAACGAGTGGGGTGCTTGGAGGCGGCGGGAGACGAGGTTTATGAAGGCCTTTGAGAGGAGATCGCGGGACAGCTTCGGCGGCTTCTGGCTGCACAAAATGATGTAATCCCGGTTGCTTTTGCGCTGCAGGCGATTTGTCAGTGGCTGATGACGCGCCCCACTTTCCAGAGCTTCTTCATCCTTCCGGAACCAGTTGCTCGGGACTCGGGACTCGGGATCGTCAATTTCTGGATTATTCACGCCCATCACGGCATTGCCTTGGTCTTATTAATGGGCCATTGGCCGACCAATCTATGTTTAGCTCCCGGTGAAACATTCTGGCTGCGATCAGTCGACCGCTTCTTGCGTGATCACTGAATACCGAATGCGCCATGCAGTGATTCCTCATCCGCTCCGAGCCACGCCAACCAGACCGGAGACGTCCCGCGTTTTACGCGACACGGCCCCGGGATTGGCAAGAAATGATTCCACATTCCCCGTGCCCCTGGGAAGTAAACCCAATGCTTGATGGTTTCAAAGGTCTTGGTGTCCGGCACAGCGCTTGAGAATGAATGTCGCTCACATCATGGTTCTCTATCCCAGGAGTCTTTTCATCTCCAGATTGTTATTCACACTGTCTGAACGATGAGCTGGGAACCCTGCGCTCCGCCTGCAGCCCCTCAGGCCGCCCGCCTTATGGTCCACAAACCCTCCTGTCCATACTGGTTCCCATTCAACGCTTTCCCGCCCTCGTCGACGACAACTCCGTTGTATGTATGGGATTCTCCTATCGAGCCGTGCTGCCAGTCGTTGCCAAAGGCATCTCCGTTGTGCGCCATCCCTCTAACCTTCACGTCTACATAGAGGTGGCCGCCGAGCCGGGCTTGGCCGTCGGCAGCTTTCGCGAGGTTCTCGTCGACATCCCGCGCGGCGGTCGCGAGGAGCTGGAGCTGCTGCGAGCCCTTGAGCTGGGCGATGTCGTCGCTGATCAGCTCGGTCTGCCGCAGGGGAGCCGGGAACAAGGCCTCGAGGTTTGCCGTGAGACGCGCGACATCCTCGCTTAGGCGTTGGAATTCACGCCCATTGTAGAGAGCCCACTTGGCGGTCCTCACGAACCCGGATCCCTTTTGGCGTCGGACAGCAAGCTCTGTCATCTTGTTGTACAGCGCAAAAGACGCGGGCTCGAGGTCGCCGACCGAGTACTCCAGCAAATCGTCACTCCTGGCGCTCTGGCAATATTTCTTGGAGAGGGTCTCGGTGGCCTCGAAGAGGCTCTGGATTTGTACCAGCGTGCTCTTTGCATTCTGTAGTTCGGCAGCCGTGGCGTTCGGGTTTCCGAGGGTTGGTCGTCGTAGACCCGGACAGCTTCTCCCCAACGCGACAACCGGAGCCTCGCGCAGGCCAGTGTCAGCTGGGTGGTCTGAAAATCCCGCCCCAGGTTCCGGCCCAGCCTGATGTACCCAAAGCACTCGACGCAGGCCGTGAATACCGTGGCAATGCCGACTACTCCAGAGACGACACCAAACACCTCCGCCATGATCGGTTTCGGGCGATAGGCATAACAAGATGAAGATGGAAGTAAGGAAAAATCCGACAGCGAGGGCCCAGGGGAAGGTGGAAAAAGAACCCAGGAAAAGGGAGAGGAGAATGTTACACGAAGGCAGCCATGAGCTAGGGGCTGAGCTCGTGACACCGTCCATATTGAGCCAAAGCTGCAGCAAATTGGGTTCCGGGGGATGGTTGGGCTCCCGCCCCCGAGCCTCGAGGCGTTTTTTGGGTGCCGAGAGGAGCGCGCTGAAGACCGGGCGGCGCCATCTCCGGCTGGTTCAGCCCAAAGAAATGAACCCAGGCAACCAGCACGGGGACCATCACCACTTGAGCGCAAAGCCATATCCGTCTCCTAACGTCGAGCCAAGATTCGTTCCGAGTCATCCACCAAAACGTTCGACAGCTATAGGCGAATGTCGCAGGAACCCGCTGTTTTTCAACGTTGGTGGATTAATCGCGCGCCATGACGGACGACCGGGAAACGCGTAGGTCAGGACATATTTATAGCGGTGTGGTCGTTGGCTCGCATGCCCAGGCTCATATAGGTGACGTACATCAAACCAGTAAGTACAGCATGTCGAGGTACATCAGTGCCAGTACAGGCGGTCGTTAGGGACACGAACTACCCACCCCTACCCAAGGTTTCATATCCAATCCTCGTACCTCGCTAGATGCTAACGGAACTGAAGAAGAGGATGACCCCTTGGATCACCTGCCCATTTCAGTGGGCGTATCGTTCAACTCATCTAAGAGTGACCCGGACGAGGAGGCAGAATGCCTGCCTGGCACCCGCGAAGGCGTCCTAGGTCAAATCCAGGAGTGGGTCGACGGCCCATCGCCAACATGCCTCTTCTGGCTCAACGGCATGGCGGGCAGGGGTAAGACCACCATTGCCCGCAGCATTGCCCGCGTCTACCACGAGAAACAACAGCTTGGTGCCAGCTTTTTCTTCTCCAAAAGTTCCAACGACGGGAGAAAGACCACCAAGTTTTTCACGACAATTGCCGCCCAGCTGGCCAATGCTTGCCCATTGCTCAAGCCTTTTATAGCCAAGGCTGTGAAGCAGAACAAGAACGTCGCCAACGACCGACTTCGCGGCCAATGGAAGCAGCTGATCTTCAAACCCTTGTCGGGGTACATGCCCGACAACAACAGCGGTGCGCCGCAGCTGCGGCTTGTCCTCGTGGTTGATGCGTTGGACGAGTGCGAGAGCCATCACGCCGACATCCTCAACTGCCTGGCTGAGGCTGCAGAGCTTAAAACCGTCAGGCTCCGGATTCTTGTCACAAGCCGGCCAGAGACACCAATTCTCGGCTTTTTTGCCGGCATGCCAGAACGAGCCAAAGCCGGTCTGCCCCTGGACGAGGTGCCTTGCGAGGAGGTTGATAAGACATATCCCACTTCTATCGGAAACGATTCGGCGACATTGTCCGCGCCAATCTGGGGGACCTACACGCCGACTGGCCGGGGGAACCCTCCATCACCGAACTTGTCCAGAAAGCCGCGGGGCTGTTCATTTACGCCGCGACGATTTGCCGCTTCATCGAACGACACGATCCGTGGTCCCCGCAACAGCTCCTCGAATCGGTCTTGCCGACCCAGCAGAGCCAGAACAAGGGGTTGACAACCTCACGGAAGCAGTTGCCTGATGCTTCGCCATTCGCCGAGCTTGACGCTTTGTACATGACGATCCTAGAAAAATCAGTCCAAGGGAACGTAAAGGACAAGGAGAAGCTTGCCGAGTACTTCAGAGACTTCATCGGCCCGCAGGTCCTCCTCTTCGAGCCACTCTCAATCGCCACCTTGGCCACGCTGTTGGATGAGAACGAGAGGGCGCTCAGCGCAAGTCTCCGCAGGCTGCGAGCGGTCTTCGCTGTGCCTGACCGGAAGACTGACACGGCTGATCAAACTGAGATGCCCATTAAAATTCTCCATCCTTCGTTCAGGGACTGCCTCACTAGCAAAGACAGATGCGACCCGAGGTTCCTGGTCGATCCCGGGCGGACCCACCGTCTTCTCTTGGGACATTGTCTTGGGAGAGCCGGTGCCTTGTTAAAACGAGACATGTGCGACCTAAGGCTCCCAGGTGCTTGGGCGGAAGATGTCAAGCCGGAAGTGGTAGCGCGTTGTATTCCCCCACATCTGAAATACGCTTGCGTCTACTGGGCACGACATTTGATGGCAGCAAGCGACCCTCCGGTGCAGGACGACGGCCCAACGTATCGGTTCCTTACTCGTCATTTTCTCCATTGGCTCGAAGCGCTGAGCCTGGCGAGAAGAATATCCGATGGAATTGGTCCGCTGTTCCAGCTGGGCTCCTTGCTCACAGTGCGTACCTCCCTACCCACTACAGAGGTACCTATTACCCGCCTGGAGGGCTGCTATTAATGACCATTCTGTCGTTTCAACAGGCTTCCCAGAGTCCGCGCTTGTATAGCTTCGTTCAAGACGCAGAACGGTTTGTCCGGCACACCATGGTCGCCCTAGAAGCAGCGCCACTGCAGGTGTATTGTTCCGCCCTCGTGTTCAGCCCACAAAACAGCATCGTCAAGAAGCAGTTTCGGGACCAACAGCCGCCCTGGATCAAGCCACTTTCGACGCCGATAGACCAAGACTGGAGCCGGCGCTTGCAAATCTTTGAGACCCATCACCCGCAGTATTCCGGTTTGGCCTTCTCGCCAGACAGTCGTTTCCTCGCATCCGGATACAAGGACAATATGGTGGCGCTTTGGGATCTGGCCACAGGTACCACGAAGCTCACACTTGGACCCCACTCGGACAACGTGGCCTCGGTGGCCTTCTCACCAAGTGGCCGGCTTCTGGCTGCTGCATCGTTTGATGGAGTTCTCGTTCTCTGGAACATCATGGATGGGACCCTCAACAAAACCCTCGCAGCTCCAACAGATCAACACAACAACTATTGGGTCCCTGCAACCACGCTATTCTCTCCAGACGGAAACACGCTCGCCCCTGCTTATCACACGACCTTAATTCTATGGGACCCAATTTCCGGAACACGCCATCATTCTTTTACTGGGAGCGGAGAGTGGATAATAACAGACTTGTCATTCTCGCGAGACGGTAGGCTCCTTGCTTTGGGAGCGAAATCCTACCCCTGCATCTCGCTTTGGGATTGTGAAACTGGATCCATACATCAAATATTGACACCGAATGCCAGCAGCTCGTTTCGCGTTGCTGTGGCATTTTCGCCTGTGGACGACGAGACGCTTGCCACTGGATTTGAGTTGTCTGGTCAAGTCGACATCTGGCGCCTCGGCGAAACGCCGAGGAAGCGCACTCTTCCGCGTTCTGGCGTGCTTCGATGCATTGAATTCTCAAGCGACGGGGGTTTGCTTGCTTTGGCTACCGACGGCGATGAAGTGGAGCTTTGGGATCCCGCGCGCGAGACCTTGTTCGATAAATTGGTCAATCCTGAGCAAATGGATTCACATATACTGGCGTTTTCTGCAGATGGCAAACTTTTTGCTTCCCTGACAGATGGGAGTAACGTTGTTCTGTGGGACTTTGCGGGACAAGTCGACACGCGGAAGTCACTGGATGCACTTGCAAGGAGCCATCCATCCCAGGACGGTGAGAATGCCACCGCGGCAGTCCCCAGCATATTGCAAGCCCACGAATGTCCTGTCCACCACGTTACTGTCTCGGCAAACGGCCAGCTGTTAGCCTCGGCGGAGGTTGCTTCGGACACCATACGGCTGTGGAATATTGAGACACGGGCGTTCCTGCGCGAGTTCCATTGTCCTTGTTTAGAGGATACCGCTCTCGGGGCCGTCGTTTTTGACATCAACGCTCTCGCGGTTTCCCCAAATGCTAGTCTTCTCGCAGCTGGGTTAGAGCGCGTTGTGACCGAGGGCCCGTATAGGGACTCGCCTCACCCAGCGCCGAGGTTTCGGCTCCAGCTCTGGGAAGTCCAGAGCGGACAAAGCCTTTGGGAGCGCGACACAGACACCCCTCTGGATCAAATATCCTTTGACACGACAGGAACACAGCTGCAAACCGAACAAACGGTCTTTGAACTCCCACAGCGGGTGTGCCACGAGCTCGCCAACTGTCCACCACTAGCCCAGTCTGGCCTCGAGTTAGAGCCTTTTTATGGTACTTGGGTGAAGTATCGGGGAGCGCCCATCCTGTGGCTTCCGCCAAGCTACCAGCCTAAGGGGGCGGTCACCGGAAGGGGGATTGTTGCGGTGGGCCACCAGTCGGGCCGCATCACGATCCTAGAACTGGACGAGGACGCCATACCATGCGGTAAGTTGCCTCCTTCGAGCCCCGACGGTCTTCCACTGCTAAATTATCTCGAATAGTCGAGCCGGCTGGCGCCCAAGCTCGGGAAAGTCCATCATCGGGGCCCACTGTGCCGAAGAAAAGGAAAGCGTCAAGAGATCTCGTGCGACAGTAACTGTGTTTCTCGGACGGTGCGACAGGACCAATGGTGGTCACTTCGATATGAAATCTCCTAGCTGGCAGTGTCTGCTTTCTATATGTTGTTGGGAATGTATAATATTTCGTGAGACAGGCTCGCACAGCTCCTCAATGGGAACATCAGCGTCGACAAGCCTTGGGACCGGCGGTTGAACCTTCGCCTGCCGAAATCAGGGGCTACCACTTAATGAGTTAGAGTGCGTTGTCCGGCTCAAAACTGCTTCCTTCCTTACAAAAGAGCACGCACACACTCGTCTCTATGATAATGGTACCTTGAGAGGCGACGCTCGGAGCACTAACTATCATATTCAAATCATACCTGATTATCTGCGCCAAAGTTCGCGATCTAGTTTTACTCTCGTGAGACTATTGAGCTCCAGATAAATTCGAAACAATACGCTCGGAGGTCATCATAATCTTTAAGCCGCTATCTAAGGCTAACACCAACATAATTCCATTACCGCCAGTCGTCGAATATGAACCATTCCGGGTAGTCCAGCGCGAGCGGATGACAGCCGCCAACCCCGTGTGCCCCGCGCCGTGTGTTGAGGTTCGGTGCCCGCTCCCACACGTCCCTGTACACCTTCCAGTCAGTTCCATCCTCGGGATCAAGACGCTCCCGGTTTCTGTCCGACGCGGACAGCGGACAGGGGCAAGCCCCGACCGACAAGGAACGGAGGAACCCGACCAACGCCTGCTGTTGCTCGTCCAGGAGCTGGCAGAGCCGGAGAGTGACCCCGTCGCGGTCCGAGTGGATCCAGACGTTGGGCTCGGGCCGGGGCTCGTTGCGTCCCCACGCACTGGATCGGTCGAACACGATGACGCCTCCCAGGATCCTGTTCTCGGCCCAGTAGCCGACCACGTCGGCGACACCGTTAGGGTACTGCTTTCTGGCGTCGTACGAGCGGTGCGCAAACAAGGTGGCCGGGCGCCGGGGCTTTGATTTCTCCTTGATTTCCGGGTCCTCGTCTTCCAACAGCCACGAGGTCACTCGGTTAATGGTTGAGGCCGCGTTTCGAGGTTGCCGGTCGTGAATCCGGTGGCCTCTCAAGAAAAGGATGACAGCCATCTGGTGGACAGCTACTGCCACGAGCTCGATGAGCCGGCAGTCGAAACTGCGGTGGCCAGGCGGAGCAGATTGGTAGGCCTGGAGGAGCTGCCGTGTTGGAACAGACGTGTTAATAGCGAGATCAGGATTTGAGTTCGGTCATACGACTAACCTTGTCATCAAAGTCCACCATGCCGATCCCGAACCTCTCCAAGAAATATCGTGCAGTGCCCTCTGCACCGGGACAGAGCGACGTATGCTCCGCGATGGGGTGGGCGGCAGGGCGTGTGCGCCTGTATTGATCGTAGGCGACGCTGGCGAGCGGCAGTCCATCGGCGATCTGGGCACATGTCTTTAGAGCCAGGCCAGTGCCGAGAATGTTTCGGACGGCACGGTCTAGGGCGTCGCGGTGCTGTCCGTCGAGAAACGCATCGAGCCTGGCCATGTTTTGGGTGTTTAGGGCTGTGGGAGGAGGAAAGAGGGTTGCAAGGCTTGAAGTTGGGCAGGACCAGAGGATCAGGGAAGAAACCTATGTGACGGAGTATATACACCCGCAAAGAGGCAACCCAAAGGATACCCCGCACGGGGCCTCCCAGAACAGAGTCCAGCAAAGGGACGAATGTGTTGGCCGTTGGCGTGTGCGGTTGGCACCACCCTGTCGGCTCGCCCCTTGTTTAACATGTCGGCGTGAGTGCGGGTCCTGTGGCTGAGCTGCAGGGCCAGGAGGCAACCAACACACAGCGGCAGCAGCCAGCTAACTGCGACCTGGTTTTCGCCGCATTATACACAGTGTATTTTTTCAAGGCCTCAGCCCGGCTTTGGCCCCAGTCAGAGCTTCAGATCGAAATGGCCCGGCCGGCCCCAGCCGCAACACAAGCTTGACATCGGACTGTACCGTTCCCGGCCCGTCAAAGGGCCCAGTGTAGGCCTTGGCCGAATTGACCCCTTGGTGCTCTATTCAAACCTCCTTCGAGGCCACAGGGGCATCGGCGGGGTCGCCACCCTTTGCCCGGTGTTTGGAAACGCTGGCCTAACCCTGGTTGACCAAGGGCGTGTGCTGGCAGACTGCAATTCCAACAATGATGCCCCCTTTCACTTGTTTTGTAGCCGATGGTTTGAGGTGCGGTGCGCGCGTCTGCAGCCTGTTCTGGTTCGTATGGCATACGGTGGGAGGCCCGTCTCGGCGTGATACGCCGCCGGGCCTAGTAGATGGCTTTGCGGGGGCCGACGTGACGAGGTAACTCGAGCATAACACATGGAGAGCTAGATGCGGAGAGTTGCCATATATGTATCCCCAGTCGTCGCTCGTGTTGTATGTACCCTCTCAGACAGACAGCATTTCTAGGTAGTTCAGACTCTGCTTCCTCTTCGCCAGCGAGCTGTGCTCCCTCTATTTACGCACTCCCACTCACAGCCATTTCGTACCTCAGTTCCTCCAACCCGACCAACCGCAGAAATGTACCGAGGCTCAAGAAACACAAGGGAGGAGAGAACTCCCTCGCCGATTATATACACGGTGGCCGACCCCGTACCGGAGCACAGGGACCCAGGTTCCCAGGGAGCTTCGTACGCGTATCGACCGTCAGCAGCTTCATACACGCCCTCTTATCACTTGGCGGATATAATCACGATCCCGGATCCTTCGGGAGGCTTTCACAGGTCCTCTCATCACTCGGCCGATATAGTCACTATCCCGGATCCCTCGGGGAGCTTTCACAGGTCCTCTCATCACGCGGCCGATATAGTCACTGTCCGAGATCCCTCAGGAACCTCTCACACGCCTTCTCACCACTCGGCACATATAGTCACGATCCCAAATCCCTCAGGAAGGTATTACACGTCCTCTCGGTCTTTCGAGCCGGAATTCCCTTCCGACCATTCCCCGGCACCGCCCACACAACATGAAATCCCGACAGCCGGCACGTACGCTCCTCGTCCTGCAAGAAAATCAGGCCCCTCAACCCATGCCGAGTCCCCCGTTGGTGCAATCCCGGCAACCTCCATGTACGCTCCTCGCCTTGCATGCAACCCCGGCCCCTCAATCAATGCCGAGTCTCCCATTGACACAATTCCCACGCGGCCGACGACGGTGCCGATACACGTCATCACGGGTGGCCCTTTCGGCAGACCTCTGGAGGATCCAGACGTCTTGAAAGTTCTCTACGACATGCTCCGCCTTGCGCTCGACATTCTGGCGAGCGAGGTTTCGGCCAAGGCGCTCGTATATATCGGGACCAATGCCGTTTGGCATTGGAGCAATGGAAAGCGGGAGCAGAGCATCATCTACCCGACCAAGCCGTGCAAAGACAACAAATACGGGTACGAGAAGCCCCGAAACAGTGAAATGAAGAATTGGGTGGACGTTTTTCTTCAGAAGCTCCGCCACTCCTTTCCCGGTATCTGCCTGGACAATCTCAACAAAAAGATCGCCCTCGAGGCTCAAATCGCGGGGGAGAAACATTCCGGATCGTTTCAGCACTACGACTGGACAGAGAGAGCTCGGAATAGGTGTGCGAGACAGCGCTAGCAGCCGAGCAACATAAACATCATGCTTCACTGGGAGCCCATGGATGCGGGAACCATGACGCTTGACTTGGAGGTGAGTCCAGTCCTTTTCTTCCTGCCCACGCACATGTGTGTGTGTATCAACCCCCTGCCCTCTTTCTTGCGCTGACCAGGTTCGCGAGTACCAAGTCAATCAAGTGCGCCTCCGCAGTACACTCGCTGTCTCGCGAGGGCAAGGCCGATAATAGCAATCGACAGCGCCATGCGGCGAACTACACCACCCTCGTGGCTGACGGCGCGCTCACTATCGCCCACGAGCTCGCGCACTGTTTCATGGGCTTTCTGACAGGAGATCCAGGTGTAAGGACCCCTCAAGAACTCGCGCCCCCCGGCTACGAGCCGAAGGCAGGTTCGGGAGCAGAGTCAGGGTGGACATGGGAGCATATGGTCCTTGGAGGCTGCGCGAGCGTCCTTGGAGGCTGTATTGCCTTTTTGGTGCCAAAGGAGAGGGGCGATAAGCCCCCACCGGCATTCATACAGCTGGAAAGGGATGGCAGAGTGATGAAGGTGGACCCTGGGGTGGTGGAGGCCTTGGTCGAGCGCAGGACGTCAGCGACGCAAAGCGTTTTGTTTCCCTTTCCTTTTTTTTTCGTCCTTTTCTTTTCTCTCTGTGTTTCAAAGCTACCTGGGCTAACAGCTTTTAAACAGGGTTTTACTTTCCCTTGAGATCTGTCGGAAGTTGGGCGCCCCGTCAACAAAACAACCAGAAGCCAAGAGGCAAGCCACAGAAGTCATTGTTGATGGAGTTTTTCAGATTCAAGGACAACACGATGGAAGGCCCTTCGCCGTTCACCGCCCCTCGTCGACCCGTCGGCTCTGTGGAGGCCAGCAAAACTTTGCAAGCCAGCGGCGGCTATGCCAGCACGACTCTGAGCCCCGTGCGGCCTACAGGTGCCGTCCTCAAGCAACCTGCGTCGGGGGCTGCAAGCATACCAGGTTCAAGTGCCAGTGGCCGTGGCGGGACCGAGTCTTCGAGGGCGACTCAGCTAAAACCGGCCCGTCCAGTCCGTCCCCGTGTCGAGATCCCACAGAACCAAGGCGCTCAGGCAATCAAACTCACGACTCCTGCGCGCGGGGCAAGAAATCCTCACCCACCAACCCCTACAGCTTCTTCCCGCAGCAGCGTCGCGACAACATCTCAACATTCTCGAACGCCTTCCTAGTCCGCTGATATCACAACCCCCCTTATCTACCTACACCAGGTAAACAATCACCTCCCGCCCTCCGCCCAACAACAAAAGGCCCCCTCCCCTCCCCAGC
>FTCU01002164.1_pt1 | contig 20387 bp, 18 predicted proteins | sample 1639521 | NCBI WGS metagenome assembly FTCU01 (sample SAMEA3914864, study PRJEB12502) | metagenome | biome: forest; material: soil | place: USA | collected 2012-03-12 | depth 0.3 m
AACGAGAGATTTCTAAGGGCGGAAACAAAAAGCGAACTTAAGGAGGAAGTGCGACAGGGCTGAGCCGTGTCGAGACAATCGTGACATTAAATGAGCGTATGCGCACAAGAACCAACAGCCAACGCTAGTACAGAAGAATCAATGCAACACCACTCGCGCGTATATGGACCAGACAGCGCGTCGAGCTGAAATCGTGTCACTGGCTTGGCACTGGCACTTCTCAAGGCACGCGGCCACCCAACATTGTTTTGTCTTGTCTGGACATACGCCAACAACAACATCATTTCAAGTCAGGTCCTCTCGGTAATCTGTCCTCTCCAGCTCTCGCTCCTGTGGCCGACGGTTGTATGGAAGTTTCTGAGCCCTATAATGCCGTGGATGCGTCGTGACAGGAGCTGCCAGTGCAAGTCAGCCTTACTCCAGCGACATGACGCAAGGCGGGTAGGTCACTCGAGCGCAACCAAGAAAACAGAAAGCAATAGAGAAGTAGGGAGAAGCAATGCCGCTAGACTAACACCGATCGTCCACGAAGTTTCCAAGTTCCCTGTTCGCTCCGCGACGCTTATAGGGGGTCACATCCTTCTCTTCTTGACTAAGGTACCTATGCTGCCGTCTTCCTTGGTGTCTCTCTCGGTAATGGCGTCTTCGATCTTCTAGGGTGGCGTCTTTCTGGCCAGAGGGACAATATCTTTGTTTCGAGGCACGCGTCCTCGACCAGGAGACACCATTGACCTCAGACTTAATAAGCTATATTCTATACAAACCCACAATCATCCTACCCCTTTCCAGATATAGAGTAGCTACCTAGGGAGGCTGCGGGTTTGGAGGTGTACTGCATCAGTTCAATACCTAGGAGTCGAGCTCGTAGCTGAGTCCAGCCGAAGTCGGATATCGCGGCAAAAGATGTGTCGAGTTGAAGTCGGACGGCGCTTGGATTATACCGAGAGATGTTATAGGGTTGTTATTGCTACTATCAATCGGCACTCTACAGATAGCCCAGCCCGTGATGCTGATTCCTCTACATGTCCTCGGGATCTAATCTGTCATGAACCTTCGTATAAACCCTCTGTATATTTTCAAGTTCACCTAGGCCTCTTGGCTATACGCCCATCTTGTCCAACCCCGTTTGTCCCCTTTTGCAGGCCGCTGCGACGTCGACGAGACCGGCAGTCAAGACAGCCCCCGATTTCAACCCCACGCCGGACGGCTCGCGATACGGCAGTTCCCCTGCTCATAATCGGCTGTTTTAATCAACGTTTCAAATGCCATCCTCCACGGATAGATTGATTGTTTCTCAAACCACTCCCGAGAACGGTTGAATCGGGACAGCGGCAGGGAGCCAAGTCTGGGGAAACACGGCCGGGTAATTAAAACGCACATGCCGTATGTAAGGCGTCGTCATGGGCGCGGAGCAGCCCGGATGGCGGATGGCGACGTATATGAGGACAAACCTCTGCTTTGGGGGTATAATAGCCACCGTTAGACCTTGTGTGCGTCTCGAGCCTCACCATGACTTGAAGCGTCAAAGAATGGCCGACAACCCGAGACTATGACGCTCCTCAAATCCCTCCTCCTCTGGAGCATCCCCTTCGCCACCTCCCTCCCTCTCCAACCCCTCTTCCAACTCATCCGCGAAGCCGACGCCGCCGCCACCCAGTCCAACATCACCGCCACAAAACTCTCCTACACCCCCCTCCCACCCAGCCTCGACCCCTGGTACCGCCCACCCCTAACCTACGACTGGACGCAAACCGACCCAGGCCAAGTCCTCAAGATCCGCCAGGCGCCACTCCTCAACCTGACAGTCGGCAACGCCCTGCTCGCCTACCAACTGCGTGCGTCAAACCCAAGCCCTCTTTGAACTTTCCCAGAAGCAACATTCCCCTCAACAACAACCTCCCTTCTGCTTTCCTCCCGCAACTAACATCGGACAGTCTACCGCTCCACCGACAGCGCCTCCAACCCCTCCTGGGACGTCACAACCCTCTTCATCCCCCGCTGGCAGTCCCGCTGCACGCCCACCACCCCCTCCCTCTGCGCGCACGCCCTCCTCTCCTACCAGCTCCCCTACGACACCTGCAACGTCGACGCGTCCCCCTCCTACGGTCTCCACTTCGGCGAGCCCTACGGCGAGATCGCCGACGCGCTCTCCCTGGGCTGGTTTGTCGCCGTACCCGACTACGAAGGCCCGCTCGCGAGCTATGCTGCGGGTGTCCAAGCCGGGCATGCCACGCTGGATGGGGTGCGCGCGGTGATGCAGGTTGCGGGGTATTTTGGGCTGCGGACGGGGGTGGCCAAGGTGGCGCTTTGGGGGTATAGCGGTGGTGCGCTGGCGAGCGAGTGGGCGGCTGAGTTGGTGGAGCAGTATGCGCCGCGGATGAGGATCGCGGGGGTTGCGTTGGGGGGGGTGACGCCGAATGTGACGAGCGTGACGGAGTATTTGAATGGGGCGGAGGGGGCGGGGTTGATTCCGCAGGGACTGATGGGGATTGCGACGCAGCATCCTGATGCGTACGCGTGGATTGTGGGGAGGTTGAAGCCTGCTGTGAGGGAGGTTTTCTTGAGTGTGAGGAGAATGACGGCGGCGCAGGCGATCGCGGCGTTTCGGTATCAGGATGTGTATGGGTATTTTCTGGGTGGGTTTAAGGACCTGCATGCGAGGGTGATGGAGAACATGTACAATGTGGACGGGTATATGGGGTATCATGGGGTGCCGCGGATGCCGGTGTTCATCTACAACGCCATCCACGACGAGCTGAGCGATATCCGGGATGTGGACGAGCTGGTGGACCGGTTTTGTGGTGTTGGGGCAAACATATTGTATCACCGCAATACGGCGGGGACGCACACGCAGGAGTTGATCAACGGGAGGCAGCGGGCGTTTGCGTGGTTGCAGAGCGTGCTGGATGGGAGCTACGATCAGTGGTACTCTTCGATGGGGTGCTCGATTCAGAATGTCACATACGACATAGCGCCGTGGGTGGGATGGGGATGAGGAGACGGGAGATGGTAGACTTAAATTCTAGAATACGGTCTGTAAAATCCCGTTCAAAGATGGACGATGAATGGACTCTCCGAGTCTCCTTAGTTACTTCGCAGTCTGGTCTTTCACCCCTCATTTTCGCCATCCCGACTGGTCGAACATTCCCTTACACCTGTGACAAAGATCACTGACGACGACCGAGACGACCATGAGTTGATCACGGTTGTTGTCTTCTCTGCCTGTTGTATGTTAAATCCTGCTGGCTTAGGTATTTCGTATACTGCTCTGAAGCTCGCTGTCTGAAGTGACTATCGTCCGCGATGGCTACAGCAGAGTAGAAGAGGTTTCTCAAGGGAAGAAAGGAGAACATGGCGGCACGGATGGCCTTTTGTTTCGTTCTCTTTTACTTTTCTTCTTCCACTTTTTGCCCCCCCCTTTCCCTCCCCACCTCCTTTTTTTTTCATTCTTTATACCGTTTTCTTTTTTTTCTCTGTTGGTTTAGAGTTTTGTCTTCTTTTCTCCTTCTCCCTTTTCTTCTTTTTCTTTATTTCTTCTTTTCTTCTGTTCCTCATTTTCTTCTTTTCCTCTTTTTCTTCTTTTCCTCTTTTCCTCTTTTCCTCTTTTTCTTCTTTTCTTCTTTTCTTCTTTTCCTCTTTTTCTTCTTTTCTTCTTCTTCTTTTCTTCTTCTTCTTTTCTTCTTCTTCTTTTCTTCTTCTTCTTTTCTTCTTCTTCTTCTTCTTCTTTTCTTCTTCTTCTTCTTTTCTTCTTCTTCTTCTTCTTCTTTTCTTCTTCTTCTTCTTCTTTTCTTCTTCTTCTTCTTCTTCTTCTTCTTCTTCTTTTGTTCGCTCTTTTCCTCTTTTTCATCCCCCGTTTTTTCTGCTTTCTTTCCCTCGAAGCAACTCTACAGACCTTGAAGTCCAGCAGTGGGTCCACATCAACAAATTACCGGATTAGGAAATTCTGCGGGATCAGGACATTTTAGAGAACAATTCGAACTCTGTATGCTGTATTTCGCCAGAAAACCTCGTGTATCTGTCTCACACTCAACTCGCTCCCCAATCGAAAAGACAATCAATTCGTTTTGACTCTCAAACGCCAAACACGGACTAGGCGGCAAATGTACAGCGAGGCCAGCGATGATCCCTCGACCCGTGTCGCGGGCCCAAACAGCACGATTGGCTGTGACACGGAAAAGTCCACGTGATGGTTTCAGGGGGTGGAAGGGAGATCTCCCAGGAGGGTGGATCCCTTCTTGCCCCCAAGGGGTCTCGGGGCCCAGGTTTGGACATTGGAAAGGAGCTGGAAATTTGCCATCGCCGAGGCTGTGTTTCAATGGTCTGCGTGGCTGATGTGCCGATGTCGTCAACTCATCACCCGGGACGCCTCCCGCTCCCGCCTGCGTCTCAGCTCGGGGACACGAGGTCAGTTGGTAAACCTTAATACACATTGCCTAATGCTTGGTGATGGCTCGAGGATGGGTCGGATGCTGCTCGCCGCCGCTTAGCAAGCATGCCATGGCATGGCTCGAGCATGGCACACAGCAAGAGACGAGGCTCGAAATCAAGGCCTGCAGGAAACAAGCCAAGGCAACGGAGTTACCGGCAGATGCGCAGTTGCACACTCTCTCCTTTTCGTCACCCCATGCAAACCTGCTGCAGACAGGATAATGTTACCTGCAATGGAAGGAGTCGGCACCCTTGACGCTGGCGGGGCGACCGATCCCTGTGCCATCACCAATCTCTCTTGGCTCTTGGCCCTGTGCTGCGCTGTGCTGCGCATTCTTGCCGCGCGTGTCAGAGCATGCAAGTAATAAGTGCCAGTGCTTTAATCTCGTGTGCCAATCCCAACGGGAAACACAGCCTCTGCTAAATTTGGCTGCCGGGAAAATCCAAGTCGACAGTGCTTCTGCCCCAGAAAGAGAGCAAAAGACTTGATCTTCTGTTTACCACCAACCTTGCACAGCGCAACTGCGGGGCTCGGTTGCTCAGGCAAAGGCAAGCCCCGCGCCGAAGACTTGCTGCTCCAGTGCTCCAAGCAACGGTGGGACGGTCACGCCCTGGTCCACCACGGCGGTTTCGAAGTTAGCGCAGTCCCAAGCCTGTGCAGGCCCGCAAGCCCGCAATTGCACGCACGCCTGCACGCCCGCCTGCACCACAACCCCATCCCGCAGTCCGCCCGATCCGTCCATCTCAACTTGGGACTCGACCCGAACCAACTTGGGCGGCAATTCCCATTCCCCCGCTGCGACACATCAACCAACTCTCTGCTCTTTCACTTCCTCCTCGCCGCATTCCCTTTCTCCTCGGATCCTGCTCCGTGACACTGCAACATCCGACGCCCGCAACTGCAACCCCATCGACCTCCGCCAGACCGAGGCCCCCTTCATTTGCACCATGTCGTGGAAACTCACCAAGAGTGCGCATTACCCCCCTTCCGCCCTTCCTGTGCCCCTCCCGCTGGTCTTCCCGCCCAACTCGGACCGTCACCGCGCAATCCCTCCTTTTGGCTTCGGTCGTGTGTCCGCGACGTCACTGACGGCATCGTGCCTTAGAACTCAAGGAGACCCATCTGGGCCCTCTGGCGAGCACATTCTCCCGATCCCCCTCCACCTCGACCATCACAGAAAAGGACGACAAGAGCCAGGGTGCCATCTCCGGCACGGCGACCCCCACAAACGAGAGCACTATTGGTATGTTAATGGCTCCCATACCTCCTCTTCTCCGCCGCCCTGGGCCTCTCCTGACACACTTCCCCGCACAGCGGCGTCCGAGGCGCTATCCCAAGCACCCATCGTCAAAACCCCCAAGCCCGGCATCCTCGTCGTCACCCTCCACGAGGGCCAGTCCTTCTCGCTCCCGGAGCAGCACCGAAATGCCTTCAGCTCGTCGCACGGCGGCAACTCGCTGTCGACAGGCAATGCCCTCGGCATGGCGGGCTCCATACGCCCCTCGTCCTCGTCCCGGACGACGGCCGGCTTCATGGGCAACCGGCCACAGACGGCCGGCGGCTTCAGCGGCATCCCGACGAACCACGGCCGCATCTCCACAAAGTACATGCCCTACGCCCTGATCGACTTCGACAAGGTCCAGGTCTTTGTCAACTCGGTCGAGGGCAACCCCGAGAACCCGCTCTGGGCCGGGTCCAACACACAATACAAGTTCGACGTGTCGCGCGTGACGGAGCTCGTGGTACATCTGTACATCCGCAACCCCAACGCCCCGCCGGGCTCCGGCCGCAGCCAGGACATCTTCCTGGGCGTCGTCCGCATCAACCCGCGGTTCGAGGAGAAGCAGCCCTTCGTCGAGGACCCCAAGGCCAGCAAGAAGGACCGCGAGAAGGCCGCGGCCGAGCACGCCGCCCGGGAGCGCGCCCTGGGGCACAGCGGCGCCGAGTGGGTCGACGTGCAGTACGGCACGGGCAAGCTCAAGATCGGCGTCGAGTACGTCGAGAACCGCGCGGGCAAGCTCAAGATTGAGGATTTCGAGCTGCTCAAGGTGGTCGGCAAGGGCAGCTTCGGCAAGGTCATGCAGGTGCGCAAGAAGGACACGAACCGCATCTACGCGCTCAAGACGATCCGCAAGGCGCACATCATCTCGCGGTCCGAGGTGGCGCACACGCTGGCGGAGCGCTCGGTGCTGGCGCAGATCAACAACCCCTTCATCGTGCCGCTCAAGTTCACCTTCCAGAGCCCCGAGAAGCTCTACTTCGTGCTGGCCTTTGTCAACGGCGGCGAGCTGTTCCACCACCTGCAGAAGGAGCAGCGCTTCGACGTCAACCGCAGCCGCTTCTACACGGCGGAGCTGCTCTGCGCGCTCGAGTGCCTGCACGGCTTCAACGTCATCTACCGCGACCTCAAGCCGGAGAACATCCTCCTCGACTACCAAGGCCACATCGCGCTCTGCGACTTCGGCCTCTGCAAGCTCGACATGAAGGACGAGGACCGCACCAACACCTTCTGCGGCACGCCCGAGTACCTCGCGCCGGAGCTCCTCATGGGCAACGGCTACAACAAGACGGTCGACTGGTGGACGCTCGGCGTGCTGCTCTACGAGATGCTGACGGGCCTGCCGCCCTTCTACGACGAGAACACCAACGAGATGTACCGCAAGATCCTCAGCGAGCCGCTGCACTTCCCCGGCCACGAGGTCGTCCCGCCCGCGGCCAAGGACCTGCTCACCAAGCTGCTCAACCGCGACCCCCAGCAGCGCCTCGGCGCCAACGGCTCCGCCGAGATCAAGGCCCACCCGTTCTTCCACGCCATCGACTGGCGCAAGCTGCTGCAGCGCAAGTATGAGCCGGCGTTTAAGCCCAGCGTGGTATGTCTTCTCCCCCTTTTTCTTCTCCTTGAAAGCAAAACTGATGGTTGTTTGATAGGCCGATGCGTTGGACACGGAGAACTTCGACCCCGATTTCACACGCGAGACGCCGCAGGACTCGGTAGTTGAAGGTGGGGCTTTGTCGGAAACTCTTCAAAACCAGTTTGCGGGCTTCAGCTACAACCGGCCGATTGCCGGGCTCGGGGACGGCGGCGGCAGCTTGCGGGACCCGTCGTTTGTGGGGAGTATTCAGGGGAGTATGCGTTGAGGACGGGCATCTGGAGGGTCGTGAGGTGAAGGGGGGCGTCCGTGGGAGCATGGGATGCTTGGGTGTGTTGGAGGAGGGCGGTGATGGTGGTGATGGTGGTGATGGTGTTGATGGATCGAGGGGTTGGGGTTGGGGTTGTGTGGGTGGTTGCTGCGACAGACGGCATGAGCGTAGCTAAAGCGGGAAGGAAGGAGGGGGTTCTGGGCTGCGCGGTTGCAAAACCAGGCGGGCGCGATCGTTCGGAAAGCGTCTCCCATTTTCACATATCTTTTTTCTTTTTTCTCTTTTTCCCTCTCTCTGTTCTTGTTGGGGGGCTGGGCATGATCACTGGGTTTTTTTGTGTTTGGCACTTGTGCTTTCTCGTCTTTGGCTGTCGCCGGGTTCTTTCGGGAGACTGGAGGGAGCGTAGAAGATGCTCTCTCAACAACAAACAAAACAAAACAACACCTCAACACGGTCTAAGCTGGCCAGGCCAAAAGGCCAGAACTACCTTAAATACTTGGCAGCCGTGACACCATCGCGCAATCAGTTTGCCATGACATTGGCTCCATCGCATCCCGGGCTGGACTGTCCGAAGTCGGGGCCGTCTCCCTCAGAAAAAACCCACTTGGTCTCGTCGACTGCCGGCCCAATTTATCCCGTCCACTGTTCTTGCGAGCCCAGTCCCGACACCACCAAGAAGTTAGAACCCCTCCCCCCGCGCTAGCCGTCTGATTGAGGCTCTTATTCAGCGCGCCGCCGCGAATTGGCTAAATCCGCGGTGGAGAGCGAGGGGGCTTGACACATCCCACTGCGTTGGACCGCATTGGAGGGGGGATAGGGAAGGTGGGGCAGATCGGAGCTGGTGCATGGTGACGTGCCCCCCGCCGCCGCCGTTTCCCCCCGCTGAAGCTCCTGCTGCTGCGCGCTGCTTGGTGATTGATTGTCCTAGCCTGACATGGCATGACAAACGGCCTTTTTTTTTTGTTGGTTGGACTGGCGGCGGGGATGGGATTGGGGATGGCGGATTTTAATTAAAACCCCTCAGGCCCCGATGGCCAAGGGAGCTGGTCTCTTCTCTCTGGTTATGTTTGAATTGTGTATTGTGTGACAGTTTTGTTTCTGGTAAGTGGTTTTTGCGCAGTGCCCCCTTCTCCTGAAACCAACACCACGCGTTCCTCCTGGCGGCGCCGATACGTCAGTCTACCTATCGGTCCGTCAGTCAGCTCCCGCAGCTTGCCGGTTGCCGCAGCGTGCAAGTCCCGCATGCGGGGCACTCCGAGGGGTCGAGCTCGTACCTCTGCTCTTGTCTTGCCGCTGGGATATCAACCACCCCACCTCCCTCCCTCCCTCCCGCCCTGTCCGGATCCCAATTCCTGTTCTGTTCCTCGAAGCTCTCCACGCAGCTCTGACTGATTCACCTTGCAGCAGGCAGAAGTATCCATTTAATTGGATCTTGAACAAACACACATCGAACCACCAAGACACACAAACACACACACGAGACACACACCCCAAGATGGCTCCCGCCAACACCCTCCCCGCCTGGGCCGAGCTCCAGGCGCACCACGACAAAGTCGGCAAGTCGTTTGTGCTCAAGGACGCCTTCAAGGCCGACGCGAACCGCTTCCAGACCTTCTCGACCAAGCTCACCCTGCCCGCCGCCATCTCCACCGAGGCCTACGGCACCGACCTGCTGTTCGACTTCAGCAAGAACCTCGTCACCGAGGAGACGCTGGACCTGCTGGTCAAGCTGGCCGAGCAGGCCGGCGTCGAGAAGAAGCGCGATGCCATGTTCGCCGGCGAGAAGATCAACTTCACCGAGGACCGCGCCGTCTACCACGCCGCCCTGCGCAACGTCGCCAACCTCGAGATGAAGGTCGACGGCGTCGACGTCATGAACACCAAGGGCGGCGTCAACGACGTGCTCGAGCACATGCGCGAGTTCTCCGAGCAGGTTCGCAGCGGCGCCTGGAAGGGCTTCACGGGCAAGAAGCTCACCACCATTGTCAACGTCGGCATTGGCGGCTCCGATCTGTGAGTTTTGTTGGCCCTGCTACCATCGTTTGCGTACTGACCACCCCGCAAAGCGGCCCCGTCATGGTCACCGAGGCCCTCAAGCACTACGGCGCCAAGGACATGACGCTGCACTTCGTGTCCAACATCGACGGCACCCACGTCGCCGAGGCCCTCGCCAACGCCGACCCCGAGACGACCCTGTTCCTGATCGCCTCCAAGACCTTCACCACCGCCGAGACCACCACCAACGCCAACACGGCCAAGACGTGGTTCCTCGAGAAGACGGGCGGCAAGGGCGACATCGCCAAGCACTTCGTCGCGCTCTCCACCAACGAGGCCGAGGTGACCAAGTTCGGCATCGACGCCGCCAACATGTTCGGCTTCGAGAGCTGGGTCGGCGGCCGCTACTCGGTCTGGAGCGCCATCGGCCTCAGCGTCGCCCTCTACGTCGGCTACGACAACTTCCACAAGCTCCTGGCCGGCGCCCACGCCATGGACACCCACTTCCGCACCACCCCGCTGCGCCAAAACATCCCGGTCCTCGGCGGCCTCCTCTCCGTCTGGTACTCCAACTTCTTCAACGCCCAGACCCACCTCGTCGCCCCCTTCGACCAATACCTCCACCGCTTCCCCGCCTACCTCCAACAACTCTCCATGGAATCCAACGGCAAGACCATCACCTCCGACGGCAGCCCCGCAAAGTACACCACGGGCCCCATCCTCTTCGGCGAGCCCTGCACCAACGCGCAGCACTCCTTCTTCCAGCTCGTGCACCAGGGCACCAAGCTCATCCCGACCGACTTCATCCTCGCCGCGAAATCCCACAACCCCGTCTCGGGCAACCTCCACCAGAAGATGCTCGCGTCCAACTACCTCGCGCAGGCCGAGGCCCTCATGGTGGGCAAGACGGCCGACGAGGTGCGCGCCGAGGGCGGCGTGCCCGAGGAGCTGGTCCCGCACAAGGTGTTCCTCGGCAACCGGCCGACCACGAGCGTGCTGGTGGGTGGCGCGATCGGTCCCGCGGAGCTGGGGGCGCTGATTGTGTACTATGAGCATTTGACGTTTACGGAGGGCGCCGTGTGGGATATCAATAGCTTTGATCAGTGGGGTGTGGAGCTGGGCAAGGTGCTGGCCAAGAAGATCCTCAAGGAGATTGATGAGGCTGGGAGTGGGGCGGGGCATGATGCGTCCACGGGGGGGTTGTTGGGGGCTTTTAAGGGGTATGCGAACCTGTAGATTTGATGGGTGGCAGTCGTTGTGTCTGGGTATGACGGGTGGATGGGCTCGTTTCAGGTAGTAAGTAGGGTTTTAGATGGCTTGAAATGACAAGAAGAGGATTTGTTCAAGCTGTTCCTAGGCTCCGGGAGGAGAGGAGATAGACGTGAAGCTTGCTTGGCAACAAACGCCTGGCTTGAAAAGGGATCCATCCATCCGTTCGTTTCATTTGCTCAGAGCACTTGACCAAGCCACACTCGAAGCGCCAGCCTTGACTGTCTCGAGACTGTCAAGCGTTGTCAGGATGAAAATGCCCTCCTCAAGACCCTACGACCTCACCCGGCACGAGGACACCATCCACAACGCCCATCACACATACATTCACCACAACACAAATCGTACATACACAGATGCCAAGAGAGAGAGGAGGGAGATACACAGCAAGGAGAGGAGGAAGGGGAACCCCCAGATCGAGCCCATCAGAGACTCAAATTTCTTCGCCTATGGGAAAAGCAGCAGCAAGCAGCCAGCTAGCAGCAGCAGCAGCAGCAGCAAGCAAAAAAAGCATCCCCATCCCATGCTTCGTTTTTGGTGTCCCGCCGCAAAAAAAAATATACGGCGCGCGCCATTGCAACCAACCAACCAACCAACCGACCGAACCGAAACCTCGAACCGAACCGACCTTAAACCCGGTTTCCCATTCTGGTTCCCATATCCTCAAATCAAACACACTTCTCTCTCTCTCTCCTCTTCTCGTCTCTAGTCAGTCAGTCCCTCTAGCAGTTAACTGCCCATCTGGCTCGTCGGGCCGGCGCGGGGACCGTCTTTGCCATCCTCCTAGTGATAGTTGTTTCCCCAGCCGCGCGGCGGGTTGCCGTAGTTGCCGTAGCCGGCGAAGCCCTGCGCGCCGTAGCCCGCGCCGTAGCTGTTCTGGTGGCTCTGCTGGCCGCCGGCGGCGCTCATGCCGTAGCCGCTGGCGCCCGACTGGCTGCCGTGGAGGCCGGCGTGGCCCTGCTGCTGCTGTTGCTGCTGCATGTGGCTCGGGTAGCCCCCGTAGCCGCCCATGCCGCCGAGGCCGCTCTGCTGGTTGGACTGCGCGGGCGGGAGGCCGGTCTGCGACGGGCCGTTATTCGCCGCGGAGCCGGGACGGGCGGCGGCGCCCAGCGAGGGGCTCGGTCCACCGCCGGCCTTGGCCTCGCCAAAGGGCTTGAGGTCGTCGGCAGCAGACGGGCCGGAGCCGGGCTGAGAGCCGGGCGCGTTGTAGGCCTGTCCGCCCTGGGACTGGTAGGCCGAGCCGCCGCGGCCGAAGGTGTCGTGGACGCCGCCGAATCCGCTGCCGCCGAGGCCTTGCTGACCGGACTGGGTCGAGCCGGCGCGACCGTAATCAGCGCCGCCCGCACCGCTGTCCCGGTGCAGAGCAGACTGGCCAAAAGCTCCAGCGGGAGACGAGTATCCATGAGGGCCCTGGGGGGTGACGCCGTACTGGCTGGGCTGGTAGTTAAGACCGCCCTTGCCGTACGGGGCTCCGTAAGCGCCCTGGTTGTAGCCGCCTTGATAGTTCATGTAGGCGGAATAGTAAGGGTTCTGGTAGTATGGGTGGCTGCTGTAGGGGTAGTCGTGGGGCTGTTGGCCGTGCGACTGAGCCTGGGTGCTCGGGGCGCCCTGGGCCTGGCTGGTGGCCTGGCCGGGAGCCGGAGCGCCGCTGATCTGCGACTCGGCAGTGGTGCTGCCGCCGAAACGCGACTGAGCGTGCTGGGCGCCGCTCTGGGGGTATTGGCTGAGGTTATCGCCCTGGGGCGCATTGTAGCCGCTGAACGAACGCTGGGGCTGCGAGGGCAGGGCATCCTGCTGGCCCTGTGCGCCCTGCTGCTGGGCGTAGTTCTGGTAGTAGTTGAAGCGGGTTTGGGGGTCCGCCGTGTAGTAGGACGAAAAGTCGGTGGGGGCCGAGCTGAAGGGACCGCCAGGCTGCTGCTGGCTCGGCGGCTGTGCCGCTTGTCCCTGGCCCTGAAAGCCGCCCTCGAACTGGCTCTGCGCGGCCGAGGCGACGGCGGGCTGTTGGCCGAAGGGCTCGAAGGGCTTGCTGGTAGGGAAGGCAGATGCCTCCGGAGCAGGCTGGCCGAAGCGACCAAACTGCTGGCTGCTCTGCGCGGCAGGCGGTTGCACGGTGGCTGGAGAGAGAAGGGTTAGACAACGCATCGCGGCTGGCGAAATCGGAGTACCAAGGACAGCAACTTACCCTGCGCGGTAGAAGGAGTGTTGGCCTGGGGCGCGGGAGGCGCGGCGGCTACAGATGGGTCAGTGGCGGAAGGCCAATGCAATCCGGGCGGGTAAAAGCCCATACCAGCAGGTCCCGTAGGGATTTGAGAAGCCGCAGGCTTCTGGGCGGGGAATGCGTCGGGAACCGGCGTGGGCTGGGCGGGAGGGAGAGACGTCCGGGGATGAGCGACCGGGGAGTCCTCGGGAGGCTGGGGGCGGGTCTCGGGCTCTTCGCGATCGCCGTCGACATCCTCATCGAGTGGGCCGTTCAGGCTGAAGGCGCCAAACTGAACTGCGGCACGGTCGACTTGGTCGCGGTTGCCGGGCATGCGGACGGCTTCGAGCTGATCAAGCATGCGGCGAGGATGGTGGACGGGTGTGCGGGTGACGGGCTTCGCGGACGCGGCGGCGGCAGCCCGGGCGGCGTGGTGTTGGTGTTGCGAGGCGGAGAGAGGGGTGCCGGTCGCGCTGGGCGCCGCGCCCCGCGGATCCCAGGAATCAGCAGCTTCGCTGGCCGCAGTTTCCGTCTGGGGAGGGTGGGAGACGTCGGTAATCTGGTCGAGGTTCTTCTCGGTGAGTTGATCCTTGGACGGCACCAGCGCGACCTCGGGGACAACGACAGCTGGGACGGCCGGGACCGCAGGGATCACCGGGACCGCAGGGGCAATGGGCTCGATCGCGGGAGCAGGAGCCGTCTCCTTCTCGGGCTCCGGGGCGGGCTCCTCGACGGGGGCGGGAACTTGGGGCTCGGGTTCGGTCGGCTCGGCGGCGGGCAGAGGTTCAATGGCGGGTTCGGGGGCCTTGATCGGGGCCTCCTTCGGCTTCGGGGCCGGCTTCGGGACGGTCGACTGCCGCAGCATGCTCGCCCAGGTGGCCTTTGCGCCCGATGCAGGTGTGGTGCTCGGAGCAGCTGCCGCGGGAGCAGCGGCGGGCTCTGTAGCGGCGGGCTCGCCCCAGACGGCCGGCTCTTCGGCTGATGTGGTGTTCCATTCGGCGACTTCTTCAGTAGGGAGCGAGAGAGGCTGGGTATCCTTGGTCCGAGCTCCGTTGACTGCGGCCGGGATCGACTTGCCACGCGCAGCGCCACGACCGCCGCGCTCGGTGGCTCGGCCGCGGCCACGTCCGGTGTCGGCAACGCGGCCGCCTCGAGCAGGCCGGGCGCCCGCAGGAACAGAATCGCCGGTGGTGGTCGTGAAGGTGTCGGCCTTGGCCTTGGTACGCTCCTTCTTCGGCTTGGAGACTTCGTCCCACTGTGAAATGGTGCCTGTGGCAAAGACGGCAGGTTAGCTAGCTGTCGATCGCTTCCTGACGGGGCAACAATGCGAGGTCCGCTGTCTTCGGGGCCGGAGGGGAACCCGAAGGGGGGTGGCGGGATGCAAATGGCTGCGTCCACGCGACCAGCTAAACACGGGAGGCCAGTCTCAGCTTACCCTCAGCGATGCGAGTGACGGTCAGGTTCTCGTCGCCGTCGGTCTCGCGCAGAGCAAAAAGGATGTCGACCTCGGACCAGTCGGGGAACATTTCCTTGATGACTTCGACCTTGGTGCCATACTGCTGCTTCAGCTGGCCGACCTCGCCCTCGTCGTCGAGCGTGGGCAGGGATGAATTTGTGTCGTGCTTCGAGTCGCCATTGGCAGCAGGGCGAGCGCCCGCGCGACCTCCTCCCCGGGTCGCGAAGCCGCCACGACCGCCGCGGCCCGAGCCTCGGCCGCGCGGGGCAGCTGGTCTGGACTGTACCTCAGACATTGCTGAGGTGTGTGGAGTGTGTGTGTGTGGGATCAAGAGAAAATCGGAATCGAAATCGGCGAGCGAATCGCGTCGACGGAACCGAATCGGCGGGCAGACCACGCGAAACAATGGCGGCGGGAGAGAAAAGGGCAATCAGGTTTGGAGGAGAGGATGCCGGGTGCGAAGGGAGATGGGGGCTCGCGCAGGGCGAATCGAATCGTGGTGCGATCCGTTGATGGATCGATCCAGGTGGTGGTGTGGAATTTGGGGGAAGGAAGGGAAATGCAAGCAGCGGAGGCGCAGGTGTGTGTGGAGAGTTGGAAAGCACGGGCTTTTGGAGGCGTTGAGTTTTTGCCCAGCGACTCAGAATTGGCTTGGGCCGCGCCCCAGGGCAGCACCTCAGAGGCCGCCCCATGGAAGGTTTCAGTGCAGCTGCAGCGCTGCAACAGGGCGCGCCCAGCCTCGCCCGACATGCTGTGCCTCCGCGCATCACGAGCACAGCGTGACATTTATTTGTGCCTGGAAGAAGCAACGCAAGCTCAATGCTTTTATTCACGCCTCAATTGAAACCGCCATCAGGACATAGCTCGAGTGAGTCCTCGCGGCCGCGACGAGCACCAATTGTACCTATTCATGCAGCTGATGGCCGAGTTGCGCCCGAGTTCTTTGGGCGGGAGTCGAGTCAACACACACAGTCAAACGCCCGACGACGCAAACGGCCAGCAAGTAACTATTCTGTATTCTGTAAACTTTCTCAAGAGTGTGACCTCGCAGCCCTGATACCCCAGTGGAATTCTTGCGATTGCCTCGCCCCCACAAGCCCCATCCAGGTCCAATTTCTGGCCTCGGGCAAGTCCGGTTCGCCAGCTGGCTTCAAGGTGCTGGGTGGCGCTTCGTTGGTCGTCTGTCGAGATCTGGGGACAGTAACGGTCACGTTAATGTCGATCGCGGCCCATTCCAACGACGTCAGGTCAGGTGCCAGGCACGTGCTCGAAACAGGAAGGGACAGCGTCACATGACCAAATTTGTGTGGCGAAACGGCTTTCCAGAGAAGCGAATGTTGTTTCTGTGCAATGGGGGGACAAAAACAGAAGTGGGAAAAAGAAGAGGAAAAAAAGGGATATTCAACACATTTCTTTTAGCACTCTTCCGTGGTCGTCGCGGGCGATGGTTTGGTCGTATTCAGTCGGGTTGTGAGTTGAAGTCGAGGTTGACATCCACTCTTGCGTCTTGGCAGTCATGTGTTTCGGAGCCCCACCAGGCTCCATCGCTGCGGAACACCACCTCAACCTTGGCACTCAGGCAAGCCTTGGATTGGCGAGGACCTCATCACGATCCAACTCGTCACCAAAGACCACAGCATCCCAATACCACCCATTGCACCGCCAATTCGGCCCAACCCGCGACCTGCCCTCTCGAAAACGCAGACAAGATGAAGAAAACCAAGCCGCTCGGCTCCCTCAAGAGCATTTTCCCGCCCATCAACGCCCCGCGACCGCTGAGCAAACAGGACTCGCAACGGCTCCTCGACACCGTCAAGACCTCATTCCGCACCCAGCTAGACAAGGAACACGGGTGGGCCGAGCTGGATCGTGGCACAACCCCCTCCATGCCAGGCTCGTGGACAGCAGTTCGAGTCTTCCCGCCGCCGGCGACACCACCAAACTATGTCCCCCCCGCCCGGCCGACCGACCGCCACATGAGCGCCATCCTCGGCAACCCGCTTTTCACCACCCGCAGCTTACCAAAGCTCAACAAAGCCTCGGAAACTACCCTAGAGGGCCACAGCGCCATCTTTGAAAACGCCGCCTCTCGAGGGCTCATGACCATACCCAGGGCGCAGGGCTTCCTCGTGCTGGTTAAATCCGAGGTCAAGAAGACCAAATACGTGTGGCTGATGGACGCCCTGAAGGCTCCGGGCGCCGGACTGACCGTCCTGCGCTGGCTGCGGTCTTCGGGCCAGGAGGCCCGCCTGACCTTCCTCAACCACGCGCCCTTCCGACAACTGCTCCTGCAGTTCATGGTCGCCGAAGGCCTGGATTCCGTGGCCCTGGGCTGGTTCGACCGGCTGATGCGGGAGGAGCTCTCGGCGGGGCACACGGACAAGTTCACCTCGCGAGCCGGGACGCTCCTGCGCGACCTGGTCAAGGCCAAGTCACGCGGCAGCGAGCTCCAGGGCGCCTACGCCACCATGGTCAGCGCGCACAACAACCTGCTGGAGAACCGCGTCAACCCGGCCGTGCTGTACCAGGCCTGGACGGCGCTGGCCTGGGAGACGACGCTGAACTCGGGCAACCGCGCCAAGCCGCCCGTCAGCCTGTTCGACTCGTTCGTCGCCATGGGCGTGTCGGTCCAGCCGCCGCTGCTGGACGTGGCGCACGTCAACCTGCACCGCCCGGTCGACCCCTCGGCGCGGCTGGCGCTGCACTTCCTCAGGGGCAAGGACGTGTTCAAGCAGGTGCCGGCGCACGCGGCGGTCGAGGATACGTGGAGCCGAGCCTTGACGCAGCCGGCGTCCAGCGTGGAACGATATGTCCACCAGCTCAAGTTTTTGGGCGTCGATACGATCCAGCATCTGCAGCAGACGAACAAGATGGAGGAGGCCTCACGGCTGTGGAGGCTGCTGGAGGAGAAGCTTGGGTTGAGGATTCCTCCGTCACTTGCTCTTGGGGTTTAGGTCACGTCGAGCTTGGCAGTCCTGCCGCTCAACCGAGTTGAGTGTTGCTGGGCCGGTGGTGATGGATGTGAAGCTAGTGGCATCCTATTGTTTTTGTAGCATGGCGTTGGCGGACTGCTTTTTTTAGGTTGCGTGAGAGCAATTAGGTTGGAATGAGGTGTGTCTACACACTGGCCTGTATATTAGGTATCAAATGCAAGCTTCTTCTGGATAACTGCTGTTGCTTTCCACCTTGCTAGGTTTTTCAAGCATGCTCACTGTAGCAGAGTCATTCTCGGACAGTGGAGAGCGAGCGAGCTCATGCTCCAGTTTGGGTGAGCTCACACGACGAAGAGATCCAAATCAACAGAGCGGGATGGAATGTCAACGAGCTAGAAAACGTGCAAGTCGAGGAATCGCACTAACATGGTTTGGTTGGGGCGGGCTACCGGTGGAGGGAAAACGAAACATCTACTTTTTTATGTTTTTGACGTACCAAAGCCCAGGCTACCCACGCCAATATCTATCCGTCCCAGACCCATCATAACAGCATAAAGAACCCCCCCTAGCCACCAGCAACACACCACCAAAGAATCGAAACCACCCCTCCCCTCCCAATTTCCCTCCCTCTGACCAACACTCACTCCCCCTCCTCCCCAACCGCCACCAACTTCCCAACAACAAGATACTTCTCCTCAAACCTCTCCTCCCACCCCCTCAACGCCTCCATCTCCCCGGCCCCCAGCCCCTCCAGCGTATCCAACTTCCCATCCAAATCCTTCGTCAACATCTCCTCATCAAAACTGCCGCACGCCAGACCCCGCGACGCATCCCTCCCCGCGAAATTCGCGTACGGCCCGCCGGGACCGTAAAAGTTCCGCCCGCGCGTCACGTCGAAGACGCGCCCGCGCACGGCCAGGTACACGGGCATGTCGTGCTCGCCGTTGTAGGGGAGCAGGGTGCGCGGGGTGAAGGTGCGGAAGACGGTTGCGGGGGGCTCCGCCGGGAGGAAGGGGGGCGGGGTGGGGCGGAGGAGGAGGGTGTAGGTTGCGTAGGCGAGGAGGGTGAGGAGGAGGGCGTTTAGGGGGGTTAGGAGGGTGCTGTTTCGCGGGGGGCGGTGGTTAGTTTTTGTGAGAGGGAGAAGGGGGTTTGGGGAAGGGGAGGGTGCGGACTGGGCTTACTTGGTGGAGAGGTCGGTGCTGGAGGCGGCTTGCGCGACGCGCTGCTGGACGTAGTCCATTGTGGGAGGTGTGGTGGGGCGGGTTGTTGGTGGTGGATGTGGACGGTGCTGGGAGATGGAGATGGAGGTCTGGGATGGGCGAGGAAGGCCACGTTCGACTTGTGAAGTTGTGGACGTTGAGAAGGTCTTGCTGTCAATTGACGCAACGCAGTCAATGTCTTGCAGAAATGTGCAGCCGGGTATCGAGACGCGGAGGGCCGGACAGGGCTGCGATGGCTTCCGGCTGCTTCGGTGTTCGGTCGCTTCGGCGTGGTGGTTGGTGCCTGTGTTAGTGTCGTCGGAGTCCCCACTCTTCACAGTAAGTCAGAGGTGGAGTCCGGACTCCGATTGCACAAGCCGCATCATGCATGGTGTTCTCAGAGTCTCAGCAATCGCGATCAGATGGACGCACGGGCCATGCCCCTCCTTCCTGCATGCAGGGACCCTGACTTGGTGTGATGCCTCCCGCTTGGCACAAATGGGTCCAGGCAGCTTGCGCTCTTTCTTGCAGAAGCATCTCTCTCTGCAAAACATCCCAGTTGGAAGGTAGTCGATACAGAAATCAGTCATTTGGCTTGCATCAGGCACAGAATACGGGTTGTCCCAGGCGTGCCAGGCCGAATTCCAACCCCACGCCGGCGTGGCGCCAGGTTTGGACGGCATTTGGATGGCATTCCCTGGGGAGCTGAGATCACTGCTCCGCCCGCCCTCGCCTCCCCCCACCTTCGCTGCGGCTTGGCCGTCTGTCGTCTGCCGTCTTCTCGATCGACTGCAGCCAGACCAAACTTGGAACGGGAAGCCCGATGCATCCAACTCCACGACAGGCACTGCCCGATGGTCTGGGCAATGATGTCGAGCAGTGCCAAGGACAGAGCCCTTCCCCATTGGCCCGCGTCATCATCACCCGAGCTGAGGTCTCACAGCTTGTCCATGGCAGCTGAGATACCCCTCCATAGTCCACCTCGAGCCCACCCACCCTATCCAGTTTACCCCTCAACTTCTTTATAACGACCACCTCCGAGAAGTCTTGGACCTGTTTTACTTCCCAGTCTGCCATTCAAGTGAACCTCACATCAAGCCCATACCTTACACCACCACTCTACACCCCCCACACCTCACAATGGACTTCATCAACAAGTTCGCCAACCAGGCCACCGGCCAGCAACAGAACCAGCCCCAGGGCGAGCCCCAGCAGCAACAGCCGCAGCAGTCGTCCGGTTCCGGCGGCGGCATCTTCGACAAGCTCAACGGCCTGGCCGGCGGCGGCGCCCAGGGCGAGCGGAAGGAAGACTCTCTCGACAAAGGTACCGCCCGCCATCTCGATTACGTCATGTATCCGGGCCGAGACTAACCGAACAAAACCCAAGGCATCGACTGGGTGCAGGAGAACGTCTTCAAGCAGGGCCCGCAGAACAACGAGAGCGCCTCGGAGCAGGCCAAGGACCGCCTCATCGCCGACCAGATCCGCAAGCAGTACCACACCGCCACGGGCAAGGACTTCCCCATCAAGGAGAAGCAGCAGGGCGAGGAGCCCAAGAAGGAGGGCGGATTTGGCGGTCTGTTTTAGAGGCCGGGTTCATGTCACGACTGTTATGATGCTTCTATAGGATTCTACTTGGTTTTAATTTCCATCTGAAGCCCACAGCCATGTGTCCCTATTGCCGTGAAACTCCAACCAACCCGTCCCACCCCCCCAAACACACCCACCACCAACTACCCCAACCCCCCTCAAACAGGCAACCCAACAC
>FTCU01001064.1_pt1 | contig 20383 bp, 13 predicted proteins | sample 1639521 | NCBI WGS metagenome assembly FTCU01 (sample SAMEA3914864, study PRJEB12502) | metagenome | biome: forest; material: soil | place: USA | collected 2012-03-12 | depth 0.3 m
CCATGTTCTTGTGTGTATCGGCGAGCTTGCTCCGCATTGCGTTAGCCTCCTCGATTGAAAAGGTGAGTCTGTCAAGAAACACCTCCCAGCAAGTCGGACATTTCAAGGGACAGGTGATTTCGTCCTGCGCGTAGCAGGATTCCGATGGCTCGCAAGCAGGTGCTCCCTCCTCTACTCGCTTCCTGCCCTCCGGACAGTACGCGATGATTGGGGGTGGGTGTTGTTCGTCCGTCTGGCTATCCCGTAGAAGTTCCTTTCTTGTGTTGTAGCTCTTACACCCGTTTTCTGCCAGTCTTGCATCATAGGTGCATGCGTAGAGAATGCGCAGAGTGGAGCACATGGTGAAATGAGATTTCGGTGTGCCGGAAAGGGTGCTGTCGAGGTAGCTCTGGGAGTTCCTGTACTGAGAGGGCTGCATGTGAGGCATCGTGGGTTCTCGTTTGGGGCCCAAGGTCTGGGTAGTTATATGTTCGCGCTGAGCACCTTTGTGACTCGTCTAAAGTCAACAACGAGTGATGTTGCTCGATCAGCCGTGACCGTGACTACTGGCTTTTCTTTGGCTTGAGCACAAAGGGAGTTCGGATCACGGCAAGGTGCCGCATCCTCATGCTCATCATCACGCGAAATTCGAGTCGGACGCGAGACGCGCTTGTGACCTACATACTAGACAAATTGAATGAGCAGGCGATGGTGTTGAACACTATAAGCCTACTGCCGGTATCGAACTGTGTTAACCACAAGTGCCTTGGTCGTCGCACAAGAGCAACTCCCAGCACAAAGGACTCGGAGCAAGCCACCTCCCAAACCAGGCCTGTCATGCGGACCCCTGCTCTGGTGTTCTGTATTCTTCAAGAGATGCTCGGCGCATTTCAATACCACCTTACGGATCACAACATGGAAATCTCCCCACCCTGAGAACGTGGTCTCGCCGGCTTACTGCAGAGCTCCAGGAGATTTCCATTGCCAGGTTTCGTTGCTTATCTGTCTCAATCCTTCGCTCTCAAAAAAGACTGTTGGTTGTTTCAATCTTGAATAACAGAGTGCTGGCAAGCCATCGTGAATCCGCTGGCCCTGGTTCCTCCCCAGGGCGCGTCTTGGGATATTGGGGTGATCAATCCCCGCGTTGCGCTAATGACGGGGGCCACTCGGCTCCCGCATTGCCCTGGCAAGGGACAGGCCTCGCTAACTGATTCTGGGGGGGCACTAACTCGCACTGGCTGCAAGAAATGAACCACAGGTCGCCTGATTACGCCGGCGGGCGCCCCCCCCTGTCTCCGCGTGGCTCGATCTGGACTCCCCCCCTGCCATTGGCTTGCATAGCGTCTGCACGAGAGATGAGCTCAGGCGCTGCGGGAATATCAAAAAGTCTTTCGGCCCAGACTCTCGTCTGCTCTCTCTGAACGAATTGTGACTTCATCATTCACTCTTCTGCTTCGCTGCTTGGCCCTCGTGTACTTGAATCACGTCGCCGGACCTCTGGACACGAGCCCCCCTGTTCCGAACCTCAAAACCTCTCAATCCGCCTTCCATCCCTTTGGATCCGGCTCGTGGACCCGGTTATGCTTCAAAACGCGGCACACGCTCTGAATCTCACGTTTTCACACCAGCTATCACCAACCATACCACCATGACCGGCTGCATCGAAGCGCTTTGCTGTTGGAGGAGGAAGAGGCCAGCCAACGACGCCGCCAACGAACCTGAAAAGCCACATGCCATCCGTGTGGACAGTGTCGACACTGTTGATACTGTCATCCCCGACCCGGAGAAACCACCTCTCGAGGTACGCCCTGGCCACGTCGGACACGCATCCACGGGTGCTCCTGTCCGCGCGGGCGTGAAGCCAGCCTCTTCCACCCTGGCGGACACCAAATGGGCTGACTCTGGGTCGACCAAGACTCCGCACTCATTCCGCGATGATGCCACGCTCAAGGACGAGGAGCTTGACGAAACGGAGGAGAGGGAACGGCGGAGGAAGGCTGAGGAGGAGGAGCAGGAGCGGTTGGACTTTTTCCAGATGATGTGACGAGGCATCGGTCACGCGCATTGGGACCCAGCCGTGGAAGGAATGGGATGGCACGGCTCGATGAGCTGGGAGGGTTGGTCGAGGCAATGTCGATGGTGTCGTGCCAGATCATGCCTGGCTTGAGGGGATCAAGCCAATCATTCTGACCACTTGGCCATTTTTCGGGCTCATCAATTCATTTTCTGGGATTCGATCGGCCACACCCGCACGGAAGGTTCCTCGGCGCGGTTCAAGAACACAAATGTGTTCTGTCGCCGCTCCCTTGTTGGCACAGGGCGTCAAGAAAAGTCATTCAGTTTGGGCCAGGCGTCAAGACACGCCATTCAGTTTGGACACGGCGCCGAAACTACGCCAACTCAACACAGCAGAAATCCCCGGATTGAGAACCACATCAACCAGCGGAAAGGCTTCCACTATCGACCACACAATCGAACCGAGTTATGCGCGTTGGAGGGCAAGACCCTGCGCTGCAGCACGGTTGAGCAAGCCTGCTTCATCCGGCCTGTTGGCTAGGATGATTTCCAGTTGCAACACTACAGGGGCCAGGAGGAGAATGCCTCCTGAATGGGATGGGGAATGTGCGGAAGTGTGTTGGGAACAGATCTGAGGATGCGGCCGGAGGGGCTCTGCAGTTGGGAGAAGCACCCAGATGCCGAAACGGCGCTGCTTTGTAGGACATTGTCCACTTGCTTTGAGCGAATTCTTGTGCCACGAGTTGGCCGATCGTCCCTCGTTGGCTTCGTGTGAAAAGTACGATACTTGGCACCAACACCCCCCACCCCACTCCCCGCCCGTATAGAATTCCATTGACTCGGCCGTGTGTCCGGATAAACGTCATTTTTTCCGATGACCTGAGAATAAAGGCCAGAAATGAAGGACTGGCTTCTGCTTTGTCACCCCTTGAGTTGGCTTGGTACCTCAAGCAGCACGGTAGACCAACGCCAAACATCTAGGTATACTAATTCAAGGTGCCAAAGACACCAACCATTCAGTCTTCATCTCGGAAGCTAATAAAATCATTCGTCGCCTAGCAAACCAACACAAGATCATGGGCGGTATGGGCAATGGAGTTCATTTTTCTACATTACGGGGGAAAGATGCAGCAATGCTTTGAGTTCAGTCCATGAGCCAGCCTTTTCCAAGCACCCAGAGCATATCGAAATATCCTGAGACTGGGTTTGGGTATAAGTACCGGCCTGCCCTGCTGGCTTGCAGTGCTGTTCTGTCGATCTCAATCCCTCAGCAGAGCTCCACCGCAGTTTGTCATCCGCAACAAGAATAGCAATGTCTGGCGCCGCAAGCAGCAAGACCACCACCCCGGACTCGAAGGAGCTGTGTCCGGATTGGCTGTATTCGTTCACTCCGGTCCAATCTGGAAGCGACGCAACCCCCGCGGCTGGTATCCGAGAATGGCAGTGAGTTCACCTCTGCGACGCCACTTTCCCAGCTCTACTAACTGTTTGTGCGCTCACCCACCTCAGTGTGGCCAAGGAGAAGGGATGGTTCACTGAGTACAGGCCGCTGAAGTCCAAGGTATACCACCAAGACTGGAATGATGTGACGTGCGAGGTGCTGGGTATTGGGACCGTCGAACTCAGAGTGCGGAGCGACCCGGACGACTGGACCAAGACGGAGGTCCTCCAACTCGAAGAGGTGCTTCACGTCCCGGGTGTTCCAGTCAACATCATCTGCCACCAGAAACTGGGAAAGACGACAAGGATTGATTTTCACAACCCTAACAGGGGTACTCTCGGCGGAGTGAAGAACGACAACGGGAAGCAACTCGCCTACTTCCGCTACCTCGACTACTCCAACCGGACATCCCCGGTCTCCCAACAAGGCCATCTCGTCCCAGGAACCAAGGAAGCCCCGGATGGTGTTGTGGTGCCGTCCTGTGCGCCGGAAGGTTACACGCTGGGCGAGTCGACCTTCCAGAACACATTCCTCCCCCTGCCGGGAGCACTGCAAGTTCGATGGGTTACGTGGAGGGAGGAGGACCAGAAACCCGCAACCAGCGGCTGAGGGGGGGTACGCTTCTGAGGCGGGGATGCCATGGACCAGTTCAACACTGTTTCTGGTTGGCCGGGATTCAACATTTGGGCGGGAACGGCTGCGGGCAACTCGACGGCTGGCTCGTCGAGGCGAGGTTGCTGTGAGATTTCTTGCGTTGGCTTGAGCGTACGGTAGCAGTCTGGATTCTTTTGAACAACCCAATACAGTCGACTTTCTTGGAATGCCTGGGTACCGTTATTGTGCTAGCCGTGTTTCGTGTTGGGGTTGGAGAATCGTTGAGCATGCTCAGCTCAGCGCTACCCCTTCCGCCAACATTGTAAAGCTCCGAGGAGAGGCACGACCCTGAGATGTGCGGTGATGCCCTGCATAGTCTGTGGGCAGCAAGTTCAATCATCACTCTGCACATGCGATGCTACATCAGTGAGTTGGTTAGCTTCCTCGTTGGGGATAATTACATACCTCTGACGCCCTGCGCTAGTTCATGGAGGCGGATGCTGTGGCAGTTGGCTGTGTGGATGTCTTGAGAAACTCGATTCATCGAGGATCAGATGACAATAGGCCAGAACCAGAGTCCCACACGAAGGCAAAACGTCACGAGAGTGGTTCAGGGGAAGGCGGTGTGTAGCAAGGCGAGCGCGCTTGTGCCGGCTCGGGCCAGGGCGGAAAGCCAACCCTTGCTTGCGACTAGGTTAGGAGAGACCGGAGGATCGAAGGTCATCCGAAGGTCCAAAGCCAACGTGGCACGGAGGCAAATCGAGCGGTCGTTTTCGGAAGCGGCTGCATTTCGATTCAAGCGCCGGGCAATTCAGGCTGCGATGGCTTGCACCAGTGTTGACATCGGTCTCAATGGCGCTGCCAGTTGGTTGTGCGTCTCATTTGGGCGTTGGCGTTGGGCCCAATTCTTGGCTCAAGGCCCGGCCCGCGACGCGGTTGGGCGGAGCCGTTGCCGGGGACGGTCAGACCCAGTTCACCGGTGCCGGCAGCCGGACCTCTGATACGCGGTGGAGGACTCTGTGCGAGCGTCGGCCAGTCAGGGGCAGCTTACGCAGGCCGGACGGGGCCATCGACGAGGCTTCCTCGATCCGGCATCTTCACAACAACGCCAGCACCACCGAGCCATCCATGCTCCCTCATCGCTGGCGCTGCAGACTTGCAGGGGCTGGAACGGGCGGAAGCGGGGCCAATCACCGCCAAGTGAGCCCTGGGGGCCGGGTGCTGGCGGCGGATGCTGCCACGTCAAGAGGCTCGATGGGCCCCATGGACGACAACCAGGCGGCCCAAGCCTGTTTCGAGCCAAGGCGCTGCAGATTGGCGAGGCGGTTTGCACACGAGCGAGATGAGATGGACCGACAAACGGCACGCATAACGGGAGAACAATGCGCTCGGGGGCTGGCTGCAGATGTGTGGTTGGACGTTGGGCTCCGTCGATGCGGCCACATCTGGCATGCTCTGATGGGCCAGCCAGAGGAGTGGGACCCCTGGACGAACCACTCCGCGTCCTCGGGGGCAGCTTCGAGCCCAATTGACACCCACAATTTGACAATTTGGCGGGCTGTGGGCATCGGAGACTGGGCACCGCGGCAGTCTGCTGATCTGTTGTTGCGTGGTGATTGCTCGCGTGGTGACTCAATGCCAGCCACCCAGGGCACCCTTCCGTCAGCCTCCCCGTCGAGAGTCTGGGTGCCTGTATCGTTGCCGCCCCAGGCGAAAGGGGTCACGCGAGGTCAAGGCGTGTCCGGTATATAGCCAACCGAGTGTCTCCAAGTCCTCCACCAAGCAACACTCCATACCCAGACTCGCTCCAAGACTGGAAGCACGTGCTCTGCACCACCGTGAAGCCCGCGATAGCACCAACAGGGCATCATTAGCCCACTTTCCCTTCCATCCACACTTCACTGTTGTCCCAATCACTCTTCAGAGGACCGTCAAACTGGCTACCGCCAAGGTCTACAGTTCTCCATACTCCCTTCCCCAAACCCCTGGCGCCAGACCACCTGCGGCCTCGTCCGCCCCCAAGCCGAAGATGGGTTCCCACATCGACGCCGATCCCACGCAGGCGGTCGACGGGCTGGTCCGGGCCATCCGCGACCTGACGTCAGACCCCAACTACAAGCTCGTGGCCGACGTCTTCAGCGAGTTTCTGTACGTCAAGGAGCAGAACAACAAGCTGTCCAGCTCGCACCAGGTCGTCTTGGAAGAGTATCGCAAGTTCCGAAACGAGCTTGAGGTGCAGAAGGGTGAGCTCGACCGCGAGAAGAAGGACCTCGAGCTGCTAGTGCAGGAAAAGGTGCAGGAGATTGTCCAGCTCAGCGCCACCAGGACAAGACTATCCGGCGACCTCGAGGACACGCAAAAGCGCCTCGATGAGGAGATCAGGAATGCCGCCGAGGCGGCTGCCGCTGCCGCCCAGGAGTACGTCAACCTGCAAGAGCACACCGCCAAGGAGTACGCCGACCTGCAAGACACCACCGCCAAGGCGCACGCAGATCTCGTGGACACCACCACCAAGGCGTACGCAGATCTCGTAGAAGCTACAGACAAGGCCTACGCGGAGCTCCAGGACACCACCAACCAGGCGTACGCAGAGCTCCAAGACACCACGTCCAAGGCGTATGCAGATCTCGAGGCAGCCAAGGCGGGCGTGGAGGAAGAGAAGCGGCTCGGCGAGGAGGCTGCCGCTGCCGCTGCCGCGCAGGCGGCCGACGAGATCGCGGCTCTCAGCGAGGCCAAGGCCGGTCTTGAAGAGGTCAAGGCCAACAACGAGGCCGAGATCGAGACGCTGAAGGGCAACGTGGCCGACCTCGAGACGGCCAAAGCGGGCCTTGAGCAGGTCAAGGCGGACAACGAGGCCGAGATCGCCTCGCTGACGGAAAAGATCGCGACCCTGGAAGACGAGAAGAAGAAGCTCGAGGAGGAGCTCGAGGCGGCGAGGCAGGAGATTGCCTCCCTCAACGACACCGTCGCCCAGAAGAACAAGGAGATCGAGAGCCTGCAGGAGTCGCTGCGCGCCGCCGAGGAGCAGATCGCGTCGCTGCAGCAGACGGTCGAGGACAAGAATGCCGAGATCGAGGACCTGCACGGCAAGCTCACGGCCGAGGGCGAGCGGGCAGGCAATGCCGAGGCTCACGGCCGCGACCTGCAGGCACAGCTGGACGAGACGACGCAGAACCTCCACGTCACCACCGGCAAGCTCACCGACCTGGAGCAGTACCGCATCGTCCTGCACAGCGAGAACGACGACACCTAGTAAGTCATGCCGGCCACCCTCAAGTCTCAACGCGATACTGACACCGCCCGCAGCGTCACCGTCCTCGACAAAATTTGGACCACCATCGTGACCCTCGTCGAGGGGACCTTCCGCCCGGACATCGACGAGCAGATCCTAACCGACCCCTCCTGCTGGACCAACCTGCGCAACTCGCCCTACCTCAAGCACGCCACCCAGCTCCAGATCCCCCTCCCGCAATCCAACACCCCGGCAGCCAAGGGCATGCGCATCAGCGCCGTCCTCGCCGTGCTCTCGCGCGCCATGCACCGGCACCTCTTCCGCCCCGTGTACCTGCTCGACGACGACGACGAGAACCTGGTCAAGTTCCTGCGCGCGCTCGAGGACGAGGACCCGACGCGCGAGGCGCACCTGCGCGCGACACTCGTGGCCATGATGCCGGACCGGCAGGTCGAGCAGGGCGCGCGGCGCGTCAAGACGGTCGTGCGCGAGGTGTCGTGGCTGGTGCAGCACCTGCTCGGGGCGCTGCAGTTCGAGGCGTTCTGCTCCGGGCTCGAGGGGGCGTGCCAGCTCGCGTGCGAGCAGTGGATGCGCGTGCAGCTGGCGCATATGAAGATTGAGCCGTACTTTGGGCCGCCGTATGATGACTTTGACTGGCAGGTGCTGGAGCTGCCTGAGTTTGCTGAGGCGGCGGAGCGGGATGCGGGCGGGAGCCGGGCGTCGCACCTTGATGATTCGGACGACGCCGGGGTCGATGACAGGCTGGAGACGATCGAGGCGTCCGAGGTGAACTCGGCCGAGAGCGCCATCGGCGCGGCCGACGCGGCGGACAAGAGCGTCAGCGGCGGCGGGTTCCAGGAGGGCGAGTCGCAGCATCACGGCGGCGAGGAGGAGATGATGGACGGCGAGATCGACCCCGACGAGATCCTGCTCGTGGTGTGGCCCAGCATGTGCGCCGTCGAGAGCGGCGAGCTCATGTCCATCACGCAGGGGCTGGTCATCTCCAAGGAGCAGGCCCGGCCGGCGCTCGAGGAGCAGCGGTCGCGGTCGAGGCTCATCCCGCGGCCCGGCTCGAGGCGCGCCCGCACCATGTCCATGCCCGGCCAGAGCAGGGGCAGCAGTCCCCGCGGCAGGCCGGCGCACTTCCTCGCCCAGTCGCAGACGGCGTCCGAGGCGGCCACGGATGCTCCGATGCCCGATGATGTGTGATTGAAGCATGCGCCGTGGCCGGGGTGGGTGGGCTGGGAGGTCACGGCGTACACAAAAGTTTGCTTTGGGTGTAATCTGTACGGTTTCATGTATTGGGGTTTCGGCTTAGACGGGACTCTTGCACTCTCTTCTCTTTCTTTTGTCTTTGGGACGGGCATGGCATGGGCGGCGGGTATGCATTGATGATTGGGTGCTCGGCTTCAGAGTGCGCATCAGGTTCGGGTTCGGGTCCGGGTTGGTCAATACATGGGCGGGCAACTGGCGCTGGGCTGGCATTAATGACGGAAATTGATCTGCCGGGTAGTTGATAGAAAGACACGAAATGTTGTGCATCTCAGAGGTCTTAGTGCGCTTAGTGCTCTTGGTGTTGAGGGTGAGCCGGGTGTTCGCCAGGGGTGTTCGCCAGTGGAGGTCGAGTGTGAATTGGCGCTGGAAGGTGCTGAAATACAGGCGGGGCTCCCCGAAATCCGGCAGGTCCCGTCTCTTCGTGAATGATGCCCCGCGCATGGGCCACCACGCCGCCTTGCCCAACTTCCCACCGCCACCAGAGCGGTCAGAATGCTGTGGGAGCTTTGGTGAAGGTTGTTCTGAGAGACCGCTAATTATCTATATTTTAATGCCTTGCTCTCTTCCACAACACAGGAAAGGGGCCTGGTTCTCGGTACCATGACACACAAGAGACGCAGCCACATGCTGAGTAATCCCGGGCTCCTGAGAGCTTAATTACCAGCCACCATCAGCCACCCCCTTGCCCCTTACCCCTGGGGCGTTGTTCGCCGAAGGGACACCATGCGACGCCATGTCCGGGAGCAGCATGAGCGCCGTACTACATAGTATATAAACAACGGAGGGACCGAACCGCACCCCAAATGTCACATCTCAGATCCCAAGGTCAGCTCTCACACCAAGCTCCTCCAACGGCACTGATGTTAACACGGGCAGTCTTACACAGCTTTCTCGACAAAAGGTGGTTGATATACGTGCTAGAAAGCCAAGAATTTGAAATCCGCACCTCCATTACAATCCATCCAAGCAAGCAGACACCTATCAAGCAGAAGCCGGGACCAAGGAGAGATCATCAACGTAGTACGTCCGGGCAGCCGAGCCCGAGCAGGTCCATCTGACGTTGAAGCTGGCCGACACCACGCTCCCGCTGTCCCAGAAGCCGGTGGATGAGGCCCAGTTCGGCTTCAAGTTGGCGGACGTGATCTGGGCCATTGTTTTCAAGTTGGAGGCACCATTGGCGGTGCCGATATAGTAGGATATGCTGCAGCCCGGGTTGGCGGAACTGGCTTTGGCCCAGCCCTGGAAGCTGTACCGAGTGTTGGCCTTTGGAGTGATGACCTGACTGAACCAGGCCTGGTACGCGGACGATCCTGCGCTGTACGCCACCGAGGATGAGCGCAACCCAGTGTGGGGGTCGTTGGTGTTGACGAAGCTGTAGGTCAACGCTCCGGGTGCAGTAGTCTTGATGGTCCACCCGCCGGAGCCTTCAAAGCCACCGTTGCTGAGAAGATCGACGACTGTGGGCGCTGAGCTTGTGGTAGCAGCAGCACTTGAGGAGGTCGTGGTGGAGGTAGTGAGCTGAGCGGCCACCGACGTCGAGGTCGTGGTGGAGGTGGTGACTTGTGCGGCGACCGACGTCGAGGTCGTGGTGGAGGTGGTGACCTGGTCGGCTACCGATGTCGAGGTCGTGGTGGAGGTGGTGACCTGGTCGGCTACCGAAGTCGACGTCGTGGTAGAGGTGGTGACCTGGTCGGCTACCGAAGTCGAAGTTGTAGTGGAGGTGGTGACCTCGTCGGCCACCGACGTCGAGGTTGTGGTAGAGGTGGTAGCCTGGTCGGCTACCGACGTCGAGGCCGTGGTGGAGGTAGTGGCCTGATCGTCCACTGACGTCGAGGTCGACGTAGGATCAGCACTCGACGAGCTGGTGTCGGAAGCAGTGGCTGAGGTCGTGGTAGAGGTGGTGACCTGATCGTCCACCGACGTCGAGGTCGACACGGGATCAGCACTCGACGAGCTAGTGTCGGAAGCAGTGGCCGAAGTCGTAGAGTCTGACGTAGACGTTGTGGATGTCGCCGAGATCGTCGGCACGGCAGTGGTGGTAGTGTCGTCGTCGTCGTCGTCGTCGTCGCAGTCACTCTCGTCGTCGCAGTCAGCGTCGTCTTCGCAGGCAACGTCTGTTGGCGTGCTTGTCGGTGTGTCGACAGAAGTGACGGTCGAGGCCGAGGTCGAGGTCGCGGACGGCGACGCCGCAGGGAGGAACCGATACACGTTGAGCCTATCTCCAGCTCCGCACTTCTCCGTCGAGTCGCCCGGGCACGGGAAGCTGCACTCAGAGAGGGCGGTAGGCACGCTCCCTTCGGCTGAGTTAATGATGTTCCCGCCGTAGCACTCCCGCCCATACTCGACGCCGAACCAGGTGTAGCCGGCACAGGCGGCCGCGCATTTCTCGACCGTCATGGCATCATCGTAGTATGCGACACCAGATAAAGCTCTGATACCTTGGGCCTCGGTGTAACAGCCCTCGGCGGTGTAAGTGGCGGGACCGGCAGTGGCAACGGCCGATGCTGACGTTGTGGTCGAGGTCGAGACGGGTGTGGAGTCGACGCTGAACTCGTAGAGGTTGAGCCGCCAGTCGCCTCCACAGAGTTCATCAGAGTTGCCGGCACAAGGGAATTTGCAGTCCGCAGCGTCAGCAGGGACGGCCCCGAACGTCAGGACATTGGCGCAGTAGCACTGTGACATGATAGCGTCAGCTTCCACCGTCGAGTATCTCAGCCAGCAAGGGGTGTTTACCTCGGTGTAGTATTCAAGTCCAAAGAGAGTGTATCCTGCGCTGCCGCAGAAGGTGGCACACTTTTCAACCGTCATATCGGCAGCCCCAGTCACCTGGCTCGCCAGAGCCCGGGCACCGGAAGGCTCCGCGTAGCATCCCCGGGAGGAGTAAGTCGTGAGGGTTGGGGTAACCGGGTCACTAGTGCGCGTATACAAATTGAGCCGATTCCCGGCGCCGCAGTTCTCGCTCGAGTCTCCCGGGCAGGCGAAGGAGCAGTCGGCCAGGTCGGCTTCGACACTGCCGTCGTTGATGTCGTTGCCGCAGTAGCACTCCCTCCCATACTCGACGCCGAAATACTTGTATCCAGAGCAGGCGTTCGCGCACTTCTCGACCGTCATCAAGTCATCGAAGTACGCAGTTCCAGTCAATGCTCGCGAAGCGGTAGCTTCCGTGTAACATCCGGCGAAGTCGTAGCCCGGAATCTGGGCGACGGCGCGACGCGTCCTGGCCAACCGATGAGGCGAGGCGCCGGCGCCGACCCAGGAGAGGGCGGCCGAAGCGGCAAGGAGTCGAAGTGAGTGTTGCATCTTCAGATGCTGTTTAACGAAGGGACGCCGCTTGAGCAAAAGAGAACGACAGAGAGCGACAGAGAGCGCACGAAAGCTGGCTGGAGAAGTCGAGTCTCACTGGAAGACTGAGGGTCGAGAGAAGGAAAGCCCTCATGTTGATACTTGTATTAACAAGCATGTCCTTGCCGCTGCTTGCTTGTTGTGCTTGGGCTAGCTCGAGGCTAGCCAGCTCAGGGATCGCTAGTGACCTCAGCTGAAAGATCCCTAGTCAGGACCTCAGCAGCAAGGCGAGCCCTCCGCCCCTGCAGGCAGAACAAGTCAATTGATAAGTCTCTGATTCCGGACAGAATCCTCCTGTAGGCGCGCTGGGACCCACAGAATTTTGGGGAGCTGAGTCTGGGATGGACGCCACTCCGCCACTCTAATGGGCGAATGTGCTCGAGATGGGGCTAGAACCGATCAGATTTGATCTAGCGCCAATATATTGTCTGGGTCAGTTTCGGCCAGAATGGTCCAGAGCGGATGATCCCGAAATTGGTTCCCGCCCGAGCCTCTTCCACCTCCAACATGCTGATGTTGCCTTGCCTCACTTGCCTCGCTCTCCTCGCTGATGAAAAGAAGGAGGCCCATGCCCGCCCGCCACTGAGTGAAAGCAAAGGGTCAAGTTGGAATGTGAAACACAACAGTGACAAACGAAGAAGGAACGTTTTCTTTCCGCTACTTGGTAATGACGGAGAGGAAATGAGCATGGTTTTTGGCGCAGAATACAAAACAGAGCCCCTGACTAGTCCAGCCACTCTCAGCCACTGACCCCCTGGCCCTTTTGGTCGCGACAACATCCCACCCCAAAGCAACGCAGCCTTCAAGCTCGACGTATTTGCAGAACCAGTGATTTATAGGATAGAGTTCCCAACCTCTCCCCGCAACCGTCCATCTTGACCCTCCGTTTCTCTACAGACCCGCGCTGCATGTGTCCTGCAAGTACCTCTTCGCCCTCTCCGCGATCAGCAACAACTCCCGCTGGTCTGCTGAGGACTGCGGTGCAGGTCCGGGAGGATAGAGCGGCCCATACAGCATCCACGCCGAAAGCGGCCGGATGGTCCCATGGTCGCTGGTGTTCTCCGCCAGCTTGGGATCTTTCCCGGCCCTAGCGAGCGCCGCCGCATACCCTTTCGCCGGCCCCGAGACCATCAGCTTGCCCAATGTTCCGGCAGCAACGTACGCCGGGAACCGCTCCATGCCACCGAAGTCGTGCATGGTGAAGGGCGCTTTGGCGTACCCCACTGGGAGCTTCCGGATGTCATGCCACGTGTAGTTCACCCCATCAATCGACAACCCTACCCCTCTGCCCGTCGCGCCCCCATCCCAGACCTTGCCTTGTGAGTCCCAATGAAGGAAGCCAGTCAGCCAGCCAGAAAGATTCAGCGGAGCGGCACCACAGATGCCCTCGTACGCCGCAAACACGATCTGCGACCAAAATTTTCGAATCTCATCCGAATCCGGTGCGTCGAAGCTCTGCACAAACCTCTTCAGAATCGGCACCAGTCTCGTCCTGTACACCTCCGGCTCGTCTCCAAAATCGGTCAACCTGTCTAACCTCTGCAACAGCTTCTCCCAGTCCGCCTTCTCACCCAGAAGCGTCACACTGGGCAGCCCACAGATAATGCCCCCTTCGTAACTAAAGTAGCTTTTCATAAGGCCCATCATCAAGATTGTAGACGTCATGACATCGTCCGCCGTGGTTGTCGTGAAGTCAGGGACAATGAAGTCCCGCAGCCATGGCGTTTTGATTCGCGCCTGTATCTCCGTTGAAAACCGGCTCAAAACATCAAGCCAAGTATTGTCTTCAACGTCAATAACCTGTTGTCCTTGGTGCGCCACGAATAGATGCCGGACCTTCTCCGCGTTGGCCTCCATGTAAAAGTTCAGCTGCGTGAGGATCGTGAACCAGACCTCCTCGGGACGGAGTTCCAGATGCAGGTGCTCGCCCCACGCCTGGATCGCGCCGCGAATAAAGGAGTCACCCGACGGGAATATGTCGGACGCGTTGGCCTTTTCGATGCCCGCAGGCCCCAGGGGTCCACCGTAGGAAGATAGGAGGACGCGAACCGTGGAGTTGGGGAACTCGGACGCCGCCGAGCCGCGAAGGATTCCATCGTAATCTGTGGCTCCGAGGGCCTGGGCAGGGAGAGCGAGAGGCCGAGGTGTGCCGCCGGGTAGGATCACCACACTGGCGGCGGTGAGTCCCAGCTGGAACAAGGCGAGGGTGAGCAGGTTCATTGTGGGGAAATACAAACAGTCCGGTAAATTGGCAAGGAGGGAAAGCCCGAAGAGACAGAACTAGGTCTTTCCAGGGATGGCTGCCCTTTAAGACACGGAGGTACTGTACGGAGGTATGCTCAACCCCTACCAGAAAGTCGAGGTCTCATACACAACCCCAGTCCCTGCCTTCTTTTCCCACTAATTCAGGCTCTCGATGCGTTGAAACCTCGTGCGTGCCTATGGCGGCCAAGGAATCGACAGGAGATACGAGGTAGCAGCGCAGGTCTTGGACAGTGTAAACTGTCGGTGTTAGGAGATTGAAGTCCAACGGTGATAGGCGACAATTCTACCCCGACACTCGACCAATATCCGGCTAAGTGCGCCGCTCCTGATGGAAGCCGGTTTCTTTTGGATAAACTGCGAGGAACCACCCCTTTTCAATATCAGCAAGTTCAGCGCCCGTATTTCTCTAAGACCTCCTCGCGCTCCAGCCCTGCGGGCTTGGTAGCGGTTAACTCCATATAGCTCACACTCGAGTAGTCCTCGATAAACAGGTTAGGGTCCGATGCCTGGTCGAGATCCCCAAGCGTATAGTTGATGCTTTGGTGCAAGACGACGCCACAGATCCGACCCAGCATCACCACCTCCTACATTCGGGGACTCGGCAAACACCGTGCCGTGGAGGGCGTTCTTGATAAATTTGGCACTCAACCTGCAGAGGACAGCAAACATTCTGAACGCCAGATTCTGGCTGATATGGCGACTTCAACTATCGGCGTCAAATTTGAAGGCAAGCAGCGTGTTCCTGCCACCGGCACAGGTCTCCCGCAGACCACGAACATGGCCTTCCAGTCCAAGGGCACTGGCGAAGAGTGTGGAGGTTCATTCCTCAAGAAGAACAGCCCTAAACCTATTACATCCGCCTACATCGAGAAAGAGGCAGTTGTCGCCACTGCCGTGGACAGGCTTGCAACTCTTTGGCAGATGTCCAACAAGCGCGACCGTGAGAAACTTCTCGAAGGGGATGTAAGGGAGGCAGATGAGCCAGTTGAACCCTACCAACTCACACTTTCTACTCCGTATCATGTCCAGGAGACGGCCGCGTGTGTCTTTGAGACATTGCTGGCTGCTCTGAGCACTGGTGCTCAGGATAATGTCATCATGATATTGGCGCGACTTGTCCAAAAGGCTCTGGATAGCATAAGAGATGGCAGCTGCGGCGGCTGTAGTTCAGAAGCAGGGGGGAGGAGATGAGATCAAGAGAGAAGAAAAGATACGAAAGAAAGTAGAAGAGAGAAGGTAAGAGAAACTTGAAGGAAAAGAATGTAGAAAAAAGAGACGAGGGAAAGGAATATGAGAAGTGAATAGAACAACGAAAGTAAGAGAATAAAGAAAGGGAAAAAGAGAAAAGAGAAATATAAGAGAGGAAAGGAAAAAATATGAAGATAGAAAGAAGAGAAAAGGGGGAAAGAGTATATAAGGGAGAAAAGCAGGATATAACAGAGAAAAGTCAAGAAGATATAAAGTGTGTTTATTACTGCGAAACAGATTAACGTTAGGAAAGCTGTTAGCAATCAGGTCGCTAACGTGACTGAGTTTGAATTTGCCTCTATCTTAGTTAGGCGTGAGTTTATCACCGACTCTATGGAAGGGCATCTTCCAGTGGAGGAAATCGACTAGGTAATATTCAGCTATTCTTGTTTTCATCGGCATTCTCGGCAAGATACCGAAAGCACCGACAACCTCGGCGTTGACAGATAAATCAGGCGAGCCATCCAGAACAACATGAGCTTCGATATGGCTGCATGGAGCTTGAGAAGCTCCTGGGGGCGTCATCCCAAGCTGCGGCACGCTTGGGAGGGACCGACATTGTCTCTGTCAGTCGCAGGCCGGGTTAGTAAGCTGGCAATGGTTTGTGGTGGGGCGCGGGGCACCCCGCAACAGCACTAAATTGGCCGTGGTGATGGAGCCTTGGTGGTTGTCGGGAGCCGGTTGTCATTGAGTGAATAAGTGCATTTGAGCGGGTGCCTTGGCTTGGTGCTTTGCTTGGTGGATTGGCGTTCCGCTGCCTCTGCCCTAGCTAACGTGAGGTCCTGGATTGGTACCGAACTGGCCCTGGCGATGACTTCTTGGTGGTTGTCTGTCGTGGCTCCTTGGTTTGAAGCTCAACCACACCTTGGTCTAGTGATCTGCGGCCCGGCGGCTGACGGCTTGGTCTCTGGCTTTCTGCATGTGCCAATTGGGTGGAGAGAGCGACGTGTGGCTCTGCCATAATCTGATCCGAGCCAGGGCCGAGTTCGGAACTCGACAGTTTCACATGTTAAACAACGAGCGCGTGGCGTGGGAACTTGGCTTCTACCCCACACATCGACGCTCGACATATCCAATTTCAGTAACAGTGAGCCCGAAACTCCATCCTTGGATCAGAATGGGTCATCAGGCGGGCCAGGAGATCACCCCCACAAAGATACGTCGGCATATGTGCCTCTGGGTCGGGACATCCAAGAGCCAGCCGCATTATCGTCTACCCTTATCGACGCATTCCCACATGCCGCCTGGGGCCGAGTTTTCTCGACCGTGGCCCGATACTCATCCCGGCCCATTTTCGTCCCAGCCGTTTCTCGATCCTGACTCCGGATGTCGCTCGGTTGTTGGGCATGAGTGACTCTTGTGAGAATTCCGCAGCCGGATGACGAAAACCTGCTGTCTCGATGCACTGCCTTGCGAGTAGCGAACAGTGCACCGGCGGAAAGGAAGCCAAGATCATCGTCTTGCGTGTGACAACACTTTCACCATGCAGTATAAATCAATGGTCTCCATGAGACACTCGAGACGGGTCGACACCTGAGACTCCTCCACCACCCACTCTTGCTCGAGCTGATGCCCCTCTGACGCCATGGCCCACCGTCTTCGAACCCCGTGCAAGCTCCCCCGACTCCCAGAGCGAGGTCTTCATTCCCGTCTTGCCCTGTCGCCGCACCAGTTCACAGCAACAAGGCAGCTCGGAGCACCGCAATCCCAGATCCGTCTCTCAACCACAGCAATCCCTCAAAGGCAAGAAACTGCCCTCGGCAAACAGGCTTCGACGTTAAGCTCCCTGCCGCTGACCTGGCCGCACAAAGGATGGGACGACAAGGTGGTGCTTGAGGTGGTGCCCAGCCATCGGGAACCTCGGACGCTGAGTGACAAGATCGCATGGCGGGTGATCAGACTGTGCCGGTGAGTATTCGAAGCGTCCATTCTCGGTCACCTCGTCTTTGACTAACTCTTCGGCAGATGGGGAATGGACTTTCTCACTGGGATGCCTCCCGAGCCCAAGCCCGACAGCAAGAAGCATAGCAAGGCGGCGTCCCAGTCCATGACTGAATCACAATGGGTAAGGTTCCATGATCCGATGTGTGGCTTCCCATGCTAACCCTCTGTGTCCAGCTCGTCCGCTTCGTGTTTCTTGAAACGGTCGCTGGCATCCCGGGCGCCGTGGCTGGAGGGTTACGCCACCTGCACTCAATCCGCCGGTTCAAGCTCGACCAAGGCTGGATCAAGACACTCCTCGAGGAGTCGTACAACGAGCGCATGCACCTGCTGACCTTCCTGGAGATGTACAAGCCAGGCAGGCTGATGCGGTTGATGGTGTTTGCGACGCAGGGCATCTTCTACAACACCATGTTCATCGGGTACCTGCTGTCTCCCAGCTTTTGCCACAGGCTGGTTGGGTACCTCGAGGACGAAGCTGTGGGGACGTACACCAAGTGCCTCGAGGAAATGGACAAAGGGCGGCTGCCGCAGTGGACGCACCCAGATTTCAAGATCCCAAACATCGCCGTCATGTACTGGAACATGCCGCAGGGCAAGCAGACGATGCGAGACTTGATCTTGTACATTCGGGTAAGTCCTCGGCCGCCACGCTGCTGGAAACCCACCCGGGAACGCGTTGCTGATGACTTCTCCAGGCCGACGAAGCGTCGCACCGAGGCGTCAACCACACGCTTGGGAATCTCGACCAGGCATCAGACCCCAACCCGTTTATCGAAGACCACGCGGGTGTGAGCCACATGGAGCTAGCTGCCATCAAGCCTGCAGGCCTAGAGCGTAAGGAGGTCCTTGAGAGATACGCACGTTGAGCTTGCTGGGGTTAGAGGGAGGGCATGGTACGGAGCATCACCGGCAACGGTCATTGGGGAAAGGCAGGAAGAAGGATTCGGGATTAGACGGCCTGTAGCGTTTAACTTGGACTGGCTTGAATATACCACATGCAAGAAACCCCGGCAGCCGAGCTGCCAAAGGTACAAACACACAGTTTTAGGGAGAGCCAGACTCCACCCGAGTATCCCCGAAGCACGCTGCGCCCTCGGCCAGCAGCGGGAAGGCCGCAGTCGCAGTGGCCGAGGGATGCGGGTCTGTGGCCTTGGGCGCAGCCGCCGTTTAATTCTGTGCCGCAGATGAGACGGGCCGCAGAGTTGAGGCCCGGCAGCGGTGGGGTGCTGAAGTCGAAGACGGCGTCTTCTGCCAGTCGAGGACAGCGCTGTGTCTGTACTGTACACAGGAGTCCTTGCGAATCACTGCGTGCAGTGGGTGGTGCGTGTCTGCACGATCGGCAAAGACGGCGGACCGCGCGTGTGCTTTTTTTAGCTCCCGAGCTGCACAACATCTTCCGACGCGCAGAACATGGTACGAGTAGTAGTATCCGTAAGCGCCCGGCCTTGTTCGATGGCCTCGGTGCAACATGTGGACGGAGCGTGGAATTAATTGGGCGAGGTCGGCTCTCGGCAAGGCAAGACGAACTGGGGCATTTTGGGGAATTCCCGGCATGGCGCCAGTCCCACTCGAGGTTAGCGCCCGAAAGCCACAGATCGGAGGCGCAGAAACGGCTTCCCGACGCCAGCTTGGCGGGGTTGTGTCGGGGTGGGGCAGGGGCCAAGCAAAGGGTTTCACCATCCAACGCGCCTGGTCAAACCCTTTCCAAACCCTTTCCCCGTTTCCAGTCGCAAAATTCCATTTCGCGTCATTCGGCCTCCAAAGCGCACGCGATGCACCATCCACTGGACGCTGCCTCTCCATCTCTCAAAAAATGCCCAAATTGTCAAAAACTCACAGCGAATCGCACCCGCCATTCCATTGGCAATCGCTTCTCAAAATCGTGAAGAGTTGTCGTCCAATCTCTGGCGCGATGCGGCGCAGTCCCAACGCTCGCTTGCCAGTCCCCAGACCGTGCCCCGGCCGCCGAGAGCCAATGGCGGGGCAGGGCCCGACCCCTTCTGCCGCAGACCCCGGCCGCTCCGGCTCGGGCTGTTACATCATGGCGATCCGACACTGCGTCGTCCATCCCTGAAGGGCGATCACACAAAGCCCCATACCGAGTCCACGCCAAAAGCCAGGAGAGCCTCGTACGACACAATGCTTCTTTGCCCGCAAGCGCTGCGCAATGGCGCTACCCTCCCCTGTCCTCCCTGCCACGGCCCCCTCCTGGAAAGTTTTATCCTCCCGAGAAGGGTCTGGCCGCCGCGTCCCACCACCTCTGCGACCATGCCCCGGCGCCTGTCCGAAGTCGAGTGGCCTGTTTTTGGTCCCATTGTACCATCTCATTGGCCAGGTGTCGTGTCATGATCGCTTCTTCCCATCTCTCGCCCCCCCAGGGAGCGTGCAACATGCAACCCACCGTGCCTCAAGGCCTGGGCGGCCTGTTGCATCTCTGATATACCCCCTTCTCCCTCTCGACGCAACCGGTTGCATGCTCCCCTCGGTTTCCCTCCCTAATCCCCACCACACATCCTGCGAGTCAGGCCATCTTCAAGGTCCCTGATCGTCCTGATCTACCTTGCATAATCCTCTTCTGTGCTTCCCGTTTGGCTTACCTGCCGTTTAATCACTGTCTCGCCCACTCGGTCGGCCTTGCTGGCTTTCCCTCTTTTGTCCGTGTTCCTCAACTGTCCACCACCGTCGAGTGGCGTTTGCATCTTCGCCACCGACTGGGAGGAAATAGGCGACATCCTTCCCTCCACCGGGCGGGTCCCACTTCTCTTCAACCACGCTCTCTTCGACCCATTGACGAATCGCCGACTTGCAGGCGGGTGCACTGGCGGCCGCACTGGGCAACATCATCTTCAACACGCTTTTAATCGACTTTCACCGGACGAGCCACAGGGGGGCAGCTTAATCTCACCGCGGCGGAGGGTGGTTCAAGGCCAGCCCTTTTAATACAGGGAGAACAAGAGGAGGAATCACAACACAGAGCCCAACATGCTTTGGCAAAGGACGCTCGCCGCCTCCTTGCTGGCGACGGGGGCACAGGCTGGGATTGGAGG
>FTCU01001916.1_pt1 | contig 20334 bp, 8 predicted proteins | sample 1639521 | NCBI WGS metagenome assembly FTCU01 (sample SAMEA3914864, study PRJEB12502) | metagenome | biome: forest; material: soil | place: USA | collected 2012-03-12 | depth 0.3 m
GCTGGTGGTGGGCGGGAGCTGAACGGGTCGCGGCGGGGTGGATGTTTTGGAGGGGGCGGGGCAATCTTCTCGCTCGGGACTCTCGCTGCAGGGTTCCTGGATCGGTGTGTCTGGGGAGCGTGACCGCGTTGGGGAATGACAACCTAAATCCCGTCAGAATGGATGATGGAAAACGTGAAGCACAATGCAGTACAATCCACAAGATTGCAAGAATACACTTATATTTCAACAGACTCGCAATCTTCTTTTTTCCCTCTATTATTAGATTCCATCTCCTTGCCCGCAAAGCTTTCCACTTCGCACGCCACACACAGTTCGGGCTGGTCCCAGCAGGAGGGAGCCAACGCCCCTCGATCTCCTCCTCCACTTCACAGGCAGGGTCCGCGTCCCTTATTTCGCACATTCAAGTCTAGTCAATGCACTGTTGGCGACCTGCTGCCACGTCCCCGCGCGACACCGCAAAGGCGACCCAAAAAAGGCCACCTTAGACGAGGTCCAACTGTCGCAGCCGGGCGCAAGCTCAATAATTAGCGCGCAACCACATTACCACGCCATCCCGTTCGAAGCCGCGGCATTCAAAGGGGCCACAGCTCTGCCACATCGCCACGGACCCAACCTGACTGAGCCTGACACGCGAGGACAAGGGCCAACCCCCCCTCCCATCTGACCAACCTCGCCAACTCAACCACGCAAAAACACAGCCCCAACTCGCCCGCTGCAAGATAACGTTGACGTTCAGGTTAGCAAGACGCCATCCACCCGCCGGCTTCCCCATCGGGCCATGGTGCCATTTCAGCCACAGCGGCTGGCGCGTTTCCCCGCCATTGGCCCGCTGCTGAGCTCTTGGAACTTGTGTCGAGGTGAGCGGGCAAGATGGTGGTTGCGAGGGAGCCCATTTTCACTGGGTTTCCCAGACCAGCGTTGAGTGTGGCTGCAAGAGCCCGAATCCCTCCCCCCCCTGGCCCCTCATTCAAAGTGGCTGATGTGCAAGAAGACCCGAATCGTTGTACAGATCTGCAATCTGTATTCGTCACTCATCGCAAACGACTCTCTCTTGTGTATCCGTACAAAAGTATTCGTATCCCGTGCTGGATTTCGGCCGGTGTTGAATCTCGCCGCCCCAAGCCAAGCGTAAATCATGACCATCATGTGCCATCACCGTCCGTCTACCGTAAAACGACAGCGCCAGCCTGCCTCACAAGCCCTCCTCTTCATTGCGCCCCGGCGATCGCTCCGTTACCATTGCCATTCCCATGCTCATTCCCGCCTGTCGCCTGACTCTTGCCCCTGACCGCTACTTCCTCCACCGTCTCTCGAAGCCCGTCACCGCCAGTTGTCGCCGTGGCTGTCTCTTGGCCGCCCGTCAGGCCTTTTCGGATAGCCAGGACACTGTCGACAATGACGGCGTCGATGCCCTCCTTGACTTGTCGCTACAAGTTGAGAATAGATTAGCCTCTGACCCAGAAGGAAGAGAAACAGAAAGAGGAAAAGAGAAAACCTCATACTTGCACCAGCTTGGGGTCATTGTTCATGATCCCATAGCTCACACACACCAGCCCGTTCTGCTTGACCACCCTGACCAGCCGGGGGCTGTTCACAAACGGCACCGCGCTGCTCACGATCCCCAGCAGATTCCACCTCGACGCGAACCGGATCGCCTCCTGCAGGCTGCTGGCGCGGATGTCCCCGACCGGACTCGTCCCGGCGTCCGTCAGGAACAGGATGGGGATGTTTGGCTGCTTGAAGCTTAGGCACAGGCAGATGTCCGGGTTGAACGAGCTGAAGATGACGTGCCGCTGGTCGTCGTCGCCGAGGTGGTCGTACACCTTCTGCAGCACCGTGTCGCAGAACGAGTTGAGCTCGACCGCGTACGTGTCCATCTCGTGCTCCTCGCTCTCGTGTAGCATCGGGTACTTCATCTCGATGTTGAACCCCACCGAGGCCGGCAGCTTGCGGAAGAGATCCTCGAGCGTCGCAAAGGGCGCCTGGATGAAGTTCCCGCGCGAGTTGGCCTTGAACCCTTGGGCTTTGAAGTCGCGCGTGTGCTTCATGCGCTCTTCCATGGCTTGCTTGGTGGGCTGTTGCGCGTGGTGGTGGTGGCGATGGTGGTGGTGGCTGCCGCCGCTGGATGGAATGTCCATGGACATGGAGCGCAGCCGCGGGCCGGGGCTGTTGCTGCGGGTTGAGTTGAGTTGCTTCAGCTGGCCCTTGGGGGCCGAGTCGGGGTTGATGTGCAGGAATTGTTCGAGGGTCAGGGTGTGCACGGGTGCGTCAAAGCCGGTTTCGCTGACGAGGAAGTCGTGGTAGATGACGGGGACATGGTCTTTGGTGAGCTGGACGTCGAACTCGACGTAATTCGCGCCGAGGTTAGCGGCTGCGATAAAAGACGGGAGCGTGTTCTCCCCCAGCTGCAGGGACCGGTTGGAGACCACGTTTTTGCCCAGGCCGCGGTGGCCGATGACCATGGTCGATGTCAGCTTCTTCCAGTATGTCTGCTGCTCCGTCACCTCCATGTTGGGATGCGAGAACGGCGTGATGACCAGGAAGTTGAAGTTGACCGTCCCGATGACCTCCAGGTTGGCACCCACGATCGGAACGCAGACGTCTCCCTGCAGGTTCATTCTCTTGGTGCCGATCGTCGGCCTCACGCTGGACAGCAACGCAACGCCGCGTCCAATCTTTTTGCTATTTTCGTTGCCCGCGTAGGTCGGGATGATGTCGAACAGCAGCTTCACCTTGGTGGCATCAACCGTCGTGAAGACGATAGGTTCTGTTGAGATGTGCTCGTGAACTGGCATATCGATGACGGCCGGCTCGCCGTGTGCGCCTTGGGCCGATACAACAATGGAAAGGGCCGTGTCAAGCTGGGTGGCGTGGGCCTCGGTGAGAGGCACTTTGTCCAGAGTCACGGCCTCAATATTCTTGCGCATGTCCATAGATCCGAGGCTGACGAGCACTAAACTCTCGTCTTTGAGATAGCGATGACCAAACGACTTGACAGGCTCTGCGGGGCGTGAGGAACCAACCGACTTCCTATCCCCGAGAGAGGCAACTTCGCGAGTCACAGGGTCTGCGGCCGCCTTCTCCTCGTCAGAGCTGCTCGTCCCTGTGTCGTGTTCATCCCGGCCATGCGCAGCGAGGAGGAGGGCGATAGGAATGTGTCCTCTCAACGCGGCATGTTCCTTGGCTGTCCAGCCTGACGAGTCCACCTTGTCCACGTCGGCACCGGCATCCACGAGAAGTTGTGCGACCGAAAGATGGCCGTCCACGGCTGCGATATGGAGCGGTGTCCAGGCAAACGAGTTTTCGGCCAGTTCGAGGTCTGCTTTTTGCTCCGAGTTCCCCTTCAGGATCACCTTGGCGCATTCGTCGTGGCCGAACCGTGCCGCAATATGCAGCGCCGTCTCGCCGCCCTTGTCTTGCCAGTTGATATCTACGCCGGCCTCCACTAGCATCTCCACAATGGGTTTGGAGTTGGCCTTTGTGGCAATGGCTAGCACCGCGCTGGATTTGGAGATGGACCGCCTCAGCTCAGCCTTGTGGTCACTAACCCCCTTCCAGTCTTCCCCTTGGAGCAAGGCCTTGGTCGTCAGAACATGGCCGCTGAGGACACTGAGATGCACCGGCGCGTTGCCGTCCTTGTCTTGCCATTCGGTGGCATCGATGCCGTTTTCGACATTGAACTGCCCCCATTCCTGCATCTTGCCCATCAGGATCTGGCAGACCACCACAAAGCCGAATTGGGCAGCGTAGTGCAAGGGGATCCTGCCAAACCCGTCCGTCGCCCTCAGTGCTGCCCTTTGACTTGGTTTGAGTGTCTCCAAGAGGTAAATCAGAATCTGAACTGCTTCATCGTCCTTGGTGAGAAGGCTCGACTCCTTGAGGCCGCAGACTCTTGGCGCCGCGAGAGGCGATGTCGCTGGGGCGAGGTAGGTTTGGGCGTACTGGACAGCCCCAGGGAAGGGAAACCCGGCCGAGTCCGAGGTTTCATCCCTATTGGAAGAGACTGTTTTTGTCCGGCCGATGTGGATGACAAGCCTGTGGATGCAGTTCCGCTCGTTGATGTCATCAGGCTCGTCAAGAGATGTGATATTCTCCAGCAGAAACGCAGTGGAGCGCCTGGAGCGTGCTGAGATGGATCGTTGCAGGAGGTTCAGTAGCATCCTCTGTGAGGCAGGCTCCGGCTTGACCAGATTTCCCGACGCCAGGCCGTCCTTCAAACCCGCTACATCGTCCTTCCGGATAGCCTGGTCCAGTTTGTCTAGCAAAGCTGTTGGAACGCTGAGCATGGCTTTCGCTGATGCGCGTCCTAGCGAGCGAGTCGACCTCTCGGACTTGGCGTCATCTGCTTGGTGTGTGTCACCCAGCACCGAAATCCACTTGTTGATCTCGGATAGCAACCTGGCGATGTTGGTATCTTTAGCAAACGGACTGGGGTCGACCTTTGTCGAGATGTAGCGGTGTTGTGTGGTCGTGTTGGGGACCTTCTTGTCAAGCTTCTTGGTGATCTTGACAAAGCCGCGGCGGTTGATCTCCCCAAACCACTGGAGCTTCCTCAGTTGGCTTCGCAGCTCGAGCAAGGCCCCCATCAGCTCCTCGATCTCGTCATCGTCGAGGTTCGTGACAGCGTCTGGCGAGCTGCCGTATCTGTCTTGAAGCGTCTTGAGCCGCCGGCAGGCGTCGGCGAACTTTTTGTTGTAGAACGAGTCGACATCCTCCAAGTTCCGGTCCAGCTCGAAGAAGAATTCTGCCATGCTCGGTCAGCCCCCCAGCACACAGTCAGGAACTCTGGCGGTCTGCAGCCGTGCCCACCAGCTAGATCAACCTGCTCTCCATCATGGGAAGCCTTGGCGGCAGCCTTGACGAGCTTCTTGAGGCCCTTGTAGTTGATGTAGGAACCCGCCCATTCCGGGACTTGATTGCGCGGGAGACTGAATGGAGGTCAGTCGCAAGCAGCTTCAGTAAGAATGAGTCCAGACCCAACAGACTTTCGGCCAAATTTCATGCTGGAATTCTGACGTGTGTGAGAGGAGTGGCAGGTTATATGTGGCAAAGAGCTGGCGAGGTGCCTGAGAAGCGAGATCTGGGACCTGGGATGGGTGTCGAAGAAATTATTGGACGGAAGCGGTGAAAGCCGGTCCCAGCTACCTTAGTTCACGAGAACTAGCAGCTGCCTTGATTAAAAAGTACGTTGGCCCAAGATGAACTTGGAAGGCTGAATCAATGGGTGGCCATTTGTCTTGTGAAACGTGACAAAAAACAGGCTTCAAGAACGGGACAAGGTGCTGGCAAGGGAGGGAAAGGGCGGATGAAGATCGATCTCTGATGAAGGGTCCCGTTCCACTTCGATCCCAGGCTCTTTCTTGAAGAGTGCCAAAAGATGTTGGCTGCAACGCAAGAGTCGATTTTGAACAATGGAAAAATAAAGGGCCCAGATGTGCCCTAGCTACTCGCTGACGAGGAACGGAGTGGTAAGAATAAGTCTGACGAGAGAGACGTTGGTGGAGTGAAACGCGTCGAGGGCTGTCGCCGTCATCACGAGGGACCCGATCGACTATTACGGCCCCGGCCAGCAGGGATGCCATTGATCTGCATAACCGGCCGGGGGGGGACAAAAACCCCCCATGATGATGATGTTCAGGTACATTTTTCAGCCGCCCACTGTCCCGGCGCCCGCTGACGAGCTCATGTCTCCAGGTACGCCCACCAGGCCGGACGCGGCAGAGAAGGGAAATCCCAGGGCGGCCGAGTTGGAGAAGCTTCGGCCGGAACCAGTGAGATTCCACGCCGGCGTCCGGTGCCGCCCAGATCTGCTCCCATTGGTCAATCTCCCGCGCCCCCACATTCGCCCACAGCGCCAGATCTGCCACACTGGCATCACCTCGGTGTGGCAAAGGCTGCTGCACACGCTTGACATGGAATGCGAACCCCATGGATGGATGGTTTTCGGCGAATCTGTTCCATGTTCGACAGAGGCCTACGATGTAATATTCTGTGCAGAGTATTGGATACCACGTCAGAATTCCAGCCTCGGCACCACCAACAAACAAATACCAAAAAAGAATTGCAAATGCGCCTCGTGACTCGCGCATTGTCAAACGCCAGCACTAGTCAGGCACGCTGACCAACACCATCGCAGGATATGCCGGTCTCGTGACGCTGGTTGCCCCCTGAAGAACAGGCTAGAACGCGGCCCATGTGGCTCCCCTGTCTCTACATACCTGCACAGTAGCGACATTGGCTTTTACTACTCAGGGCCCGCGAAGACGATAACAGTGATGGATGAAAGCTCTGTCTGCAGAGCCAGGCAGCCAGGCACGAGAGAAAGCTTGGGAGTATGTGTGTACAGAATACAGGAATACAGTGCTGCAACTGGTAGGCATTCCCTGAAAGAGGTACAGTGCCTATTTCTCTGCACGGTCTAAGCCAGCAAGAGCTTCTCCAAAAACAACATCACAGTGTCCTGTAATATACATCACGCCCGCCCCCTCTCTAAACCTCTATCTTATCTTGGGTATCCGTGTATGTATGCATGTACTCCAGATGGACATCGTTCTGTCGGTTGTAAATGCTGCCTCTCCACACGCCGTTTCTGGCGTCTCACCAGCGCCCCAGTGGCGCCATAGCTGCTGCCGACGCGCCCCGAGCGAGTCCCGAAGGCGCCGCCGGCGCAGGCGCATTTCGCACGCGACCCCACGGTGCTGCTGCTGCCGCCGTCGCCGACTGCGGATCATCAGCAATCGCCAACACATCCTCGCCCCTCCAAAAGGAGAATCCTGGCGTCGACAACTTTTCCAATAGTCTCGCAAAACGACCAGGTTTCAGAGTCTCCTCCTTTTCCGCGTTCTCCGCGAGTTGGGCTGCCAGACCGGCGAGGTAGTGCTCAAAGCATGCCAGCGTGGCCCCCAGACTGAGATTGCCCGAGGTGTTCCGCATCTGGTTGAGTTCTTTCTTGTGGGCCGACGGGAGCGCCCGTATCAACTCCCTCTTGATCTGCCGATCGACCTCCTTGCTCATGGTGAAGCACAGGGCGACGCCGTACTCAACTGTTCCTCGCGTGCTGTACGCCAGAGCGCGCCCGATCCGTTCGCCGATGGGGACATGGGCATGGAACTGCTGTTTTGCCCGCAGCTGTCTTGGCGTCTGTTTGGCGAGCGCATTGCAGATGGCATTCTCCGCGTTCCGAATTCGGTACTCAGATGCCGCAAGCTGCGTCGCAAGCCAGTGGATCTTTGCTACCCGCCCGAAGTGTTCCGCCTTGTGCAACTTCTGCACCGGGTGCCGGGCGGCGACGTCAAGAACCGAGAGCGCGGCGTCGAGTCGCTCGCTCAACGGTGTGTCGTTTTTGGACAGGTTCTGAGTTATCCTCCTCAGCCACCAGCCCATCATGCTGCTGTAATGCTTCGCCTCTCTTATCCAAATCGCCGTGACGAGGTGGTCGAGCCTTGCTTTCTCCCTTTCCCTTGTCGAGCCAGAAGCCCGGGATCTGCCACCATGAGCGCCGCTGCCGCTTCGGGGAGGCCCTGTCGCCTGCCAGACATTGAGAAGGTGGTGCAATTGTCTCACGATCCCCGGTCCGACCGGTTCGGGGCCGAGGAGCATCGCGGACGCCTCGTCGATGTTGTCGAGCAGCCCTCGAATAATGAGACCGATCGCTCCTGTGTCTACCATGGTGAGACAGGAATGGAATAACCGCCACACCAGGTCCCTGCTGACTGTCCATTTCGCCCGGAGACAGACCGCAAGCAGCCTGGCACCTTCGCGAAGCATGCCGAAGTCCACAAGGCCCTCCAACATGGCCTCAGCAATGTCCTGGGTGAGGGGTGCCCGCTGGACATAGTAACCGCCGGCCAGGGCGACGCTTGGAGAAGCGGCCCACTCGTGCAGGAGAGGCTGGCCGTGTACATGGCCGGCCGTCCTCCTCATGAGGCCAATCCCGCGGGGATCATTGCCGAACATGCGCCGAATCAGGCCGTGGAAGCCGACGATGTCTCCTTTCAGCCGGTAGTGATGCAACAAGCACAGGTAGGTTGCTTCTGTCGGTTTCATATGGCTCAAGAAAAGGAATGAATCGACCACGGCGCTTGACAGCTCGTGCTCCCCGATCAGCGAGAAGGCCAAAATCAGGAGGTTGTAATTCTGCATTCCCGGAGGGACAGGGCAGACGAGCAGGTTGGAGCAGATCTTTGCCATAGCACGTCCCCGCCAAGGCGATGACCATTGGTTCACGATACTCAGGTTGAACTTGTTCAATGCTGCCCTGTGGTCGATAGTCGCGGCCGGGTCCACGTCCGGGTGCGAGTAGGCCGGGTAACCGTCCGACCGCAGCAAGCGAACCATGTTGTATGCCGAATCCGGACTGTTGAGAGCAGGGCGTGACCCGGGCGCTTCCCGTTCTGAAACCCACCAGGCCTCTCTCATGAGGCGCTCTACCAAGTCGCCGATCATGCCCGAGACTTTCTCGAGGTGGATCTCAGCCTTCGGCTCCCGAGTCACGAACTCCCGACGCTCGGCTTCCGCGAGCACGATGTCCTCGCACCTAGCCAGAGTCGATTTCTTTGTCTGGGGAAGCTCCGGGTTCCAGGAAAGACCGAGCATCTTGCGCGTTCTCTGAACTGTGGCGAGCCTGTCCTTGCGATTCTGCGCCAGGCTGCGCAGAGTGTCGGGTTCGAGCTTGAATAGGTCGTCGAGGAAGCCCAGCACGTCCAGCGGGTGGGAGTGGGAGACATCGGGGTAGGCGGACTCAACGACCTTTGCAAGATCCCGGGCGTTCGACTGCTCGAGCATGCTTGCCAAATTGCTCCTGGCCTCGGCTATCCGGTGGTCGAGGTCTCGCCTGCGCCTGTCTTTTCGGCCGGCGTCAACCACGGCAGCCGTCGCCATGATGGCGGTGTAGCAGGCCGTGAAGACATCGCTCGCGAGTATTTTGCGGCGCCGCGGGTTGCTCGACGTCCTCGTCGTTCTCGTTGTCCTCGCGGCGCTCGTCGTCAACCGTCGCGTGGTCGCGCCTAGTGATCGTAAGCAGGCCCGGCATCGGCAGGCCCGCAGCCGGGCTGCCATTGAGCCCAGGCCCAGCATCGCCGGGGCATGTCGGACCGGCCGGGGCTGCGCAAGCTGGTGTCGGTCGCAGGGACAAGCCTCGGGGGGTCGTTGAAGAGCTGGCGTCGGAGCTGGAGCTGGCGCGGGCGCGGGAGCTGGATGGCATGATGTCGGAATTCAGGGCACGGCCAATTCAATTGTGAGCAATTAACTGGCTGGACTGGAGCTGGGCCGAGACCCACTCGGGGAGCTGCCTTTGGACCCGGTTATTTCTGCGGGCTGCCCCTCAACACCACGGGCTCCATCCCAGCACCCCGGCACCACCCCAGCTCAGGCCCAAGACTCAACGGAGATCGTCAGGATAGTCGCTATACTCGCCGTCAACATCGAGACTGAGGAGACAACAAGCTGTAGTGAAAATGTACGCGCTCACTCTGACGGCAGAACTGGCGGGGTGAGTTGTCTCTCCTGTGAACCAAGCTTGCATCTTGAGACAGCCGCACTGACGCGCCGTGGCAGAGTCACCAACCTGCGGCCAAAGGACACCCAGGAGAGCTACTTTTTCTACACCTTTAAGGTGCAGTGCACGTCTTGCAGAGAGACCCATCCCAACCCTGTTTCCGTCAGCCGCTTTGTAAGTCGTCCATGACGTCTCTCTCTTCCCGGAAGGGCTGGAGCCTTACGCCGATCAGGAGAATAATGAGATGAGCGGGAGCCGGGGTGAGGCAAACTTTGTGTGGAAGTGCAAAAACTGCAAGGTATTGGAGCCCGTTTCCGTGTCCGGGTTTTTGAGATGGCCTAACGAGGGACACTGGGACAGAGGGAGTCCTCGGCAACCATCAAAGCCGCCCCAACGCCCTACGCGCAAACCGAGCCGGCCAAGTCGCAGAAAATCCTCGAGTTCGACTGCCGGGGCCTGGAGTTTACCGAGTTTCTGCCTGAGGTTTGTTGCACCGCGATCGGGCAAATCAATTAGCGACGGTGCTGACTACGTCCAGGGAGAGTGGCTCGTCGACGGCGCCGACTCCAACACCAAGTTTGAGGGTGTCGAACTGACAGAGGGCGAGTGGTTCGACTACGACGAGAAGGCAGGAGACGAAGTGAGCATCAAGGACCTGAAATGGGACATAGTTCGCGCATGATCTGGGCACTGGGTGCTGTACGTAGGACGAATCTTAAAACGAGGAGCTGTCAAGGTTTCAAATTCCAACGACCTGGCCGTTGAAGTGCGTGTCTTGTTGGATGGTTGCTGGAGACAAACACCCTGCACTCTGGACTCCTGATGCACCCAACGGGGCGTGTTCTGTATTCTGTAATCCATGACACGACCCACCCCTGGTGATGTAAATCCTGTAATTAATTTACGAACTGTCAGAAAGTTCAATCTGCACAGCTGGTACAGAATACGGTCTACACAAACACCCTCACTCAAGGCCAGACTCGCTCACTCCAATCATGGACAACATGGCTTCCAATGAGTTGACAGCAGCCACCCTTCGATTTCTCACCGATGCAGGTCACCTTCTGGCGGCCGTTGCGCCCGAGACGTCGGCATACGTGATGAGCCGGCGCAACGCCCTCATGTTCGAGCACGAGATGCCCGTGTCCGACAAACACCGCCAGCACGTCTGCGGTTGCTGCGGCCACATAATGCTATTGGGAAGCGGTAGTCATCTGCAGGTCAAGCCTGGGAAACGCCCGAACAAGAAGCTCCGTTCCGCTCAGCGCTCCAAGGGCATGCACGCGAAGCGGCTTGATCCAGAGACGACCTCGGGCCCAACAAAGGCCATCACCTGCGGTCACTGCGGCAGGCTGACCGAGGTCAAGCTACCGGCGCCTGGTCCGATCTCAAGACGGAAAGATAAGATGGAGAAGGTTATTGCCAAGGCATCAGGACAGAGAGCAGCTCCAGGCTCGTCGAGCGCCGCCCAAGAGGTGCCATCTCAGAAGGCGACCTCGAACGCCAGCAGCAAAAAGCGAGCCAAGTCCAGAAAGGCTGGCTTGCAGGCTTTGTTGGAACAATCCAGCGCCTCACGGCCCGGTCTGGGTCTGAGCCTTGCCGATTTCATGGCCAAGAAGTGAGTCAGGGTCTTCCTGGCAAGCAGCACCTTCAGGCGACGGCCCGAAGCTTCGGGAAGGTCGGTGTGGCATCTAGGGCTCCCGGGCGTCCGCTGGTCGCCGCCGTGGCCGTGACATAAGCCCGGCCTGACACATTGAGCCCCACTATCGCCTAGAGGCGCGGGCGCTGCAGATCGCCTGTTACCCCGCCAAAACTCTGCTTCTTCAGCATATCTACCCCGCCAAAATTTTCTTTTGGTACCCGATCTCGTTTCTAGCTCCCTACCAACACTGTCCTGTAAACAAGACAGACAAAGATGCCCGAGCTATTCAACCCGATCGGCGACAAGGTCGAGAAGGTCGCCCCCACGGCCGTTCTCGATGGGACGACAACAGGAGACGAGGAAGAGGAGAAGGTGGTCGAGGAGATCGAGTCGCTCTGCATGAACTGCGAAGAGAATGTAAGTCAAAACCGCATCTGTGCTCGCATCTTGGGAGACTGACCGGCCGACGCATTACTGACCATGGCTTAGGGCATGACGCGACTCTTTCTGACCAAAATTCCCTACTTCCGCGAGGTCATCATCATGTCCTTCTCGTGCGACAAGTGCGGTTTCCACAACAACGAGATTCAACCCGCGGGCACCATCCAGCTCAAGGGCGCCCACTACGAGCTCCGGTTGACCGCCATGGCCGACTTCGAGCGCCAAGTTGTCAAGTCCGACACGGCCACCGTCAAGTTCATCGAGCTGGATCTGGAGGTCCCCGCCGGCAAGGGCCAGCTCACAAACGTCGAGGGCCTCCTGACGACCGTGGTCGACGACCTCGCATTCGGACAGGAACAACGCAAGGTGCAGTCGGCCGAGGTCTACGCCAAGGTTGAAGAGGTCATCTCCAGGGGCAGGAAAATGCTGGCCGGCGAGGCTTTCCCCTTCCGTGTTGCCGTCGACGACCCGGCGGGCAACTCGTTTATCGCCCCTGACCCGCGCGACGGCGTGGGCAAGTGGGAGAAACGCGAATTTCTCCGCACACCCGAACAAAACGCCGAACTCGGTCTTGCCGACACCGCGCCATCAGCCGATCTGGACGAGGAGGGCAACATCATCCCCGACCAGATCTACCAGTTTCCCGCCTCCTGTCCCGGCTGCATGCACCCCTGCACCACCAACATGAAGATGGTTGACATCCCTCACTTCCGCCAAGTTGTCATCATGAACACAACGTGCGACGACTGCGGATACAAGTCCAACGATGTCAAGACGGGTGGCGAGATCCCCGAGAAGGGCCGGCGGGTCACCCTCCGCGTCAAGTCGGACGTGGACCTCGCCCGCGACATACTCAAGAGCGAGAGCTGCGCGCTCGAGTGCCCCGAGCTCAGCCTCTCGGTCAACCCGGGCACGCTCGGCGGCCGCTTCACCACGGTCGAAGGCCTGCTGACCCAGGTGCGCGACGACCTGCACAACCAGATCTTCGAGGCCGACGCCGACGCCGGCGCGTCGGCCCGCCGCAACGACTCGCTTGCCACCGACGAGAAATCTCGCTGGGAGGAGTTCTTTGACAACCTGAACGCCGCCATCAAGGGCGAGAAAGAGTTTACCATCGTGCTTGAAGACCCTCTGGCGTCCAGCTATGTCCAGAGCCTGGCGGATGACCCGAGCCAACCGGACGACCAAATGACAGTGGAGGAATATGACCGGACGGACGAGGAGGAGGAGGATCTGGGGTTGAAGGATATGAAGACGGAGGGTTATGAGAACGATGTCTAATAGAGAGGTGGACAGGTCAGAGAGCGGTAGAGGAGATGCTGGGTTTTTGGTTTTGGGGGATTTCTAGGCGGCGGCGACGGTCTCGTTCTTAAAGCTGGTTGATACCTTTTTTTGGCTCTAGATGAAAATACATGATGCGATGCCGCAAGGGCTATGAATGAATGAAACAGGTCTGGTTTTGGTAGGCCCTTGTGCCGCGACTCATCATTGTGTATCTCGCAGGTTTTGTTTGGGGTGCTGTGGAATGTGAGCACAACGCACCATGAGGCCTGTGTGCCTTCGTGGGATTCACTCGCGCACAATAGCACAGGTAAGCAGCATGGACAGGTGGTTGACTCCTGGAATGCAAGGCGGGTATCATTCGTTGCCCAGTTAGTATACGTACAAAACATACAACTTATCCTATACGTGGTACATTGGCCTCCTCTTCGGAGCACATTCTCCAATCCCCAAACATTCGGCCTGAAAAACATTGCACGCGCAGACAGCTTCCTGAAACCGAGCCCAACTTCCCACCCATCACCACCCGATCTAGAGCAGCAGCAGCGCCTTAACGAACGAACAAGCAAGCAGGCAGACAGACAGGCAGGCAAACACACACAACACAAATAGCAAGCAGGCAATAGCAATAAAGCAACCAGTGATTCGCTCGCCACTAAATGCCCATCATAGCAAAACGGGCAAGCAACGGGGGAGAAAGAGAAAAAAGCAAGCTCCAAACCACGCCCGCACCCTCAATCCATTCCCCAAACCAACCTGTTCAAGGAAGCCGGCATGGAGAAGATGCCCCCTCCAAGTGATCTCCCGTTCCACCGGCAATGTCCGCCCATCCAGACTCCGGAACGCCCCGTTACCTGCTTGTCTATCCGAGGAACCTCTCTCCCGCCCCTGCCCCCGACCCCGAATTGACCCAATCCCCAACAATGTAGAAGGAGAAGAAAGGAGAAGAAAAGCGCCGCGCCATGACGAAAAGCTGGGTATAGGTAAGTACGAGAATGGAATATAACCCTCCTTGCCGGACCCCTCCGTCATAAAAGCCTAAGCTCATCCCGAGCTCAAACAAGGACGAGCGAAAAAAGAATTAGAAGTGTGAGAAAAGTAGCAGCGAGGTCGGGAGCGGTGAGGCGGAAAGCTGCTGACGGTAGGAGCCAAGAAACTCGCAGCGCCAGCAGAGAAAAGCTGGTGATGCCGGATTTAGAAGAAGCTCGGCTTCGTCAAGACGCGATACTCGACGTAGTCCTCTCCGTCAATGGTGATGATCATGCCCTGGCTGACCAACTTGCCCTGGAACGGCCCGTTCTGCTTGCGCTGATACTTGACGCCCATGTAGATCTTTGCGTCCTCGCCGCCGGCGCGGATCCGGTTCGCCTCTTGGGCCTCCCACACCTTGTTGAGGCGGGAGACATTGTCTTGGAAGTGCCCGTTGGAGTTGGGAATGCCATTGTTGACTGGATTGATGGTATTGGTCAGCCCGGCGGCGGCAGCCGCTGCTGCGGCTGCGACAGGGCCGATTGAGGACTCGCGGCTGGCGGCGCGGATGTCGGCGCGGGCCTGGGCGGCTTCAAGGCGAGCGATTTCCCGTCGGGCGAGCGTGTTGGTGCGCTCGAGTGCGGCGGGGTTCGGGCCGGGGGGTGTGCGGTTGGCGGCGCCGAACTCGACGTCGGGGAGGGGGTGACGGCCGGCTGCTGTCGCTGCTGCGCGGGGCCCGTTCTCGGAACGCCGTGACTGGCGGAGCGCCTCGGCGGGCCTGGCGGAGGCGAAAGACGAACTCGGGCTGCCAGCAACATGCCCATTACCGTTCGCCATGGCAGGGTTCTTCATGGCGATGGGAGTGAGGTCCGAGTCGTCCTTCCGGATGGGGATACCCATGGCGAGGCTCTGCGCCACGCGCTGCTGGGCTTCGTACACGGCTTTGGTCTCGTTCGCGACACGTTCCTCGGGAGCTTCTCCGAGGTCGATCTGGCGTTGGCGGACCCGGCAGTACTCCTTAACCTCGTTCCTACTGAGCTTCCTGAGATGGGGGTCAAACTCGACCTCGTCCCAGTGGATCCAGAGAGCGCCGGCACCGCTGGGAAAGTTGCCGATAACAGGGCGGCCATCCCGAGTCTCACGGGTCAGTTTGACCCTGAACATGTCGTTGGCACCGAGGATGCCAAACACGGCATGCTTGTTAATGGGATCCTCTTCGCTGGAAAGTTTCCAGTAGCCAAGGAGGATCCTCGTGGGTCTCGTGCCCGGGATGTTGTCGAGTGAGTTCGGAGCGAGCTTGGGTGAATCCGAAGGTACCCCAAATGAACCAGCCAGCCGGCGCTTTTTGGATTCGGGCCGGTTCGGCAGGATAGCGTTGGCAGGGATCTCGGGACCGTATGCGACCAAAGGCGCCGTGGCGGTGTCAGGAGGAGGGTTAGCCCGCAAACGTTCAGCGGCCAGTTTGGCGGCATCCGCATCCAGCTTAACCCTCTCATTGGAGGACTCGTCCTTGCGATTATCGTCGGCACGTAGCTTCACGTACTCTTTGATGACGTGGTGGTTGTGGCCGACAAGGTGAGCATCGAAAGCCACCTTATCGAAGGTGACCCAGCTCCCGCCAGGACCGGGTGGGATCGGATATCTCGCATCCATCGGGCGGCCGTCCCGGGTAGTCGGTTGGATGCGGGTCCGGAGCCGATCCCGGACGTCGATGAAGCCCACGACTGCATGCTTATCCTCGTCGTGCTCAGCAGGGGAATCCCGCCAAAAGCCGAGCAACACCCCCTTCACAGCACCCAGGCTCTGTGCCTTGGTGGGGCGAATGGGACGGCGTGCATCGAGGTCCTCAGTCGGTGCCGGGCTCCCGTCCTTCTCACCGACAGACTCAGCATAGATGCCAGAAGTTCGCTTTCGCTTCGAAAGATGGGCCAAGATGGGCTTGTCCTCTGCGTCGCGCATGACTATGTCTTCGGGGTCGGGGACCCTAGACAGGGGCGACTTGTTGTGAGCCTTCGTGCCCACGACAATCTCGTCCCGCGCGGCATTCGGCGGGAGACTAGAGGAGTGGCTCATTGTCTCGTCCGTGGGAGAGTCGGGTGGTGGTGTGAGATCTTCGTTGTTGTCCTCATCAATGTCGTCAATCTCCTCGTTGATATCGCTCTGGATATCGGTGTTGGTGTCTGTGTTGGTGTCTGTGTGGCCGCCCGTGTGGCTGCCCGTGTGAAGACTTGTCCGAATCTCGGCGACACCGCCTGTGTGGCTAGGATCGTTCACGGCTGGTTCTAGATGGCTGCCATTGCCATTGACACTGCCGCTGCGACACAAGGAATGTTAGTTGGCCAAATGCGCGACCGGGAAAACAGAAGAAGAGGTGTTGAAAGCCTACGGATAAGATGAATCTGCTCGAGAGGGAGTGGCGGGGTTCAAGGATGTAGGCAAGCTTTGGGGACTCCCTTCAGCTTTGGGCCTTGAAAGAAGAACACTGATGGATTATGATGGTCAGCATCAATATTTTTTGCGTGGGAAATTGTGAGGGTGCGTGAAAAGCGACTGTGAGGAAAAGAAATTTTGGAAATTCCTCCACGGGTGAGCACACCGATTGTGCTTGTATCAAGCTGCCCGACCTTGAAAAAGTGCTTCTGGAGGAGAATCGTCCCAACTCTACCCCAGGCCTGGAAATTGGTCGATGGGACAATATGAATGACATACCTCTCGGAAGGCTCTTCTTCAGCCCGAGTCTGAGTCGCGGGATCTGAAGCCATCTCCACGTCGCTGCTTGCAATGCTTGTTAGCCAGCCTTCCGAGGCAATGCAAGATGCCATGAGCAGGAGAAAAAGGTCGATCCCGTGCAGCCTCAACACCGTCTACTAGATGGCGTCTAGAGACTTCCTGTGCGGGATCGCACGATGAGAGTGAATGGGTAATAAGCTCCAAGATAAGAGACACATAGAGTGGCCAATGGTGTGAAGTGAACCCAACGGGGATGATTTCGTCAAGTGATAAGCCAGGTAGGGAGAAAGAAAGGAACTTGCCTCTCGGGGCGTGACTGTGGCAGAAAAGATCTGAGGATGGATCTCATGTTAGCCCTCAACTGTTGGTGCCTTTGGAATCCAAATGGGGGCAGCGGAAAGTGAGATCGATGCGTGGGAGGCACCGAGTAGCAAGAGCAAGCCAGTCCCAGCGAGTTAAAAGGGACGGACAAGCAAGACAGGCACATGCAAAGAGAGTCTCCAGATAGGTCGTGGTTGTGGGAGAAGGAGGATAGCAAGGTTGGACTCACTCATCAAGATGCTCGACTTTTGCCTCTAAGTGGGGAGGCGAGAGGCCGACGCCAAACGTCGAGTTTGGTGACATGTCAGGCTCAGGGATGGCGTCCATCTCGTCAGCCATGAGGGCTAGTCGTCGTCAGATCGACAGCGATAGCAAAGGGTTCAAGATCGAGTCTGGTTCGCGTTATCGGTCAGAGATGAGAGGCAGCAAAGTTGGGGTTGCTGAGCGTGAAGCAGACAGAGCCAGTCGCTGAAGCAGCAAAGTGTGCCAAGAGGGGCAACCGGAAGACGACTCAGACGTAAAAGACGTGAACTGCATGCGATGGGGCGGTGCTTTCGAAATGGGGATAAGGAAATGAGAGAGGAGAAAGGGCGAGGCGCCGAGTAAAGGCAATGGTCAGATAATGAGAGTGGGAATCAGTGGAATCCGTGGAATGCGCTTACCGTGAGCCAGTCAACAGCCCAACGTGGCAACGACGCCGACTCGGAGCGCAAGTTGGACGAAAAGTGTAAAAAGTCTTGGCGCTGTTCTCTATTGCAAGTGGAAAAGGCGAGCAACCGACGGTTGCCAGTCTCTACGAGCCGGTGGCAAACCCCGTGATGGTTCTACCCCGGGCGATATCGTCTCACGGCGAGCCTCAGCTGGCGGTGGTGGTGGCCGACGACGTTGAACGGAACGAGTCGCGACGTCGCCCGATTCGGAATGCACCAAAACACACAAAAACCAGGGGGTTGTGGTATTAATTGCAAAACGGGTGCTTCGACCGCCGGGGCGGGCGAAAAGGGGGACAAGGGGGCGGGACGGGGTCTAAGAAAATCCCAGACGGGGACGGCGGGCGGCCAAAAAAAAAAAACGTCGATGGTGAAGAGGGAAAGGAAAACGTGAAAATGAGAGGGCGGGTGGGAAGCGGGAAGTGGGAAGGACGACGGTGAAGCGGCCTGGCGCATGTGGGTAGATAGGAGCAATTGAAACCAAAGGGAGACAAGGTCATTTGCCAGAGTCTAGACCGGGGGGTAAGACGACTCGAAGGTACGGGTTACAAGTACCGGAGGATGACGGGATGATTCAGTTTTCAGCCAAATTGCACCAGTCTTGAGCCTTGAAGCCCCTTGGATCCTGGGACTGGGTCGGGGCTAAGCGAGGGGACTCGGGAACTCTGGGCCAAAGCCGCCAAACCCAGACCCAAGTGCCAAGTTGCAGTCTCCCCATTGGACTCTGGACTCGAGAGTGGGAACACGCGCCCACTGTGCTCCGGGTCGCTGTCAAGCAAACAGCAGCAGAGCACGCCGACACCTTTTTTGCCCGTTGCGTTTGCGCGGCGAAGCGCTGTGGCTGCCTTGCCCTGGATTCCTGGAGAACCCTGGGAAACCCTGGAAAAAAAAACATCAAGATCAGCCCAATCAATGCACATCCACCCACCCACCCAGTGAGCGGCGGTCCAGCTGAAGCTGTCGACGCAGCGTTACATTACGCGCGTACGTATGTCAGAACGCTCTGTTGGCCCATTGCCATTGCTGCTTCATCTAAAGCTTATTTCTGGCGTTATCTGCTCTCGTCGGGCCCGTTCCATGGTCGCCTCTTCCAGAGACGAGACAAAGACCAGACCCTTGCTTTGCGGACTTGGTACCTTCCGTATCGAGCACTTACTGGTAGTAATATGCAATGCGATCGGCTTGCGAGCTCGAGCCATCCGAAACAAGCTGTCTCTTCATTGCATCAAGATGATGCAAGCTGGCCAGCGCGACCCAAGAAATAACCCTCACCTCTCCATGTTGCATCCGCGCTCTCTCTCTCGCGCTCTCTCGTCTCGCAACGACTCCGACGGGGAGTGACTCCGGGGCGGGCTCGTCGTGGTCCTGCTCCTCACGGGCGCTGATCCTAGGTGGGAAGGGACTAAGAGATGCGCCGATGGTGGGGATCAGGATCGATCAATCATCAGACTCGAGGGCTTCGCGCGGGATTGTGTGAGCCCGCCCCACAGCCAACAAGCCCATTGGTCCGTTCGCTCGCAACTCAAACCCAGCCTAAATCGCGAGTCCTCAAGCCAGTCAGACACAGTGCAACGCCCGGAAAACGACCCCTTGCGGCTGGTTACATGGCTTCGTCCTCGCTCTCGCCCTCGCCGTGATAGGCGCGCTGTCTCTGTTGAGTCTCTGCAGCGTGCCACAACGCTGCTCAGTAACAATACCACCAACCGGCGTGCATTTGGTGCCGATGCAGTTGGTTGCTGTCTTCTTTGACGATGCAACTTCCAGGTTGATTCCAGTCTCCACCCACGGCAGGCAAACAGGAACCAAATAGGGCAGGCTCGCCAACATGCACAGCGGACCAGTCAGGATCATCACCGCGCGCTAGGCAGCCTCGGACAAACCCGACGCTGCCGCCTGGCCATCATGTGATTCCCACAGTGCAGCCAACAAGCGGTGCAGAAGCCAACATCGCCTGATTGTTGGCTCAGGTTGTTGTGCTGGACTGGAGGGAGTATCGGGGAATTAGACCAAGTTGGTGCACATGCCATCGCCAACCAGCCAGCCTGCCCACCTGAGCCACCGAACCGACCTCGTCAAGGTTGGTTCATACATGCTTCGAGGCTAGAAAACACCACGCCAATCCAAGAAACAAGCCACTCTCTCGCCTGACCTCGCATGCATCATCGGCTGCCCGGCCTGTCCCAAACCGCGCATCAAATTCCGTCAGCCAGCCGTGAAATGGCGTTTTTCGCTCACCACGACGACCCGAGACCACCACCTCCTCGGGCCTTCTTCACTCCTCAAGGCCCTTTGTGCGACCCGGGCGGAATGCGTGTCATGTATGACACAGGCGTATTTATTGAGAAGGCCTCTTGGATACGAGCCGTTCACTCAATTTGCAACCAACACGCTGTGGACAAGCGTAGCAACGTTTCTCTGAACAAAGGGACAAACCCAGGGGTCCCATGCAGCCCGTCTATCGTATCTGTCTAACCACCCAAAGTCTGTATTTTGAGGCTCGGCGGGACCCCGGTTGTTCCCGCAAGGTGCCTCTAAATCCGTAAAGGTCCCCATTCCAGAACCACCAACACGGCTGGCCATGTAGATAGCACACCAACAGAGGACGCAAAATGCAACGCCAACCTGGCCTGATCAAACCTACCACCTCCCACCAAACCTCCAACCCGCCAACACCACCCTCACACCAGACACCTCACCGTCCCCTCCCCCGTCCTCTGCCCCCTCTGCCACCCCTCCCACCC
>FTCU01002408.1_pt1 | contig 20289 bp, 11 predicted proteins | sample 1639521 | NCBI WGS metagenome assembly FTCU01 (sample SAMEA3914864, study PRJEB12502) | metagenome | biome: forest; material: soil | place: USA | collected 2012-03-12 | depth 0.3 m
CCATCTCCCTCACCCACCGCCTCGCCATGGCCCCCCTAACCCGCTTCCGCGCCTCCGACGCCCACGTGCCCCTCCTCCCGCTCATGGCGACCTACTACGCCCAGCGCGCCTCCTCCCTCCCGGGCACCCTGCTCGTCACCGAAGCAACCTTCATCTCCCCCGCGGCCGGCGGGCTAGCCAACGTCCCCGGCATCTGGAACGACGCGCAGATCAAGGTGTGGAGGGAGATTACCGACGCGGTGCACGCGCGGGGCGGGTACATCTTTTGTCAGTTGTGGTCTCTGGGGCGGGCGGCGGATGCGGGGGTGGCGGAGCGGGAGGGTTTTGAGGTTGTGAGTTCGAGCGCGGTGGCTTTTGAGGGGGGTGCGATGCCGAGGGAGATGACGGTTGAGGAGATTGGGGTGAGGGTTGGGGAGTATGCGGCTGCGGCGCGGAATGCGGTTGAGGGGGCGGGGTTTGATGGGGTTGAGATTCATGGGGCGAATGGGTATCTTATTGATCAGTTTACGCAGGATACGTGTAATAAGCGGGAGGATGGGTATGGTGGGAGTGTGGAGAAGAGGTCAAGGTTTTTGGTGGAGGTTGTGAATGCTGTGGTGGCGGCGGTTGGGGCGGAGAGGACGGCGATTAGGTTGAGTCCGTGGGGACGGTTCCAGGGGATGCGGATGGCGGATCCGGTGCCGCAGTTTGAGGATGTGGTGGGGAGGATCAAGGGGTTGGGGCTGGCGTATCTGCATTTGGTGCAGACGCGGGTTGCGGGGAGCGAGGATGCGCCGCCGGTGGAGGAGGGGGAGGACAGCTTGGACTTTATCGTGAAGCAGTGGGATGGGCCGCTGCTGATCGCTGGCGGGCTGACGCCCAAGGACGCCAGGTACCTGGTGGACGAGCAGTACAAGGAGAAGAACGTGATCGCGACGTTTGGGCGGTCCTTCATCTCGACGCCCGACCTGCCGTTCCGGATCAAGCAGGGCATCGAGCTGAACCCGTACGACAGGCATACGTTCTACCTCCCCAAGTCGCCGGTTGGGTACATCGATCAGCCGTTCAGCAAGGAGTTTGAGGCGTTGCACGGGCCGCAGGCGCTACTCTAGAGATGAATAGAGCTGGGTTGGAATGGGCATAGACACAGGCACGATAGGACAAGCAGGCTTTTGGGTTTTGGGTTTTGGATGAGTTGCTTCAATGTTGCGTTTCGGAATCGGCATTAGATACTCGCTCAACCTTGTATGATACACTCGTTGGCTCCATTCTTCTTCCTCACACACAGAAGCGTGTGTTCATGACTCGTAAAAACATGTGGTCTGCGCCGTTTAGGCCTGGGCGGTGAAGTTGGAGAACCCCTGGGCCTTGGAGATATCGGCCACGCTCAGGCCAGAGTCGGTAAAGGGGTTGGCCAGGGACTTGGCCGAGTTGGCATTCTGCACGTCGGCGCCGCCCACAGCAGGGTCAACCAGGGGCACGATGCCGCGGAGCGCCGCGGTGGCCGGGAGCTTGGCGTTGCTGCAGATGGTGGGGATCTGCTGGGCAAAGGGGTTGAAGTTCTTCTCGGCGGCGACGAGAGCGGCGGCGGCGGCGATGACCTGGGGGTCAGTGCCGAGCTCAGTAACGATCTTGTCGGCGAGCTCAAGCTGAGGAGGCTAGTTAGGCACCGGATCCAAAGACACAAGGCTTGATAGTGGTGGTGTCCGTTACTCACCTTTGCACAGGCGTTGGCACCGGCAAGCAGGACACCAGGGCTCTGGCCGGCAAGGGTGCCAGCGGCGCCCGGGCTGCCAAAGGCGCCGAGGCCCTGGATGATGCTCTGGATGGAGCCCTCCTGGCCGAAACGGGCCTGGCTGAGGGTCGCCAAGGCGACGAGAAGGAATGACTTGGTCTGCATGGTGGCTGTTGGAAAATGAATGCCGTCCGAGCGGTCGTGGATTAAACAATATGTAAACGGCAAGCCGCGTTGAAAGGAGCGTCAGAAATGAAGGCGATCGAACCGGTCGGTCGGAGTAAAGAGTGTGAGGCCAGGCTGGAGAGAGGGATCAGTAACAACTTCAACAGATGATGGGCGATGCTGGCATTTATCATGACGGCCATGATGGGCTCGAGGCCACGGAGAGGAGGTTCCGGGCGGCATCGAGACAAGAAACGCGGCACAATGCGAGGTGTTGACGAGTCCTTCAAGTCGGGCGATCATACAAGACGGAGCGTGGCAGGAATTTGGCGGCGGCGGCGGCTCTGGGTGTTTGAGGTTTGAGGTTGCGTGCCGGCTGCCGTGCGCCCCCACGGACAGCGCAACCGCAGGAACAGCACAACTGCAGGAACAGCACAACCGCACATCCTGCCAGGGCATGCTGCTGCCAAGTGGGCGCTGGGATGCCGTGTCGCGACGCCAGACCCAAGACGATCTTGGCTGATGCGATGCCGTGCCAGACCAGATTTACCCAGGTCGACGCGGCAATCCGCATCGCGCAACCGAGTTTCCGAGGCCCATCTCAAACCACCCGTCATTGCGCCAGGGGCAGCGCCGGCCTCGTGCTCATGCTCTGTCCAAGTTTTTCTGTTGTTTCGGCTGCCTCCTTTGCGCAGCGCATCCGGAATGGGGAATGGCGACATCTCAATGCAGAAAGAATTGTCGATGATGACCCCGGATGGGATGGAGGTTGTTGCTGTTGCTGGAATGGATGCTCGGGACGGGCCCGTCTTCGGCTGTGCAACACGGAGGCAGCACGGAGGGGCACCACGGAGGGGCACCGCAGCCGCTGTGACCCGTCCTCAGCGCCGAGGCTGCACCCCCAACATGGAACAGCAGCAACTGCCCGGACAACAACACCACGGGGAGGACGGGGCTCGTGTGCCTTCCTGCATCGGCGGGGCCTGAGGTGAAAATCCTCCCAAACACGCCGAGCTGCATCTGCAAGGCAACCGTGCGACTCTGCAGCGCCGTCAGCACCTTCCTGGACCCGGACTGCTGTGAAAATGTTTCCTCGTATCACTTCCACTTCCCACTCCGGTCCACACCTGGCATGCTCCCAAACCTCACACCGTCTGCCACTTTGTCAACTTGATGCATCGCCTTTCCCTCAAAATCGTTGTTGGGCCTCGCCGCCAACTTCGCGTCGATCCTCGCTCGTTGAGTTTGCCGCCGGATTGTTTGTCTGGGCTCTTTGTTGCATGCCGCTTCGAGGTGTTTGGGTTTGGGTTTGACAAGGCAAACCTCGGGACTGCTGGAATGCTGACCGCCGACAACCGATCACTCTCGCGGGACCGGCCTTGGGGATTTTTTTGGGTATTTGTTATTAACTACAGTGTATCTAATGCTCGCCCCGGCTTGGGAACCACCACGGTTCAACGCGGGTCTCTCCAAGCCCAGAGCCGCAACGGCGACCTGACCGAACGAAGCACGAGCCTGGACTGGCCTCGCAATATATGTACAATGGAAGAGGTAAGCAATGCATCCCAGCCCGACATTTACCGTTCCGTTTGCCGCGCCCTCCGATCACCGTTGACCGCCTCCTCGCGGAGGGAACCGTGTCGTGCCGGGCGCGTCGTCGTCGTCGCCCTCCCCGCCCGGGCCCGGCCGTGGACTGCGTGTGTCGCCGGGCCCGCTGTGCAAGGGCGTACGTCTCTCATTATCCAGAACCCCCGGAACACCCGAAGCAAAAAACTCCCTGCCGCCGCCCCCTCCCCGGCCCCCGGCGATGCCAAAATCAAGAACATCAACAACAGAAGGAATATCATGAGAACCACCCGGACTTCTTCTCCTTCTTATCCTGCGCCGCCTTCTCCTCCGCCTCCTTCCTCGTCTGCTCGGCCAGCTCCTCGACCTTCTGCCGGGACGCCTCTTCCGTCTCCTTCTTCTTGCGCGCTGCCGCCTCATCCTCTTCCTTCTTCTTGCGCGCCTCCTCCTCTTCCTGCTTCCGCTTCTTGTCGGCCGCCTCCTTCTGCTTCTTCTTCTTCTCCTCTTCCTGCTTCTTCTTCTCGGCGGCCTCCTCGGCCTCCCTCTTCTTCTCCTCGATGATCTTGTTCTTCTCGGCGTCCGACAGCTTGGAGAAGGCCTCGACGTCTCTGTCCCACTTCTTGACGCACTCGTCGTTCCAGTTGCACCGCTCGACCTCACCGTACGCCGGGTGGGCGTAGCGGGGGTGCCTGCTAGGCCAGTTGGACGCGTGGTAGTGGTGCCTGACCAGGGCCGCCCTGGCGTCGTGGTTGCCCGAGTCAGAGTGACCCTGCCCCGCGGCAAAGGCCTCGACGGTGAGCACGAGCACGCGGCTCACAATCTTGGACTCGTCCAGGTCGTGAAACAGGTCCCAGTTGATCTTGGTGCGGGGATCCTCCTTGTGCAAGTCCATCTCAATCAGGATCGCCTCGGTGAAGGCCGAGGGACCCGTGCCGCTGATAATCTGGTCGAAGTCGAGGTCGACGTCGGAGAGCGAGACACCCTGCTCCTTGGCGACGCCGTTGAGCCAGGACATGATCTTCTCAATGAGCCTCATCATGACGGGCAGCTGCGGCTTGCACATGAAGGTCCACTGGCAGAAAGAGCGCGACTTGGGGCCGAGAATCGGGTGGTCGGCCCAGTCGGGCTCGTCGATCTCGATGCCGATCACCATATCAATGTCGCTCTCGTCATACCGCTCCGGAATGAACTTGGACAGCGACTTGAGCGCCTCGACGTCGATGTCGGCATACAGGCCGCCCTCGGCGTACATGACCATGTACCGCAGCAGGTCGGCCTTGACGATGGCCGCCTTGACGTCCCGGTAGAAGTTGACAATGTCAGGCCGGTTGAAGCCGTCGGGGCCAAAGTGGTATTCGACATAACGCAGGTCGTTGTCGTCGGTCAGGACCTCGTATCGGTAATCGGGGTTCTTCGCAATCCAGGTCCGCGCCGTGTTGAGGTCCCGCTCCTCAAACTTGAGCGGGTTCACCTTCCATGTCTGCCAGATCTTTTTGGGAAAATCGGGGCGGACCCTGGGCGCGCTCACGCTACCAACCGACGGTCGGCTCAGCGGCGCCCGGCCCGAGTGGAAAAGGTTGAGGTTGAAGACGAAAAGGATCAGGCAGACGGCCGCGATGTAGATGGGAAGGGCCCGGCGGAACTGTGTCGGCAGACGGTTCCTGAACTGGGCCGTCGTGGCCGCCAGGGATTGGGAGCCCAGCGGCGCGGCAAGTTTGGCGATCATGCCGGGCAAACAACAAGAAAAAAGGCGGTTGCGAAAAGGACAAACTCAGCGAGTGTGGTGGGCTGCCCCGAGAGAGCAAGCGAGCGGCATCAATCGATGAAGGAAAATAGGCTATGGACAAGGAAACGAAGGGCAGAAGGGAAGAGAATATGCCGTTGGTGTCTGACAGAAACGGGGTGAGGAGGAGGAAAAGGAGCAGGGCTGGAGCATCATGAACGTCCCCGGTACTGGCCCCCTAATCAAGAGTGGCCCTGCGGCCCTTATCTGGCTGCTGGATTGGCCTGCCTGCTGGACATTTGCCCGGAAATTCATCAGGGAGCAGGCAATCAGGTCATCTAGCGCGGCTCCCCCGACCAGGATCCCCAGCCGCCCGTCCAATCAGCCCGCCGAAAAATTCTTCGACAACAGGGGCAGCTGGGTCTTGGACGCTCACGGCGCATGCTTTCATGTGGCGATGCTGATGCGAGACCAAGGCCGAAATTTCGCAGCTGCCGTCCCCGGCCAATCGCGCTGACCGCCGTTGCGTGAAGGAAGACGTGCCAACGGGCCAGTGAGAGTCCCGGAACCGGCGTCAAGCGAAATAGGGGGCGCTCCCCGCATGCCCTGCCTGACCCCCTCTCCGAAAAGGGGCTTTGCCCCGCCGCGCCTTGACGCCGGGGGCTGCTGGCTCCACCAGGCACGGTCGACTTACGAGCGGGATCGTCGGTAGTTACAAGCCCATCGCACTGTGCAATTCAGCCTTCGTGGCCGTTACATACAGGCTCCGCTCCTCCATCCATCCTCCCCCCCTTGTTTCCGGTGTTTGAGGCCAAGGAGAAACCCGAACGGGAACGGGAATGATCGAGAAGGCAGACAACCCGCAAGACATTTCGTCATTTTCCTCCTTGGAGGGCTGAAAACGAGGTAACCAACCGACTGTGGCCACGATTGGTCTGATGGTGGACTGCGCATCCCGTGTAGCTGTCGAGTCACGGGCCTCTCCGAGGCACTGAGCACAGCCGCAGCCGCAGCGCCGCGCCCAGCGCACCTCCCGTCCGGTCTCTTTTGAGAATAGACAACCTCAACCAGGCGGTTTTTGGCGGCGCGTTTTTTTAGATTTTTTAGAGGGCCGCTTCACCGGCGCCGTCGCCACTTTATTCGTCTCCCAATTTTCCTCTGCCCAGGGGACGCCAATCGCAGGCCGCGTCTCAACAAGGGGGAAGCAGAGCTCGATCCCCACCCGCGGCCTAGGATCCCGGGCCGCCAGGCACCACGACGCATTGTCTTTTACCGAACTCCCTGCGCCCGCCAGAGGCAAAACGGCCACCTCTGATGTTCGGATTTCCGAAGCACGACAGGACTCTCAACGGCGATCGGGAGACCTTTGGATGGAGCGAGCTCACCGATCGAGTTCCCTCAGCAGCCATGAAATCGGCGACCCTCCGTGGGCTCCGGCACCTGCTCTGGCCCAAGAACGCCAGCGGCGCGGATGGCGCTGCGCCCAAACCACTGCGGCCGACGGCCTACCTCGACGGGCTCCGGGGATTCGCGGCGCTCCTGGTCTACGTCCACCACCATCAGCTCTGGGCGCACTCGCTCAAGCAGATGACGGCCTTTGAGAACTCGTTTGGGTACGAGGGGCAATTCCACCTGGCGACGCTCCCCCTCATACGAAATTTCTTCACGGGCGGCCACATGGCCGTGGCCGTCTTCTACGTCATCTCGGGCTACGTGCTCTCGGTCAAGCCGCTCACGCTCATCCACGCCGGCGAGCACCTCAAGCTGTTTGACAACCTCGCGTCGGCCTTCTTCCGCCGCTGGTTCCGGCTCTACATCCCGCTCATCGTGACGACGCTCGTCTACGTCACGTCTTGGCACGTCTTCAACGTCTGGAACCCCCTGTGCGAGGCCAAGGGCACCCTCGGCGAGGAGCTCTGGAACTGGTACGTCGAATTCAAGAACTTCAGCTTCCTCTACAAGGAGGGCTGGATGTGGGTCACGTTCAACACGCACCTGTGGTCCATCCCCATGGAGATGCGGGGCTCCGTCATCACCTTCATCGCCTGCATCGCCCTGGCCCGGGCCACGCCCAAGGCGCGCCTGCTCTGCCTCGCCGGCATGGTTTACTACTTCCTCTACGTCGTCGACGGCTACTACTGCGCGCTCTTCATGATGGGCATGCTGCTGTGCGACCTGGACCTGCTCGCCGCCCGCCCGGGCGCCTACTTCCCCCGCTGGATGCGCCTCCTCGAGCCCTACAAGACCTTCATCTTCTACCACATCCTTATCATCGGCATGTACTTTGGCGGGGTGCCGTCGGAGACGCAGAAGATGGACCAGCTGCGGGCGAACCCGGGGTGGTACTGGCTGTCGTACCTCAAGCCGCAGGCCGTCTTCGACTACAAGTGGTTCTTCCTCTTCTGGTCGGGCACCATGGTGGTGGCGAGCGTGCCGCGCATCGCCTGGCTGCGGCGCTTCTTCGAGTGGCGCTTCTGCCAGTTCCTCGGGCGCGTCTCGTTCGCGCTGTACCTCGTCCACGGGCCGATCCTCAACATCATCGGCGACCGCATGTACTACGCCGTCGGCTGGGTCCGCACGGAGCAAGAGAAGCACCAGCCCGTCGCGCACTGGGCCAACATCTTCCCGCTGCCCAAGGTCGGGCCCATGGGGCTCGAGGTGGCGTTCCTGATTCCGAACCTGTTCCTGCTGCCCTTTACGCTGTGGGTGGCCGACTTTGTCACGCGGACGGTGGACGAGCCGGCGGTCCGCATCTCGGCGTGGCTGTACAGGCTGGTCCAAGGGGACGGGGCGCTGGAGCCCAAGCCCGTGGAGCTGGCGCCTCTGACGCGGGTGGAGTGAGGGCAGAAGAAAGGGGGGTAATGACTTGAACGTGTCTTGCTATCTTTCTCTCTCGGCGGGCAGCTTTTTTTTTTTTTTTGGCATGCCGGGACTGTACATAGAACTACCGCTCATGTAATATGTACTATGTATGGACTAGAGGACTACCTTGCCTGTCTGGAGGCGTGTGTAAATATGTACGGAATACAACTATTCTGTTCAGAGTCAAATCCTGCTGTCCTGCTGAGCCTCCACCAACAACGCCGATCCCCATCCAACATCAACAACCACAGCACTGAGAGCACCAACCAAAACCTGCGCATTGGCCACGTCGCGTGCCTCAACCGTCGCCCAAAACCCCTGAACGAACGAAGAACGCACAGGCACCAGCAGTGGAGCGGTGGAGTGGTGTGTTGTCCTCCCCCGGCCCCGTTGGTTCAACGGCGGGCGCCCGAAAACGTAAAAGCCGACTCGAGGGAGGGGTGCCCCGGAAACCCAGGCCCTGCCTGTCTCTCGTCGGCCCACACACCAGCCCATCTCGAAACAGCATCGCCACCATCCAAACTGCGGAGTGTGTGTATTTCAGGACAATTCGGGACAATCCCGCGAACGAAACGAACGAACCGAAAGAACGGCGACATGTGCAAGCGAGAGGGGAGAGAACGAGACAATTCCACATGGATGGATGGATGGCATGTGCCATGCCATGCGGTGCCACGCCGTTTTTCCCGTTCCCCAGATTCCCGGATCCTGTGGGAGGGCCTGGTCGGGATTGATGAAGAAGCGAACCCGAGCGCGGACAGCAGCAATTCTGGAGTCTGGGCTGGGCCCCGGGGCTGGGCCCATGTCACATTCCGCAGCGGCGCTCCGCCCGCCCTGTCCGTCCGTTCCCAGACGAGCCAGTCGTGCCGGTCTATTAGCATTCTGCAAGCGTGGTGTCTGTGTGTTGAAAAGGTTTCTTGAGAGGGTTCTTTGCTGCCCGTTTATTTTGGTGGTTTTTTTTTCTGGGCCGGGCTAACGATCCGGTTACTAATAATGGAGAAGCCGGATGGAAAAGGCACACGCGTCTGGGAGGCTAGCGCTGCGGTAGGGCATTGGATTTGGAGGTCGGCGCCGGAAGGGGCTGGTTGGTGTGGGGCGGGGTGATTTGGTGGGAGGTGAAAACGCCGTGAAACGGTGTTGATTTCGCCCTTGATCGTCAGGATGGCCGTTTCGCCGGCCGGGCTTGCGGCGCCGTGGTTGGCATCCCGGGTTCAAAGGCTGGCCCTTCCTCCTCCCGGCCGGCACCGACCTCACCTTCGTTCATTACGGGTACTTTGCTCGACTACTTCTGCATGCAGGGAGGTCTGAGCCTGAGCCTGAGCACGTTGCGCGAGGAGGCTCGCAGCACCGTGAGCCTCAGCCGCAAAGATGTCAATGAGGGTTGCCTTGTCCTCCTCAACCACCTCGACGGCGCGGAAGACAAGAGAACCGTCGACAGACGCCGACTCGGATGCCAGCTCAACCAGAGCCGAAGACAGCTCTCCTCCGGCCGGGATATGTCGCTTCCAGTAGAACCCAATGGTTCTAGCTAGGAGCAACGGGTCCGACTCAACAGTGCCGACGAAGTCGGGGTGTGGATACGCGCTTTTGATATCAGCAGACGGGATTCGTCGCCGAAGAGCATCTCGCTCAACTGGCGGCGGGCACATTCGATGGCGCCTTTTCCCTTTCTCAGAACCTAGGAGATGCTATCGGCGTCTGTTAGGGGAGTCATGGAGGGATCGAGATGCTGTAGCGCCTCTCGGTCGATCTTGACGGACACCACGGCTGGCCCGCTCGGCACGACAAAGTCGGACGGCTCAAGCCGCAAGGAGACGGGCATGTCGGATCGACCCCTAGATGCCTAGATCAGTGCCAAGCTTGATGAGCTGTTTCTCCAAGACTCACCTACACAGTAGGCTGCCGGCTTCGTCAAGTCTGTTTCTAGCCGTGTTCTTTGGAGGAGAGTGCCCAGCAATCAGCGGTGGAGACAAAGTGCTCGCAAGCAATCCTCGAAAAGCGGGGTTAACAGCCGGCTTCACCGTTTTCTTACAGTTAAATACGGACTATAGTAACGGAGAAGTTTGAACACCCCTGTTTTCAACCCCTCCTTTTCAGGGCACCCCTGCCTTAGCTTGGAGACGGTGGGCTTGGCGGGGAAAAGGATCGCGTGGGCTTTTGGGGTCTGTGGTCGATGATTTTTTATGGAATTGAGAAAGACGAAGGGCAGAAAATTGAGGTGGAGATGGAACGGGGTGCGCTTGGAGTGCCTCGAGAGTGCACAGATGGCGCCGGGCTGGGATCCGTTTGCCGCCGGCGGCGGACGCTGCTGGGATGCCGGGATCGCGAATGGGACTGGAGGTTGCGATCAGCGGTGGCTCGGTGGGTGGCCCCGAGATGTGCAGTTGCTGCCGCGTTGTCGAGCGTTGTCTTGCTCTCTGCTGGCCTGCATATGCGGGTAGGGTCGTTCTGGACGCGCACGGAAATCCTTCTGTCTCACTCCGAGCCGAGAGATCGGAGCAAGATGCGGCAACGATGTGCAGCATGTGAACTGGGCCTTCGGGAGAAGGTGTCTGCCATGTTTGACCTGCTGAGGGCTGTGCAGCCTAGCTGTTGGGGGTTTAGCCCGCACAGTGCGTGTCGTGAAGCAGTTCCGGTACTGCACGAGCACTTTGGTACGCTCGGTAATACGGTACTGTCCTGCAGATTCAGGGGTGACGGCGACGCGATCCGCCCTCGGGGAACCGAAGACTGTGACGTGTGGTGCCATGCGGAGGGTGAGATTCGGTTGTCTTTTTTTGGCCACGCTGACTATGGAGACGATGGGCTGACAGCCAGGCGGTACGGATACTGCTGTGCACCCGTGGTAAGATGCATCTGGGCTGGGCAGGTGGGATAGAGTGAATGCAACCGCAGCCCGACAATTTAATGCTGCCGCCTGCAGGCGGCCATTCGAGCCACTGTCTCGCTCAAATTGCCCGTTGTGAACCTTGAACACCCCAGCGACTCCACCCGCCACACCGGCGGCATCTTCCGCGCAACGACACTGCAATTCCTTACCGACGACCACATCGAGTCTGGCTTTCATGCTTGACAGTGGCTCCCTTGGCATAATGATGATGAGGGCGGACCATGGGATTTGGGAAGTGAGAGGCCAAGCGGAAATGTATCGTTGCCCAGACACTCCATGCTGTCGCAGCATCGTTGCGATGCACTCAACTGGCAGTTGACAGCCGAGTCATCGGTGCTCAACAACCATCACCAGAATGTATCGTAATCTAGCCCGCCAATACTGCCATTTTCAGGTTCCTGGTTGGCGGGCCCGGTACTAGAATCAAGCACACGAGCTCTCGTGGCACAGGTCAGACTCTCAGAATTCACCTGCGGCTGAGTCACTCAAACAACTAGGCTTCATAACTCCATCCTACAGTGCAGCAGACCAATCCCTCTTTCGACTCGATGTACAGACGTCAAAACACAAGCAGCTATGGCAGATCCCAAGGTTCTAGAGGTTGTTGAGAAGAGAAGGAAGTTTAGCGAAGAAAACCATGGCGCGGTGTTCACGTCGCTCAGCCGGTGGAGTACGTCGTGAAGAGTCAAGATTGGAAGGGGGGGTTGAGGTTCCAAATCGTCAGCATGGATTGTATAGAGTGGACCAAGTTGCTTGGGCTGAGAACGGAGATTGTACCAGAGTTCTATGCTCATCTAGGTCAGTCTTCAAACACGTCAATTCTCATTGTCAGACTTAGCCAGCTGACAAACTATAGGTGATGTGGAGAACAACCTTGAAATCCTTGCGCTATACGCCTCCTAGTTTGTACCCTGGAAAGGAGAACAGTTGCAAACATGCAATGAATTGGATCAACAAGTGCACCTTCGGACACCCGACACCAAGTGTTCCCGAGCTCGAAAGTCAGCACTACCAACACGCGTAATCGAGCTACTCGATGACGGAGAGCTCAGGGTTATGAACAGGGATGAACCAGCTTACTACGTTGCCCTGAGCTCCTGCTAGGGAGGCCCTCAGACGTGCGCAACGACGGTCGACACTCTCGAGGACAAAGTCCAATGGCTTCTTGGACTCGGGCCTCCCGCAGACGCTCCAAGACGCCGTCACCGTCACAAGAGAGTTCGGGCTCCAGCACATCTGAAAGAACATGCTCGGCAAGATCTCCTGGTTCTCCAACGCGTCCGGCCATTTCTGCCTCTTCCGTGAAGAGATGCCCTACAGGCTCACATGGAACCCATCTCGTCCCGCGCATGGACCTTCAAAGGGCGCTTCCTCTCGCCTCGAGTCCCCTTCTACGGCAGCCGCATGGTCTGGCAGTGCAACACCTGCCAAGTAAGCGACGGCGGCGTGGACGACGAGACAGACGACCTCCGCAGCATGGGCCCTTAACCAAGCCATCAACCCCAGCCTGAGCTGAAGCTCACCTCAACTTCCCCCAAAACACCACCACCCCCGACCCAGCAACAGAGTAATATCCCATCTGGAATGCCGCCGTGCACGAATCCTCCCATCGGTCCCTCTCCCTCCCCACAGACAACAAACTCCCCGCCATCTCCAGCCTAGCCACCAAACCCCGCACCCCCACCGCCGACGTGTCCCTCACAGGCCTCTAGCGGCGTGCCCTCCTCCGCAAACTGCTCTGGCCAACCTACCCGACCACGGCCCTCCCCAACCCCCCCGCCTGGCACGCACCGTCCTGGTCATGGGCGAGTCTCGACAACGTTGTCGCGTATCGCCGCCTGCCACTGGCGTCCACGGCCGTCGCGGTGGCTGAGGTGGTTGAGTGCGTGGCGACGCTGAGGCATGAGGGTGGACCGGTTGTGGAGGCTAAGGCTGCGGAGCTGATGATACAGGGCTCGGTGTTGAGGCCGAGGGCTGCGGCCGGGGAGGCGTTTACGGTTGGTTTGGTGAAGGCGGAGAATCGCGTGCCGAAGGAGAGGGACGGGAGGGAGTGGCGGTTTCTGTCTTCTTCTTTCTTTTAATTTGATGATGATCACGCGAGGAAGCGCCGCGGGTAAATGGTGAGGCGTGATAGCCGCCTGAGGGGCTCGCGCTGCTGCAGGTGATGGCGGAGCCGAGAGCGCCGCCGCCGGGAGGGGAGGAGAGGATGGAGAGGATGGAGAGAAGGGGGACGACTCGGGGGAGGGAGGGTTGTTTACCATTTCTGGGCTCATCTTGGGGCCTGTAGAGAACGGGAATGGGAGCGGGTTGGCTGTTTCACTGAGATGGTGTTGAAAGGGCGGTCATCAGGAGGTCGGTCTGTTGAGGATGTTTGTTTGATGGGGTGGGCTCTGCTGGCTGGAGTGACCCATTCTTTGCCGCCCGATCGGATGGGTGCCGTTCCCAGCAGGCACAGCAGCACGACTCAACACGACACGGCATGTCGCTCGGGGTTAAGTCTCAAGAACTAGCTAGTCCCAAAGTTGTCATGGGTGGGCTTTGTCTCCAGTGCTTGTTTTGTGTGGCTAACCCTTTCTATCTATCTTCCAGCCGGCCCGCTACAGCCTTTTCCACCATCCGCAGCAATACCATCACGTTTGCCTGCTTTCCATCACGCAATTCCGACAAAGCTGATGCTGTTTCTGTCGCGGGCTCGCGGCAGGATTCGTTGTTATTGAGCTATCAATATAACGATTCTGAGTGGAGCAAGTCCCAAAGAATTTTGATACCAGGAGCTGAGGTGAGCTGAAGGGCGAGCGCGTGCCTGGATCGTTGCCTGTTGCGGTGCTAGACCAGAGAGCTGAGCCACTAGTGCATCAATGGCCGGGTTTGGAGGCGCAATTTTGCCGCTGTTCATTGGTGAACCGGACCCAAATGTCCACAGTCCACGCTCAGCCGACACCGACAATGTTGTGAAAAAGGAGGGATTACGTGGGCGGTCGGATGACGGAGTTAAGATGCAGGTATATCTGGCTGGGCATCCACGAATTTCTTGGCTTCGTTCACTAAAGCTCTTGGCTCAACGACATCCGTCTTCAAAAGCCGTGGTCCTGTGTCTCGAACCATGGCGTCCGTTCTTTTTGGCCTCCTGGCCGTCCAATCGTTGTTCTCGGGTGTCGTCGCCCGCCCCCGTTGCCATGCTCTCTCTGTTCTGTCCAGCACGACTGTCTCGGACGTCGTCAGCTCTTCTTCCGTCGACCTGAGCTCCAGCACCGAGACCGAGTCATCCTTGACTGTCTCTACCACCGTCTCCTCTGAGGACATCCCGAGCTCGACCGAGTCGCCCTTGACTGTCACCACTACCGTCTCATCCGAGTCGGACATCCCGAGCTCGACCGACTCGTCTCAGGCTTCCTCCACCGTCTTCAGTACAACCACCACGGCTCCGTATTGCGACCCGACGCCGACATATCTCCCTGAGAACTGCTGGGCAAGCATCCCGACCGCGTGCAACTCGCTGAACCGCACGCCCACCCTCGCATACCCGAACGCCGGCGCGACAGCATCCGCCTGCCGGAGCGCTTTGAGCGCGAACGGAGCCTTGGCCACCGCCGTTGCTGGCTGTTTTCAGAGCATTGGGTTCCCGCAGTTCATTGCCACCAGCGCATACAGCTGCGTCTCGGCCGCCCCCATCTACTGCCATTCAACGACAGCCTCGTGCGATCCCTTCGCAACCCCGACCCCGCTCCCCGTCAACGGCGGCTTCGAGTCCGGCGACATGTCTCCCTGGGTCGAGATAGTAGCCACCACGGGCGTCCCGGCCTCCAACGTCGACTTTTCCGTGACGGCCGAGCAGTCACACTCCGGCGGGAAGAGCCTCAAGGTCAACTTCCAGAACCTCGACGGGGCCCTTCTCCGCTGGCAACAACAAGTGAAGCTCGTGCCCGGTGCGACGTATGAGTTTTCGTACTGGGCCTACTCGCTCAACACGGTGAGCCGGACCGGCACGGGCGGCGGCGTGACAATGCCGGGTAGTAGCCCCTCCGTCACCTCATACACCTTTCAGTGGTCGGCTGCAAATCAATGGACGCGCGCTTCCACACAGTTCGTCGCTACTGCGTCGTTCGGAACGCTCTGGTTTCAGTTTAGTGCCAACTACGCCACCACCGGTGGGGGCAATGTCGTGTACATAGATGATGTTGCGCTGAAGCTGGTGTAGAGCGGCGGGACGCGCTCTGGCTATTGAGGAGGTGTATTAATTACGGTGATTCCCGTGTTCATCGTTCTCTGGTCTCGTTGTTTCCGTGTCTCGCGTGGCTGGTCTGTTGACGGGCTTGATCATCCCAAATCGGCGAATCGAGGCAACCCGCCTCCACCGAGTGACATGTCAAGACCAAGCATGGTCAGAGCTGAATTATGTTCGTTCACTACTTCCGCCTCTTTTCGCTTTCTGTTCCAGGCAAACACGGGAAGACGAACCGAAATCTGTTGAGTGGTTCTGGTGGTGAGGGATCTGTCGACATAGAAACTTACCTAGACAACCAGCCAACGGGCAGTCCTTGAGGGCGAGGACACCGACATTTAGCGAACCTTTCGGAAAGAACCCTCACTAAGTCCCTTACATAGCCCCCGAGCCTACCTGAGTCCACGGCGCGGCGCGCAGCGCCTTGGCCTGGATCTCGAACACCGGCCGAGCCAGCCGAACGAGCTGCTCCCCGAACTCCTCCAGAAGACTCTCCGCGTCACTCGCAGACCCCTCAGCAACAGCACCGTTCTCCGATCCTTCAGCCACCCCTCCCCCCTCAACACCACCCTCCCCAAACGTCGCCTCCCTCCACCCCCTCTTCCACCCCTCAACAGCCTCCACCGCCTCAGGCGCCCCCGCCCGCACGTTCCTCGCCACCATATAAAACGACGACTTCTTCGCGTGCGCCCGCGCCGGCTTGAACAGCACCACGTCCGCAAACCCAGCAAACAACCGCAGCAGCCCCTCCGAGTCCCACGCGTCCGCCCGGTGCATCACCAGCACCAGCGTCCCGCTAGGACGCAGCCGCCCAAGCCCCAGCACCAGCTGGCTCGTCAGCAACCGCACGCTCTCACACCCCTTGCGGCAGCGGTACGCGGCGCGCGCGTGGTTGCGCACCACAGCGCCACCACAGAAGACAAGATCGAATTGCTTGCCCGCAAAAGGCCGCTCGAAGAGGAAGCGACCCGCGTCCGGGTGCGTGGCCGGGACCGACGCCCATCTCGCCGGCCAGCATGGTGATGTCGAGGAAGCGGATGGCGGCGCTGCCAGCGCGGGATGCGCACCTCGTAGCCGCCCTGGGCGACGGGGAGGGTGATGCCGCAGACCGAGACGCGCGGGTTGTGCGCCAGCGCGGCGGTCGTGAAGCCGCCTGGTGCCAGGCAGAGGTCGAGCACGGCGAGCGTGTGCGGGAGGGGGAGGTTGAAGGATAGCGCGCCGTGGGTGGATGTGTTGAGCTCGTTGCTGATGTGGACGGTCATGGTGTAGAAGGCGTCTTTGGCTTGGGGGTTGGGGTTGTCGGCTTGCTGGCGCTGTTTTTGGAGGTGGGAGTCTGCTGCTGGGTTGTTCCAGCCCTGACACTGGCATTAGCGCTCTGGGGAAGGTGGTGGAGTGGGTGTCTGTGAGGGTGGCCGGGACAGTTTGCACCTGTTTTCTCAGCTCGATGAGTTCTCTTCACTCGGGGATGTGCTGTGACAGGTACATGGAGAGGATGGCATTCGGGTGACTGGTCTGAGCGGGATGCTCGGGGTCGTCAGACGCAGAAGACATGATGTTTGAAGGGTCTTGGGCTAGGAATCAGTCGGGGATGTTGCAAGAATGACCGTGAGGTGGCTCTTTGAGCTGATCAGTTCAGGGTTCGAATAAGCTGAAGCAGGTGAGGGGGAAACAAGCCGCCATGTGAGTGCCTATGGTTGTGCTGTTGGCTGGCTACCCGTTTGTTGCCACTAACGCACTGAGGCCAACAGTCGGGTAGCTGCCGCCAGCTGCCAGGCGATTTCTTTCCCACGCCGTTCGTGAGTCGGTATGTGTACAGGTGGCTGCGGCGGAGGGAGTACTTCCTAAACGACATATGGGATCTCACCTTCAAACCTGTTTTCTCTTTCCTCATTTAGACGATACTTCAGATGACCCTGCCTGCTCGCTGACTTGAACCTCGTCGCTATGAGACTTGGTACAGATGTCTTCCCCTGAAGTATGTACTGTCTTTTGTAAAGGAACTCCGGGGCTCAAAACGACAAGAGAGCAAGGCGGAGCGCGTCATTAGTCGTAGCCTCGGTCAGGGTAAGCAACAACTCGCGCTGGGGGTTGGTGATGGTGCGGCCAAGGGTACCTAAACTAGCCCCTGGATGGCGATCGATATAAGCATAGGTATCTAGTTGAGGTTCTCGCATCTGCGTCATCGAGCCCGGGGGGTTTTGAAACCTTTGAGTCCAGCAAACCTCGAAATCGACATAGTTGATGGAAAGTGTAGGGGATGTCCATTGATGTCCATGGACAGCATGGACTTGCCTGCAAGAGACACAACAACTGGAAAAAACCAGAGAAGAAAACGAAACCCGATCTTGCGGGTGATCGTCTGTTTGCGTGTTCCGTACGGAACACTCTGTACATTGGCATCTTTTAACACCTGTCCTGGCTGCCTGTCGTGGCATTTTGCAGCCCCGCCGGCTCTGGCGGCCTCTTGAGCTCAGCAAGGCCGCCATGCAGACGGTTAGTGCCGAGCCCGCCATGCGGTTGGCTGCAAGTGCAGGGCATCCATTGGCGAGTGCTGTGAGGAAAGCTGTGGAACAGAGACCGTGCTGGGTGCTGAGAGTGGCGCAGCAGGTGAGTCCCAGTCATCAGGCTGTGCTTCCAGAAAGCGTTTCTGTGCTACGCAGAGCGGAGAAGGCTCTGGATTGTTGGATGTCTTTTGCATGATTTCTCTCTCTCTCTCAAGGAGCCCCTCGCAACCTTGGAGACGAGCCCTACCAGTGACAACAACAGAACGACATGGTGAGCAAAATGAACCCGGCTGTTGAGCCCAATGACGACTCATCAGACCCAAGGGCCGGAATGCCTGGCCTCAGCAACCCAATTGTCGCCATGCTCGACCACCTCGACAGATTGGACAATCTACTCGCAAAGCCAGCCCAGGACGAGTGGTGTCAACCCCATAAATTATACCTGTTCCCTATTTCGGAGGCCGAGTTTGACGTTGTGATTGCTGCTAAGAATCGGTATAGAGCAGCTAATTACAAAGCCGAGGAAGTTCGGGCTTACCTCCTAAGGTTGCCCGAGTTTGACGATATCTGGGGCGGTATCTGTCGAGCAATCCTACGGGTGTTTCGGCACAATCCAAACCGACTCGGAGAGTGACATCTTTGGCTGAGGCAGGCCGAACGAGTCGGAACGTTCGCATGGAAGAAGGCTCTCAGCGCTTCTTACTCTCTTTCGACCTGTTATCCAGGACGAGATTACGGGGACATGCTCAACGCCCTGGTCCACAAATTCGCCGTCGTAGGCGAGCTCTTCAACGAGATGTACAGAGAGTTCCAATGGGATAAGAGGGAGGTTCAGTTTTCTACGGAACTGCAAGATTCTGTGTAAGGCTCCAAAGTCGACGGCAACCTGACGAGTAGGGAGCCAAAGATCATTTAAAGCTGATGCCAGTTAGCGAAGCACTTACAAGGATCGGGGAGAAGGGGACCAGGCTCGCTTCTGAGGCCACCCTCCAGCTGTTCAAGGCGGGTATTCGAACCGAACGGGCGACTCAACAAGCCCGGTGGGCGGATCCTGGACCAAGCTCAGATGATGCAGATGACGTTGGGTTCCTTCGCCAGCGTCGGCTTGCACTCGGCCACATCGTCAGTGAAGATGCCAACGGGAGCGGGCATGCCCCGATTTTCTCTACCGGCACTGGCACGGGTACCAACAACTTCGCCCATCAGGTACGTGAGACATTCTACTGCTCCGAATCAGCTCGTACGAACATACCACTAACCCACTATCGGTAGTATGATCCCACCATCTTGACGTTGGTTGTTTTACTCAGTATCGGCGCCGGGTGTCTGACCGGATTTGCCTGGACAAAGTCCGATTCCAGCATCAGCTCCTACGAAAACGACGATTTCTGGCTCCTGCTCCAGTCCAGCCTGTTGCAGCTGACCGGCATGGTACCGGTCGTGTTTTCGTTGGCAACTGGGAGATCAGGGCCCGGGACCGCTTCCCTGCAGCCGCGGGTTTGGAGCTGGTTCTTCCTCGCCGGCGGGGTCGCTTGCACCCTGGTCTCGCCTATTCTGTACTTGACTGTCCCTAAGGAAGTCAGTGGCGTGGTTTCGTGTGCTGGCAGAATCGCCCAGGCTTTTCTGATTCTTGAGGCAGTGTTCTTGGCGAGCAGAGTGGAGAGACAGAGTGGTTCAAAGGCGAAGACGGGCTGAAAATGTTTTGTTTGAGAACGGAGCTGTAGCGCGACTGTATGTGGAATGGATCGAGAGTTAGTGCGATGGAGGAGGAAGGCGAGAGACAGAGGACCGCAGCCGTAATGTCCCTTTCTGGGCACCGCCAGCTCCAGTGTAGGGAAAATAGACAGTCTGGATATCACGTACACACATAGGAGCAACACCATTCCACATCACATGCCCAAGGCCACAGTCTGAATAGCCCGCCTCCAGGTAACGCGGTCCTCCCAGACCACAAGTATATATCCTCACAGTAAGTCGTTACAAAGAAACCACCAACAGATAGATACGCAAACAAACCCACCACACTCCGTCCCAGAGTCGGTGTGCATGGCACAGGAGATATGTGCCCCTTCCCTCCTTTCCCAAACCCAAAAACTCCATCCCATGACCCAACCAACCCAACCCAACCCAACCCAACCCAACCCAACCAACCCAACCAACCCAACGCAGATACCAGATATATCTCCACCCAAAACAAAACCCAGAACAAATTCCCATCCTCAAGACAACAATCAATCATCATCCTCAACATCAACCCTCGTCCCCAACGCCTCCCTCCCCTGCCTAATCATACTCAACAACCTAGCATTAAACGCATCCACCCTCTCCTCGGCATCCCTCTCAGCCGCCAACTTCCTCTGCGCCAGCTGCCTCGCTTCCGCGTCCAGTCGCGGGCTGGTCGTCGCCTGCGCCTGCGCCTGCGCCATGACCTGCGCGTCTACAGCGGAGCCCGCACGCGAGAGGAGCGTGCTTTGTCTTCTGGTACCGGCAGCCGCTGTGGACGTAGAGGTCGAGGTAGAGGATTGGTTGCGGCGGTGGGCCGGGCCGGCGCTGAGGCCGAGGCGTTTGGTTGGGGAGGCGGGTCTGCCTCCCAGGCTTTGGCGGGGGGTGTGGGTGCTCTGGCGGGAGGCGGGGCGAGAGGCG
>FTCU01000845.1_pt1 | contig 20287 bp, 16 predicted proteins | sample 1639521 | NCBI WGS metagenome assembly FTCU01 (sample SAMEA3914864, study PRJEB12502) | metagenome | biome: forest; material: soil | place: USA | collected 2012-03-12 | depth 0.3 m
AGGTCTCCAGGAGGGCTGATCGGCCTAAGCTTTTTATTCACATAGTTGATAGGTAAGAAAACCTCCTCATTGTGCTGACAAAACCCAACGTAGTATAACCTGACATGGGTGAGAGTAAATGGCGCGATCCGATGCTAAGAAGGAGACTGTCGGTCTGATTGATGATGAAGAACCCGTCTCAACAGGCAACCACGCGCACAACGAAGTACCTACCCAAGGTCGCCGAATCAGGAGTCCGAGATGCAAAGTTTGGTTCGGCACTGTGTCCATGCTGGCACCCTGGGGCTGATCAGTGGCCCGACTGGCTGGTTCGGATCTTCGCAAATGAATGGTGCCAGGGTGGAAGGGAGCGCCTTGAGGATGGCGATCCCAGCCGTTGTTGGGCGCAACACGTGTGTCGTGTACTTCTGTACGTATTTTCCAATCCGTTGGATCTTGGTATTGGTGGCTTGACCGCATGCTGGGGGCTGACTGCGGATGATGTTTTTCCGCCCCCAGTCATTGATGCCTGATAAGTCCGACGCCTCGCATCCATGAGAGCCGACGTGTTGGCTGACATTCTGCCTGCTATCTCAGCTCTTTTTCTTCTGTCGCAACTGTTCGCGTCCGGATGTTCGACTCTACGCACAGCACAATCCGCACTCTTCTTTGACCCAGTACCTACAGACTCTAGTTGGTTAAAGAGCAGACAAGAGTGCATGATGTCCAAGACCGACCGTTTCCGCGTCATCATTGTTGGAGGCGGTGTCGCTGGGCTGACATTGGCCAACGCACTCGAAGTGTGTTCATCTTGTTTCTCCACCACACGTCCGCCATTGTGCGCCATGCTGACCGTATGCCGCTTTTAAGCAAGCGGATGTCGACTACGTTTTGCTGGAGCGCCGCAGCGAAGTGGCCCCCCAAGTCGGCGCATCCATTGGCATTTTCCCCAGCGCAGCCCGCGTAAGTAAACCCAGCTCTAGGCACAAAACACTGGGCAACGAGTGATGACGCTAACTCCGCCATCCTTTCACAGATCTTGGATCAACTCGGAGCGTGGAAGGCTGTGAATGAGGGCTCGGTAAGTCCCGTCCCCCGCTCGCTGAAACAGGTCTCTCCTCATGCTCGCCAATTAGGAACCGCTCAAGGTTTTCTATACACGAGACAGCAAAGGCCGCCTAATCACCGAGCCGGATCGCAGCAGTCTCCTAGTCCATGCGAGGTAAGCAATGGTCTAAACCTCAGGTTCAAATACAAGGCTCACAGTCGTTTTTCAATAGAACGCGGTACTCGACCGCCTGGGGCGAGCGGCAGAACTTGTTGCGGGTGCTGTATGAGAACCTGAAAGACCGGAGCAAGATTCTTGTCAGCAAGGACCTTGCCAGCATCAAGCATGAGGCTACTGGTGTTACTGCAATCTGTGCTGATGGCTCGTCGTTTTCCGGCGACATACTCATTGGCGCCGATGGTGTCTTCAGCAAGACGCGAAGCAAGATGTGGGAGCTTGCTGCGTCCGACCATGCCGACCTCATCGAGGCAGACAAGAACTGTATGTGCTAGAAAATCTTTATTGACGCTATGAGGTATCAACTTTGACACTTTTAGGCATGATTTCCGAGTACAACTGCCTCTTTGGTATCTCCAAGGGAGTTGTCTGCTCAAAGCTCACCCCTGGAGATGTGAATACCTCCTACAATTCTGGCCGTTGCTGTCTGTCCATCACAGCGGAGGGTGGCAAGGTGTACTGGTTTGCCCAAGAGCGTCTGCCCGAGACCTACCGGTTGGGCAACATCCCGCGCTACACACAGGACGACGCCGCAGATTTTGTGGCCCGCCATGGCGACCTCATCGTCGTGCCGGGGCCGAAAGGACTCACGCTCGCTGATTTATGGCAAACCACGGTATCTACGAACCTAGTCGCTATTGAGGAAGCAAAGTTTAAGCTTTGGCACTGGGGACGCATCGGATGCATCGGCGACAGCATCCACAAATCGACACCCAATCTCGGCGTTGGCGGGAACTCGGCCATAGAGAGCGCTGCGGCCGTCGCCAACGGCATCAAACGCTTGGCTGACTCTTGGAGTGCTACGGGCCGCCGCCCAGCTCAGAGCGAGGTTGAGAAGATGCTGGCCGAGTACAAGGATGTTCGGGAAGTGCGGGCCACCGCGGTTGTCGATGCTTCTGGCTTCCTCGCCAGGGCACAGAACATTCATGGGCTGAGTACCCGTTTGTTTGTTCATTACGTGTTGCCCTGGCTCACCGAGTTTCTGCCGGAGCTCATGGGCGACGCCTCGATTGGTGCCGTCAAACTCGACTTCCTCCCACTCCCAATGGTATCGTTAACCGGAACCAAGCCGTTCAATCCAACCCAAGGTCACGGTCGTCATGAGAGCAAACTCAAACGCATGCTGCTTGCTCTGCCCCTGTTTGGCCTTGCTATTGCTGCCCTCTGGGTTCTGAACGCCGAGTCCGTCATTGCCCCGACCGCTGCCATCCGTGACAGTGGCATCTTCAAACCCATTGACCGCGTTCCCATCCTCCGCACCTTCTACCACATCCAGGGCCTCGACGACTTCCTTGCCCTCATCAACATCTTTTTCTTTCCCTCAGTCTACAACATTGACCCCGTCTCCCGTCAGCAACTCATCTCCTTCCTCACTGACGGCACCGTCCTCCTAACAATCTGGATTTTCGAATCCGCACGCCGCGCAAACTTTCTCACCCCCCTCCAACTGTACGCCCTTCCTCCCTTTCCCATATTCGAACAACCTACTGACCCCACTCACCAGCCCCAACCTCTTTGCCCTGGCCGGCCAAGTTCTCGGCATGGGCGCCATCGCCCCCATCTACCTCTTCCTACACTATATCCTCTCCCCGATCGAGAACTTCTCCTCCCGCGACCAGCGCCTCACCAACACGCACATCAGCTTCGCCTCACTCCCCGCCGTGTTACTGACCTACCTCATCCCGTTCTACCTAGCCATCTACGAACCTTTCGCAGCCGTCCGCCAACCTCTGCTTTACCTGTGGCAACTCTACCCCGTGTGGCTGTCCCTCTCTGTGTGGGGCATCGGCAGGCTGTTCTTCAAGAACACGGTCGCCGAGGACAAGCTGTTTCGCACCGAAAAGGACCTGCCGGTGATGCGGTGGTATGTTGGAGGGGCGAGCGCCCTGGCGGCCGCGGTGTGGGTGGGCACGGTGTGGGGCGCCGGGATGGGCGGTATCAGCGGGGTGTTTGTGCCCTCGGCGCTGCCGAGGAGTCTGCCTTCGCTGGTCGGGTTTATGGGGGAGTTTTTGAGGTGGGATGAGGTGTTTACCTTTGCGTCGCACTTGGTTTGGTTGGGGTACTTGTTCTGGGATCTGGCGGCTGCGGGGATGCTGAAGGAGGGATGGTTGACGGCGGCCGGCTGCGGGGTGGCGAGCTTGCTGGTTGTTGGGCCCGGAGCGACGGTTGGGATGGGTTGGCTGTGGAGGGAGCATATCTTGGCGACAAGGCGGCATAAGAATGCTTTGACGCCGGAGACTGTGGGGAGGCTGCATGGACTTGCAGTTTAGGGGGGCAGGGAAAGATGGCGGTTGTTGGGACAGCGATGAAGGAGGTTCTTAGATGCAGTAAGTATTCCAGGTCAGACATTTCGTGTTGATCAATATTCGGTCTCAAAGGCACTGTTAGACGTGCTGGCTAGACAGTAGGAGAATTCACTGTTAACGCCACATGTTGCTTTCTGCCCCTTTTGTGGACTCGCATGCGAGGAATAAGGGGTGCTGCTCCACCATGCTTGCGCTTTCCACGCCAACTCTAACTCAGCAGAAAACATTCCTCCTTCCCAGCCATCGGACGCGGGCCGACTCCTGCCAACGCCGGTTGCAAATCAAAACACGCCGCTGATGGTTCCTGAAGTCCAGTTCTGCCTTTCACTTTCCTTCCGTTTGCCCCGAACTACGACATATGTTCTCCGCATCTTGTTTGAGGCTCGGAAAGTTTACCCCGAGCATTTCGATGGCCATCATTCTGCCTCATCCGTCATGGTTCAGCTTACAGGCGGCCTCGCGCTTCTCCCCGTGTAAGAACATTCCGCCAAAACTCATTACCATGGCTGTGAAGGTTGTGCTTCGATTTAACCTTCCCCCACGCAGAAACCCAAGGGTTCCGGGGATCTTGTTCTTAGTCGGCACCAGGCCCGATCTCGACGGCAACTACGTGAAATCCATACCCAAGCACTACTTCGAGACATTGGTCCCACGTCCTGGCTTCATGGACAATCCCTCCTCGCCGACGCCAGAGATCATGAGCAAGATCCTTCCTCGGGTGGACCCGGATATATGGCAGCTGTTCGTCGATTAGGCATACTGGCGAGACTATCCCGCCCCCGAACCAGGCAAGGAGAAGGTTGCCACGGGTCACGGTTGCAGCCAGAACTAACACAACACACAGGTAAATTCGTGCCGTATGATGGCCCCGCACCCCCATCTCTCCGCCTCGTCGCCGATTCCCTCGAAATGGAGGAATGTCCCCTCTGTATGGACTGCTTCTCTCCAATCAATAATGTCAAGTCCTGGTGCTTCGGGTGCAGCCGCCAATCAGCCATTGTCGTTCTGTGCAACAGCGCGAGTTGCGGCGGGGCTGCTCGCTCGCCACCCTTGTGTCCTACATGCACAGGGAGCATGGCCAGAGTGCTCACGTCAAGGGCAAGGAGGGTCAAGGCATTTGCAAAAAGAGCGTGGGAATATGCCATTCCTTTTCCGTCCTGGAAATCCTCACCAGCAGCATTGGTTCCAACCCCGGCATCTCGAGACTACACCACGGCACTCCTCACCCACGCGAAGTTATACGTATGGGCTACGAAGCACAATATTCCCGCGCTCGCGCAACTGGTAAAGCACAAGGTCTACCACACTCTACTGCACCTCAAGCTGTACCCGGCGACCTATACTTCCATCGTCGCCGGGATGGTGTACGTTTTCAACAACACTTGTCCTGACGACGAGCTCAGGGACCTGCTGGCGTCGTTTTGTGCATGTAACATCGAGGATCTCCGCCGGAGAGCTGGGTTCAGAAGTTTGCCAACCACTGCCCCAGCGTTCTGGGAGGAGATCCAAAAGGCTGCTCATGCGTTGCTGGTGCGGGTTGAAGTCTAGTTAGGAGCCCTCTTAATAGACCGCGAGCGCTTTTTGCTTTCCAATCTGAGGCTCTCCTTCCGGGCCCCCCTCAGCCTTTATTCTGTCGTTGCCAAGCTTCTCGCCTGACATCGTAGCCGAGCCTCGCGGCAACATCTTGGCCTACCCTGGAAGTGTCTCGATTGGTGGCTGTTGCTCGAGAACCCCCGGCCGATTCAACGCTGCTCGGAACTAGCTGCTCCATGCCCCCTAGTGCGGCTCCCCAACTGCCACCCAGCCGTTGAAACCGGGTTACCAAAAGCTCCACCCCCGCGATGGCAACGGCAGTGGTGCGACATGCCAAGATGCTGATCTTCCCCAGACGCATCCTCGTCTTCCGAACCTTGCACTGCTTCCCGTTGCAGTAACCCTAACCGCGTCAGCGTCGGCCAAGTCTCCCGAATCAGCCACAACCTGGAGTCTTGCTGTCCGCAGACCAAGAAAAGTTTCGCCGCGTCTCGCCTGTTGGGGACGCAACCGGGAATGCGGGACGGTAGAAGCGACGTCCTTGCGGAGACGGTGTCGGAAGCGAGCGAGTATAAGTTGGAACTTCGCCTGGACTCAGGACAAAGTTGGAAGCCAGAACGGAGTTCAAGCTTTATCACTTCAACCTCCACAGTCAAACAAAATGAAGACATTCACAACCCTACTTGCCGGCGTGGGCCTTGTTGCCGCCCATGGTTATGTTGACAATGCCACTATTGGCGGCCAGTTCTACCAGGTGAGTCCAGAAGACAGAGTACCGTTCTTGGCTCATGCATGGCCGGTATTAACATGCCCGACGTTGTAGTTCTATCAGGTGCGCTCGCTACCAAACGTCGGCTGCCGTCGCTACGGAGTTACTCACACCCATCTACTGTAGCCCTACATGGACCCGTACATGGGTACCAACAAGGTGATTCTCCTCAATTTACCTGCATGAGATCTTCGGTTGCTGACGCTTGGCACTAGCCCGCCAGAATTTCCCGCTCCATTCCTGGCAACGGCCCCGTCGAGGACGTCACGATCAGCGACCTGCAGTGCAACACCGGCTCCGAGCCGGCCCCTCTCCATGCCGCCGCCGCCGCCGGATCATCGGTGACCCTGCGCTGGACCCTCTGGCCCGACTCCCACGTGGGCCCCGTCCTCACCTACATGGCACGCTGCCCGGACACCGGTTGCCAGAACTGGTCTCCTGGCTCTTCGTACGTACCCCCTCTCTTCCTTTCAACCACCTCACAGAACCCTGACCTCTTTACACAGCGCCGTATGGTTCAAGATCAAGCACGGTGGCCGCGATGGCACCTCCAACACCTGGGCCGATGTCTGTCCCCCTCTCTCCCTCAAATCTTGACCCAGCCCTAACCCGACCCAGACCCCCCTGATGAAAGCCCCGACCTCGTACACCTACACCATCCCCTCGTGCCTGAAGAAGGGCTTTTACCTAGTTCGCCACGAAATCATCGCTTTGCACGCGGCTTATGCCTACCCCGGCGCCCAGTTCTACCCGGGCTGCCACCAACTTAACGTCACGGGCTCGGGTTCGACCGTGCCGAGCTCGCTGTCCGCATTTCCCGGCGCGTATAAGGGTACTGATGCGGGCATTACTTATGATGCTTATAAGGGTGAGTGCTCTTCTTCTCCCTTTGCTGTTCAAGATACCGGCTGTCTTGGGTCGTGGAAGACAGGGTGGCTAATTGCGTGGGGGCGAACAGCGACGACTTACACCATTCCCGGGCCGGCTGTCTTCACCTGCTAAAGCGAGCGGGTGGCTTTTTCCTGGCGAGTGAACGGTGTGGGTGGGTTGACATGGGTCAGGAGATGGGCGAAGTCAGGGATTTGGAGGGAGATTCGTGGCAGCGGTTGCACTTCTTGAAAATACTTTCAACGCTTCGATTCTCTGCACATACTTAGGAGGGCACGACGTGGATGCCCTGCGCGAGCTCGCATGGCCAAATCATACCACGTTTTTGACCCTACACATCCCTAGGTCAGGTACCTTAGGTACCTTCACACGGCCTCGTTAACTTACCTACACATCTGACACGCCCGGGACACATGGAGAGAGGCAATCGAGAGAGGCCTCCGGAAGTGGTCCGTGCTTTTTGCCAGTGGTTTTTTCTGCCTGCCTTAAGGACCCTGTCATCTGCCCGAGTTCCTCCAGGCATAAGCACAGAACCCCGCAGGTGCTTGTACCGTGCCCTCAACATGCGTCCTTACTACTTTAACCAAACCGCTCCGGGACTATTTTGCGGCGTGGGCCTCGAGTATACGAGGACCCAAGGCACGCAGCATCCAGATGTATTTGTGCTGACGTTAGTTACCAGGTAGTCGCGTTGCCAGCTGAGTGGCCCCTGCTTACACACTCTGAGACAACAGAAATAAATACCCGCATGTACTGAGCCCAAGCTATTGTTAGAAGTTGTGGCGAATGAGGTTTGAGAGCTCGTTGCTGGCAGCCTGGTGTTCGATGGACGGGCGGTCAGGAAGATGGATTAGAGCCTCCTGACCGTGGCGTAATTATGTATGAGGATACGTGGCTGTTGGTCTTTCAACACCTGTCAGCAATTAAGCCCTACCCCTGGATGGCTTGGCGAGCTTGATTACCGTGTATCCGGTACTGGTAATCGATGATCGCACACGCAGTTATTGCTCTGATGTGCGAGCTCTTTTCCAAGTATCGAGGTGCTCGAGTACCTAGAGTGCCACGGTACGCGGATATCTCATACACCCAACGAGCGGAGCACTCATCGTCGGGCCAGAACATGCCAACCTGGCAGGGGTTTTCAGACTCCAATACTCCATGGAGAATATGAACCTCAACGAGGGACAGGGTGTCTTAGTCACCTTCTCACTAAGATACGTCCCATGCTAGCGGCGCAATGAGGTCAAGCGTGGCCGGCTATGTTTCAAGGCCATTCTTTCCGCAATCTGAGGTACGGCTCATGGCTGACATCACCTCCAGGCCACCGATTTCTCGGTGCCCATGATACGACAATGAGGCAAACAATCATCTCTGTACCTCCCCTGAAACTCGCTCGTTTCAAGGTGCCGTTGACCTTGATGTCAGGCCAATGTATCAGAGTTCGGGAACGGCGTAGTTCAGGTCAAAGGCAGGGCGGGGATGGGACGCTCAAATTTCTATAAAACGAGCAGGCGACGTCTCCGTGAAGGTTTGGTTAATCACTCTCCATCATCACAAGCTTCTCAGTTCCGCCTTTCTCTACAACTACCTACCTACGCAGCACGCATCAAGCCTCAACCAATTATCTCTCAATCAAAGCCCTACACTCCAAGGTACAACGTTCCACTCCCCACCCACCCCTCAAACTACGAATAGCAAGCGCTGACGGGGCCGCCAACGTACTAGCTTTCGAAATGCCTTGCCAGAAGTGCGGTCAATCCTCGAGCGGGCCTGCGGGATTTGAAAGGGTGCTGGTACCATGCCGATGCCGCAACGCAAAAGTCAGGTGCGGCTCCTGCACTTGGGTTGGGGCTGTGAGGGCGAAATGCTGCATGCCCCCTCGATGCGACGCAGGCTGGGTCAAGAATTGTGCCAGGCCGGACTGTGTGGATGGCCAGTACTATGTGCAGCAGGCGTGCTCAGGGCAGCATGCCCAGCAGCAGAGACGGCGCTGAACCGCACATGTACAAGGAGGCCACATTTGCTCTGGCTATCACACCCATCGGGGCAAGCCAGGACGGGTGAGGGAGGCGCGGCGTTTGTATAGGTGGTACTTGCTCTGCTGGATTGAGCCTTGTTGAGCAGGACTCGATAAGAGGAGACGGACTCGGGAGGCACACATGTATTAGCTCCATACAATGAGCTTAAATAAACATCCTTCAAACTTGCAGCGAGGCTTGCCGCTCGGATGATGGCCTAGACCGATGGGGCCTGGCATTTTGCATTCGTTTCCTTCAGTGTTGATATCTGGCGTGGACAAACGGCACTGCCTCCCCACGAGATACGGATAGCTGGTACCACCTTACGCAGCTTGCACATGCCCAAATCCTTTAGCCTCATTCCAGACACGGCGCCTACCGGTTGCCATGGCTTTTTCCACCTATCGATCGGCTCCGAGGAGATTAGGCGATCGTGTTCCGATGGGCGCGCATCAGACTACCTGGATTCGGCTTGTGGCTGATTACCCCGTGGGGTCTGACACGGCTCCAGACGAGCATCCCGTCCCAACGGCCGGGCTGCATAGTACCGGGAGCCAGGCTCCGCGTTCCGTTCCAAGAATTGCCAGCAACGCCTGCTCTCGCCGGACTGATGTGGCGTACGCTATGTGACCGGGTGCCGGTTGACAAGTCGGTACCAGGTATTGCTTTGCGAAGATCATTTTCTTCCGGTCGCCGATCCTTTGGCGTTTTGGGGCTCATGAGGCTCTTTTAGGGGGTCAATAAGTGAGAGTATAGCTGGGAATGATATGGACGATCATTCATATCTCCTGAAATATATAGTCCCATAACCCGGGAAGCCTGTACAGCTACCGGGTCGTGGGGATTTGATCATCTGCACTTCCTTTGATTGAGGCACAAGCACATCTTGCGACCACGAAACGACCACCCGCCACATTACTTCAATATATCCGGCAGAAGAAGAAGAAATCGGATTCAAGGTCAACGGCGAGATCTCGGGCGTTTTCCCCACACGCCGGGCTTTTTCAGAGTGATGCAAGAGGCGCAGTCCAGCCTTCCGTCCTCCAACCCCTTTAAGTGAGGCCTGGCTTATTGTCGGGAGGAACCAATATAGCCCCGGATAAATGCGTTTCAAAGACACCCCTAGCGATGGCGATACTCTCAACCAGCGACCTCCTGTGGCATCGTCAAGCGAGAAACCATGATCACCATCATGACCACGGCACGGCTGCCAACCATCACGGATGTTGGCGCCGAACACCGTTTTGAGAAAACCGAAGGGGTTTACTCAAGGAGGATTACCCGGGAAGTGAGGCAGTTATGATTGAGTATAAGAAACTTCCATATCCTCCTCCAGGAGATTCGTGTAGGAAGTGCTCATCATCTCGAGTCGATCAAGTCTATCATCACCCGGTGCTACCATCATGGTGTCCTTCACTTACCTCGCCCTCGCTGCGTCGGCGGTCCTCGGGGCTTTCGCTGCCCCGGCCCCTGAAGCTTACGGCTCCGACGTCCCCGACTTTGAGGTCGGCCCACAAAACCTCGCTCGTCGTCAGGACTACAACCAAAACTACAAGACTGGAGGCAATGTTCAATTTTCGTCCCAGTCCAATGGCTATTCGGTCACATTCTCCGGCGCAGGCGACTTCGTTGTCGGCAAAGGCTGGAAGAAGGGGTCTGCTAGGTAACAAACACGCAGAAACACCCCGGAAACACTCGAGTATGAATCTAACATACCTCCTTCTCAGAAACATCACCTTCACCGGAAGCACGACCCGGTCCGCGGGCACCGTCCTGGTGTCAGTCTACGGCTGGACCCGCAGCCCCCTGATCGAATACTACGTCCAAGAGTGGACTGCGGGTGGCTCTGGATCTGCGCAAGGCCAGAAGCTCGGCAGCTACAAGCTCGACGGCGGCACGTACGAGATCTGGAAGCACCAACAGGTCAACCAGCCATCCATCGCAGGCACGACGACCTTCTGGCAGTACATCTCAAACCGCGTCGACAACAAGCGGGCAAACGGCGGCACCGTCAACATGGCCGGCCACTTTGCGCAGTGGAAGAAGGTCGGTTTGAACCTGGGCACGCATGACTACCAAGTCTTGGCCACGGAGGGATGGGGCAATGCTGGTGGTAATTCCAAGTACACGATCAAGGGTTAGCATGTATCATAGTACCTACCTCGGGGCAAGGTAAATGTATCACCATGATGGCTTCCAGCCACGCACTGCACGTTTCAGCGCTCGCGAGGACCAGAGTCACTGCATGCAGCCTCCGCAAAGGCCCAGGTTTGGGATCAATCATCGTCCCGTCCCGGAACCTCACAGGCAGTAGCGGCTCGAGGATACTCGAAGTTGCGGCAAGGCCGGCGAATATGTACAAGCACCACCGAGGCGTCACATCATGCCTTCGGGAACGCCAACTTCTGCCTCATCTCGGTTTTGATCCTGGTCACCGTGCCAGACCCGCCGTAAACCAACCCCGTGTACACCATGGCCACACTGGCGCCGGCGTTCAGCACCTTGAGTGCCTGGTCGCCGTTGGTGATCCCACCCGTTGCAAAGATAACCTTTTGCTGCGGAAACATGTCATCCACCCCGGGCGACTTGAGCGAGTAGCTGTCAAGCATCTTGCGGTACCGCCCGACCAGGCTCAGCGTGCGGTCGAACATGCCGGGGCCGGAGAACCCGCCGTCCTCCACCATCGCCTGCAGCTCGTCGCTATTCAGCTTCACGCCCTGCGGGACCAGCCCCGTCCGCCGCCTGGTTGTGTTACCGACAATCACGCCGTCCACCCCGCTCGTCCAAACGGCCTGCACCACGCCCTCAATCTGCGCGTCGTCCTCCTCGTCGGGCGACACCTTGACCATGACGCGCGGCTTGAGCCTCCGGTCCGCCCGCTTCGCCTCCTCCACGACAGCCCCCAGCAACTTGGCCAGCGGCTCCGCCGCCTGCAGGTCCCTCAACCCGGGCGTGTTGGGGCTGCTGACGTTCACCACCAGCACATCAGCATACGGCGCCAGCCGCTGCACGCAGTACACATGGTCCCGAATAACCGCCTGCATGTCCTTCTCATCCGTCTTCTTGTTCTTGGCCAGCTGCACGCACAGCAGCCTGCCAGGCTGCAGACTCCCCACGGGCACCACCGCCTCGCCGTCCAGCACCTCCCTCTCCGTCAGCCCGACGCTCAGCGCGTACTTGCGCAGCCGCTCGCGCAGGCGCGCGGCCATGGCGTCGGCGCCGCGCGAGTTGAGCCCGTACCGGTTGACCATGCCGTCGACGGCGGGCACGCGGAACACGCGCGGGCGCGGGTTGCCCTCCTGCGGCAGGGGGGTGCAGCCGCCGACCTCGACGACGGCGGCGCCGATGGCGAAGAGCGGGTCGGGGATCTCGGCGTCCTTGTCGAGGCCGGCCGAGATGCCGATGGGGTTGACGAGGGGCGTGCCGAAGACGGAGACGGCGAGGGGGTTGATCGCGGGGGAGGTGGAGTCCGCGCCTGGGTGGGAGGGCCGCTCGCGCGGGTGCAGGCCTAGCGAGTAGAGGGTCTTGAGGGCTGTTGTGCCGAAGTGGTGGGCGTCTTCGGCGTCGGGGAAAATAAGGCGCAGCAGGCGGGGGACGAGCCATTGGTGGAAGGAGGCGCGGGTGTCGGTGGCGTAGTAGCAGGTCAGGCCGACGGTGGCGGCGAGGGCGCTGGTGATGAGGATGTTTCGGGCGGTGGAAGAGGAGGAGGAGGAGGAGGAGGGAGGGGTGACAGGTAGGGGAGCTGGCGAGGTGGGCGAGGCGGGCGAGGTCGAGGCTGTCGAGGCGCTGCGTCGCGGGACATGGGTGCGGTTTAGTTTTGGTTGCGGGCGAAGAAAGGGCCTGAGTGCGGTGCCCAGCGAGCGCTGGGCTCGGAGATAGGTTCCCGCCATGTTGGGGATGAGATTTTAGTGCGACCAGCGCTCAATGGCTTTGGAACGAGCGACTTGATGGTGAAGTGTTGGAGCTTGGAAATTTTTGGGTGCTGGGAGCTGCAGCTGCAGGGCACCTACCAGGTAGCTTCGGCAGCGTCGCAGCGGCACAGTGCCGATTGGGTGCTGCAGGGACCGATTGTACTGTAGGTGGCCCTCAACCCCTCTAGCAAATGCAATTGATCCCCCGCGACTGCGATCGCTCCAGCCTCGAAAATGCTAAGTCATGATGCAAATGATCAACCAACGCCAACCCATCCCATCCCCACGTCTATCCAAACCAATGCGACCTCTATCCTGAATCCAACGTTCTCCCAAACGCCAATGAACCGCTCGCGCGCTCAACCCAGCAACCCTATGCGACCACCTTCTCCATCGCAGCGCCGTCCAGCGGTTCCACCTGTCCCGCCGCCATGCTCCGTTCCGCCAGCCGGTTGAGATAGCTGAGATACGTTTGCCACCCGACCGCGATAACGCCGCCGAATACCGGCCGATACTCGAGCGGGAGGAACGCGAAGCTGAAGGCCGTCACGGCGGGCCACAGCTTGCACGAGTTGACGCAGCTGACGGGCACCGTCTTGGTGATGCGCTCCCACGTCTCGGGCAGCGTCGCGCCGGACAGCAACGCCTGCATGCCGAAGAAATACGTGTTGAAGACGGGCGTGAAGCAGATTTGGTTGACCACCACCTTGGTCGCTAACGACAGGAGGCGCGACGGGTAGTTGAAGTTGTCGGAGAGCCATACGAACCTGCCGTGTCGCATCGGTTAGCCCTTCATCCTGCGAGATCCCACGAGACCAGCCTGCGAGCGAATGGAATACGCACCATTTGTAACTCGGAATCGACGATATGGACCCGATCAGCAGCGAGCGCGCCGTGCGCATTGGGTCATAATCCCTCCCACCCATATGTTGCGCCGAAACTGCGAGAGGTCAGCACGAGACCGCCGAGGTATTGGAGCACAATGCCAGACCACAACAATGGTCGGGCTTGGAGGTGGACGCACGATCGGAGCAGAGGTAGATGAGCAGCGAGGTGCACACCTGCGTCGTGTATGGCCGCTTCCGCTGGGCGCGAGCATACGCCTGGGCCGCCCTTGTCAACGGGCCTAGCCGCTGCCAAAAGTTGAGCGTCGGGACATTGTTCGGAGTCGGAATCTGTTCATGTTGCCGTGCGCCCTTGTCTGCCTTCGCCGGCTTGTGCAGGCTGTTGTTCGAGTGCGCCCGGCGCTGCCGTAACTTCCCGAGGACGTCGATGTGGCGCCGGAGCGCCGTTCGGCAGGGCGCGCAAACCGCCATTTGACCTTGACGCACAGTATTCGGTTCTGTTATGCTGCCACGGCTGCCGAGTCGTCGGGGGTTTGCGCAGGGGGTCGGGGGGCCTTGCACCGCTTTTTGTTGCTGGTGAGGGAATGCGATGACTCGATTGCGCCAGCGCGCCGTTTCAAGCCAAGCCAACGAATGAGAACCGAAAAGCGCAGCAATTTCGGGACGATCTCGGGTTCGCCGCGCCGAGCCCGGCACTGCAAAACCGGCTCTTTGTGACACCCCCACGTGGCGAACCCACGCGCAACTTTTAACGTTTTCCCAGCGTCAGGGGACCCGCGAGCATACAATCTATCGATTTCCCCTGACCATTTCGCCCTGTGTTTGCACAGTCAGCGGCTCCGCAACTGTGCTTGACTCGAACAGCTGCCGAAGGGACCTCCAGAGACACCCAAGACACCCAATATGAGAACTTTACGAAGCACAACACTCGCGGTGCGACTTCAGAGTCAACCGTGGCCTTCGGCGTTGGTGAGTGCTGTTGAAGGACTTTCGGTAAAGACCTTTGGAAACGTTCATTACCTCGAATCCACGACATCACCGCTAGTTGGCTGTGACCAAAGGGAGACTGCAATGGCTGCGTCTTGTTTTGATTTGAGAATGCCGTGGCACCGCTTCGTAAATACAACTCGGACTCCAAACCCGAATTCTACCCCTGACCACCCACCTCCCCAAACTCCGAACAAATGCAGCCGACCCTGAGTTTTCACTCAAACGAAGGAGAGCAACAGCCACAGTAAAAAAAGAAAAACATAACTTGATGCAGCAACCTATCGATACCCCTCCCCCGGCATCTCCGCCACGCTCCCCGACTCCCGTCCCCTCGGCAACCCAACCTCCCCCGCGAACATCTCCGCCGTCCGATGCTCACTCCCCGGCACCTCCGCAAACCCGTGCCCCTCCCCAAGCTCCGTCACACCAGCGTGCATTAGCTGCTTTGCGTCGCCGTGGCGGCCGTACTCGGATGGACTGACGAGCGGTTCCGGTGTGCCCTGCCACCCGCGAGGGCCGCGGCGACGCCAGAGGAGGAAGGCTGCTGCTGCTATGAGGAAGGCTATGGCTGCTGTGCCGATGGCGATGCCTGCTACTGCGCCGGTGGAGAGGGAGGTTGTTGTTGTTGTTGTGGATGGCGGATTGGTGATCTGCGGGTTTGGGGTTGCGGTGGGGAGCGAGGTTGTTGGTGCGGACGTTGCGGAGGTGGCCTGGGTGGTGCCGTTGGTGGCCGCGGTGGTGGAGGACAAAGCTGCTTGGTCCGACGCCTTGAACGCGAGCTGAATCATAGGCGCAAGCAGGTTCAGCTGGGTAAGCTGTCCGTTGGGGATTGTCATGAAGCCGAAATTGGTGCTCATGAACCCGTGGCAGGAAACCGTCGGGAGGGACGTCGTCTTAGCCACTGTCATAACGCACGTCTGGCCGTGGACATTGTCGCACTTGAAGCCCGTCGGACAGCACCCCACAAAGGTCTCTTGCGCTTCGATCGGGAACTGTAACTTCCACCCCGTGGTCTTGCCCTCGATCGCTGTGCACGCCGATGCGTATCCCTCCGGGCAGTTTAGCCCAGGCGAGTAGAAGCCCCATCCCGTCAGTGTCTCGCCCGGGTCGGGCGCCCCCGTCGTTGTTGTCGGCCAGCAGGCTTGGTCGTCGTGTACTCTCGTTGGACCGCAGGTCTGGCCCTGGAAGGCGACGTTGCATGTTGCACAAGCTGCGACGGCGACGGTACATGGCCCTGGCGGCTTGAAGACGGTCGTGAGAGGGCCAAGGATCACCCGTTCGCCGACGGTGTACGCCATGCCCGAGACTCTGCTGTTGTTGTGTCCCTTTCCCTCTGGTTGCCTATTGTGTTCCTTTCCCTGTGGTTGTCTTCTCGGCTCAGCAACAACTGCTGTCTGTCCGTTGGGCCAGAAGAATGCAGTGGAGTTTTTGTGGTCAAGAAGCAGGTGTTCAGCGGCCCACGGCGTCCCTCAGAGGATCTGGGACGGCTTTTGGATGCCACACCATCAGCAGCATGTTCCTGCAGGGGCCGGGCGCGGTACTGGTGGCTGTCCCGCCACAACGCTCTAGGCGTTCCACGATGAGCCCCAGTCAGGCAAACACCCGCGGGACCGGTGTTGTCGATTGGCTCCAGGCTCACCCTCGCCCGTCATTTGCTGGCTACGCGCGCTCAGCTGCTGACGCCGAGATTTGGCTAGTGAACCCCGGCTCCTTTCTCACTGTCACAACCCTGGGCTGGACTCAGGAAAAGAAAATGGGATTTCCAGAGCCATAATCGGCATCTCAATGTCATCCATCCGACCGTCGCCAACCTCCCCTGAGTTCACCGGCCCCGAACCGGGATCCGCTTCCAATCGATTCCATGGATCGCACACTTCACATTTCCCCGGCCATTCTACAAGACTAACTGCCGCCAGGCCCCGCTCTCTGACTGCCAACCCAAAAGCTCGGCCTCCTTATTTCTCCTTCCTCTCCTTCTCCCCTGCATCGCGCACCGCGACCGGACCAAACGCTCCAAGCACCGTCAGCCACCGCACAACGTTCAGAAAGGCGCTGACACCAATGCCGCCCCAGAGCATGTCGTTCCACAGGGATGGATTGAAGAACACGTCCTCGCCAACGGCGCGATACGCAGCGTAGATGTGCCCGTAGTCGGCCAACGCCACGACAGTCAAGTACGTCTTGACGGTCGCTGGATCGCCTGAGAAGCTGCAGACAACGCCCACGGCCGCGAGGAGCAGGAAGACGTTGAGCAGCTGGAGAGTCACGCCCAAGGCTGGCGCTGCGACCTCGGCCGTTTGGATGCCGCCATGGCCGGGCACTTGGTTGGCGAAGTAGGCGAGGGGATCGCTCACCCCGATGAAGAAGCCATAGATCCTGGGCCGGGGAGGTCAGTCGTCAGCTCGGCAGAATCGTGCTAATCGAAACTCACAGCAGGGCGGGCTCAATGATGCCAAAAATGACTAGCGGAAACGTGGGTAGCGTCGAGCGTGCCATGGTCGCGGTGGTGGAATGATGGATGCGCGACAGGGTTTGCTGAGAAGACCGAGGTTGTGAAATTCTGTTGTGAAGTTCAGCTCACCCAGGGGAGCGCGGGGAAGGAAGGTGAAGGATCGCTGTGCCGCAGTCAGACATCAGATCAGCCAGCGGGCGCCTGATTCCAAGTTTGGTGGCCACCCAATGGCGTGCGTCTCCATGAAACCTCAGCGCAGGGGCCAGAGCACGAATCAGCCTGCCGAGCGGCACAGTGTCCTCCATGGACATGACGGGATCCAGCCCAATCGAGCCTCATTATTCGAGTGGCGGGTTTTGGCTGTGTATAAGACTGCACCCAAGTAGGGGTTGAAAACAGAAAATCGAAATTGAGAGGATGAACAAACAGGCCCGGCTGTGCCCAACTCAGAAAACGCAGACGTGTATAAGGCTGTCTGGTGTAAGCCTTGCTTGGCAACATCGTGCAAGTGCTCGTGAGGTTGTTCTTTGCAGGCCACGGTTGGCGCGTGATTGCAGATTCTGTGATGGTACCAGTGGGCTGATGTTGATCATGATTCACAGATTCAGGGGTTGGTGCAGTGAGATGGCATCAGTGTCTGGGCCGCGACGTATTATGAACAAGCTCTAAAACCCGACAGGATCGCAACGATACCTCTTATGAGAGATCGCGCATTCCGGATGCCAGACTCTCTGAGTCAGTGGCGAAGTAAAAACATCTCGGGAGCACTGAAAGACAATCACTCCATGTGTATGTAGGTGTCTCTCTAATACCCTGAGATACCCTCCTCGCCATCACGACACCACTATCCAATAATCAACTCTCTAATTCTCTCGGCTGAACCCAACCTTTACCATCGAACAACGTTAAATCCCCGAATCAGGCTGCCCAAAAGGCGGCCCCCCCTTCTGCCCAGCCCACGCCTCCCACCTTTTACAAGTCTGATCAAACACACTCCTATCCCCACCACCCAACTTGACCTCTCCGCCCCCCTCCACAAACTCCAACGCCAGCCCCTGACTCGCATGCCACGCAATATGGCAATGCACAAGCCACACGCCGGGGTTGTCCAGCCGGAAAGCCAGCGCAAGGTAGCCGTGCGCCGGCAGCAGTGCCGTGTCGCGCCGCGGCGGGTTCGCCAGGTTGAAGGACGTCGTCGTGCCGTCCCACAGCGTGTTGTACCCCTGCGCGAGCACCCAGAAATCGTGCCCGTGCATATGGATCGGGTGTGCGACGTAGCCGAGAGCGCCCGCCGCGAGGTTTTGGATTACGAGGATGGCCCATTCGTCGGCTTTCGCGGTGGAGGGGGTTGTTGTTTTCTTCAAAGTATTAGTTTGGAGAGGATCTGGTTGCTATGCAAGGGAGAAGTAGGCGAGAAAGCATACATTGACTTCGATGATATTGTACGGCGTTGGGAAAATGGAGCCACCGTTCAGCATCTGCTTGAGTGTTGGGTTGGCCCAGTCGATCAACAGGCTGCTGCTGTTGATGGTCCATTTGAAGACGCCCTCGTGGGTCAGACGCATGTTCAGATTCTCGAGTGTGGTGCCGGCGATGTTGGACACGTTCATCTTGACATAAGGGGTGAGGCTTTCGCTCGGCTCGTCGGCGCATGTAGCCGGAAGCGTGATGGCGGTGGTGCTGGTCGGATCGCTGGTGCTCTTTGCGTCGTAGCGCACAATAGCTGTCCCAGACCCGGGATTGTCGTTAGCCACGGCCGCGCAGTGGTTCACCCACATCGCGCGCATCCAGTAGTTTCCGGGCTTGGCCTTGGCCTCGACGATGATGTCGTATCGCTGAGCCCCGCTAAGAACCACGCTGTCCGTTTCGTACGGCACAATGGGAACTAGGTCGTTGGCAATGACCTTGAGCGTGTGCCCGTCAATGCTAAACCGGAACTGACTGTCGAGCGCGACATTGGTCAGACGTATGAGGTACTTCTTCCCCGGTTTGAACACCATTTGGAATTTTTTGCCATTGCCCACACAGTTTGGATCGGCTCCACCGTAGACGGAGCAGTCGAACGTGTTGGTACCATTGATGAGGAGGTTGCTGAGAGAATGTGTGATGCCGTATTTCTGCTTCCAGTCCCAGGCCTTGAAAATGGTCGTGTGTGACCAATCTTGGAGAAAGAGAACACCGAGATCCTCGTCGTAGTCAGCTGTGGCCGGGCCGTAGAAAACCATAGGCCCAAAGAGACCTTCAGAGTACTGAAGCGAGAAGTGGCTGTGGTACCATGTCGAGCCGTATTGGGTGACCTTGAACTTGTACGTGAGTGACTGGCCCGGTGCAATCGCGCACTGAGTCACCCCTGGCACACCGTCGTACTCGACGCTGTTGAGTTGGCGGACCCCGTGCCAGTGGATTGCAGTCCCGTTGGACTTGAGATTATTGGTCACATGGATGACAAGATTGTCTCCCCAGTTGGCTGATATGAGAGGGCCTGGCACGGTGCCGTTGAACGTCATGCAGAGGCGTTTGTACCCGTCGAGGTTGCATATTCCTTCTTGTGCCGAGAGCCAAACCTCCACCGTCCTTCCAGTATCGGGAATTGTGTCATAGTAGTTTGTTGAGATGTTGTGCTTTCCCCAGCAGTGGCGAGACGTCGGTGTGTTTTGGCACTCCGTTGGGCATGGACGTGTGGCGGTGACACGCCCCTTCAAGCCATTGGACCCATCAATGACAGACGCGCAACAGACTGCCGCCAGCAAGAGCAACAGCAGTGTTGAAGTCATGCTGGAGGGATTCGAAGGGGACTGTGAGACAAGATAGGAGTTTGCGGGCGCGGAGGAACTTGATGGATAGCGCCCTACCACCTATAACGAGGGCTCGACTATGGAGGTGATGGAAGAGAAAGCAATCCAAATCACTGACATGTCACTGGAAGACCCACGGAATCGTTGTTGTCTTTCCGGAAAATGAACGCCCCGGCCTTCGCTGACTTGCACTCCCACAAATTTCCGGCGGCTAGCCTGAACCATGTGAAGACTTGACACGGCCTTGTGACGTCAAAGGAAGACATCGAGTTCAAGGAGATCACCGGGGTAAAGACCGCCGAGCGATAAACCCACTGCGCCGCCTCAACCAACCTAGGAATGCGACATCCGAATCCGTTTTGCAGACTTCCGTCACGAACCGGGGGACCGGAGGTTTCCTTCTCTGGCAATGCAACCTCCGACTTGACAGACCCACACCGGGTTGTCTCGATTGAGCAAATATTCCGAACATTCACCAAACCGGCCACCCGACCCGACGCCGGGTACCGAAGGGAA
>FTCU01001244.1_pt1 | contig 20262 bp, 22 predicted proteins | sample 1639521 | NCBI WGS metagenome assembly FTCU01 (sample SAMEA3914864, study PRJEB12502) | metagenome | biome: forest; material: soil | place: USA | collected 2012-03-12 | depth 0.3 m
CCCCACAGGGGGGGGGGAAAAAGGGGGGGGAAAAAAAGGGGGGGAAGGGGGGGGGGGGGGGTGGAAGGAGACGATAGCAGTACGAAGGGACGCAACAGAGGCGCGCCCCTGGCCGTGGCAAACATGCTTCATTTTCGTCTCGTGTCGTACTAGTGAACATTAGTAGCCCATCAAATCGGGTATCCTACAGCACGGCCATCATCCATGCCATCTTCAACAGGTGCAACAGCCACCCGATCAAAACTCGTCCTGGACGCGGCGCGCCTTACTCCGCTCCATCGCCTGCCTCATCAACCCGCCAGGCCGCTTATGCCCAGACAGAGCTGCAGTGACGGAGCCGTCCCCGTCTTCGTTCCGATCCTTCCGGTTCTCCGCCGTGGACCGCTAGTCCTCCTCGAAAAACACCCTCTTCGCGCCCCGCACGCGCTCGTGCTCCAGCTGCTCCAGCTCGCGGTCAATCTCCATAATGTCCATCAGCTCCTGCTCGATGTCGCGGCCCTCCACCTCGAACTCGTCGTCCGGCTGGTCCGCGGCAAAGTTGAGGTCGTTGATGAACATCAGCCCCTGCTGGCTGGATGGGGCCGACTGCGTCTCATCCGGCAGCTCCGTCGACGGGAGCACGTCCATGGAGTCAAACGACGCGCCAATGGGCGGGCGCACACGCGGTTGGAAAAGGCCGCCGCCTCCGGTTCTGGTCGGGCGCTGCTGCAAATTGAGATTGAACGAGATGTTGGCCGGCTTCTCCGGACGTGGGTAAGCCAGGATAGCCTTGGTGGAGCCGAGCTCGGCACGCGACCTCTTGCGGGCGCCGAGGAGGCGGGTGGTGAGGGATGAAGCGTCTTCGCCCTCGTGCACAATCACGAGCCTGCTTTCGCCTTGGAGGAGCACCTCGATTGGCAGGCCCTCGGCATGGGATGGGCCGTTTTCTTTGGCTGCCGACGAGCCGTTTGCGCCTGCCACGCCGCCGCGGCTAGGTTTAGGGATGGCAGCCGCCCCGGTGCACCGCTCGCCCATGAGCCCGGCGCCGAGGTCAGTGAGGCGGATCATCCGGGTGGGCTGGGCACCGCTCCAGAGATTGACACCACCGCCGACGGCACGCCGGAGTTGGGAATCCCAGAACCGGGAGATGACGGGAATGACAGAGAGGATCGGGTCGGTGCCGCCAAGCCAGAGAACGGCGCTCTCCTCCCCGGGCCCGGTTCCTTGTGGCGGAAGCTGAGAGATGGCGATGCCGCCGCGCACGGCAGCCAGCTTGTCGGAGCCGCCCATGATGGCAGATGCAATGGCGTCGCGTCTCGTGTGGGGTGTCATCGGGACAAACTCGCCCGTCGTCCCTGAAGCTGCTGGCGACTTCTGCGTCGCGGGATTCCGAAGCGGGCTGGTTCCTTCCAGGTGGCCAGAAACGGAGAATCCTGTGATGGCCGAACCACGGAGCCCGGCGTTCGCCTTGGTGAAGAGACCGCCCGAGCCGGCTGCTGAAGGGCTCGCTCCGTCAATGTCCCATATTCCCCATTGGCCGTCGGAGAGCAGCGTCAAGATGGCGCGGCCGTGAGCGATCCATTCGGCAGCCACGATGGGCTTTCGGGCGGTCGACATGGATGGGCCCCGGCTGAAGGGAGGATAGAGCGACAGCAGCCAGGACCCTTGGGTGGGAAATGGGCCCTCGGAGGTGTCATCGGAAGGGAGAGAGGCAGCGGCATAGTCGTAGATACGAGCAGCCTGCGGCGAGGCAACGGTCAAGAGCTGGGTTGTATGAGAGGGGTTGAAGGAGATGTCGGTCAGCGGTGAGGGGAGGTATTCCGTCTGGAAGGGTTCCACGCGGTTTATGACCCCGGGCTTCGCATCCAAGACGACATCCCAGAGACGCAGCGTGCCGCTGGCTTCCCGCGAATGGGCCGCAACGATGGCGCGGGTAACTGGGGCGGCCTGGGCTGCTGCGCGCTCCAGCGACCTGCTCCGAGACCCCGGTTTCTGCTTCACCAATGTAACAGCAAGGCCCCCACAGGGCCGGCTTTGGCCCTTCAGAAGGGTAAGGGTTTCGCCCCAAACGCCCGTGCCAGCGTTGCCAGCCAAGAGACTCTGGCGCAGCTCCGGCCTCGCTTTGCTCTCGTGTGAAGGGGGCGTCAACGGGAGGGTCACGAGATAGACATCGGTGGTGGCGCAGGCGACGGCGAAGACAATCTTGCTCTTCAGGATGTTGGCACCGTTCCACGCGGCATCTTCGGCAGAACTTGGCGGCATGGGCAGGACCGCGACATGCAGCGCGGCCGTCCCCAGGGCGAGGTCGAGGCTCTGGGTGATTTCGGGTAGGGAGGAGGTATCTGCAGCGATGCTGTCTTCGAACTCGGGCTTGTCGACAAAAGGGGCGGAGGTGGCGGGGGTCTCATCGTCGGAGTCGATGAGCATGACGGCATCGTCAGAGGCTGTGCCGTTCCGCTGGCCGTTGTTTGGTCGTTTCGGGTCTTTCAGCCTCCGGCCGCCGCGCCAGACGACGGTGACGCCGTTTTCGTGGCCGTAGATGAGGATGGTGGCGCCCTGAGGCGACTGGACCGGGTACGTCTTGACATCGTGTATCCGGCGGTCGAGCGAATATCTGTGAATCGAGCGCCAGTCAGCCAGTGAAGCATTCCAAGCCCAGAAGCAGCGAGAGCGTACGTGTGCTGTGTGTTTTGCGGCGTGCGCCGCGTCCTCGGGGTCGGCTGCATGGCCCCAATCGCGGGGATCGGACGCCGCAGCAATTATTCTCTCCGCTTTTGACCCGAAAACTCAAAAGTAAATGCCAAATCGGTACTCGAGTTGAATTGTTGGGCCTGATTCTCCGGGTTTGAGTCGGTCTGTGATGCGTGATGATGGCTCCAGCTCCAAGACTCAGTAGGCGACAAAATTGGCCCGCGTCTGCGCAGGTCGCGGAGAGGAGCTTGGGCCACCGTAACCTGGACTCTTGGCGCTCATTGTTGTGGGTCCACAAGTGGCTTTGCCGGCAGGCAACATCGAGAACTCGAAGGTCAACAAATGACAGGATGGAAGGAAACGACGACACAGGCCGGCCATCGAAACCTTCCTCTAAAGAGAACAACCCGATTTCGCAGTTCTATACTTCTCTAGATCCTTTGATCCATTTCTTCGGGCATTTTTCTGTACTTTTTCTGTACTTTTTCCTCATTTTGTTTGTTTTTTCCTTTTTTCGCTTATTTGTTTTTCTTCCTTTTTCTCCTTCCCGGTTTTTCGACACCCCAAACAGCGCCGAGACAGTCGAGAGCGGGGTCCTTTTCTACGACAACGGCGTCGTCAAAATTTGCCGTTGCGATGTCCTCGATGCCAAAGTGCTAAGAGTCACAGCGCTGAGCCTCAGAAACGCACAATGATCATCGTCACTGCGCACCGCCCCAGTCTTGAAGTCACCACTTGTTTGTATCACTGGAATCCCTCCCATTCTCACTAGACGAACAACACGGCTCAACCCCCTCACGCAGCTTAAACCCATAAAGCTGGGAGATCGCTCTCACCCTCGTATGGGAACGATGCGTGGCTGCAGATGGCCCAAGGATGGCTTGGGGGTGATAAGGCACAAAAACGGCAAGGTGCCGGTTCGAATCTGAGTTGGTGACCAAGGCCCGATGTTCTGCCCCACCGACTCACGTCTCTACAGCCCCGTGTTGTGATACCCTCTGAGAGACGACCCCGAGGCTTGGCCCTGGAAGGCAAACGCGCTCGCCGCCACTGACGCTTGGTTCACGCTCTCCACAATGATGCCCTCGCCAGTTTTCGGGTTCTTACGAGTGACAGAGAACTGATCAAGGGCGTACTGAGACTCGCCGTGAAGGGCCATCTCCGCCAATGCTTTCCCGAGCAAAGGGACAAACTTCATCGCCCAGCCCGCTGTAAAAACGACAATGCTCTTCTCCGCGCCGCCACGGAGGTACTGCTTGGGAAGGTAGTCAAGGACGAACATGTTGTCTAAAGGTGCCTGTGTCAGTAGAGAGTCAAACAACTCCCAAGACCGACGTGGAAAGTGCTCACCGAAGACGTTGGTCTGGAGACAACTCAGGGTAAACGCAGGCACGGTGGCATCGACACCCACAACATGGTTTCTGATGAATTCCTGCGCGTCTTGGATGTCTTTCGAGTTCACCTCGCTCGTAAGGCGCTCGCTGGGGTCTTTGATGCGGCGAGTTGCTGCATCCACCGCAATGCGACACACATTGGGGGGGCCCCAACCCAAGGTGGGAAAGCCGTAGAAGAGTTGTGATCTTCCGTTTTTGTCGGGAGCAAACTGGAACCACATGCCTGTGCCTTGTTAGCGAGCACATATCTCCCGATCAGAAAACAAGAGGCGGGCTTACTGGGGAAGACCGTCCCCTGTGGGCCCGCGTTGACGTTGAAGTAACTCGCAACCATTTCCCAGATGTCGAGATCGAGGGAGACGCCGAAGCTTGGCTTGAGGACGTGGTTGATGTAAGCACCGGGTGCGATCACAATTTTCTTCGTCTTGAAGGTCACGCTTTCGGTTTCGTGACGAACGGTATGCACCTCCCAGATGCTGCCATCACACTCTGTAGGGCGAATCTCCTTGACACGAGTGTGTTGCTTCGCCTCGGCGCCGTAGTCCTTGGCCAAACCTAGCAAGGTCCGCAAGAGAAGCTGCACGTCGATCACGCCATTGTCGGGTGCAAAGAGACCGATCCATTCGGAGGGCAGGTTCTTGAAGGGATACCGCTTCTCAATGTCTTTAACGCTCACTGCAATGCAACTGTTAGCCTCTGGGGTACGAGCTTTGCGTGTCTGAGTAACTAGAGCAGCCTCTTCTTACATTTCTTGTATGGCATACCGAGCCGTTCAAGATTGGGAACCGGCCCCAATAGCGTCCCTGAGAAACCATGCGAGTCAGTTGTCAGGTCGTCGATGAATAGGTAAGGTGGTTTCGACGCTATAAGACGGACCTTCCGGGCTATCACCACCGAAGTCCTTGTCTCCGAAATTGAGCAGCCCGCTCATCAAGCGCAACGACGTGCCAGAATCCTTCTCCAAGTCATCCCAAAGATCCATTGCCGTTTTCGCCAGATCGGCCATGAAGTCTTCGGTGTACCTGTAGATGATGGTGAGTCTAGCAACCCAGCGTCGGGATGAAACGCAGGACATACATGGTTCGGAACATCCGAGCCAAGTCACCCGAACTTCCGGCCTGGTTGAAAAAGTTGTTTTGTTCGAGGACAATGACACTGGCGCCCGTCTTGGCCACCTCGTAGGCGGTTGCGAGGCCGATCGGTCCACCACCAACAACCACCACATCGTACTCTTTTTGCGCAGCCATGGCGAGTTATTGCGATATCCTTGTTCAACGATGAGATAAGAATATGTCAACTGCACCCGGAATGTGCGAGGGCATCTTCTATGGCATCTAAGTAAGGACTTGACGTCAAGGATCTGAACCCCTGCCGTGAAGCACATACTTCAGCTACTACGTTTGCTCACATGAGGGGCCCGGATGATGAGGGCGAGACCGGACTAGAGCGGACCAGAGCCGACTATGCGATTGTTGTGATGCAAGCCACTCTTTCCACTCGGATTCTAGAAGCGCTGCATTTCGTTTCTCGCCCAATGGCGATGCGGAGCACGGTGGTGTTGCGGGGAAGTCAAAACACGACGGCTGGCTGAAAATCCGCTTGTTGATCAATACTACGCACTCCATCCCCACAAAAGCGTGGACAGCCGAGCCAATATATGCGCATTTGATACACTAGCGTCGCGGAGTAGCTCTGCATTCTAGCGCTGTCATGGTTCTTTCAGCTGACCTGCGGACGAATCCCAGTTGGGAATGCCCTGTCTGTTCCTTCTCCAGCGCCTCTCGCGGGTTGGTGTTTTTTGCGCGTCTGGCGGCTCTGAACTTCTGGCGGTCTTGATGGCGGAGACCGAGCGGAGACATTGGAGAGGGTCTGGATTGGGACAAGGGGCCGGGTGAAAGTCGATGCGCGGTGGAAGACATAAGTAGTACGAACGCCCAAGAGCTGGGCAATCAATACGAAGATCGATACCAACAACTCTTTCTAGCTGGTCCTCAATTCTGCTCCGACAAAAGATAGCCACGATGGCCACCTTCAACGGTAACATCAAAGCCCTCTGGGCCAGGCGGCTCATCCGCGAGAAGGTGGCCGCGGAGCTAAACCTCCTGGATCAGAAATCCCGAGAGCAGAATAGCGGGGGCCTGTTGGCGATGTACAGCGCAGTTGACGAACCTTGGACGGCTGACAACTTGCCGCCCGACCCTTCAATCCCCGAGGAAGGTGGAGATTTTGATGGCGTCCCAGACGAAGACGCGCCAAAGGCACCCTACTATCCACCACCGGAGCGCAAGGTCTGCATTGTGGGTGCGGGTGTTGCAGGTCTGTACATCGCCATGATCCTCGACAGCCTCGAGATCCCCAATCTCACCTACGACATCCTCGAGGCCAACACCAGGGTCGGGGGCCGTGTCTACACGCACCACTTCAGCGAGAAGAAGCATGATTACTACGACATTGGGGCAATGAGGTACCCTGACATCCCCACCATGAAGCGCACGTTCGATCTGTTCAGGATGAAACATTTGCCGTTGGTCAAATACTATCTGAAAAGCGACAAAACCCCGAGCCTGTTCAATGATCGCTTCTTTGCTCCCGGCCCAGATCCCTACCATGTCAGCGCCAGCAACGGCGGCTCGGTCCCCGACCACGTCGTCGACAACGTCGACGACATCCTCAAGGCTGCCTTCGGCCCGTACAAGGAACTGTTGGCCAAGGACTTTAAGAAGGGCTTCGAAGCGCTGAAGGAGGTGGACGACTTCAGCACACGCGAGTTTCTGAAGAGAGGTGGCCCAGACGGCAAGCAGCCGCACTATGACTTCTTCGCAATCCAGTGGATGGAGACTCAAAACACGTCCACAAACCTCTTTGACCAGGCCTTCTCCGAGAGCGTGCTGGACTCATTCGACTTCGACTACCCACTGCCCGACGACGACGATGACGGTGATGACCCGAAGCCCGATCCCAAGCCTGACCCGCCGCAGGTGGACTGGTACTGCATCGAGGGAGGTACCAGCCTCTTGATCGATGCCATGCGTGACGGGCTGAGCACCAAAGTCCAGACAGGCAAGCGCGTCGAAGCCATCGCCATCGACCGGGACAACACCAACGAAGGCAATATGTCCGTCAAGTGCGCCGGCGAAAAGGATCCACGCGGCGGCTACAGCACCGTTTTTAGCACCACGACCCTAGGGTGTCTCGGCCGCATGGACCTACGCACGCTTGAACTGCACCCGTCGCAAAAAGACGCCATCCGCAGTTTGCACTACGACTCCTCGGTCAAAGTCGCCATCAAGTTCAATTACCCCTGGTGGATAACCGACTGCGGCATCACCGAAGGCGGCGTCGCCTCGACCGACCTTTGCCTCCGCACCTGCGTCTACCCATCTTACAACCTCCACGACGGCAACGACCAGTCCGCCGTCCTCCTAGCCTCCTACACCTGGGCCCAAGACGCCACCCGCCTCGGATCCCTGGTCCACAACGACAAGCCGACCCCAGCCAACGAAGCCGAGCTCGTCGAGCTCATCCTCCAGGACCTCGTTCGTCTGCACGCCCAGCACAACGTAACCTACGACCAGCTCCGCGCCGCCTACGTCTCCCACCACGCCTACGCCTGGTCGCACGACCCCACCACCGCGGGCGCCTTCGCCCTCTTCGCGCCCGGGCAGTACAGGAACTTCTACCCCTACCTCTCGCGCCCCGCGGCGGACAGCAAGTTCCACATTGTGGGCGAGGCCTCCAGCACACATCACGCATGGATTGTGGGCGCCTTGGAGAGTGCGCTCGGCGCGGTGTACAGGTTCCTAAAGGAATTCAAGTTGTGGGACGCGATCGATAAGTTGGTCGATGTGTGGGGGCCGCTGCCGGACGAGGTGGAGACGGGGCGGAAGGGGACGGTACATTTGCAGCTCTTCTTGGGGAGGTTGAGGGAGGAGGATCAGTATCGGGTCTGAAGGGGCGGGGCCCAAAAGGGGTAAAAGGGGTAAAAGGGGTAAAAGGGGTAAAAGGGGTAAATGATAACACTCGCATCCCGCACACATCGCATAGACCAGTCAAATTCGCGTCCCTCTCGTACACTCAATAAGTTCTGGTCTTGATACGGTGTGTCTGGAGGCCGTCCTGTTCGCGAACGCTTCCACGCCCATTTCGCGATGGGCACGGCTCAGGGGCTCGTGAGTGATTTGCAGGGTTGGAAGCCAAAGACGGCGACGCCGGGAAGTGCGTGGGCTTTAGACCCCAGAGAGCGGATCTTGAGCCCCGGCTATCCTCGTTCATGATCCCAGCCATGTCATTCTCTACCTTATTTTTCACGCTCACCAAAAAAGCCATTTTTAACCCATTTTTCTCCTGCATTCACTATTCTTTTCGTCCTCTTTCCCGGTTGACAATGTCTGCGCTACTCTCTAGACTTCCTTGCTACAATCCACAAGAACTCAATCCCTTCGTCCGGCTCGCTCTCCAGCACCTCGGCCTCGACGACCTCCAACCCGACCTCCGCCACCATCACCTTGCTTTCCTCCACGCTATAACTGCTCCAAAACATGCCATGACCCATGAGCTCCCCGTAGATCTCCTCTTCATCCACAGTCGCAAGGTTAAACGCGAAGAGACCACCGGGCTTGAGCCAAATGTATATGTTGGAGAGAATGCCCTTCTGTTCCGCTCGAGGGATGTGAAACAATGTGAAGAAGCTGACGACGCCGTCGAAGCTGTCGGGTTCGAAGGAGAGTGTCGTCATGTCGCCGGGAACCAGCGTCAGCTGTGGACAGCGAGCCCTGGCTAGATCAAGTTGCTTGATGGAGATGTCGTTTGCCGTAACTCGTGCGCCATTCTTGAGCAGCATACGTGTGACTGGGACACCAGGTCCACAGCCGAGCTCGAGAATATGTGGTGGTGGAGGTGTTGCACTTGCGTTCTGAAGGACTTTCTCAGCGTACCTCTCGCGAGGAGATGCTTGGCCGTCGACCCAGCCAAGATACCAGTCGGCTACGTAGTCGTAAGCTTCTTTAACTATGGCTTTAGGGTCTTCGGACATCTTGAACAGCGGACAAGCGTCAAGGCAATGTCGATAAGTCTAAGTGAACTTTGGGCGCCTCCATGTGGTATATTTAAGAACGGCTGGTGCCGCCTGAGGGAGGGATCCATGATCCTTCAACACGCACGCGTCATGAGACTCGACCTCAACGGTCGGAAACGCGGCATGCAAGGCTTTTGTGTTGATGAGCACTGTTATGATCCCGAGAAGCACCCAGTGGCAACAGCACCAAGCAACGAATTCTGAGCCAATGGGGAGAGAACAATCCACACACTCTGAAGCCAGCCTATAGCTGACCCTCCCCGACCCCCCTGCACTGACCCTCCCCGACCTCCACTTTAATACGTGGTGCAAAAGTTGACCCCTCTGAAGCACCAGGAGCGAACAGAAATTTGATTGGTCTATGCTCATCATCCATCCCGTGGGATCCGCTCACAACTTCCTCCACAACGCCCCTGAGCCAGGTGTCCCATATCTTTCAACCAGCCAGCCAGGCTTTTGCAATAGGGTTTGGCGCCATTTATTCCTTCATTTATGATTGTAGTAAAATAGGGTGGAGAGCAGGCGGGTAATATGGGGGGGGAGAAAAGGTTTAGGAAGAAGTAGTGAGAGACAAAATAATGAAGATGAAGAAGGAGAGAGAAGGAGACAATAACGGACATACACAACGGGGTCTCAAGTCCATATGCGCGGTAAAGATGAAAAAAAAGGTATAAGAAGCCACTATGGCAAGGTCAGAACTTAGAGCGAGTTGATTTGCCTAGTTTACTTTCTCTTTGTATGAGTAGAACGTAAACGTGCCGCTCTCGGCATATTTTGTAAAGTGAATATCACACCTGAGCTATCGCTGTGCTTTAGTCTAAGCCGTGAGCCGATAGAAGGCGAAATAGTTAGAGCTCAGCACTCAACCATTACCTAAGTACCTACCTACCCAGAAAGAGTTTGATCTGTCACCTGCATTCTGTGTGGGCGGAATCGCGAGGCTTTCCGCCAGGGGCTGTGCACGACCTCGGTGGCGGTTTGCTGATAAGGCCCCTCGCTGCCTCGCACGCAATGCCGAGCTGAGCGAGCCATGCGAACCATGCGAACCACTGGCACACAGCCTCATTCATCTGCCAGAAGAGCCAATCGTCGCGCCGCGGCCACAACCTCTCGCCCGAACCAAAAAAGGCGAGTCTATGGCTTTGACTAGCAATCAACGGGTCTAGACATTCCTACTATCTTCGCCTCATTTCCTTCTCCAGGGAATGATTTGTAAAATCTGCAACTATGTTGAATTCCACCAAGACATTTCTTGGACATGCAAAGCTGGCTCGCACAAGAGCTCTCGCCAGAGCGGTCCATTCGTTGCGAATCACCGACGGCAATAAGAAGAAGCTCGATTGGACCGAAATCGGTGCAGCGCAAGATGCCCTTCTTCTAGAGCTCCAGGCCATGTTCTGGGATGGCGTCCAGCATGAGCTCAAAGACATGATTCGGACGCTCAGGGAGTGGCGGAGCGAGGAGCTTAAGGATGTCGGGCTGGAAGACGAGAAGAATGAAAACATCTACGGCTTTGATACGTTTGTTGATCAGGTTATCGAGAGCTCACGCGAGTTTTCTGTTCAGTATGGTTCGTGCCGTTGTTACAGCTACCGCGTAGGACGGAGAGCTGACAGAAAGCAGCAAAAGAAAAGGCCAGCAGCATGTTGAGAACGGCAGAGGGCGATTTCCGGCCGTCGGACTACCGGCTTCAGAGTCTCGCTCGACAGTTTCGGGCTAATCAGACCAGCGGGCGACTCAAGGACGGGATCACAGAGGCTCTAAGAGCGCGTTCTATTGAACCAGACATGTGGAAGCGCCGGGCCCGAATGTTACTGCAGTCCGCTGGCTGGCTCGACATTGACAAGTTCATCCAGCATCGGCCCCCAATCGACAAAGTCGGCTTCTGGAAACGGCCCACTGCCCCCCAACGTAAGTCACGTCTCACACCATCCATTCAATACCTCCCATCAAGATCTCTTGAAACGCTAACGCGCCTCCTCGCAACCAAAAAGTCACCCTCGACCACTTCTCCCCTCACAACAACCCCGTTTTCCGCCCAACAACTTGCTCCACACCTGCCTGCCGCCGCCCGATCCACGGCAGTTCCTTCACCTGCACCCTCACTCCAGGCCAGTGCACCGCCGCCCACGCGGCCGGTCCCATCTGCCAGGACTGCCAAGACGCCGGCGGCAGCAGCCGAAAGCGCAACAACACCGTTGAGAACAACCAGCACGCCTCGGATCGCGACGCGGACCGCCACCTTGCCAAGCACTACAAGACGTGCGTTCTCACCCCATCAGCCATTCCTTCCGCCACGAGCCGCGCCATTTGCCGGTGCAGTACTGTTGCGCGGTTCGACGCTGAGGGCCGTCCGCGCGAGCTGTTCCCAGTTCGCCATGGGGACGCGCACCGCGTTGCACCAGCGCCGTGCGGGCTGCTGGTTGTCGGAGATGCGGTTGCCGAGGCTAAGTACCTTGGAGTGCGGCAAGGTGGTAGCTATGGCGGCGGTGCAGAAGGGGGGGAGAAGAAAAAGGATGGGAAGACGCTGGAGGCGGAGAGGAGAAAAGCAGAGCGGAAGATTGAGGAGGAGAGGGCACGCCTGCGGACGGAGGGGCGGTCTGGCGTGGTGCAGTTTGGGACGGAGACAATTAATGAGAAGGAGGCGGATGCTGATATCCCGTGGTTTCTGCGTGGGACAACGGATCGAGTGCCGTTTGGGAATGTACACATGGCGTTACGGGTCGGACCGGTGATGGTGGAGAACGGGGTCGAGGACTCTAAGCGGGGCGCGTTACTGACGACAAGGCAGATGCCGAGTTGGTCCATGTCCGGGGAGGTCGGGGACGGTGGAGGCGAGTGGATGCTCGCGCTGAGCGAGAACCGGCAACTCTTCAAGCACCGCAGCCCGCCACAACGGCCGAAGCGGTACAAGACAGCCCTGAAGCAAGTTGTGGGGGGGTTGTTTGCCGGGGTTTGCCTCGCAGAGCTGGAGGCTGACATCGTGAGTCTTGTTGCTGACGCCAGCCGCAAAGACTTGGACGGCGACGATAATGCTTGGAACCGGAGGCAGCGCTGGGACCGAGTACTCGAGCCCATTTATCAAAAGCTGCACGACTTGATGGACTCCAGGGTGGCCATCATGCTTGGCAGCGTTGTCGGCAAGCTGCTTGACCCCGGTGTCAAAGTCGGCTGGGACAGGGAGAACAACAATTGCCAGATGTTTTGCGACGCCCTGATTGACTACTCTCTCTATCGCGGCCTGATCCCAGCCAACCGCCCTGTCTCGCCGTCGGCGGCCGTCGAGGAGGAGATCCCGCCCTACCTCATGAGTTTCGTCTGCCACCCGGAAAGCTACCGGCGCGAGCGCAAGGTCCAGACCAAGTTCGATGTCCCCTCGGGCCTCTGCGAGGAGTACCTCCTCAAGTTCCGGTTTGGGTTCCATCTGGACTCGGACATCATCGACACGATGCACGAGTACTGGCACGACTGGGGAAACTTTGGCGGGCCCCTGTACTCGCATCAGCCCCTTTTCCCGTGGGACTGCACTGAAGCCTATGGACGGTCTGCAGTCCGCTGCGGCGAGTGCAACACCGCGAAGCATGCCTGGGCATTTCCTTTTGACTCGTGGTCCGTTGCCGAGCTGCACCTCACGCGCGGCGCCGTCATGTACCCCCGCCCTGCCGCCGACAGCGATGGCGCGCTTGTGCGTGCCCACTGGATGACCAATCGCTTGTCTGTTCTGTTGGCGCAGGACGCCCTCCTGGCTGGTGCTAAGGCCATGGCCACCAGTGCCGGATTTCGGAAACAGACGGCCTGGCTGGCTGCGAACCGTGACCGGCGATTGGACCGGCTCAAGCTGGGCGGCATTCACCGTGCCCAGCCCTTTAGCCACCAGTGGGAAGATGGTAAATACCACGAGTACTTCATTGCTGAATGGGCGCATCTGGAGCACGAGGATAAGGTGGCCGAGTACGAGCGGCAGCGGGAGGAGAGACGGAAGTTGCCCGATGTCAAGATTGGTACAGGGGATGGCAGCAGCGAGAGTCGGGATTGGAATGATGACGACAGGCACATAGGTTGGTCTGAGGACTGGGCCGCTGTTTGGATGTTGAGCTGCTTTGATCCGTTCTATGCGGACGGGTGGGATGGCGGGTACTGCCAGGAGGAGATGATGACTCGGCAGGATCTCGCGATGTTGGAGAGCGCCGATGCTGCTCCTGACGTCTCAGACTCGCGGGATGATGACCCTGTTGGAATATCTGTCGATTACTTTGATGACGGTGGCGGCGATGGAGGATGTGGTGGAGATTAATGAAGAGCCGAGAGATGGTACTCCTACATTCAGAAGCATAGGGGTTTTGGAGAGAGTGTGACAACAGCAGTGAGAAAGAATCATGAAGACGAGGGAAGAGGATGATTGAGAAAAACGCTTTTCCTTCTCTCGTATGAAACAAATAGCAAGGAGGAAAAGAAGAGTTCGTGATAGTCGATACAAGACTAGGAGTATGGCAGTTACATGTATATTGGTAGGCAGTAGATCAAGTTTGTTTTGCTTTTCGAGGAACAGCTACACAGTTTGTCTCTTATCCTCTCTTACTCTTTGAACTCAGGTCATGTCTCTAGACCCCATGCAGGATGATACTCGCTCTTGCACTCCATCCCGCATTTGCAAGCCCACCATCTCGGCCCACTCCCGGCTATCCTTCGGCCGCACGACTTACATTTCAAGTTCGACCGTGAGAGATGCCTCAGCTCCTCTACCTCTTGGGCCTCTCGGGCTTCCCGTAGCCCTTCCCGAGTCAAACCTGCGCATGGAGGGCAGACGTCTTGGACGTTCATCAGTATCACCGGTTTGCTCGCCTTTTCCGGGGCATACCCCCCGCCGTGAAAGACACAATTCTTGGTTGGGAACGATCGCGGATTCCTGCACTCGCTCTCAAAATAGCATTTGGAGCACTGCGGCGCGCAAAGTTCAAAGTGCTGCGCAGTTCTGGGCGCATCGCATGCAACCTTCCTCGCACAGCCCTGGCAAATCTGGATTCCGCATGCCCAGCATGACGACTTGCTTCCGGACTCGCAGGTTCTGAGCATCATGGCCTCGATCCAAGGCTCCCCTCGGGTGAGCTTAAAGGAGAACATGTGTTTTTTGCCGTCCGGCTGGCTGGATAGCTGGGCTGGCTCGAGCCCAGCCGGATCTCGTCCCAGGTTGCCGTCCACCTCTGGGCTAGGCTCTGCTCCTTCCAGGTTGAATCGTCTGATGGATGTGCTGTTTCGGTGTCGCCCGTTCCACTTCACCTTCCGCGCTCGGAGATATCGAAATGCTGGTGCGATGGTCGACAGAATCCACCAAAGCCCCTTGAGCGGCAAGGCGACGAGGTTCAAAAACGGACGCAAAAGATTGAGCCAGAGAAAGGCACATGTCTTCCAGACACCGATAAAGAAGTACTTGACGACACACCCGAGAATGATGCCCATTGTCTTCAACACGGGCTTCAGCATCAGCCGCCAGACGGGTTCGAGGATTGGCCAGGTCGCCTTGCTTATGTGGGACAAAACCCAGCCCAGGCCTTTGAAAAAGACCCCAATAGCATAGAAAATAGCCACGATAGTACTCCAGACGGGGAATGTGACAACGGCAAAGACCTTTGTGTGTTGCACGACGCCGAGAAGTCCCGAAATAAGGTGGACGATGCTACAAATAAGACATTGTTAGGCCTTGTCTCTCGGTCGGCACAAGGGACTGCTGCGTTCTGGGTCTCAAAAACTCACACCATGATGACACCGAAGATCCACTGTTCAACCCACGCGGCGCAGGAATCGTTCACAGAATCCGCGTCATCCGATCCCATGAGCCGGAACATGTCCTGAACCGCCGCGGGACCATTGTAGGGATAACACGCCCCAACGCTTCGGGGTAGATAGTATATGTGCTGCAGACAAATCGCGGTGATAATGATGATGCACATGCTCAGATCCCACAGACCAAGCGTGAAGACGGCGACTCGCATTCCTCGGTCCGAGAGGTTCGGGGCATAGCTGCAGGAGGATACTACCAAGATTACTCCCCAAAATATGCACAAGGATACCGGGAGGAGTATTAGGACGGACTGTGACCATAATGAGAGTCAGCTTCAGCTAGGGAAGCGGTAGTGTGAGCTTGTGAGGCCGGGGACGAGGCGTACCGCGATGAACATGAGTTCTTGCGAAGTCCATACCACAGGTGGCAAGGGGAGACTGTCAGGCAAGGCGCTGTAATCGCGTATTGCTACCCATTCGGTTGCGGAGATGTACGTGAAGTAAATGCCCATTTTGAGCCCAAATATCACATGAATATATAAGATGGCGGGCATGACAGCGTCCGGGTCGGCCATGGCTTCAATGTGCGCGCCGGGACACGGCGCCTGTCACCGTTTCCACGCGGCGAGACTTGAGAGACAAGAGTGTAAAAACAGAGACAGGCGGCATAAATCTTACACTCCAGGCGAGCTGTAGCACGGCAGTGATTCTTTGTGGAAAGACTTGGTGGTGCAAGAGATTCAAGGTATGGCATGATGCAGTGGTGTGGCCGCTGAACTGGAGTGGAAGATGCCAGGAACTTCTTGGCTTTCGATGCGGCTTCAACACAACAGGGGCTTCACACCAGTGCCTCCCAAACCAACCAGAGTGGGGGATGAGCTGGCAGACCAAGAGAGCCCACCGAGGTGGGCTGAAGCAGCCAGGCGAAAAAGGCGTCCCAGTCAGTGTTTGACGAGGCAACCTTGCATTGAGGCTTGGCGCAAGGTTGATTCCCCCCAGCTGATCTGGCGCCCGGTTGCCCCTGAAGCGGGGAGCTAGCCAGTAAGGCATGCAGCGGCAAGGAGGGTGTCAGCCACCCGCTGTAGCTCGGTTCCCAATACGGAATATGTGCTTTGGTGTTCCAAACTTCTTGACGGACAGGATAGTGCATGTCTATGCGCTCAGCCACCACCGGCGGTACGCCCGGGTCAAGACTCAAGCTGCTGTGATGCACCGCCCGCCCCGTCACGCAAGGCTTCGGCGTGAGAATGGCATTTGGGCCAACCACCAACCTGCCAAAAACAACATCTCCAGCATCTTCATCACCCCCCCAGTGTACTGCCGCGAACACGAGCACACAACCGACAGCATGGCCCTCGCGTTTCGCTGCCGCCATTACCCATCGGGGCAGACAAAGGCGGCAACAGATAACATCATCAAGAAGGCAGGTCAGGAAGAGAAGATTAGGCTGCAGACAGCGTATCTTGAGTTGTCAAAAGACGACGGCGGTCTTGCCTCGGTGGCTGCTCACATCCCCGACCCAGCCATATTCTCCACGTTCGACCGCGGCACAAACCTCCCGAACATCGGAGAGTGTGGAACTCACCTCGAGCTACTCGAAGCGTTTGTTATTTTGCAGCAAAGGGTTCTGACCTCGAATTCTCTGGATCGAGCGTTTGGTATCGTGCCCAAACGCACGGTGCGGATGGGTTTAGGTAGGCGGAGGAGAGCTACAGTCGAGCCGGATGGAACCTTCCAAGACCGACGAGAGATTAAATGGGCCATCTTCATTCTTCTTGCTGCTGCGAGGTTCCGCCGCTGGTGGCATTCGGTGCCCGAGATTCTGGAGGCAAATGGGGGCGCCGGAGGCATGCAACTCGACGCGCAAACGATGCCGCCGTTAGGTAGGTGCTTGAATAGTTTCACGGTGCGGTAGTAGTTGAACAGAAGCTAACCTGGCGTTCATTGCCGCACCATCAGACATCCTGATGGTCTGGCACGCATTCATTCTACAACCGGCTAGCAGCGAGAACACACAAGATTCTTCCCAAGCAGGCCAGCGGCCCCTGAACCTGAAGTTTCCCTGGAAAGTAATTGTAAGTCACGCCCAGGGGATTTACCTAGTAACTGCACTTCTCGGCCAACATAAGCCCAGCATTCAAACGCCATCATTCCACCATTCTGTCCAGCCCCTGGTCTTACCTATAAACTGACCACCTCCCAACGCAGCACACCTCCCTCGCCAACAGCAACACCAACGAGGGCGATCTCTCCCCCACCCCGGCTGCCAAGGCCCTCTTCGAGCAACACGTCGGCACCTACGACCTCTTCGCGCTCCTCGCCAACCACCCAGCCCACAGCCCCTCCCTGCAAAGCGCCCTCCGCTCCCATATCGTCCCCGCCAAGTACCCCGGCCTCCACACCCCCTTACTACCCAACCCCGCAGCCGGCCCTCTTGCCATATCCAGCTTAACAGCCGACGTCTACCGCCAGGCCGACTTTGCTCGCACCATGACAGGCCATCTCTGGCTGCGCAGCCCGGCGGCACACACGACGTTGACGCGCGCGGTGGTGCGGTACGGCCGGCTCGCGGGACTGGCGGTAGGCAACGGAGGACAGAAGCTAGCACTCACAGCGGACGTGGAGCTGGTGCGGCGGACACGGGCTCTATCGCTCGCTGCGGAAGGTGCGCATGGAGAGGAGTGGTGGGATGTGTGTGATGTTGAGGATGGCGATGATGGAAAAGAAGGGCGGAGGAGGGCGCTGGCTGAGACGGCGTTGTTGTATGAAGGGCGGTATCGGGAAGAGTATGGGGCTTGTTTGTGCTGGGAGTGTGAGGAGATGAGGAGGGTGTGTGAGGAGATTGGGGGCGGCGAGACTGGGGAGGAGGAGGATTGGGATGCGCTCGCTGAGAGGGTGCGGAAGAGGGTTGAGTTGTACATGGCCGTTGAGATGGGGAGACGCAAGGGCATGAATCGGGGACCTAATGATGCCGCACGACGGGAATAAGGTGGGAGAATAACGTCGAGGATGCCATAATTCTAAACACTTGACTAGACCTCAACGAGAACGCCACCGAAACAGTTTCCTTCAACCCTACCACGACTGTCGGTAGTTGAACCGGCCTTGTAGAAGCATGTTTAGCCTGTCGTTGTAGTACGAGCGACTGTGTGTCCGCGTTCCGCAATACAAAAGCCTCTGGAACTCTCGCTGCGGCATCGTCTGCGCGAGGAGCACACGGTCCTCGTCGTCCCCTGCTTCTGTCTCGACCAACAACTTCCTCAAGTGAACCAACTCGCCAAGGATGTGATAATCCGGCAATGGCAACTTCCACTGCCGCCCGTCATCCTCCACAACCCCTTGCTTCAACCCTTCTTTCTCTTGAAAGCTCAGTGGTGGCAAGATGTATGAGTCGCTCTCGTTGTGAAACGAAATGGGGCTCGCCATCACGGAAGCCAAACCGTGTTTAGACCGATACAAGTCAATGAGGGACCGCGTGTATGCCTGGTCTGCGCGAGGGACGACATCGGACTCGTTGACAAAAGCGAGGATATGGTGTCGATTTGCGGTAAGTTCCGGAGCTTGGCGAAGCGGACCGGTGATGTCGGCACTAAGAGTCGGCGGCGAGCCAAATGTGATGCAGGACAATCTGAGGCTAGGGTCTTCGTGAACAGAGCATGCTGTCAATTTCTTGATCCGTGGTTTACTCGTCTCTCTCGGCCCTGGTAGCATGGTGTTGAGTGGAGTGAAACTTACAGTTGTCCCGAGCTTCGAGCAGCGAGTTCAAGAAGAGCAGGCTCGCCACAGCACCCCCTGCTGAATGCCCTGTAAAGATGACATGGAGATGTGGCGTGGCTTTGTTCGCTGTAATCAGTTGACGGGTCACTAAGGATAATAATCTTTGGGCGCTGTTGATGAAACCCCCGTGGACGGTGAGATCTTTCATATGGCTTGTCAACGATGTGGGAGGTTCTGCTGTCTGCAATCATGGACTTGTTAGTCTCTGCCAGCTTTTCTTTTGCAATCAAGGGTGTGTAGACACGAAGCTCACTAGGAAGTCGGCGAGGGAGCGTGGCCGGCCATTCGCGTTTACAATCGTGTCAAGGATGCTCTCCGTACCACGACACGCGATGATGAGGGCGGACAACTCTTCGCAAGGCAGTATTGAATCTGCATGCCAGATCCCCAAAGCTTTGGTCGTTCCGAGAAGACTCGCGGAACCATACTGGACTTCTCTGAACTTAATTCCATCAGTGCGTGGATCGCGATGTTGTGATTGGAGTCCAAGAGCCGATGTTCCAGCGTCGTGAACATCCAGTGACTTTGGCCCTCCCTTGTATACTGCAGCTGCACAGTTAAACGCGGCTACAATAACCAGCGCAAGTGCCGGCGAACTAGCCACAGCTTCCCATTAGCATATCATCACATATTAGGGTTATGTGGACTGAACACGAAGGTACAGTGGAGACCAGAGGTAATGAAACAGCTCACCCGTCCCAGTTACCCATCCCAGAGCAGCAGTCGGAACTTGAGTTTTCATACTCTCCAGTGGCTTCTTCGAGTCGACGAAACTCGGTCTTAAACGGCCCTTCATTGGGGGTCTCTGTACGGACAAGCCCAACTCTCAGCGGTTGTCTTTCAATGGCGCGAATTAGAAACCACAAAACTTCGCACCTACCATCTGTCAAATCAACGGCGTGCACCACACTTGACAATGCGTCGCTGAACTCGGCCAATGTAACTGAAGCACCTCGCGAGTTGTCCAGCCAGGGGAGTCCAGACGTTGTAGGCAATGCAGCCGAGGTTGCAATACTCGCGGTCACCGGAACTTGGACGACCTTCTGGCGCAGGAGCTTGAGTTTGAAGCGTTTCATCCTTGCTTCTCGTTCAGCTTGATGCCCAGGCGCTCCCTCTCCGTTGATTTCAGCGAATTGATACCTGGAGATAAGGGATACTTGGGGAGTATGTAGTATAGGCACTCCCAGACAAAGAAATGCGGGAGATAGATACGGAAGCGGGTTGTGACGCCGTGGCGCCAGCAGAACGGGGCTGTGAACAGGGGTCAGCGCTGCGCCCCTGCTTTGCCCTCGCGTAAGGCTGTCTGTCTCTTCACCATGCTCTCCTCCGAGTGGATGGGAAATGCTCGCTGAATCTATCTCGCTTGACGATAAACTACTTTGTAGACCACAAACCCAGCCGTTGGGCCCATGTCTGAGACTTGCAGATTTACACATTTCTCCAGATGGTATTTAGCGTTTCTTCTAGCAGTATTGGACTCTGGACAGGTAGTCGGCTTATTGTCATGACCCAACGCATCTTGAACTCAGGCTCAGATGTTCTAAATATGCCACTCGTTCACGTACGATC
>FTCU01000378.1_pt1 | contig 20195 bp, 34 predicted proteins | sample 1639521 | NCBI WGS metagenome assembly FTCU01 (sample SAMEA3914864, study PRJEB12502) | metagenome | biome: forest; material: soil | place: USA | collected 2012-03-12 | depth 0.3 m
GGGGGGTGGGAGGGGGGGGAAGAGGGCTAGGGGAGGTGGTGGTGGTGGGGGGCAATGATGAGTGAGGGGACTTTCTTTGGGGATGAAGGCGGGATGTGTTTCTTGGTTTGGGGGTTTGAAGCGATGGGTGGTCAAGATGGGTGGGAGGGGATACCCCGTTGGGAAGTGGAGAGAAAGGTTGTCGATGGATGGTGGTGAGGTTGAGGGTTGGTAGAAAGGGATCATGACGAAAGAAAAACAAGAATCTTGCTTGGGAAAAGACGGACAGACTGGCTGTGGAAAGACGGACGCACACCGATGCGTGGCTCTCTTTGCCCCTTTCTCTGTCACTCTCAGGGAATGTATTATTTATTTATTTTGCTATGTTTCTCTCTCTCTCCCTCTCCCTCTCTGTCTGTCTCTCTCGCATGGACATGGCATGGTTCATCTGTTGTTGTTATTATGTGGAGTGTGACTGGACATGGCTGGGTGGCTGGCTTGCTTTTTGGTGCTTTTGGTGTTTGCGTGGAGGGATGGGTGGAAGGATGGGTGGAGGGATGGATGTAATGTGGTAGAGCAACAAGCAGGCATGAAAGCAATCGAGTTTGTTGCAGCTACCAGCCAACATACCTGGTTCTTCGATTCTGTCTGTTCTTGCTGTCCTCCTCGCCACCTCTGATGCTGTTTGTTGTTGTCTTTGGAGGGGTTTGTTGTTTTCCATTCTCTCTAGCGAGTGAGTAGAGTCACCAGGAGCGACAGGGATACAGAAGTAACTACTGCCCATAACCGTTGGAATGCTGTTCTTAGCTGCCAGTGAGGAGGTTTAAATCATGTCGACAGTGCTTTGCTTTTAATGGTACATGTGTGCTCTGGGTTATATGAGGCGGGGCATGGATGGCCAATCTCTTTAGGGGTTTCTCTACTCGGAGTCAGGAGGTGAGCGGCCAGGTTCAGTTATTTGTCGTTGGACGTAAGGGTTGGCCAGCGCTTGGTGCGGATAACGCGGCTGCGAGTCATGGTATTTGTTTGACAGTCACCTCGTATACTGCCTCCGTTTTGGGTGTCTACCTAGAAAGAGCTTTGGTGTTGGTCTGGTGTGTCTTGGGTAGGAGTCAAAAGGTGAGTGGCCAAGCTCTTTCAGTGTGTGGTCGGTTTGTCGCCAGACCTGGGGGTGACCGCCGCTTGCTGCGTATCACGAAACTGCGAATCATGGTGTTTGTTTGGCACTCGCCTCGTATATTCCCTCCGTTTTGAGTATCTATTTGTTTGGAGCCTTGACTTTTGCTGCAGGTTTCAGGCGGGATCATGTTAGAGGTGGCTTGCTCTCTGGGGCTCTCATTTTGTGTCGGTGAGGCCTCTCAGAGCTTGGTTGGTCATGGCCGGTGATGTCCCGCTGGAGATCACCTGGGGGGTCCTGCAGTGTTTTTCGCTACATTCTGCGTTGTCGCTCCTGCAATTTCATGGATCGCTACGTGTTCATGCTTCGCTTTGAACCGCTCTCATTTATAGGTTCATATGCGACGAAGCATGGGCCGAGGTTAGAGTCTTATGACCAGATGTGGCATGGCGAGAGTCTGGGACCGCGGGGAACTGTCTGACATGCATCGACTCCAGCGGGGCAGGGGCTTCAGGGGCGGCTCGTAGGGCTGAGTGCGTGGTTGGGTGTTGAGGAACGCCGTGAACGGTGAAGGATTGCGGAGAGGGATGGGGTGGAGGGTACAGACGAGGAGGGCTGCCGGCTCCAAGGCAGCAGCATAACGGTGATGAGGCACTGTCTGGAGCCGTGGTTGGATGGGAGTGGGAAGGACGGAATATGCCGAGGGCCCTTCTGGCAATGCAGGGGACTCGTGGGTCGCGGCAGGCATGCCCTTGGCGATCCCGTGTCGAAGGATTCTCTGCGCCCTGGGCTCATCTCCGGCACGGCGCCGGGGCTTTGGGAAGACACAGAAGACCGACGGAGTGCTCCCATGGGACGGACGGAGCCGAGAGGAGGCGGAGAGCCAGGAGAGCCACGCTCGGAAGGTCTCGGATCCTCGGATCCTCCGGAGCATTTGGAGCGGTTTGCACGGTTGGACTGGAGCAGCTGCCATTGAGCCATTCCAGGCCGCGTGTCGGCTGTTCCTCCCAGTTCCGCATTGATGATATGGTTCATATCGAGCAGCGACGGTCTGCAAGGGGTCGCGGGCACGTTGCGGCTCGCATTCCATCGCGGATCGGCAGGCAAAGATGGCCCAATCGGAGCGCAGCACCATCCGAGCTCGACCCAATTGTGCCTGTGCGCACGCAGCCTGGAACCCTGACAAATCTCGACTTGGCCGGGATTGGCCTCGCTCGCCTCGAAAACAACAAGTGCAACCCAGGCACCCAGGCTCGCCAGGGCATTTCATCCCAACTCCCAAGTTTGGAATCAGCACTGCACCGTCTCGCGTGGCAGGACCTTGGTCTCGGTTGCCCACAAGCCACCAATTTGGCATCACGTCCTTCCACAACCCCTCTCTAGAGCAGCCGAATGATGAATCGAAAATGGGGGCGATAATAAATCTTCCAAACAGGGACCAAAATGGCAGCAGCGCACACCCCAAAGTCCCTCTGGGAATCCGGCCCCCACCCCCAAAAGCAGGCAGCCAGGAAGTCAAAAACGCCACCGGCTCCTGCTGGTGTGACCCGACGAGCCCGAGCATGCCGTCGGACCTTGCTCTCCAGGAGTCCAAGGACTTTTTAATCCAATCGCCGGGCAGGAGCCCATCCCACGAGGCGTCGATACCACCTGCAGTGCTGCATAGCGCGTGTGTCTCGTCCTTCTAGTCTCAACCTCATCCCTCCACCTTTGGCTTGATTCTTAAAATACACAGAACGCGGTGTGATAGACAGGGCAGACAGAGCAGATAGGGAGAAGGCCCGAGAAGGGATTTCTCGTCCCAAAAAAAGACGAGGCGGGGGTTGGACTTTGGACTTGGGAGGTGCTGCGTGGCCACCACCGCCGCCGACGTGGAAAAAGCTCCGTCGGTTGATTCGTCACGGCAACGATCCTCGGATAATTCCCGATCGCATCTCGGCCGCCATCACGGGCCCTTGATGAACAGCCCAATTCGAATTATCCACCCCAGGACCCGTGACAAGCCATGAGAGCCCGTCTTCCGTCCGTGCCGCTTCGGCGGACCCGTAGCCATGTTCTATTGTCCACATGGCCTTGTGCGTGCCTGGGGGCCAGGTGCGGCCCCTCCATCGATCCCAATGCCACGCACTCAAACCACCATCCTGCGTGGGCTTCGCCGCACCCAGACATCCACCGGACTGTACCCCTCCATCCTCTAACCGCCCGTCCCCGACGGAGTGTACAATGGCACCGCGCTGCCGCAGAATGAAACCCTCCCCCTTTCCGACAAGCGCGGCACTGCGCCGGCGCCCAGTCGGCTTGTTTGGGTGCTTGTGCAACCTACTCGTTCGTGGCCATGCTCAGGGGGGCGCACACACCCACATACACACACGCACACAGGCGACCGCGCATGCCTGTATCTGTCGGTACAATACACGCCGCGGCGGTGCAGAGAGAGAACAACCTTGGAAGGTTTCCCGCTGCCTTGGCAACCGGCCCTCGTACTTACTGTAGCATCTGTATTCCACCATCCCTTCTGCCCCCCCCATCCGCGCCGTAATCCGGCACAAGCGCCGGCGACAGCGACGAGCGAAGAGTGGATATCGGGACGACGCCCGACGCCCGGCACCGGTGGCCTACCAGCCGGCCGAGGTGGAGCGGGTGAGGAGCCTCCTCAGTTTTGAACAGAGGGAGTGGGAATTCCGTTTTGTCGTCATCTCCGTTCCGGTCTCTGTTTGTGTCTGAATATGTGCCCCTCTCACTCACTCGGGTGCGTTTGCTGGCCTTCTCCACCCCAATACGACGGCGCTGTGAGACTCGTATTGCATCACCAGTGGAGTTTGGTTCGTAAAACGAAATAAAAAGGTTTTGGGACGAGGAAATGCAAGTGTAGGAAAATCAGCAACAGAAACAAACAAACACGAAAGGACGAAACAAGGCGAAACGAAACAAAACTCCACCCTTTGGCGGGTCGCCCCGCGGCGTAGAGAATACGAAACGAGAGCGTGGCAGCCACACCAGTCAGCCCAGAAAAAAGGGGCGAGTGGAGGGGGTGAGACCAGGTGGGGGAGGAGGAGAGGGGCCTCAATCCGGGTTCTGGCAAGACCGAGAGGGATGCAAAAGCGGTCGTGCAAGAGGTCCCTCGGAGTTTCGAGAGGTCGGTTTTTAGGGGGCATACCTGAATCGGGCACTTAGACGCAAAACCGGCCGAGCAACACCCTCCCCCCAACAGGCATGATCCTGCTTGCGGGAGGAAACAATACTCCAAACGTCATTGTTTTAGCGCGTCGCCCAGCCCTGTTCCCGGCGCCAACCGAACTTTGCTGACAACGGCCACCATGCTGTGAAGCTAGGCCGGGGTAAAAAAGAGGGTGATGTGTCAGATCTCTATCGTACGCAGCTCGGCTGTTGAACTCCTTCAACGCGTCCCAACACACACGCCAAGGAACGTGAGATTTCGTCAAGGGTGGTGGCTGGGAGAGTGTGGGGTGGGGCATGGGATTGAGTTGAGGGACAAGACTGTGTATTGCGTTGAGGAAGTTGAAGACACCTAGTTGAAGATATGGGGCGGAGAATACTGCGGTGAAGAGTCTGCGTTCAACATGCTAAGTTGAAGATGTTGCGTTGAAGACACTGAAGATAGTAATTGAAGATGCTGCGATGGAAATACCAAGCCGAACATGCTGCGATGAAGACACCGAGTTGAAGAAGCACCAGGGAGAGAGTGTGTGTATGAACGCATGTCATTGGATTCGTGAGAGGTGACTAACTATCTAGTAGACACTGGTACGCAAGATTCGGAACATGAAGAATGAAAACATCAAATCGTGGCCGTCCCTATGTGAATACAACCTTCCCCCCTCCACACCCCGAAAAGGTAAGGAAAGCCGTGCCGAAGCTTTATCCGATCGAGGTCGAGCACTTCGACCACGAAGAAAGGAGAGGATCCGGAAAACCACCATGGTACATACAGTAACGCCGTCCGCGCCCAAAAAAGAAGTTGCCGCCCAGTTGTGTGTATAAATGCTCTCGGTTCCGAGTCCTTGAAGCCCACCCCATTCGTGTCCCAGCCAAGTAGGAAGGAAAAAGCCCGCAGATTGCCACGCCCACCCGGGTGGCCATGGCACAATAGAAGCGGGTGTTGGTGTGCAATATAGTATGTATCGCGAAGCGTATCAGCTGCCTTCCCGCGGCGGTCGAATAATCCCAAAAAGAAAACTCCCAATTTTTGCTTCTGTACCGTCTCCCGTTTCTTCTCTCACGCGTGCTGGACGAAGCCGGGCGAGCCGGGCATCGACAGCGGCGTGGTCGGGTAGGCATCGTAGCTGCCCGAGTCCGAGCAGGCGGCCGAGTGGTCGTACGAGTGCGACAGAGGCGGAGTCTATGCCAAACAATCCCCCCGGTCAGCAACGGGCTCGACCGTGGTAGGCAATGCCTTGTTGGAGTGGAGGGATGATGGGTGCTGGGCTGCGCGAGGATGAGGCACTCACATGCGGCATCTGGTCGTATGGCGAGGGCTGTCCGGCGCCCAGATCCACCACGCCCGGGATGGGGTAGCCGCTGTAGCTCAGGTAGGGCGGCATGCCGTCGTCGACCGGCCCGCCCGGGTAGCCCGTCTCCCGCTTGATGGCGTCGCTGAAGTGTGTCATGGACGGCAGCGTCACCGGCACCGGCGCCGGCGTGAGGTATTCCGGATAGGAGTCGGTCGGCATGGGCCGGTATCCCTGCACGGCCGCGTACTGCGGCATAATCATCTCCTCGGGAGGCGGCGGATATGTCGAGTAGGCGAACATGGGAGGCGTGTTGGACCGCTCACGCTCGTCGTAGGATGCGGGGAAGAGGTACTCGTCGTCGTGGTGCATGGGAGGCGTGTATTGGGGATGCATTGCGGGCTTCACCTGAGCGGGCGGTGATTGCCTCTGCGTCTTGGGGGTCGTTGTGCGCTTAGTCTTGGTTGGTGGGCTCGGCTTCTCGTTGCCGGAGGACGAGGCATCGTCCGAGGTCCCCGCCCGCCTCTCGAGCTCTTCCAGGCGCTTCTTAAGCTTCTTGCCTGTTGTCGAAACATTTAGTCAGCCGGCCATCCCACTGACTGACTCTCCAGGTGTCCTGGCGAGGCTACATACGGTAGTTGCGCTGAGCAATGCGGTTCTGTATCCTCCTGCGCTCGGCAAGGTCCGAGATCTTGGTCCAGTCCTCGTCGGGGTTGGCGGAGCTGCTGAAGGCGCTGCTGGTGCTGTGGTTGGAGTAGTGCCTCGCGGGCTGCGGGACTGGTTGAGCCGCGTAGGCATACGCGTGTTGTGACATGGCGAACATGATGGGCGTCGGTGGGTGCCTCTGGCCGGGCGGGATGGTGCTGGCTGGAGGAGGGGGGGCAGTGTGTGGGCAACACAAGGATGATGTGAGAACCAAAACCCCAGATGTGGGAGGAGGGGGGAGGGAGGTAGAAGATATGAAGATGATGAAATCCTGGAGGCACGGAGAGTCGAGACCCGTTGAAGAATGTTTCCTGGGGGGGGCTGGACACTTCCACGGCCGTTGAGGAAGACGGGGAGGCTCCGGGGTTAAATATTCAGTGAGCAGGCGTAGTGTTGGGCGGGAGGAGGAGGCTTGCTGCGAACCCACATGGCGGCGTAGGGGTCAAGATACTTTGGCTCTGCCCCCCCCCCCCTTGTCGATTCCCATTGTTGCGGTCACCCACACACCCACCATGGGCCCGGCAGGGGTTGATCGAGGCTCGAAACCGCGTCGGCAATACACCCGCAGAGGTCGAACTGACAGGGATTTTGGGGGATCCAGCCCGGGTACGGAGGAACCAGGGTACATCTGCTATCCTGCAGCCTGGCCTGAGGTACCCGCCACGGTGCCGCGGACAGGGGCCGTCGTGTCGACCGACAGCGACAGGGCTTCATGCACGGAGCCTGTGCGTGGGTGGTGTGCCAAGCAAAGTGCCAAGCAGCGAGCCGGTACATACGTAAAGAAGATACGTACTATGGACAGCCGGCTTCACCACACCACCACCAACACCCCTCCTCCGTTCTGTGTTCCCTCCATGTGTGGTGGCAGCGGGGTCGACTCCGTTTGTTGCGCCGCCGGGCCTGAGGTGTCGCCGTCACGGCGGCCCACCGCAAGAAGCGAGGATCCTTCCGCGTAGCTCTGTTGTTTCTGTGTCTCTGTGTCTTGTGGTTGTGGGATCTGTATTCTGTATGTGTCCTCGCTCACCTCGGTATCTCTCTCCCTGCCTGTGGCTCTCTGGCTCTCTGCCACCCCACTCCGCCAGGCTGGCTGTGCTGCGCGCCTCGGCGCGTTCGAGGTCGCCGTTCAAAAAAACGGATTGCGTTTCCCCGTCATGGTTGGTGGATCGTCAACCTTGCAGGCCGTATGGAGGAGGTGCATTGCAGCGCTGCGACATTGTGCAGTGGTCGAATTTACGAGGATGCCCGGCTGCGGGAGGTGTGGGGGGGGAGGGCAGGATGCGGGCAGTTGGGAGGGTGGGAAACGGACCAAACCGCCCGCGAGCTTTTTTTGCCCAGGCAGCCACAAAAACCGGTCGAGGGTAAATTTAGCCCACATCATGTAGGTATTTTGCCCACTTTGGCGTCTGCACTCAAAACAGGCAGGGGTGTTTCGGGCTTCCAACGGCACAGGCTGTTTCTCCTCTGCCCCGTCCGCCTGGCGGTGTGTGCCGCGTGCTGCCCGGCGATTGGTCACCGCAGGAAGCACCCTGGGCCACACGCTCCCCCGGATCGTTCCCTGGTGCCCGCGGGACTGTCCCAAGTCGCTGGCCGTAGGGCTGCGGTTAGCATTTCCCGTTTGAGCCAAATCTTAATTACAGCGAACCCTGGCCAGGATTGCTGTGTCCAGGCCTGCGAGGCTCTCCCCCAGCACGCTGTGCTTGCGGATGCAGCCAAAATGAAAGGGTGGGTGGGATTTTGGGTCCCGAGTTCACCTCGACAAAAGCCACAGTCTCGGCAGCGAAGCAACCAACCCCGGCCCTGAGGCAATGGCTTGCAGCTCTGCATCGGGCGACCGGCGGCACGGGCCCGGCGTGGCTTCCAGAACAAATCTTGCGGGCGACAATCGGCGAGTCTCAAAATTGTGGTTTGCGAGCCCCAACCGTGGAATCCAAGCCGTGGCTGGACACGGGCCTCACTCACCTCGTTTGTTGACAGCGACGCCTCCACATCCATATCGCCCCGAGACGGACGCCCCCAGGAATAGGGCCAGATCCGTCCGATAGATTGCATTTGCTAGTCGAGATCGGCATGCGGCAACCTGGAAATGCAAATGCAAATGCAGCAGGCAGGTGTGTTCACGATGCAGCTGGTGTGCAACCGATTGCAGAGGTGCAGAAGCCTGAGGAAGGTTGGCCAACGTCCCGAAATAGACAGGCACTACGACTGTGTAGCCGGGCGTCGTGGCGCCTGATTGGGCCAATCGCGGATTGGCACGCTGCTTGAAATAAGGTTTGTCCATTGGCGCCTTGGCATCGACTGGAGCCCGCGACATCAGGCCAACAGGTTTGCGATCTGGCGGACCAGTCCCAGCGAGCAGAATCTCGCTGCCTGTTGCTAGGGTCGTCGTCGCTCCGTTCCAAGCCACCGGCCGCCCACCGTCGCTGCAATTCTGAACTGTACTAAGTGATGTAGTATCGGGGCAGTTCATTCACCCTGGCTCTCGCAAGCGGCCATCCTTCGCCAATCGGTCTTGTTTTTTTTGTGTTTTTTTCTCCATTGGCGTCCGGGCCGAGCGTGGCGTTGCGACGACGATGGCCAAAGTGCTGCGCAGGAGAGCATCAGCTCAGCCCTACCGCTGGGCATGCACCACTGAAGACGCTACACGCGCAGACAACTTCCGTCACCACACGGAAGTTATGGTGTTCCGGCTGCCTGGCGACGCAGGCATAGATTACTACAGTACTGAATGGGCGGCGATTACTGACTTCAAAGGCGCAGGGAGGCATCCACCGTAATCGCTGCACCAATGTTAGCGTCGTCGGCGATCCCCAGTGCTCCACGGGCGGGCAGCCTCACCCGGATCTCAGTGCGTCCGGGGGGTTAGCCTCAGATCCCGGGGCCGGCTTGTCCAATCAGATGGCGCCTCTCGTAACCCGGGACGGCCTCCCTGCGGCGCAACCTCCCGTCTGCCCCGGGAACCACCACTCACCCCGGCGCCCATCTTCCCCCACGTTGTCGCCAAACCTCACATGCCTGATCTGGTGCCTGGCCCCGGGCCTCAGCTTGCCGAGTGTCTTGCCGGCCGGCGATTACCGCGGCGCTGTTGTCGATGCCATTGGGGATTCAATCGAGGCGCAACGGTGCATCGCGCCGGTTCGGCAGCCAGGCAGCAAGTTTTGCACCTCTGGAGTCGCCGACCTCGATATAGCGTCAGCTCATCGTGGGCGCGGCTCAGTCAAGGAAGTAGTTATTCTCTGCTTTCCAGAGGCCCTTCAGGGCACAGAGCTCATTTGGTTCTGACAGCGGGCGGGCCTGAGCCCGTGTCCCTGTGGCGCGAGAGAGAGAGAGAGGATGCACAAGCTCCTGAGCAAGGGGCCCGGCCTTTTTCGAGCCCAGCTTCTTCGGCATCCTTTCATTCGACAACGTTATGCTCCATTCAACGGCATCCCGGCGTGCCGGGCGGGAAGCCTTCCAGAGGACAAGCCACCCGGGAGGCTCTGTTTCCCTGAAGACCGGGGGCGCAGCCAGTGGGATGGTGCTTGAACAGCTTCTGACTGACCCAAGCCGCCGGGCCGGATTTACAAACACCCTCAGCTCCGCCCGCTCCGGAAGGGGAGGCCTGAAAGGCCATGCAGCTCGCCGCGGGAGCAACCAACTGTTTCCACGCGGCTGGAACGGCCTCTCGTAGGGCTACATGACCAGCTGGACCTCCTGCATGGAAACGGCGTTGTGTGGCCGGGCCACGTCCTTGGCCGACGGCGTTAAGGTGCTGACGACGGTCAACCGTGCGCCTCCCCCTTCCCCCGTTGCAACTTTGGCCGCCCGCCGAGCCGTCTGATAGGTCAAACAGTGGCCTTCAATGCCAGGCCTCCTTCGCGGATGAGCATCTCGAGATACTCGGTGATTCGTCTTGTCGTTTCCCGCTCCTCTCGGCACACAATGCTTCCGCGAACCTTCGTAGCAACTGGCTGAAGCTGTAAACCCCGAAAAGGCAAACGCCGAAGCCCTACCTTTTCCTCTCCACCAGCGTTTACCCAGAATGGCAAGGCCATCGACGGGTCGCCATCCTCTCAAGACGAGAAAGGATTCCCATGTCAATTCGCAGCCGAGAAGGATGCTGCCGTTGAGGAACCCCCCCTGGTCTTCTCAACGGCGGATGCCCTTGCAAAGCCGCCCCACCAGCAATGTACAAAAACGGCAAAACGTTGACACTCATTAGACGCGGGATACCACCCTCGAATCCTTCCACCGGCGCTTTTCCCCAGCAGGGCTTCATTCTTCGACATGAGTCCACAAGCACACAAGGGGAGGGAGAGAAGAATTTGTCATGGAAAAGTGTCATTCCGGCGCAGCCACGCTCTCCTTAATTCGACAACTCAAGAATGGCAGTTAGACAACACTCCCCATTCCCTGGTTTACGAACAAAGTTCTCGGGTCTGCCCTGCTTGATTCCTGGGATTTTGCCCTCTTCAACCCTCCCCACTCTCTTCCGTCACGGAAGTGGAGATACCTGTCTATAACGTGACACAGCAATTATCAATCATCGACAGTCTCATCTTCCGTGATGCGGCTGGCTTGTGTCACCGCAATCGCGCGGGCCGCAGAGACGGGCGGATTCTCACGTTTCCTGTGTAACGCGAGCGTCGTCGACCAGTCGGCGGCCAGTTCTGGCGGTCTGCTCTTGGCACATATTTCGAAACATGTCCCCCGAGTTGGAAACATGCTGCCGTGCTTTGTTGTCACTTCTTCAGCTCCCTATGCCCAAGCCAACTAGCCCAGCTCTGTATTATCAGACGATTTGTTGCCAGAAGTGTCGTTCCTGTTCGTCGCATGGTCGGCGAATGAAACGCGGTCAGCACGGGAATCTCCGCCATCTGTCTGCCTGCTGTTTGCTTTGCTGGCCTGCCTGCCGGCCCAGTGATGCAGGGCGGCGATGCACGGATGCATGGCGTAGTCAAACCACCGACCGCCACATCCAGGTCAACTACACATACCAAACCCTTCGTTTCATGAGACGGATGGTAGCAACCAAGGAATGGCTGCTCTATTACTAGCCAACGGCCCGACTGGCTCAGTTTCAGACGGACGTGCGTACTGCGTCTTGGGGTCTGCTTGGCCCGCTCGTAACCAGCTTGGTTCCTGTGCCGCCCCCTCAGTTTACTTACATCGGACTGTCCCGTGCGATAGGACCCAGGAACCGTTTTTACCCCTTTTACGAGCAGCATGCCCATCCCTTCATGGCAACAAGGAGATCGCCGTCAAGGAGGACTCGACCTGCAGCCCTGGAACTTTGCGGCATCAAGATTAGCTCTCGCTCTCGCACTCGCACGGGGCGGCCGGCCGGGAATGGAGCATCTCGCCATCGGCACAGCCTGCTTCTCCATTTCGCTCCTCGGACGCTCGGGAAACCACAACAACTCCAAAGCTCCATCGCTGTTCCCAGTCCAAAGATTCCAAATCACGGAAAAAAAGGGCCGGTTCGCGACTCTTAATAACTCGATCGCCACACGGAACCCGTGGGGTCGGCACTGAGCAGCTTGATCAGTAAGCGCACTGCAGAAACCAAGCTTCTGCAGGTCATTTCCGCGAGAAGCTTGTCTCTGGGTCGCGAGGGTGGGGTGAGGGGTCCAAAAATCTAATTATCAAGCAACCGCAAAAGGGGCAAAGAAGCACGGGACAGTACGTAAAGTCGACGGGAGGGAGGTTGGAAATCTGGATGATGGTTACCCGGTACTGCAGCAAACAGGTTGGTGACGCCGAGGGGGTGGTTGTGACACTCGAAGCGTGATAGCCTGCCGTTTGCTGCTCCTGCAGGTCTGCTTCGAGAAGCAAGCAGCCCTACCGTAGAAGCCTGCGGTAGCGTTGACGCAGATGCAACGGCAATGTATGTTCCCGTCCCGAGGCCCGAACCCCGGGTCCGGAAGCTAGCGGAGAGCAACTCCTCGGCGACCAGACCACCGCTTGTCAACAATGTGCTCCCTGACAGCAACTGCCTGGGTTTACCACGGGCACAGACCCTGAGACGGCGGTCAAAGCCAGTCTTCCCCGTTGCGCGGGTGTTGCCCACTCAGGACTGCTGCTCGTAAAATGAAGGGATTCCCAGGAGGTGATTCCCTTGGACAGGACCCCCCGGACAGAGTCGACGTGGCCGTGTTGCTATTCCCGTCGCGTAAACAGCGTAGCCGCCGCATCGAGCCAGCTGGGTTTCAGGCATCCAAGTTCTATCGCCGCCAATGGTCTGGAGAGTTTGAGGGTCTCGTTTCCAAGGACCCAGGAAGGCCCGTCGAGGACAGTGCCTCCCCCCTTTTACCCAGTCTCCCCACGCTTCCTAAAATATGACAAAAATGGGACGGTCAAGGTGCCCCAGACTGCTGTTTTTGTCGCAATTCCCTGAATTGGACGAGCGTAGCACAACGACCAAGAGCTGTGTATGGGGAGTCCCGGTCATGGAGTTGAGGGGAAGAGGAGCTATCTCGGGTCACCAATGACAGCTCTCTAGCCCCTGCACCCACAACGAGGGCAAATTGGCCGCTTTTGGAAGGCCGTCAACTGTGAAGGGCTGAGACGGCCAGCGGCCGTGCCGCCCTCCGTTTTCACCAACGCCATCCGGATGGCGGTGGAACCGGCGCATCCGGGCTCGCCGGTGCGTTGGAAAGGAACAGAAAGTTCCAGTGCTGCGCCTTGGATAGGATGAACTAACTTGCGCGTCCAAGCATGCGCAAATACGCACTCCGTCGTGTGTATGTACCCGTTGCTGTCGAGTCCGCCGGTCGCCTGACCCGCCAAGGAGAAGACAGACGCTTGGCTCGATGTGGTAAAGACGGCGATCATGGCTGTCCGTCTTGCAAAGCACACTCCGCAGCGCCCGTTTTGGGGTCCCACCCCCACTCGTATGTACCACAGTTACATTGGTACACGTATTCGGCCAAGCACAGCGTCTCGTAGGGCTGGGTCGTGGCTGTTCCCGCTCCGTTCTCCACATGGTGATCATCAACTAACTTCACTGCGACCTCTCTGCGGGGCCCACGATATCCATGGCGCGTTGAGAAGTCCCCGATTGAGTGGCCGAACCGATCCCACGACTGGGGGCTCATATCGCCACCGCGTACTACATGGCATAGCCGAATTCAGGATGAATGCGGTGCTGGTTCGCGAAGGAATCGAGGCGGTCTGGTCTGTCTGGTCTGTCTGTGATCCTACCGGGCAGAAGGTGTTCGGAAGGCACCGCCTTCCTGATCACCGATCTGCACTCGTGTATCCGGGGAGCATGTTACGCTTGATCTGGCGGTGTAGAAGCTGCAATGGCGGGAGTGAAGGATGCTCAACATTGAGAACCGTGCATGACTTGCATGCGCATGGAGCGTTGCACTTCGAAGTGAGGTGGTGCTACCGCACGAGGTGCTCCAGACGGCCCGACATGGTGACAAATGCATGTTTTGAGACGGACCTGCCGTGTTGCATGTCGGTACCTCGTAGGGCTGAGATCCTCCCAGGCCGGGGCCGGGATCATGTGGATATTCCGGGTGACGGAGGCAGCAAAGTTCCCGCTGCTGAATATCGACCTCCTTGAGGTGTACGAAAGCACCCGTCACGAAGACGTAACATAGCTGTCTAAAAGTTCCCAGTCTCCAGTTCCTTCGACCGTGTGCCGACACTAAAAACGCCGTCCGCTCGGGTTGTGCCGCTCTGCAGCGACACAGGGTCCTTGCTGCGGTCGGTGATGGTTGTCCCGGGAGGAGCCGCGCCGGCCAGAACAAGCCGTCTCGCTGGCAAATACCCCGTGTGGCCCCAATATCCTCGATGCAGAGCAGCGCCTGAAGTGGTCAAGATGACACCGGAACTGTCACCCAGTGTGGTGGGGATAGCCATGTTCGGCTGGGTGTGGCTGTTGGGTTGCAGATTATTGAAGCAGACAGGAGGTGAGCCCTGGTCGAAGAAGTGCCCTCGCGGCGCTTAAGCACCTCAGACTGTGTAACCTTGACAGATCAAGCAGACCAGATTCATGCGCCTTCCTGCCCTTCCCGTGCCCATCTTGCCCAAATCCGGTCTCCCCGACATGGCGGCGGATGGGATCATACAAACACACAACTCTCGTTTCGCCGCCGACACTCGGTGGCATGGAAGTAGCAGGAATAACCAACGCGTTGGGTGAAGCTGTTTTGCTGACCCAATGGATTGTGTGTACAACCATCGATGGGCTGGATCTGCAAAGAGCAAGTAGGCTCGTCCAAGTGAAGGTGCCACAGAGTCGCGGCACTCGGTTGGGTGCTCGGGTAAATCCTGCATCAAAGGTCTTCCTGGCGCGTCTAGCTGTGGCATGGCCAGAGGCGAGCGCGGTTGGGAGGATCCTGTGGAACATGACCTGAGGGGGTTGCTCGGCAAATACTCTCTGTAGACAGTTGGTCACCAGAGAACTGCCGCGCAACAGGAACACCTTTGTGGTACAACTCGTTAGCCCAGTGTAACCAACCACATCCACTCATAGTTGAGTCAAGCGGGAGAGTGGGGTCCAGCATTTGCCGCCCCCAAGGCACGCCGTGTGCTCCGTCTCCGGGCGGGCGTCCGTATCTCGACGAGTCGGGAGGCCAGGAGCACCACGGGCCCGCTCTGGGTAAATGCCTGTCGGTGGTGACGACGGCTGGTAAGGCATCCATCTTCGAGATCACCACGGCGAAGGGAAGGAAAGGGAAGGACGAGGAAGGCGGTCAGGGGTCTCAAGCGAGGCTCGCGGCACGCGCCATGGCCCGCGACCGCGCACGGGACCGTGGGGTCGGGGGCTGCATTCTGTATTCTGTACGGTTGGGTGCCGTGAGGCAGAGTACAGCTTGGCCAGGACAGGAGATACAGGAGACGCAAAGATGCAGTGGAAGAGAGGGGAAAGGGCCAGCACTGGTGGAAGCAACGTCTTGGCCTGGACGTTGCAGGGTGTGTGGGTGGGGTCGGCGGCGCAGCAAGCAGGAGCAGCAAGAGCAAATTCCCGCCTGTTCTTGGTGTGCCCTCCAACTCTGCCAGCAAGAAAGAGCGGGGTGGGGCGGCGACAGGGATTCACTGGTCCTTGGGTCGTTGACTGGGGGGGAAAAGGCAGTGGAAGGAAGCTCGGGCGAGTGAGAGTTTCCCCCGAAGCGCCAAGCTTTTAGTTCCCTCCTGCAAGGTCCTCGATCGCACGGAGTTTGCTGCAGCACGGAGTATCAACCTTAATTATCAAACAACGACCCTGAACCCCCTCATCAAGAACGCGGTCAGGATGCTCCCTTTAGGATAAGTGATGCCCAAATTGCGCTGGTTCTACAAGTTCCAGGCATACACCCTCGATGCCTTCTATTCTGGGACGAAGGGTATCCTCCCGTGACCAAAAGCGGACGAAGGACCAGTCGTGTGGTTGCTTGCGTCAAGTTCCCAACACGTGCGGAATATACGGATATCCGACGGCGTCTGATTCCACACTGGCTTCTTCCCCGCGTGGTGCAGCCACCGGGGACAGTGGTGTATGGGATGGCACGAAAACCTGTTTTGCTCTTGTGACAGCTTCGCTCTCAACCCCATCACACATCCACACACCTCGACAGGGCCGCCTCACCTCCAAGCCATCCACGTCCGCCTGCGCTCCCCGTCGGCTCACCGGATAGATAGCGAGCCTGCTTCTCCGAGCCTGGCGCCACAACACGTGGGATACACGGCTCGCACCACTCACAAGCCGCGCCGCAGGACACCTCCCACACGATTCCACACAACTGGGGCGGCGCCGGAACTGACCGGGCACTTCCCAGCGTTCTACATACCGCAGCACATAGTAGTAATTACTTGGTAGAATCCTTCCTCCCTTCCTTCAAATCGGAAACACTGGGTAAAGCTCCCAAGTACTCCGTACTTAGTAGTGGAGTGTGTGCAGCCCTCGGACTTGCAACCCCTGCCCATGAATGCTTGTCACGAACTGGAATCAAGGGCCGTTCCATCTTCTCGAGCATCCCGTCTCCCGGATTTTGCTTGTCTAAACCCCAATCCCCGTCGGGTTTTGTACCCTGCCGTCGTCCGCAAGTTTCGCAACTCCAAACATGACGCCTCCGTCAGCCAACGAGCAAGGACCCAGGAGTGTGGAACATGGCGTTTCGCAGTCAGAACCCAATCTTTCTCTCCGCGCCCAGAGCTGTCGGGGGCCTTCCCGCACACTGGGGCTGAACCTCTGAACCCCCGACAGGTCGCAGAAGCGGGCAATCCTTCTTGGAGGGGTGCGCCATGGTTGCTGGTTGGGGACTTGTTGGGGTCCTGCTGGGATGAATGATGGAGCCATGAACGCGAAAGCCAATGGCCTGCATCTTCAAGCGAGTCGTCACCGTTCATGCCCTCCGTCGGAGGGCAAGCCGGGAAGGACGGCGGCGGTTGGCGCTCTTCTCCAGTAGTGTCCGATGGCTCGCAATCGCCTGCACCGACGCCACCGGCACCTCGGGCCACAGGGCTGTCGCTGGTCCTGCGGGAATGCAGTGCGACCAGACCCGGGGAACTTGTGGCATGTTTGACATGAATGGCTTTGTCACTCAGTCGCAGTCAGTCGGGGAACCCAGCAACCATTCGACCGTGCTGCGTTGCATCCATCAGGCGGTCTGCAAGGCGGCTTGGAGAAGAGCCGAGCGGACTCGGCTCCTCGGGGCTGTGCTGAGCCTCAGCCTGTCAAATCGCTCCTCACATCGCGGGCGCGATGTGCCTACCGCCACCACGTCCCGTTTGGGAAGCTTGAACTCGGATTCCACCCTCCCCACACTTGGACTCACCGACTTGCTCTCCAGCTTCGTGACAGCCCAGCCGGCCTCGTCCGCGATGCATAGTGTAGGGAGACGTGACGTTACCTTCGACCCGTTTTCGTAGCACCACCCGACTTCTTGCAGACCTGCATGGCGCTGGGCGTGTGCAGAGCGAGCAGCGGAATACCAACTCCACGGGCATGGCGATGACGAGTTCTGTGGCAGTGCCGCGGGTTGGAGAGATGATACGGAATACTTCCGTGCTCTCGACGGCTCGATCAACAAGTAGAATCTCTATCCCGCCCCCGTTTGTAATTTGCTTTCCGTAGCTGGTAGTCATCGCGAAACATGCAGCGCGGCTGATATCACGAGAACATGCTTCGCCTCGAGGCGTCGAAACACAATGCCCTCCCTAAAGACAATAGGGCGTCGGTGACCGAACGAGAAGGAGGCTCTTCGGCCTTGAGATGGGCCGAAGTCTCTCTGGGCTGACTTCTTGGTTGATGTGGCTAACAGATTGGCGTTGGAGCTGAGGCCTTTTCGTTGTGTGTTCGCTGGCATCACGGACATCTCCGTACTTCTGTTGAAGTGTTGTGCAAAGGGTCTGTTCTTGCCCGCCTTCTCCCCTTGACGTTGGGGAAAGAGAACAACGTTCGGGGCAAGGGTAGAGAGCCTCTACCGTAAACTGAGCTCTGGGACATGCTACGGCTGAGAAACTTGTGAGGTTTGAGTCCATTCTATGACCATATCACCAACTAGCAAGTGATAGGGCAGCAATCCGGTATTTCCTGCCATCCCTAGTCATCTTAGGGCAATGTTCAAGTATTGAAACATGATCTGGCTCTGTTGATAAGACCAAGTCTTTTAAAAAGGGGATAAAGAAGAGGTCAGACTGCTGAGAATCTCGCAGCCGCCACTGAGACAGCCCTCGGCGATGTTGGTCTATTGATGTCTGTCATGAACTTGAAGCCCGACAATACAAGTGGTTCCAAGGTCAAAAGTCCAGTCAACCAACTATGACTACTGTAAGAGTTACTGAATGCTTTCCCGAGATACCTTCTGGTCCAAACTGTCAGAGTTGCCTCGCAGGACACCAGGCATGGCTCAGTCCAGCTGTAAGTTTCTATCCTCATGCATTCGTTTTGGCTAGTATTGGGAAACACGGGTCAAGGTGCTCATAAATATAGCACCAAATCAAGCGAATAGGTAAACTTGACTGCATCATTGAGGCTCGTTCATATGAACTGCTACCACCACACGCCCCGTAGCCGGCCCATGATCATCCTCTTCAAGGACGTAGAGTCGTTGACATTGAATGAGAAGGAGAACTTACATGTCCAGCATCTCTCAGGCCGCGAATTCACATCATATCAGGCACACAGCTCTCCAAGAATGCTTGACAATCTCCCCTTTCCTTCTACTCTCGTAATGAACAATACCCGAGTTTGTCTTCTGGAGCACCTGCGCCTTCGAATATGACCATCGATCTGTCCTTTGTTTTACCACTAATTCCAATATCTCATTCGAGTTCAGAGCACAATCCAGTGAGTCTGGAAATTTTCCTCGTCTCATTCAGGGGTGTATAGACACCACCCCTTTCCAAGAAGTCTCGGACGACGTCGACAACAGCCACAACAACAAACAACCTAAAGCCACAGTGTATCTCTCAAGTTTCTAAATCCAGTTTCCGAAGGCATACTACACTTGTCAACTAGTAATGAGCGAGCGTCGTCTATTCCAAGAGAGCCTGACTCATCAATATTCTCAACCCAAACTTCTCGCGGACCGACATCTGGAGCGTGATGTGATGAGCGAGGCGAGACAAGCGCAAACAAGAATACCAATAATCACTGCCAAAACCGCCCAGATTTTTCCCCATCACCGCTTCACTACCAAACTCGGGTATCTCCGAATCAAGAACACATACCAAACTGCCTACTAGCGACAAGAGCCCTTTTCCCAGCAAACTGACCACCCGAATGCCGAGACAAATCACCCTTTCTTCAAAGATAAAACGCAGCAATATGAACCAAGCTTCCAACTTCCAAACACTTGGTGGGATTGCCGTGCCCACAAAGCTGAGGAAGAATGAAGATGGACAGGAGGGGAGGAAGGAGGAGAAGAGGAGAGGAAGCCAGAAAACGAAGAGATGACAATATTGAAAGCAAACAGAAGAAGAAGATACAAGGAAAGCCACTGGCAGGAAACAAAACCCAACGCCGAAGTCCCCCAACCTAGCAAGATCACCATACTACGACAGAGCAATCCTTGTAGTCACCCATGAAAGAGATATTGCAAGAACAAAAGTATAAGACGACGTAAGCCCAAGGTTCCATGCCTCATTGAGATCCTTCCCAGCCTCTCAAACATACTCCTAGCCCGGCATGTTAAACGAGACCTCGAAAGACACAACAAGACAAGAGCCCCCGCGTTCCAAGAGAGAACCTCTGTCCAGTCTTTCCTCCCCAAACCTACATAAACTCCAAGGAACAACAACAGCAACGACAAAGAGATCTGAAACTCCCCGTGAGGTAGGTACCGTAGCACCATCACGGCAGACTCTCCCACACACCTGGTCAGTTTGATCATCTACCTGCCCACAAGGCCGCCACGCTCAGAACACAACCCACCCACACGGTCACACCCCCAGAAAACCGCTCGCCTACCTCGTCCCAGTCAGCACCGCATCAACAACCCAGACACCGTAGCAGACGACAGCACAGCCAGAATGCGGCCAGTATTAAAACACCATATACAGGGGTGCCATGTATTTGTCTGCCTTATGGATATGGAAAGGGTGTGCCCGGAAACCGAAAAAGAGGTATCAGAATCCGCGCGCCCGCACCATTGTCCTATCAATTACGGATATCACCAACAAGAAACTCCCCCGCTAGACTCAAGGCCGAGTCCACGGACACAACAAGACAGTGGAGGGGGGCAAAAGATAGCGGTTCAAACCCGCCTGCTATCAACATTATCCACCCCCACAACCGAAGACTAGCTCACACACGACCAGCTTGTCCAAACAACCATTACCTGGTTACAGAGGCTGCAGGAGAGTGCCCCCAAGGAAGCAAGCAAGCAAGGCAAGCTTACTCCTCGTGCTCGAGAGGAGCCTCCTCCTCGTACTCCTCCTCCTCCTCGTCCACACCAGCATCCTGGTACTGCTGGTACTCCGAGACGAGATCGTTCATATTGGACTCAGCCTCA
>FTCU01000543.1_pt1 | contig 20018 bp, 12 predicted proteins | sample 1639521 | NCBI WGS metagenome assembly FTCU01 (sample SAMEA3914864, study PRJEB12502) | metagenome | biome: forest; material: soil | place: USA | collected 2012-03-12 | depth 0.3 m
CCCAACACCTTCTGGAAGATGCCCTTCATCGCCGGCACGCACGCCGCCAAGACCCCCAGCATCTGCTCCAGCACCGTCCACGTGCAGATCGACACGCCCATGGCCCAAAAGTCATCCACCGAGAACGGGTCGCCCCAATCCTTGACAATCACCGTCTTGACGATGCTCGACACGCTCGCGAACAGCCCCATCCCCATCAACACGCACACAAAGATCCGCTCCCGCAGCGGGCGGTTCAGCTTGCGCAGGAACGTAGCCGGCGCCAGCGACAGCAGCACGTCGGTGGTGATATTGATGGAGCTGCCGAGATTGGACACGCCGCGCATGACCTCGGTCGACACGCAGTGCGCGCCGGGCAGGAAGGGGTTCCAGGCGGCCTCGAGCGGGCGGCACGCGATGACGAGGTTGAAAAGCGTGTTGCCGACGCCGTACACGGCCTGCACGGCCATGACGCTGTACAGGAAGATGCGCCAGCCGCGCTCCTTGCTCTGGATGCGCAGCAGCGTCAGGGCGATCGACACCTTGATGCACGTCATGGACAGGCCCCAGACGCCGATGGCCAGCCACGAGTTCTTGCCGGCCATGGTGGATTGTTCGAGGGTGATGACGGTCGCGTGTGGGTACATCATGGGGAAGAGCATGGCCCAGTCGGCGACGGTGAGGATCTGTGGATGAAGGTGTTAGTGCCGAGATATAAGGGATGGGAGGGCGAGGGTTGCGATGGGAAAGGGGAGGGAGACGCACGAATCCGGCTACGATGAAGTAGTCGTCCAGTCCAACCTTCCATACCGGCCGTATCCTCTGGTACATGCGGGTGCCGAAGGTGATGACGCAGAGGAACATGAGGGTGGAGGTGACACCAATGTGGACTCGCGAGAGGTAGGCGGCTCGCTCCGAGATGGGGACGCCGAACGGCACCGGCGCCGTGACATTGCCGATGCCGGCCGCTCCGGTAGCCGCCGGGGCTTGCGCCGAAGTGGAGCTTGACATTGCTGAGATGTTGGGCTCTCGAGCTGAGAGAGACTAACGGGGTTCGGGGCGAAGATCCAGAGATGATCTGGGGCCCAAGGGCCCCTTTATGAACTGGAGGCAGTCGGTCCGGAGACAAGGGATCTGGATTCTGGGCTCTGACCTTGGTGTGTGTTGGAACCGCCCCCGGGATGGATAACTGCAACCTTCTCACCGGTAAGCCAGGGGTCAAGGCGACCCCCTCTCCCCTTCCCAGCCTCAGCCCGTCGATATGGTCGAGGTTGGGAGCAGCATGCAAGTGTTTCGCGCGAGCGAAACCGAAATTTCCCCAGTTTCGCGGATGGTCTGATCCTCCGGCTCAAGGCGTCGTTCCCCCCTGGCTCCCGTATCCGGGAATCGTTTGCGAGGGGCTGTACCCCATTCGACCAGACGCACGCCACCCTTGGCTCCGGTGCACAGGGCGCCTGTCAATCGTCTCGCTTCGATCCCAGAGCCATCTGGTTGGCCCGTCCAATGCAGTTGCAGCTGAGTTGCGGCTGCAACATTGCCCCAGCCCCTCCACTCAGTGGTAGAGGCTCGGGGCATTTGGGGCCGGCCAAGGGACAGTCTTGGCTGTTGGGACCAACCGCCCGCTTGCTGGTCGGCAGGGCGTTACGCGTGGTGCTAGTGCTTATGTTTACCGAGCCTGCAAGGGAACCATGCAGATGCTGTTCGCTGTGCGGGAGGGACTTTCAGGAAATCCGGAGTCGTCTGCAGACCCGGAAACGAGGTGGCAGCAGTGGCAGGTGAGCTGAACCGGTCCAGCGTGGCGGCCATGGGCTCAGGCCCACGTCCTCGCTCTGCCGGCAGATGGCGGTTCAATATATTGCAACAGGATCACAATCTACCGGCGACGTGCAGATCGGCCACGGCAGTTCTCAACGAAGACGGGACAAAAACCAAGCTCGCCGCACAGCTCACTTGATGGCGATCGAACGGGGCGGGAGAGCAATGGTTCCCCACGGACGCCGTTGCAGATAAAGTTTCGGCAACAATTCCCAACTGGGCAAGGCGCTTCGCCGGACTCTTGATCTCCCTCCCCCTGCTCGCTGGCTCCCGAACACTTCATGCTGTTCATCCCATCAATCTATCCCAGATCCCAGTTGATACGCAGATCGATCTGGGGCGACCTAACTGGAGCATTGGACGTGCAGATCTGTCTGGGTTGGAGGTTTACGTTTCAATGCTCACGCTGTTTTTATCCTATCAGGGGACCAACCCTGCCACTGTGAATTGCAGGCCAGCCGTCGGCGATTCAAGGCTTGCTCTCCTGAATTCCAGAAGCTCTGTGGTGTGCGCCACAGGGCCTGATCCCGTCGTATCCAGTTCCAAACCTCTCCCCCAGGCCCATGCAAGGCCCCTGGCACAACACACCATCCAGCCGTCAGCTGTCCTGGCCACCCATTCTTGGCAGCACCACCTCCTCCATCAGGCCCCCAACGGGGAAGGACACGGGCCGCCCAAAATTCCATGCACGCTTTGAACCCGGCGTCAATATACCAGCGCCCAGCTGGCCCAAGCAGACCAACAACCGTGAATGCCGAACGCCGGCAGAACAGCCACCACAGCTCGCGCCCAAACAAAACCAGCACAGCAACCGGACTATTCCGGCAGCAACTCGAAACCGCAACATCCCTCCCCCTGGCCTTCGCGCTTGTCCGGGCACCTTTCCCCTTCGGTCTAAATAAAACCCCGGCACACCCACCGAAACAGTCTGTGCTCTCCTTTAAACTTCGCGTCTTTGCTGCCTTAGCGCAGACATCCCGCACTAGCGCCTAGCGTTGCGACATTCTCGCTCCGGCTCCTCGCCGGCGATGCCGTGCTGCCCCGGCCCCTGGAGAGCCCGACACTTTGACGCTAACGCGGGGCTAGCGACGCGGGTTTTGTTCTCGGGGTGTTCTTCTGCCGGCTGGTTGAAGCCGTGCGCAGTCTTGGCGACGGTCTGGTCCAAACCCAAGGGGGGTGAAAAGCGGTTTGGGGATTTTCAGGGCCCGCTCTTGAATTGACCTCGTGTCGAGTTGAAGGGGAGGTCGCTGAGAGGAAGGCTTTCGGAACACTTTTGGCGGTTGGGTCTGTGCCTGAGCTGGCGAGAACGCCGATAGCTGATGTGTTATGGAACGAGAAGGGTGTGGGAAATGGGGGTGTGGGAAATGGGGGTGTGGGAAATGGGGGTGTGGGAAATGGGAAGGAAGCGTCCGAGGGAACAAGAATGGGAACAAGAATGCAACCACCTGGAACACAGAACCGTGCCCTGTTAAGAAAGTAAGAGGGAATCTTCTCGCATCGTGGGTCGGGTGAGATTGTGATATCGATTGCAACCCTAGGTAGCTAAGCACGTCGATAATTGAAGCCGCGCAGGTCCATCCAGAGCCCGTTTGTGCGCTCTCAGATCATAGCCTTTCTTCGCTGTTGATTGCGAACATCAAGAAGAGAATGCAGCGTAGAGGCGAATGCAATCGCCAACCTCAGCCTCGGGCATCTGGAAGTTTGCCGCAGGGGTAACATCATCTGTCCATCAACCTGACGCTTCAACAATAACCCCTATCGTCATATGGTCTTCTCGGGTGCATTGCCGTCTCGAACTGTAATTCGCATACATGATTTCTTGCCTCACTTAGCATTGGAAATCATCTACACAAGGTTGTCAGCTGTCAACTCAACATGACGATAGAATATCATAGAAACATACAAGGAGTGAGAGCCTTGCAATGGAACGGGCTCTCGCAGTTCTTCTGGCCACCGTACCCGCTGTCGCCGCCTCTCTCGTGGTGGTTGGCCATGCCTCCGGGGTCCCAGGATTGGTCATTCAACGAAGTGTCTTGCTTGTCGCGCTCTCTGTGCCAGGATTGCTTCCCCAGGAGCGCTGAGGTACTACGTGAGACAACGTAGGGAGTGCGCAGGCAAAATCCCCCGCCTGTCAAATCAGATGCCATGACACGAGACGGCCGCGGGGAGGAAGCTCGCAGACAACTTGGCGTGCTCTTCTAAAAACCTATCCTTGTTTAATTATTCCAGGAGCAGTACTGATCATTAGGGGCAACTTTGAGTATAAGTGCCTGCTACTCGCCATCACCGCTACTTAATAGAGGTTCCCCTAATGTATCTGCTTGATTCAGGTACTCGACTTGCTTCTTTACCGCTTGGTAAAACGTAGAATCTCAAGGATAGATTCGAGGCAAGAACTTTTGAGATCGTCGACCGACCCCAAAACCCACATGGATGGATTCACGGCGCAGCTCATCTTGGTTCACCAACCAGCCGCCGTTGCATTCTCATTGTATTGCATCTGATTGGCAAGGAAGGCTCTCGGTTAAAAAAAAAAGGAAAGCACGTTAATTAAAAACCAGGGGCGAACTGGTTTATAACACTAACACACATCCAACGCAGCGGCGCAGCACCGGACCACGGTGGCAACCCTGAGCGAGCTCACTCGCTTCTCAACATGGTGTCATCTCTCCCCCTCTCCTTCCACTGGAAGCTTGCCCTCTAACAAACCTTCTCCAGCGGCGGTCGCAATGCAATTCTCCTTCGTCTTTGCAGCTGCGCTCGCTACCTTCTCAGCGCTGAGCTCGGCCGACATCTCATTTGTCGTTCCGCCGCCGGCTGGAGGAACGCCCGAACCCGGCAAAAACCCAATCTACAGAGCTGGCGATAAATGGCAGATCAAGTGGACCGGGATTACCGACACGAGCCATCTAATCAGTGTTACCATTGTCCCTGTCGGACTCAATTCTAAAGGGGACATCGAGGCCATCTTTGACGAAACGGAATTCGTTTGCGGTAACTATCTACCTACATACTTCCGTTCGCCTTCCATTTGAGGATGCGCCTAATGAACTAACCTTGGTACGTATTAGATTACATCCTAGGCACAAATGGAGAATGCACTTGGGTGGTGAGACCGACCAGAAACAGGGACCCTGCCAACACCATGTTTTATTTCGGATTGGGCCTACAAGCGCAGGGAGGAGGGTTCGCGGTTTCGCATTGGTTCAACATCAGCAATGACCTGGCCGTCTTGGGAACACAAACAACGACACAGACAACTGCTCCACTTACGAGCGATAGCCGGACATTATTGCTGAGTACTTCTGCACCAACGCCGACGTCAGCCTCGGGCTCGGCTGCGGTATCGTCTTCGGGCTCGTCTTTGGGCTCGAGTCGAGACTCGACTCGAGACTTGACTCGAGTGGGACCGACCCCGGACCCAGGATTGCTACCAACTTCAACGTCCACCACGGCATCAACCTCTGCCTCGACACCAGTCTCAACATCGGCACCTGAAGTTACGGACAGCGGTCTTAGCATGGCAGCCAAGATTGGGATAGCTGTAGGAGCTGTTGCAACTTTGATATTGGGCGCTGCCGGAGGCTGGTTCTGGTTGACGTGGCGGAAGCACAAAACGCGACTTCGCGGCGACGCGGTTGAGCTTGCTGGGTCGAAGAAGATCAGGCTGCCTCGCGCTGGCGCGCACGAGGCGGACGGCCGGGAGCTTCCCTCAGAGCTGAATGCTGTGCCTGGTTTGTACGAGGCGGACGGCCGCGAGCGTCCTGCGGAGCTGAATGCTGTGCCTGGGTTGTATGAGCTCAGCGGGAGCTGAGGGCTGAGGGTTGGTCTGTGGACGGCACGGGGTGTGGCTTCCCATGGTAATTCTAGAACATTTATATTAATTACACGCCGAATAATCACCAAAACTAATTAACTATTGCTTCGTCTTTCAACATGTCAATGGTCAAACAATTACCAGAGTCTTGGTGGGGGTCATCCCTGGGACTATTATGAAGCTAAAGGCCGCCTTCCCCGACCATTAAAGGTGAGTGCAGGTTTCCTTGCGAGGCAGGACGATGGTGAAAGGTAGGCGTTGGTCAGTAGGGAGTACACGGAGGAATGCCAATGATATTATTGTCTTGACCTTCTTCGGATTTTCCACCACCCGGTCATAACGCGGCAAGTTCAGCTGGCTGCTGGTCCAGCCCCTGACAATCTCATTGGATAGAAGTGCTGGGATGCAGCGCCACGGAGCCAAAGCGGGAAGTCTGGTTCCGCCACTGGAATTTCAGCTCCGACAGATGAGGGGAAACTCATTGCGCTGCGCGGCAGCAACATCGACAACCAAGAAATTTCGATCACGATGGGAGACACTGCCGATCCACCGCGTGACTCGCCTATCAACGCATATGCCGTCTTATCTGATGGGTCAATCCTACCCGTCGACGTGGCGATTTTGTCGTCCAAGGCCCTCGCCGATGGCCGGAAGATCACCGCGAGCCTGTTCCTGGCCGAGGGACTCTCCAACCCGAACCTGCTGACGGAGCTCCGGACACTGGTTCCAACCCTACCAGATGGCTTCATCACGGCGCACCTCTGCAACAACCTGGCGCAAGTCGATCCCGCCATAGACGAGAACCAAGTCATCCTGGCGAAGTGGTCCCGTGCTGCCGCTCAGAGCAAGGATGTGTGGCGGCGCGAGAAAAGACTGCGGACCTCCAAGACCCCCTTCAACGTCGACAATGTTGACCCCGTTACCTCGCGGATGGACCACGAGCGCTACGACCACTTCAGCGAGCCCTATCGCTCGTACGATCCCATCTACGAATTTTGCAAGGAGACTTGCGTTTCTGGAGACCCAGATCGCACCACGACGGCCATCATCAACGACCCCCCCAAGGGGAAGGCAGTAGAGGAAACACAGGGTGACCCGGAGAAGGACACGACGCTGAGGCGGGTCACCCGTGCCAAACCGGCCACCGCCGCCAAAGCCAAAGTCATCCTTCAGGACATGATCATGCACGCAGCACACGAATGCATGTCTTTCTACCACATTGTTTCGGAAGATAAATTGATGTGTAAGTTGCCGCGGGGGTTCCCAGCAAATTTTATGCTGTGTCATGTTAACTCGGATTCAGGCGTTGTGATGTTCGACAGCCCCAGGGAACATCTCATCACCAAAGTTTGCTACAACCTCTTGACCGGCGGCGAGCCCGAGCGGAGGCGTACGCCAGATACGGCATTCCACGCTGATCACAGCTACCTCGAGAAGTTCGTCGGCAAACTCAAGGCTTCCAAGGTGGCGTCTGATCACGGCAACATCGTCAAGGCCGTCACCGATGCCATGGTCAGCATTGTCGTCGAGGACCATATCAAGCTGCTCGCGAGCATCAGCAAATCGCTGGATGACATCGAACTGTCGATGGAGAAGGACCTGAATGTCCCGCAAAGCTGGCGAGACTTTCCGCCGAGGTGGAGGAACCATCTCTTTCACCAGTCGGAGACGATTGCCTATTTCGTCTCGCTCCCTTCCCCAACGGGGGTCGCATCGTCCTCGCAGGAGCACGCAAACAGGCTGGAGCGCGCCCTTAAGAAGGCCGAGAAGCAGGTCAAAGCCACGATAGAGCGGCTGGAGGGCACATACCAAGTGCTCATGTCGGCGATGAGCATCCTGGAGAGCGAGCGGGCCATCGACCAGGCCGAGGTCGTGACGCGGCTCACCAACCTGGCCTTCTTCTTCATCCCGCTGACCTTTGTGTCGGGCCTTTTTGGCATGAACATCGTCGAGTTCGACCAGAAGCTGACGGTGGGAATGTGGGTGGGCATCTCGGCCGGAGTCACGGCCTTCACGTACTTCGTCCGGTTCCGCCGCCCGCTGGCCACCGCCGCTTACCAGACGCCCGAGGCAGTCCGCCGCCTGCGCTGGGACGTACTCATCGCTAGCAGTCGCAGCTGGACGCAGAGAACTAGGTCACTCCGGCAAGTCGTCTATCGCCTGGTCTTGAACGCCGTGCTGGGTGTGGCGTTTTGGCTCGCCGCCACCAAACCCCAGACCGACGACGCCAAGATTGGCATTACCGTGAGCCTGCTTGCGGTTCTCGCGCTGCTGGATGCGCCCCGTGTCATCCCGAGGATCCCGCTTCGACTGCGTCTGCTCCAACAAGCCGCCTTGGTTGCGTTCCTTTCCAGCGTTGGCGTGGCCCTCTGGGCGCTGGCCACCAGCTCCCTCCCGGTCGATACAAAAATCGGGCTGGCACTGGGTGTCATTGGGATTCCAGCTTTCTCCGCGCCGACCTGTTATCACATCGTGACCAATCCGATTCTTGGTGGGCGCATGATCCATCCCCACTTCTATCAGAATTATGAAGATCCTGAGAGGAGCCTCGGCTCCAAGCTCAGGCACTTCCTGATCGCTACCACTGCGGATGGGATTATGGCGGCCCTCTGTGCTGCGTACGGTGTCGCGATGTGGAAGCTGTTCACCAGCCCGCTGTCGGATGCGACCAAGATTGGCGTGTCGATCGGCGCGGTCGGCGTCCCTCTCGCTCTTGTGTCCAGACTTGTTCCTCGGAGGCCACCGTCTGAAAGGATCGGTGCCTTGTCTCTAAGGAACGTTTTCTTGAAGGCCACGGGGGTTCTCAGTGAGTTTTCGATATTGGCCGTGGCAATCTGGAAGCTGAGCACCGCAAGTTCGTTGTCGGTCAGCGCGAAGCTGGGCATTTGGGTTGCGATCGTTGGGAGCAGGGAATTATTGCTTTCTTTTGCCTTCAGGGTCCGGACACTGGACTCAGATCCCGATTTCAGGGCGGACAGGTGGGTTTAGGGCTGAACGGCAAGGACGGGGTCACACGAATCCGCCCCAAAGGCAAGAAAGCATAGTTGATGGGGTCAAGTAAACAAACTTCCCTCAAGTACCTAAATACTAAGAGGTACAGTAGGATTTCGGCGTGATGGACGGAGAGGATAGTTCCTAATCGTTCCGGTTGTCTCTGACCCTTACTGAATTTGACACGTTTCAATGTTATTGGGATTTATTGCGTGCCTACCTAGGTACCTAATGTATACCTAGCAACTGCAAAACCCACGTACCTACCTAGGTAGGTACCTAGGCAGGTAGAGAGATGCTAGGTGCCTCGTCAAGCGCCCTCTAATTTGGTAGCGTTGAACTTTCACCTCAACCTCATGTGGGTCACATCAGAACGATAAGATGGCCTCATGCTTGGTGAAGACGCCAGGTTAGCACTATCAGCAATGAACAACTGACAATCAACGGAGAATTGTGTTTGCAAGAACGTGGTCAGAGCGAGAAGCAGCAGTATCGGAGTATATAACGGGCGGAAGTTGCTCACTCTAACCGACATTACCATTCATTGCTTCGCCGTTGACGATACAACCTGGCCCTGCTGCAAGATCTCGAACTTTACTGACACCCAACACTACAAGTACCTACTCTTCAGCAATTACCCACGGCAAGGAGCAGCAATGTCGAGCACTACTGAGAGCAGCTCAGGCAATACCGAAAGCAAGAAGCTCACGACCGAGAAGCCAAAATGCGCGTGCACTAAGTGCAGTTGCTGTCTGGTCGTAAGCTCGAAGGGCGATCTTTGTTCATTTTGCAAGGATTACCATCAGGTCAACATTAATTATACCTGTTAAAGAGGAGAAGTCGACAGAGAGGAACTCAATCTGTTGTGGGGCAGCGTTGTGTTGTGTTGGTTGGAACAGCGATGTGTTGCGTTGGGGTAGAACAGCGATGCTGATGAAGGCAGCGTGCATTGATTAGAGCTTGTTGCCATACGTAAGGTATTGATTTGGCCAAGTTCTTTTGCTGTTGAGTTGACAAATCGATGCTATTATCTAGTTCGATGCTTTTATTCCCGTCTATCGAGACCTGTTTCCTTCTATTCGTTGAGCCCCCTCCGTCAAAAGCCAGCCACGATCCGACAGTCCACCACCGTCGTGTTTCCTGCCTGGACTTTCGCAACAGCAGCCGCCAAGACGGCTTCTAGTTCGCTAGCCTGCTCGACCCTCAGGGCGTGGACACCGCCCGTACCAGCGGCGGCAGCGATGCCGGCATAGTCTGGTGGCGGCGCAAACGAGATGTGCATGTCCTCGTTGGATGCCTTGGCCGCCACTCCGTCAGGGTGCACCAGCATGTAAGAGTTGCGCGGAGCATTCCAGCCTATCCAAGGACGTTAGCGATGAAGACAAGATGAGTGGCTGATACGACGACAGCAGGACATGATACGAAGCAAACGAGCGTGAAGACTGACCGTTGTTGTTGAGCACAACAGTGAGCACAGGGATGTTGTACCGGTGCGCAATCCAGTAAACGCTGCCCGGGACGGAGAACAGATAAGTGCCGTCGCCGACGATCTGGCAAACAAACTCGCCGCTCCTCTCAGCATCAGCCGCGAGCTTAATGCCCAGAGCGGCACCGCCAGACCAGCCAAGACCGCCACCGCCGCAGTTGATCCACGAGCCTGGCCGGGTCGGGCGCACATTGTCGTGGATAAAGCCCGTGTTGGTCACAGCCTCCACCACCCAGATGGTGTTGTCGGGGCAGGCGGAGCGGAGCAGCTTGCTGAGATGGGCGACGCCAAACTTGTCATCAGCCAATGGGCCGGCCGCGCCCTCGATGCGTTCTATCCGCGCGTCGTACTCCTCAAGCCGCGCATTTTCCAGCGCTAGGATATCCTGCAAATTCAGCGCATTGGCTGCCTCGATGTCCGGACTACGTAAAGCGCCAAGGATCTGCTGCACCGAGAGCAACGAGTCGGCTTGGTAGCGGGCGTCGGACTGGATATAGAAGAGCGGCATACGCTGCTTAATTGGATCGAGATCGATGTGGAAAACGACGGCGTCAGCCCGTGGCTTGCACAGCGTTGGAATCCACGGCACGTCACAGTCAAGGACTAGGACAACGTCCGCCTCGGAGATGGAGGCGTCGGCTCCTTGCTTGACGCCCAACCACGCGGGGTGGTCTGCGGGAAAGCACATGTCGCTGCCTGCTGTGTCGAGAACGCGGAGGCCCTTGATCGTGTCGGCAAGCTCAACGAGAACGCTCGGCATCTCGTGGTTGCGGCCCGAGTAACCTGTCACAACCAACGGCCTCGACGCACCTGCCAACGCCTCGGCGATTCTCGCGGCACCCCTGGGCGGAAGTCCACCCAACTCGACAGGCTCCCAGCACCGCTGACCGAGGCTCATCTCGTACGGCTCAATGTCAGCCTCGAGCACCTCCCGCGCAGCGCAGAGATACACGGGCCCTTGGGGCGGACTCGTGGCAAACTGCAAGGCGCGGTTGACCATCTGCTTGACGTTGACGCCCGTGCGGATCTCGTTGGCGTAGCGGCAGTACTGGGCGACGATGGCGCGCTGGTCGGGCACGTCCTGCAGCCAGTGGATGAACTCGCTGCGGGAGCCGCGCAGCTCGCCTTCCTGCGTGAATGGGGAAAGGCCGGCGAAGATGAGCACGGGGCAACGGCCGCTCGACGCATTGTGCACCGCGACCCCCAGCGCCTGCGTGCCGACGTCGACGTGGACAATGACGCACTGCGGCTTGCCAGTGACGCGGGCGTAGCCGTCGGCCATGGACATGGCGACCATCTGCGAAAAAGGGGGTTTATGTGAGAACAGGATACCTCAGCAAGGATGTGATTCAGGGGTTAGCGCACGGATGTGGCCATGAACGTACCTCACTCGGGCACGTAATGATGCGCGGGAACTTTGGGTTCGACTTTTGCTGCACCATGGCTTCGATAAGGCCGGGGTGGTCGGATCCCAGATTCACAAAGCAGTGGGAGATACCGGCGGCGGCCGCCGCCTCGAAGAAGGCAAACGACGTGGTGTACATCTTAGCTTGGAGACTGCCGTACGCTGTTTTGGCTCTACTCCTCGATAAAGAGATAGATGATGAATTGTTGGAGCAGCAGTGAAGGGAAACGCGAGTAGCGAGGAAAGTCAGCCCTGGTCTTCTTCCTCGTTTCTTTCTTGGCCGAGGGGATGCTGCCACGGCGTTTGCAATGTCACGATGCGAATTTCCTCGGTGTTTCGGTGTATTCCGTATTTGCTCTGCAAGACCACCGAAATGCTGCAGTTCCATGAAGGGGACCCTTCCGTGCTCGCTGCTCAGGTAACGGCGGTATGCGAACGGCCCCCGCGTAGCAGTCGTTGGCTTGGCTTGCACGAAGACTGCGCAAGCGGAAAGGAAAGTACCCAGGTACATATTGACAGAGACTCCGCTTTTATGCAGCAGGATGGACCGCTGCAAGCCGCCGAGGGAAGGTAGTATTTGTGTGTCGCCGACTGTTGGCCCCATAAAAAAAACCGAGACTCTCGGAATTGCTTCCAGGGGTCCTCGAATCAGCCCATTTCCTTTTTTGACCCGCTCTCGGCAATGTTGTAGGTTGCTGGAACACGTTCATTGATCTTGTCTTCCGAGATCACTCGCCGACGTGGCCTCCACAGTCATGGATTCAGGGGTAGACAATGGACACCTTTCGAAACCTCTTCACAGACACATCTCCTCGAGCCAAAAATGCCAAGATCTCATTTGCAATTATAATTTTCTATGATGCGAAGCACACAGGCTGGAGTCCTCAAGCCGAGAAACAAAAGAGGGTGGGCAAGCTAGGGCCAGGCACCCGCCCATCACCCAGCCCGGCTGTTCCTCACAGAGTGAACCTGAAACTGGGATGCCAATCGCCCATGTTCTTCGTGTCTTCCTCCGGGAGCGCGAGCCTGTCGTCCCGCTCGCCCCGGTCCCTCTTCCGGTTCTCCCTCCACATCAGGCCGGCCGTTGTCGCGCAGCAGAGGGCGCCAAACCACATCATGCCGAGAGCAACGCCGTATCCCGTCGTGTAGGTCGGCGACTCCTTCTTGATGAAGATGAAGGCGCCGATGATGCCGGCAACGTTGCCGATGGTGACCTGTGCCGAGGCCGAAAACGAGCGCTTCCAGTGGCCCGAGACATTGTTCGACAGCCAGGCGAGACACATGGGCGTGATCATGTAGGCGCCGCCAAAGACGAGAAACACGGCCGCAAACTTGTAGTCGCGCGACTTGCCCTCCTGCGACAACAACATGGCGTAGCCGATGGTGGCGAGCGACGCGCCGCCCAGGATGAAGCCGGAGCGGTGCCGCAGCCGGTCCGACGCCCACGCGCCCAAGATCATCATGCCCGCGGCAAAGACGTACACGGGGATGGTCCGCACCTGCGCCTCCTGGGCTTTCCACTGGAACTCGAGCAGGATGGTCGGCAGGAAGAAGGTGCCCGATAGCCCGGCCACCGAGATGCCCATATACATGAAGCCGGCCAGCCAGATCTTGTAGTCGCGCACGATGCGCTTGAGGGCGAACTTGTTGAGGGTGTCCATGCGGCACAGGTCGCCGACGTCGGCGGCCATGCGCCGGCGCAGGAGATCCTTCTCCTCGGCGTTGAGATAACGGTTCTGCTCGGGCCAGTCGGCGATGACGAAGACGGCGATGAGGGCCAGGAAAGAGGTGATGGCGCCCTCGATGATAAAGATCCACCGCCAGGCGGCCATGGTGGGTGTGCTGAGGCCGGCGATGGCGTAGGCCAGCAACCCGCCAAACGCGCCCGCCACCACGGTGCTGCAGAAGAAGAGCGAGACACGCTTCTGGTATTCGTGCCGCTTGTAGTACATGGACGTGACGTAGACAATGCCCGGCAGCACGCCGGCCTCGAAGACGCCCAGGAGCACGCGCAGCGCAACGAGCGCCTCGTACGAGTGTACGAACCCCATGCACATGTTGACGATGCCCCAGAGGAACATGAGGCTTGAGATGTAGAGCGACGGGCGGACTTTGCGGATCATCATGTTGGAGGGTACCTCGAGGAGAATGTACGACGAGTAATATGCCTGGCAACACGCAGGTGGTTAGCCAAAGAGGTCATCCTTAGTGTGTTCAGCGGGGAAAACGGCGGGGTAATAGCACGGCTTACGAAGAGAGCGACGTTGAACCGGTTGCCCTCGTCGAGATGCAGCTCGGCGGTCAGCCCCTGAATGGAGGCATTGCTGATGTTGATGCGGTCCAGAAACGCCATCATGTAGATGACAAAGAAGACGGGAAAGAGGATCAGGTCGAGCTTCCAAACGAGCTTGCGCTCGGCCTCCGGGTCGATCGGCGCATCAGACGCAGCCGAGCACGACGAGTCTGGAGGCGGTGACACATCTTCGGTTGTGCCCGCGTCGGTGAGCTGCTTCTTCTCATCCGGGCCCGACATGGTGTGGTTTGCAGGTGTGCCGCACGCGATGATGGCGGACGCAATGAGGGCAGGCAATAAATGTGAAAGTAACGCTATCCTAGAGGATAAAACACCGCCAGGCAGCAGGTGAAGTTTGGGGGCGAAAACGTCCCAGGATGCACTCTGGGCAGACGCAACGTCAACTTGGGGTCCGATGTCGTCGGCAAAACCCGGCCGCCAGTTGAGTTGGGTATTCCTAATATACGACGCCCGAGAGCATCAAGTCATAGTGTTCCCGTTGGCATCAACGGGGGTGGATTGCGTCGTGGCCAAGGAAAATGTCGCGGGGAAGACGACCAAAACAAGACAGGATTCCGCTCAGACATGCATATGCTGTGTCGCCGGCCAGGATGCACGGTTCCATGCTGTCCTACGGTCCGCAGTGTCATTGTTGAGTGGGACAGTACAGGGGCTGAGGGCTCGCCGATATGGACGTGGCTGCTCGCAAAGCTCGAGCTTCTGCATGCCCGTGCGTACGTACATGGTGGGTGAATGGAACTTTTGGCATCACAACTTTGCCCGGTAACACCGTTGGGCATCTCGAGAGAAGAATTCCGTGCCTGCAAGGGTGTGGCACGGGTTGGGGGCTGGGGTCGGCTCAGCGGACGCGATCCGGTTGGACCACTTGGGTGAGGCTCGCTTCAGGAGGGAGGATTAGGTCATCAATTATAGATTAATGAGAAACCAACGAGCCGTGCAGCCCTCCATCCAGCCCCCCATCCAGCCAAACAATGCTCTGATTGCCCAGGGGGTCGCGGCACTTGCCGGTCCTCACGTCCAGCTGCCGAATCGGTTTCGAAGTCGCGCCGATGAGCCCCCGAAAGTCATGCTGCCCGAGATTCAAGGGGCAAACCTTCTTTCTGCTGGCCAGACGGAAAGATCCGAACTGTGCCGCTGTTCCATCCAAGTCAGCCGAGCTTTGGAGCCGAATTAAAATCACTGGGTTGCGAATAAGAGGCAGGTGTCCAGCAGAATGCAAAGTGCCTCTGTCACGGTAGAGCCCCTTAACCAGCTCTCAGGTCACCGTGACAATAAGCAATGGAAGAGCTGGTTAAATATCGTGTTCCCATTCCCTGTATTTCCCAAGCGTAGACGAGCATATCCGTTTCGGCCGTCTCAAAGAGCGCGACACGACAGACGAAAAAGACACGGAAACGAGCCAGCATGTCGACCGCGCCGGCGCCCACGTTCGACCCAAACGACAACAATGCGTACCTTGTGTACATCCCGTCGGCTGTTTTTGTGGTCATATGCCCCGTGCTTCTGACGTTGCGGCTATGGGCTCGCTTGAGGAATGGAGGCAAGCTAGGTGCCGACGACTGGACCGCCATCGCAGCACTCGTGAGTGGCCCATGCCTGAAGCACGCAGTGTTCCTCTCTGGTCATGGACTGGAGTTTCTGACTGAGCAGTACTAGATCTTTACTCTTCTGACGAGCGGCTTTCTTGTTGCCTGTAAGCACTCCTTCCGTCGTCCTCGACTTCGTCGTCTTCGTCCTTTTGGTCTTGCACCTACCGAGAACATGCGATACTAAGCCAAGCCTGCTTCCAGCTTGTCAGTACGGCATGGGCCGACACTGGGCCACAATAAGCAAAAACAACAGGTTTAAGACGAACAAGGTAGGCCAACCCACAGGAGCCTGTTCTTCCAAAGCTCCTTTGCCCCTAGCAGACTGCTGACAGAAAGAACAACACAGTACTTCTACATGGCCCAGGTAACATACAAGGCGGCCATCAACCTCGTTAAGTGCTGCATCCTGCTTCTCTACCTGCGCTTGTTCCAAGTCGTCCGCTGGTTTCGCTTCTCTTGTTGGGCGCTCCTCACCGTGGTCACCATGTACTGCACGGCGTCCATCCTCGTCACCGTGTTCCAGTGCCGCCCCCTGATCCGCGCCTTCGACAAGGACACGCCGGGCACCTGCATCGACACGGCCAAGTTTTGGTTTGCCAACGCGGGCTTCTCCATCGCGACTGATGTCATCATCCTGATGCTGCCGATGCCGCTCGTGTGGAAGCTCGAGGTGCCCATGGCGCAAAAGATCGCGCTCGTCGCCGTCTTCGCCGTGGGCATCTTTGCCGTCATCACCTCGTGCCTGCGCGTCACGACGCTCGACCTCTTCGCCACGAGCCCCGACAACACGTACAACATTGCCAACGTCATGTGGACCATCGTCGAGCCCAACGTCGCCTTCGTCTGCTCCTGTCTGCCCATCCTGCGGACTCTCGTCGTCCGGATCATCCCCGGGCTCCGCAGCAAGAGCCGTGGTTTCTCGCGAGAAACGCCGGGCTACGCCACCGGCGGCACGAACAGCAGTGGCAAGTCGCGCGGCACACTGGGCAGTCGGAACAGGCCCGACGACGCCGGTGGCCGTCGTGAGTGGGTCGAGCTTGAGGGTGTCAAGTCGGTCCAGGGCGTGCACCAAGCGTCGGTCCGCCTCCCGAACTACTCCCACACCGGCAGCGAGGAGGACATGCTGGCGGCGGGGAAGGGGCTGGCAGGAGCGGACGGACCGGGGATACACAAGACGGTCGAGTACAAGATCCAGTACTCAAAATAGGGAAGTCTGGCTGTTCCCCGGCGTATGGGAGGGGCATTCTTGAGGGTTTTGTGTTCGGTCCAGCCTTTGGGTCGTACCTGTCATGGATAAGTAGAAAAACGGTGGGCTCGCGTCCTTGTTGACACTCCCGGGGGTGTTATTCTTGACGGATTTGTTTACACCCCAAAACTGGTTTGTTCATTAGCAGGAATGGAAAAATGGGTACTGTGCAAAAAGTCAAGTTTAAGAGAAAAAAGATGTTGGCAAGAATGCTGTCTTTTCCCTCGTTGAAACCGTTGTTTGGGCCGCTGTCAAAAGTCTCGCGCCCAGAAACAAGCTAGCACCATGCTTCCCGTCTGCTCACCTGGTGGTCCCGTTCACCGTAATCCCTGGCCAAGAGCGAAATACCCCAGAGACGCTTATCTCATGCCCTCAAACCGTCAATTCCCCCACAATGGCGCCATCCTGACCCCGCCTGTGGTGACCTGAACAATTGGCTTCCCAAGCCCCTGAATGCGCGGGGCCCCGCAGGATTAAGGGACATTCGCCACTGAAACAAGCTTCCATCCACGGCGCGACCCGCAAGCTAATACAAACTTTATCTCGACCTCATCCCGTTTTTGTTTCTCTCCTCAACCTCACTTTTTCTTGGAGTTTTGAAGTCTTTTCCCCCGCAGTTCGATGCCCCCTCGCACTCGCTTCTCCCCTGGTCGGACCCGGCTTTTCATTACCCCTCAGCGGCGCATGGCTGGGCCTGACCCGGGCTCCAGATTCGTCCGTCTGCCGGCCTCGGCAAGCCCCGAGTGGAGAACATGACCGCACGAGAAGCCAACCAGCCACCGTGCCTCCACCCCCGTTCCCGCCCACTGCGCCCAGTCCGATTTCTCAGCAGGAACGGCATATCGAATTTGTCAGCCGTTTCACGGCCTGGTCGATCGTTGCGAGGGCTTCGAGATGGAATTCCGTTGTCTCGGTCTGGCCGTCTGACATTGGACGAAAAGCCCGATTATTAATCCTCGCTGAGCAGGACACGTTGCTACACCGGAATTGCTTGCTCCAGACCCCTGTCCGGAGTCTTCATCGTGCGAAGGACCCCGCGACGGACAAAATACCGGTGGAGCATGCCGTTCAGCCTCACAGCCAAGCCAGCATTTATTGCGTAACGGTGATCCGACGGTGACATCGGAGCGCCGACGGACGAACTTTGACACACGAACCCCGCGTCCGTCCTTCACATACGGAATGCTTGGGAGGTACGGAGTACACAAAGCTTGCCGTGTCAGTCGTGCATATAAACTCCCTCGCGTCCCCTCCTTCAGCCCGGTTTGTAGAATCCTCACCACCAGAGCTCCCGAGTCCCAAGACACAAAGACCACAACCCCGCAACAAGCAACCACCACCAAACCCAACCCAACCCCCAGCCACCACCAAAAATGGCCACCATCCCGCTCTACGACGCCACCATCGGCATCTCCATCCACGCGCTCCTGACCCTGCAAGACCTGCTCAAGAAAGCCGCGGCGCACCCCGAGGCCGCCACGCTGGCCGAAACCCGCCTCTACCCCGACATGCTGCCCTTCTCGTTCCAAGTCCTCATCGTGTGCAACTTCGCCAAGAAGAACGTGGAGCGGCTGACGGCGCGCACGCTGGACGTGTGGGAGGACAACGAGAAGACGCTGGACGAGCTGGCCGCGCGCGTGCAGCGCACGCTGGACCTCGTGCAGAGCGTCAAGCGCGAGGAGCTCGACGGCTGGACCGAGCCCGGCCAGACGACCATGGTCAAGATCGGGCCGTTTGACCCCGTGCCGGCCACGGTTAGCCAGTATGTGCTCACGTACTCGGTGCCGAATATGATGTTCCATTTGAGCACGGCGTATGGGCTGTTGAGGATGAAGGGTCTGGAGCTGGGCAAGGCGGACTTGTTGCGCAACTTTGTTACCGAGTGGTTCTCGCCCCCGGCGCCGCCTGCTGCGGCTTGAGAGGGGGAGTGAGTGGAGGGATCTGGGTCGAGATAGTCGAGCCTTTCGTCGCAATGGAATCTCTTCTCGTCGTGCCTTGTACATCGTGGTGAAATCTGTCGCGCATCGGAGGTCTCATTCCCTTTCTTCAAGCCACATATGACCCCCCACAGTACTCGGGCCAAGCAAACGGATTGCCGGGATCCAAGATGCTGCTAAACGAAAAGTCGACCGACTGCGCAAATCCGGGGTCCCAGGCCCGGAACAGCACGTCGTCGTCGGCCAAGAACTCGTCCATGTTCCCTGACGCTGGCCAGGGGTCTGCGAACCCCGTGTGTTGGAAGGCATTGGGGAGGAAGGTCCCTGGGATGGGGAGAGGGTCGTCTATGTCCGTTTGTGTAGGGTTGTGAGCTGGGGGTGGCGGGTTTGGATCGGCGGTCCACGTCGTGGTGGAGGCCCACGTCAGGGGTTGGCCTGGTGGCGGCTGAACCGTTGTGGTCGGCGGGAATGCCTTGGGAAGGCCGGGTGCAGGCCCTGCGGAGTTGTTAACGGTTGTCGTTGTTTGACTGTTCTGGCTCGCTTCGACTGGCATGCTGGAGCCAGAGGGCGCGTCGGGTGGCGGAGTGGAGGGCGGTGCCATATCCACTCTGGCTGGCTGGCCATCGTTATTGTCCCTGGAGTCGTTGGCATCTCTAACTTGTGCCTGGTGGCGGTCGCCGGGGAGAACCCTGGGCTGCCCTGCTGTCGCTGTCTTATTCGCACTCCTCCGTGTCAGAAGCTCACTCCGATCCAACTTCAGCATGACGGCCTGGCCCAGCTGGCCATTGATGCGCGCACTGGTCCAGATAGCGCCCATCTCCTGCAGCGGCGGAAGCACCTTCTTGAAGTCGGCGCCACCTCGGGTACGGAACATGGGCAGCTGGCTGAAGCGCCACTTGCGGTAGGCCACGCTGAGAGCTAGAGTCAGGGCGTACGGAATAAAAGGCATGGGGCTGAGCTTGTAGTCTGTGATGATGTCGAGAATGCGGTCCGTGGAATGAGATCTCCGCGCATTCACACTGCTTGGTGGTAGGTGCTGCGTTCGAGCTGAAGTAAGAGTGTCGGATTCCGGGGCGGCGCGGAAGCGGTGTCTGGGCATGCGGACAGAAAGCACGCCAATGGCGTGGTAGAAGACTTCGAGTGTGGCTAGAGCTTGTCAGATATCTCTCCATCGCAATACATGACTCCAAAGCGTACCGAGAAGGCTCTCTGGTTCGTACTGTGCTCCAGCTTCCAGGGCCATTCGCTCGAAAACGGGGATATCGATGTAGCCGACCTTGGGCTGAGGCCGGTACATCTCAATGACTTGATCCAGAAGAAGAATGAGAGCCATGAAGAGCCTGAAGATGGGGGGGTCGTGGCGGTCCGGCTTGGGGACTTCTATGAGGTCGACGTTGTGGAACATGAGGGGCCGGGCCGAGATGGTTCCCAGTAGTCGG
>FTCU01002134.1_pt1 | contig 19969 bp, 13 predicted proteins | sample 1639521 | NCBI WGS metagenome assembly FTCU01 (sample SAMEA3914864, study PRJEB12502) | metagenome | biome: forest; material: soil | place: USA | collected 2012-03-12 | depth 0.3 m
GGGGGCGCCGGGGACGGCGGGCGGGATGTGGTGGCCGTGTGGGTGGGGCACTGCGCCTTGTGGGAAGCTCATCGGGGCTTGGTTGGCGCCGGGTCGGGCACCGAAGAAGGTGTCCTCACGAGCGTGCTGGTGCGGATAGGCGGTGTGGCGGGGGACTGAGGCAGATCGGCCGCGGAGGTTGGACCGGTGCGGCTGGATGACGGGCCCGCGACCTGACGGGAACTTGGTCGGGCCGCCATAACGGGCCGGCCGCTCGCGGCTCTGGGACTTGCGCGGGACGCGGTCGAACGAGTCGCGGCTGGAGAGATATGAGGACGAGGCCGGGGAGGTGCAGTCTGTGTCATCGTCGTCCTGGGCTGAGAATCCCTCCGAGTAGACCGACTCATCTGTGCTGGGTGAGTTGAGGCCGCCGCGATAGGATTGGCGGGAGGGGCGCCAGCCGGGAGTGCGAGCGCGTCGGGTAGAGGCGGGTTGGACGACGGCCACGCCGCGGCCGCGAGGGTAGCCGGTTTGAGTGTGATGTCTCTGGCCGATGCCACCGGCTTGGATGACCCTCGGCGTCGGGGGGTAGTATCCGCCGCCAGGGCGGGTCACCGGCTGGTCGTAAAGCTGCAACTGCATACCCGACATCTGGAGATCCTGCTGGCTCGGAATGGCGAAGGGGTTGACATTTGACTTGGGAGCCCGCTTGAAGTAGGCGGTGAGGCTGACGCGCTCCGGGATATGTCTGCGAGAGTCCTTCAACCGGGAAGCCGTCTTCGAGGACGCTTTCACACCTCGCAGGTCGTACTCTTTGTGATGTTTGTCCCTCCGTCGGTCGTTGTCCCTGTCACTCTCCCGTCCCCTTGTCCTGTCTCTCTGGTCTCTCTCTGCGACCTTCCAGGTGAGTTGGTCCTCGAGCTGGACAAGCGTCGTCTCAAACCAGACGTTGTCGTGCTGTCGCTTCAGGGCTTCGAGTACCAGCTCAATCTGGCGCTGCTCGTCTGAGCTCAACATCGACTTCTTGTCGGTGACGGGGATGGTTTGCCGGTTGAGCTGTTGAACAAGGCGGCGGGCCGACTTCTTGGAGATGCCGGGAACCAGAACGCTCTCCACACGCTTCCAGCTGGGCTTCTTCTTCGTACCGTCGCTGTCGTAGCCGTTGCCGGTGTCAACTCTTGTGAAGCGATACACAAAGTATTCCGTGTTGGCTTCACGGGCTTCCTCAGCTGTTGGGGGCCGTGCCTTGGTGAGATCTGTGACGGTAGCGCTGGGCTGGACCACAGCGTACTGTTGTTGTTGCTGCTGCTGGTATTGCACTGGTGCGGCCGCTGACCTCACCGCCGGGTATTGTACTCCAGCTTGCTGGGCACGGTACTGCTGCGGTGCTGGTGTGATTATCGGCGTGGCTTGAAACTGTGCCCCGGACTGTTGGGTTGGAAGTTGCCGTGCGCCAGCCTGCCGGGGGTCCACGTTTACGACGCGGACTGGCTGCTGTGTGGAGTAAATGGGGGGAGGGACAGGCTGGCCGACACCGGGAGTGCCAGGCAACGGCTGGGGGACAGTGGCATAGGCTCCAGACATGTTGGAGGCTGGTCTGGGGCGAGACCAAACGAGGAAGAAAGGGGCAGGGTGTTGGATCTTCCAAGTCTTAGGCTTGGAGAGATGAGAAGGTGGGGAGGAAAGGAGGAGAGGCTCGAGTCACTTATACCAGGTGGGCAGAATAGCAAGTGAGAGGGGACGACAAAGCGGTCGATCGGGGGGCTTAGATCTGGAGATACCGAGACGGTGACCCCAAGAGCCGGGAAACTCAGGTTGATGGCGGTTATATACAAAATACATTTGCCCGGCTTTGGTGACGGGGCGAGAGCCGCCGCCGCCTCAACATACGCAAGACAAACATCTAGCTCCGACTTGAGCTGGGTGTGTGTGATCGAATTTGGCCAGACAAGGGGGTTGTCAAGCTACCTAATCACCACAGTAACACGGACGACAAGGCAACTGGAGGGCGGTGCCGAGGACAGGGGGGCATGGGTAACGCAACGTATGCGGGACTGGGACTGGAACCGTACATGCGCTCGGCAACCGGGGGCGGTCTGGGGTCCCGCGTGGTGTTGCAGACATATCAGGGCTGTGCAAGTCGACGACGGTCCGTGGTACCGAATACCTGGGATGGTCCAGAACACCGGTCCAGGCATGGATGGTGATGTGCTGGGTGATGGCCTGCTGCAGAGCATCGAGTCTCCGGGGGCAGTGCTGGCCCTTTCCCGATCGCGTTCATCGGGCGAACCATGGGAATGCGGCTTGTTGGTTCGCCTTGCTTTCGGGCGCGGTTTGCTCTCCAGCCGGGCGCCCAGAGGCAACGGCCAAGGCAACGGGCTGGCCGGGCGTATTAATGTATTGCGTGATGCATGCGGTCGGGCAATCGACGCCATTCGCCGGCCGTGTTTGTGGCGACTCATGTGGCCGACGCCTCAATTTGGAAATTTGGAAAGCGATACATGGCAAAGATCCCAGGATGCGGAAGGGCGGGCAGGTGTGGGTTGTGGAATCACGGAGAGAAGGTGTGCTGACGGGGAGTGCCGCACACCTCTTTCCACCGCAGATCCAACCCCGCATTCTTCTTGCTCCCCGTTCCCACACTTCCGCAATCGCCGTCGGTCTTCAAGAGGCTTGTTTCCCGTGTTTCAGAAAGAGAGCTTCTTGTCTTTGCCTCACTGTTGCGTTGCTTGCTTCGCTTGCCCCGCTTGCTTATCGCAGGAAACGATGCGGCTCTGCTCTGCTGCCTCTGCATGGCCAGGTCCCTGAGGTGCATGCCTGCTCTTGGCCTGCTCTTGGCCTGCACTTGGCCTGGGCAACGAGTGTTGCGTAGGACGGCATCTTTGCACATCTCAGGCTCAGCTGCCTCGTCTCACTTTGCAGAGAGAAGCAGAGACCGGTGGCGGTCAATGCCGGGGTTGCACTGCTGTGCACTAACACATGCGGTTGGTTCTGTCCTCAAGCTCTCGCAACAAGGATGAGGGGTCCTAGGGACACGCGGGAGGGTCGAACCGCCCAACTTGGTGATCTCAACCTCGTTCGACAGCCTCACCTTTCGCCGGAGCTTCGGTCGTCGCATCGCGGTGGTCCAACGCCGAGCGGCACTGCCCCGCCGACCGCCACCCCTTTCGTTGCGACTGACCGAGGTGGGAAGCTTCCCCGGCTGAAGACGGCAGAGTGCCCCTCACCTCCCTCCCCGCCTCACCTTGGACCAACTGCAGCAATCGCTTCACTTTTGATCTCGATGCTCACCATGACCTTGACCGTTTTCCTGTTTCGATCACCGGCCCACCTCCACCACCTCCACCACCATCTTGACCCCCATCATATCCAAAGTTACCTTGTTCTGCCGTTCTGCCCTTCTACCCTGTCTGCATGCAGCTTCCCGTCTCGCACCTCACAGCTGACCGACTGCCTAAGCAAGCCAGGCAGTAGTTGGTTAGAGGGTATGCCTTGGCGTATGCAAGGAGCTGCACATCTGTAGCATCCTGTCCAACTTTGAGATCACCTCTGCCGCTTACCCATTGCTCGGGCGGTAGTAGCCTTGCGTCGGGCGCGCCATCGTTTGATGGAGGTGGGGGCCGGACAGACATGCCATATTCAGTCTGTATCACAAACCATGTTTTGTCTTGGAAAAAGAGTCAGTCTCAAAGACCAGCTTGGGCTGAGGCCAGATCGCCGAAGGGAGGCAGGACAGAGCGCGGAACGAACAGCAGGACAGATCCCGGATCTCGGGCCCGGCCAAGGCCGCCCGGACAAAAGACACCAGGCTGTCTCTCCTCGGAGGCTTGAGCTGGCTGCCGTGTCATGACACCAGGCTGCCCCCTTCTCAGCCAGTAACCCCTCGATCCCCATCGCATCCCGTCCTAGTTCTTTGAGCCGCCACCGAGGCAGGCTTTCTTTCTTTCTTTCTTCACTTCTGACCTCCTGAATCGGGAAATGCGGCGAGCTCGACGAATCGGTGAGAAGCTCTGGTTGCCGCCTTGCCTTGGCCGCTGTGGAGGTGCCTAGTCTCATGAGGACGTCCTCATTTCCATGTCACAGTGGGTGTTGTCGGGCCGTCCTCGGCTCTTTGGTCAATCCATCCCCTCTGAACTGCCCTTTACTTGGCATTTGCACCGCGATTATGCCGTGAAGAACTCTTTACTTGGGTGACTTGCCGAGTGAATTCGAGTAGGAGTCGAAGAGGGTCTTGGAGGCACTCCATCTCCAATAGCAAGCTCGGCAGTCTTGCTGGATGTTTGTCGGTACCATGGTGGCTCTGGTTTCACCATCTTAGGCTCAGTTTGGGCATGGCTCGGATTGTCGTCCTGTAGCACGACGTGTGCATAGCCTCACCGGATCTCTTCGGTTTGAGCTAGTTGGCATCAATGTCCCAACCAGCGTGTCTCACCCGCTTCGTCTCGGGTCTGGGGGGCGATCTTGTGTTTTAAACGGAGAATCAAGAGCAACCGGTAAAGAAGTATCTTCTGTACTTGCAGTATCAAGTCGGAATGGTGACTCGAGCTGGCCCAACCCCAACTGCGCCCCCCGGGCAAAGCACCACATGCTCTCAACCCTGACCCCAGGGCACCAAATCTGACCATACAACAAGACGAAACCAACTTCTACCACACCTCTAGAAGTTAATCAAGCAGTCGGCCGTCCCGACCCTCCAGCACCGCCCTTGGTTGACAGCTGTTAGCCATGTCCCCTCCCAACAGCCCTCAGCAAGCCGCTAGCAAGCCTCCCTCCACCCAACGTCACAGGCAACAACCCAACAAACATTTCTTTTCAATAACCGAGGCTCAAAGGCGTATTACCAACAGCCTTGATCAATGCCCTGCCCCTATCCACAAACACAAACGCCCGCCTCGGACCGACTCGAGGCGCTCGATCACAATCGACCGTACTCAAGCACACGTTAAGCACAAAGACTTAACTTCTTTCTATTTGACTTACTCCTATCTGTTCGTCTGTCTGTCTGCCCGTCCGTTTATCTCCCTCTTTGTCTATCTCCACGTCTCCCGTTCTGTCTGCCTCCATATTGCCTCCACGTCTGTCTGCCTGGCCGTCACCCCGTCTGTTTGCCTTACCGTCCCACACCACATACTCTCACAAGACATACATGGAAAGCAACAGAGCAAAGCCCGCACAACCACCCTCTCCATTCCTTCAATATTTGCCGTTACACAACCCAACCCTCCCGGACGGTCCCATCTTCTTATTCCCGGCCCCTGACCCCTGTGCTCCCGACTCTGTCCTGCACCCAGCCTCAATCCGGATGCTCTCCCGGGGGCTGTGCAACACCTTGACAAGGCTGCATCGATGCTAGCACCCGAAGAAACAACACACATGAGAGTTGAGTCCAGATGCTGGCCGGCACAAAAGAGGAGGGACACGTCAAATGTCGAGAACAAGACCAGTCAGCAGTCAAGGCCAAGGACCCGAGAATGAAGCAAACAAGCAGTGTCTGATTTCGTAGCCTACACAACTACCATGAAGGCCCACCCCCATAACAATAGCCTAAGCCTTGCCCACACTGTACAGTACATGCTGCTGTCTAACAAGCGCAACCATAATCATCCGCCCGGCCATCAGTCACAATCATCCTCGCAGTTGTCGTCCGACCCATCGCTCGAGTCCTCGTCTTCACAGTCATCCTCGCAGTCATCGTTGGATCCGTCACTCGAGTCCTCGTCGTCACAGTCGTCCTCACAGTCGTCGTTGGATCCCTCGTCACTGCAGTCGCCGCCGCCGGCTTGGCAGCCGTCATCCTCACCTGGGTGTCTAATCAGACCGCAGGATTGACCGTGGCAGCTCTGGGTGGTGTTGTGCTCTTGAGGGTGGCCATCGTGAGAAACCTCCTTGTGGGAAGTCTCCTCGTGGGACGACTGCTCGTGAGGAGTCTCTTCGTGAGAAGACTCTTCGTGAGAAGCCTCCTCGTGGGAAGTTTCTTGGTGGGAAGGCACTCCGTAGGGAACCTCTTCGTGGGGAGCCTCTTCCTTGTGACCGCACGCTCCGCCATGGCAGTTGTGGGAAACTTCTTGTTTGTGGCCGTGTTCATGCTTGTCCTCGTGGCCGTGCTGGTCCCCGTGGCAACTGGGTGGGGGAAGCTGAGGCTCGCAGGACGCCCAAGCCGGAGGGTGAAACTGGAAGGGAAAGGCCGGAGCGGTGTGGTTCCATTGAAGCTCCTCGTGGTGGTGTCCGTGGTGCTTCCCGTCGTCCTTGTCGTGGTGTTTGCCGTGATGCTTTTCGGTCCTGACCTCGTGGTGGGCAATGTGAAACTTCTCGAAGACCCAGCAAGAAGAGAGGTGCTTGGTGTTGTAGTGCCCGCCGAATTGCCTGTGTTCCTTGCTGATCCACTGGCGGTCTTCCTTGTCCTTGTGACCATGCTTGTCCTTCTTCTTCTTGTCCTTCTTGCCATGCTTGCCGTCCTTGTCGTGGTGCCCGTCATTGTCTTCGTGCTGGATGTAGCCTTGGTACCCGTCGAAGCCGAGATGTCCATCGTGCCCCTCGAGGCCGCCGTGGTGCTCACCGAGACCACCGAGACCACCATGACCACCATGTCCTTCGAGTCCACCATGCCCTCCAAATCCACCGTATCCACCGTGCTCTTCGTGCCCATCGTGTCCTTTGTTTCCCTTGTGGTGCCCCTTGTGATGACCCTTGTCCTTGTTTTCATCGTGGCCACCATACCCACCCCATCCACCGGTGCCATAGCCGTCGTGCTCATCGTGCCCCTTGTTCTTGTCATGACCCTTGTGTCCCTTGTGATGTCCCTTGTCTTTGTGTTCATCGTGGCCACCATATCCACCCCAGCTGCCGGAACCATAGCTGTCGTGCCCATCGTGCCCCTTGTTGTCGTCATGGCCCTTGTGTCCCTTGTGATGCCCCTTGTCCTTCTGCTCATTGTGGCCACCCCACCCACCCCAACTGCCGGTGCCATAGCCGTCATGCTCATCGTGCCCCTTGTTGTCGTCATGGCCCTTGTGTCCCTTGTGATGCCCCTTGTCCTTCTGTTCATTGTGGCCACCCCACCCACCCCAACCGCCGATACCATGGCCGTCATGCCCATCGTGACCCTTGTTGTCGTCATGACCCTTGTGACCCTTGTGGTGCCCCTTGTCCTTGTGTTCATCCTGGCCACCATACCCACCATACCCACCGCTGCCATACCCGTCGTGCCCCTTTTGCTCATCATGACCGTGATGGTGGCCATGATGATGCTTGTCAGGATCGGGAAGGGAAATCAGGCGGTGCAGAGAGTGGCCCCAGGAATGAGAAAAGTGCTCGCCGTGGCCAGAGTGAACCTGTCAAGAGATTGTCAGCATTCTGGGATGGGAGCATAAGAGGAAGAGAGCCGAACTCACCTCAAACGTGTTCTCGGTGCCAATGTTGGCCAGATTGTACTTCACGCCCAACTCCTGGGACTTGATGAGGTGATCAGGGCGATGGTAGCCCGCAGACAGGGGCCACTCCATCCTCGCAGGAAGCGTCTTCCCGTCGATGTGACCGTAGCCAGCAAAGTTCCACGACTGGTTGCCGAACGAAGCCTTGTCGGGGCTCCACTTGACCTCGAGCTTGCAGTCGACGAGGTGATGCGAGTTGCCAAGCAGGGGTAAAACGGTGGCCAGGACGGCATCCGTGTTGGGGCACTCGTCCGTGAGGATGTAGTTCCAGATGAATGACCATTTGTACAGGTGGACTGTGCGCTCCGTTTCGATGTCCTTGTTCTTGTGCTTGCGGCCGAAGCCGAAGCTGAAGCGATGATGTCCGTGGCCATCTTCTTTCTCACGAATGTCGGTCTGATCAACCTCAGCATGGCAGGTGATGCGGTTGGAGCCGTATGCTGTCTTGGGACATGTCGATCCCGAAGCCACTGATGTGGGATAAGTGAGAGCGGCGGCAACGAGGCCGACCGAAAGCGCCTTTTTCATGATGGCGGCTGATGATTTGGTAACGGAAGCTGACGATGGAAGCTGAAGATGAGGTGAAGCAAGGCAGATGATGATGATAAAGCACCAAGGGCCAAAATTGGATGTGTTGAGGATGGAGTTGGGAGAGGGAAAAGGTCGAGAGGACGGGGCCGAGAAGGCGGGCGATTAAAAGGCTCCCTTCTTCCGCGCGAGACTCCTTCCACCGGCCGTTGGAGCGCGGAAGGTGTAGGCTCACATTGGAGGTGACAGCTGGGCAGGATGCAAAAAAGAGGAAGGTGCAGCAAACTCTGTGTGAGTTCAGGGAAGTCTCGGAGCCCGTCTCGCCCCTCTGCAGGGGGCGAGAACGGTTGTGCCCGGCGCCCTGGGCAAGAACTGCCGCCGTTTCAATGGGGAAAGGTCCAGGTTCAAGATTTTGGGGGCAGTCTGGAGTCCAGGCCAGCGTCTAAGCCGTGAAGAAGCAGGTTCCTGGGCGGGGAAGGCGCAAAACGTTGGGTGCTAAGCCGTCAACTGACTTGGGTGGTTTCCATTCTTGGCCCGGCTCTGCTCCCATCGACCACCGAGCGACTTCCAGCTCCTGGAACTGCGAAACCGCGACAAACAGCCGCGGGCGAACGAGGCCGTCGAGCCTGACAGCTTGAGCACCCAGCCATGGCTTTCCCGCCACTTCCGCGCCCACTGCAAGTCCCACCGCCACCGGCGTCTCTCCTGGCTTCCCGATCCGAGTGTTGAAAACCTTGTCTGCCTTCGACTTGGGAAAGAACCCGGGACGTCGCGTGGGCTCGTCCCGCCCTTGATTGAATGGGAAAATGAAGGGCCTGGAGCTTTCTTTCGCGACCCGAGACCGACCGCCCGAGCTAGGTTGCTTCCACCGCTCACCACAATGCAATAGGGGGGAGGTGGCCATGGCCGCGTCCATGCGACAGTTCATCACACCGAACAGCTCACCAGAGGCGAGAGTTCGCCAAGGAAACACCAGCCCCAACCCCCTGCGCCTTCGCCCTCTCCCGCATGAAATACCACGTATCCATGACCCTGCTCTCGTCGTTGCCCGTGCGTTGGATGATCGTAGCATACAGTCGCCACCCATGCTCCTCCATGGTCTCGAGGAGCCTCATCAACATAATCCTCTTCTTGACGCTCGCCTCGCCCCGGGACCGCCACGGACTCCCCTTGAGCGCAAACTCGAACGAGTCGTTGTTCCATTCACCCTTCTCGAAATACCCCAACTCCTGCAACACACTCTTCACCGCCGTGATCAACACTCCGAGGTGGTCATGATCTTTCTCCGCCTTGCCATCCCCCGCCGTAGCCTCGGCAGCGTCATACACCACCCTCAACCGGTCAGTCCCCAAGGGCGCAAAGCCCAGCCACTCCATCTCCCCCGGCGGCAGCGTCCCGGTGCCCGCCTCCTCCCCCCCTCGCTTCCTAAACACGAGCGTATCCTTGGCCGTATACCTCCGGCTGCACAGCATCGAGGTCACAAGAATCCACCCGTGGGCGTGCAGAAAGGCCAGCACGTCGCGCATCAGACGGATCCCTCCGACGTGGTGCACGCTGCGGTAGTAGCCGAAGGGCCGACCCTTGAACTTGAACTCGTAGGACTGGTCGAGGCGGGACTGGGACTCGAGGCCCTCCTTCCAGATGGATAAAACGGGCTCCAGCGCCGCTGGAAGTGTCGCGGGAAAGTTGAGGAGGCGCAGCGTGTCGGTCTTGTGAAGGGAGAGCGTTGCGTAAGTTGAGGGGAGGGCGGAGTGCGGGGTGGTGGGGGAGGTGGGAGTGGAGGAGGACATGGTGGTTATGTTTTCGGGGGGGTGGTCTTTGGGCAGGGGAGGCTGTGTGGACGACGAGGTGAGTGATGGAGGTCATGTAGGTACTGAATGGAGATAGAAGGCTGCGTGGTTTTGACTTTATAGTTTCGGCCTGATTGCATTCACGTTCATGGTTCGGTATGAATGGTCAAGTTCCGCAGCACCTAGTCCCGTCGGTCGAATATCTGGCCGCAGAACGGGGAAACGTAACATGGTGTGAGAGGCTCAGCTCATTGGCGACCCCGGCACAAGGTCCATCCTCGGTGTCGGTCAAGCCTCGTCGCGGTGACTGGGCTGGGAATGGTCTGAAGTGTGAAGGTGGGGAGACCCTGAGGGTTACGCTGGGGTTGGGGTGGATGAGTGGGGCCGTATTTCGTATCGAGTTCTCATTGGACAGGAGCCCTCAGCCCTGAAGCCGACAAGCTTCAGACGAACCCGCTTTTCTGGTGGCTCTGCTGGCAGGGGGCCCTTGGAGGGTCTGGTTCCCCGGCAACCAGAGGTTGGGCCTTGGCGCATTTTGGGTTTGTGCAAGCTGCAAGCCAGCAAACCTCCGGCTCTTGGGACATACACTGCTCTCACACGTTTTTGGAGGAGACTCCGCCATGGGCCAAGATGGTGATGTGGTGTTAATTCCCTGCCGACTTTTGTCTCTATGACCGCCCGACGACGACGTTCCACCGTCACTGTACCAGACACAAGAGGGCCGCTCCATTAATTCTCACCAATACGAGAGCGACAGCAACTCGAGCACAGCTGCACCTGTGCCCCGCCATTCATTCCTCGCACCCCAGATCAATCCTCGGGAGACCGAGCCGAACCGTCGACGCCAGTCCACATTCCAGCAACTCTTCACGAAATCTGCGCACCCTACACTCGCACCTGGGCTACTAGAAAGCTTGCCGTTCCCTTCTTCTCGGCCCGACCGGGCAGCAACGCCGCGCATCGCCAGCCATGGCGCCGGCAGACACCCTCTCCGCGCCGGGGTCGAGCTCGTACTCGTCCGACACCCTGACGGTCGGCGACGGGACATGGGACTTCACCAAGAACACTTTCCTCCTGCCCAACCTCGTAGGGCTCAACTATGAGACAATGCGCTTCAACGGTATGTGCGCGCGGATCCCTGCCGAGACAACGCCTCCACCGCTGACACCTCAACCACAGGCATGGGCAATCGCTTTGCAACACTCGTAGACTACCACAAGCTGATCCTCGGCCACGGGATACTCGCCGCGATAACGTTTCTCTTCATCATTCCCCTCGCCGTGTTTCTCGCAAGATACTACACCCGCCAGCCTGGAAGCGCCGTCCGCTACCACGCCTACCTCCAGGTCCTTGCCGTTGGCCTCACTACTGTCGTCTTCGTTCTCGGCTTCTTCGCCGTCGGGCCGCCGCGCAACTTGACGAACCCGCACCATGGCATTGGCGTCGCCATCTATGTCCTCATCCTCGTCCAGGCCTTTGGCGGTCGCCTGGTCAGGAAACTCGCCGGTCGTCGCTCCTTCAGGTTGCATGTTCACCGCTGGTCCGGCCGGATGATTGCGCTACTGGGCATCGTGCAGGTTCCCCTGGGCCTGACGCTGTACGGGTCGCCCAAGTCTTTGTTCATCCTGTTTGCCGTGTGGATGTCCTTCCTGGTGTTCGTCTACTTCGTTCTGGACTATCGCGACCAGGGACGTCGGGACGGTCACGGCGGTCACAGCCACTATGCCGGGGATGAAAGTAGCCGAGTGACGTCCAAGTCTGGAGGCAAGATGAAGTGGCTCGCCCCGCTTGCCGTCGGGGCTGGCGCATTGGCGCTGTTCCGAGGCCGTAAGAAGCACAAGGATGCCGAAAGGGGCATGAGCCGCTCCCCCAGTCCCATCGATCGGTCGCACCACGGCCGCGAACCAACCGTCATCTCGTCCCGGCGAGAATCCGACAGCTACTATGACGAGAAACGGCCAGACCAGCGCCGGGCGAGTGGCGGAGGAGGCTTCATGAATAAGCTTTTCGGGGCCGGCGCAGCCCTCGGAGCTGGTGCGCTGGTCACCAAGATGATGAGCCGCGGGGACAGACGTCACGACGACGAATATTCAGCCGTTGCGACGGACACGCCAGGCCGTCCGCGGAGGCACCGCCCGCCACCGAGAAGCGAGTTCACCGAGAGCGAGTACACGGAGCGCACTGAGGACGTCCGGAGACACCCGAGCCGTCGTGATGACCAGTCGTCCGTGCTTCCGCCCCCTCGGCCGCTGCCTCCTGGCGCTGGCCCTCCCCGACCAATGACTCCGCGGCGCTCGCATCCCGCACATTCGAGGATGGACAGCACCGTTGATGCATCGGATTATTCGTCGTATGTCAGTCCTTCGAGGAGAACTCCCGAACGGCGGAAGAGTGGCGGCGGCGTGGGCAAGGGACTGCTTGCCGGGATGGGGTTGGGGTTCTTGGCCAACATGGGCAAAGAGAAGCGAGATAGGAGAGAAGAGGAGCGGCTGCGGGACGAGGAGGACAGGCGGAGAGACGAGGAGGAGGAGCGGCGCGCGGGCCGCCGCTCTTCAAGGTATACAGGTGATGGCTACCCCACCCCGTCGAGGCGGGAGTCAAAACGCCTCTCAAAACACCAACCCCGGCCTCCTCCGTCAGGAGTTACGATGACCGAAACCTCAGTGTTCTCCGGGGGTGAGTCTTCGATCGAGCCGCGCGGCAATACCCCGTACGACCCTGCGCCTCCGGGTTTCAGGCCCCCGCCACCACTTGCGGCTCCCATCCCGGGCGCACCTCCCGTGCCAGGACAGCACCCAATCCATGCTCCCGGGCCAATCCCGGTCCCAGTTCCCATGCCCATCCCCTCGGGCACGGCGTCAGGCCCGCATTCACGGCAGCAATCACGACACGACGTGAGCACCCCAGCAGCAATGCCGGCAATGCCCGCCGACCCGCACGGCATCTTCCACCACCCCTCAGACAGCAGCGACGCCTACGGCTCGCCCAGCACCCGCCGCACCCGACCCGGCAACGCCGCGGCCGCGGCCGCCCTAGCCTCAGCCAGCGCCCTGAATCTCGCCTCGGAGGAAGAGCGGTCCCGACGCGAGACCACGCCCGTCACGGTCAAGATGCAAATGCGCAACGACGACAAAATAAAGCTCTGGCGCCTCACCGAGGAGGAGTCGCGTCGCGAGCAGCAGCGCCGCGGCAGCAGCCGCCGGGACTCAGTCAGCTCCCTCTCCGGCAACGACACGCCCACCACCACGGGGCGCCGCTACCGCCGCCGCGACTCAGCCGCCGAGAAGGCCGCCGAGAAACGCGTCGACCCCTCGGACGACAACGAATCGTCCCTGCACCCGCTGTCGCCGCCGAACCCGGCGTATGCGCGGCGCGCGGCGGGTAAGGACTCGGCGTACTACTCGAGCGGGGCCGGGCCGTCGGGCGCAGTCCCCGCTGCGGGCGCGACCATGTCGACGCTGAATAGTCCGGGCGAGTTCAACATGATGAGTCCCGGCGGGAGCCAGGCGACGTTTACGACGGGGCCGATGACGGATGCCACGGCTGCGGCTGACCGGAGGAGGAGGAGGCGGTTGGAGAGGCGAGCGGATGCGGGGGGGCGGGGGCAGCAGGGGACGTCGGTTGACTATGACTGAGTAAATTAGGGCGGGCATGGTGTTGGAGGGAGGTGAGTGTCACTTTTTGGCGTGGCGTTTGGGAAGATATGATGTGTTTTAGGGGGGTTTGTTGTTGTATGTCATGTTGGGATGAGATTATGCTCTTTTTTTCTTGTTTCATGAGTCAAAGAATGTCGATAAAAACTTCACTGTTTGTCTATGAGTCTGGTATTCTCCGTGGTGGTCATGGCTGGCGGCATGTCTCGATGGTTCAGAAGGGATAGAGTCCCAGCCAGGGTTACGCGTGCATGCCTTGCCTGTCATGTATAACCCTGATGTCAGTTGAGACCCACTGTAAAGTTCTGAGCGGTGGAGAGGGGCAGAAGCGGTCCCATGTTCAATTTTTGGACATTCTCTCGGAAGCAGAAAGCCGTCCCAGCATCACACAAGCTACCGCACCCGCGACCATGTGGAGGACAGCCCGCGACTCGGTATGCCTAATATGCCGCTCGGCGGCGGCGCCCCGGAATGTGCTTCTGGAGTCTGGGCAGCCATGGCAGCCGTTGATCAACCAGCAACGCGCCTTCACCACGAGGCGAGACACACGCGAGCCACGAGACCGTCCGTCCCGCATGGTCCTCTCCGACCGGGTCGCCCGTGGGCCGCGTACAGATGCCCCTAGGAGGCCCCGCGACAGACCCGACGGCCCCTGGGCCGGCACGAACCGCACCGTCGCTAACATCGATCCCACGAGGCGACGAGGGCCACCACGATCCGAGGATGCCCGTGAGAGGACAGGCAGCCGCGATAACGCGAGAGGCACCAGGGAGAGGGGCTCGAGCGACCGGGATAGGGATAGGGACAACGACAACCGGTTCAAGGCCCTCAAGATGCAGCGTGCTCTCACCACCATTCCCTACCGCGAGCGCATCTCGGTCAAGCACCGCATTTCCGACGTTGAATCCTTCGATCAGTTCGACCTGCTGCCGTCCCTGCGAGATGCCATCTCGAACGAGGTGCTCAAGGGCATGGTGGACATCAAACCGACCCCGGTCCAGAGGCTCGCCATTCCGCTGCTTCTCGGTCAGACCATGGGACGCCGCGGGGGCGACCCTTCCGCGAAGTCTACCCAGCCTGCCGAGAAACAAAGAGAAGAGTTCCTCCTAGCCGCCGAGACAGGGTCCGGCAAGACGCTGGCGTACTTGCTGCCCACCATCAACGCTCTCAAGCTAGCTGAGGCCGACGACTCAGATGTGGAGGCGTACAACCAGCGGCTGGAGGCTGAGAAGGAACACCGCCGCGGCGTCCCTGTGTCAGAATGGATCGACAAGTTCGAGCCGCACCCGAACACGGCCCGCCCGCGCGCCGTCGTGCTTGTCCCGACCTCCGAGCTTGTCGACCAGGTGCTCGCCGCCGCCAAAAAGATCTCGCACGTGGCCAAGCTCAAGGTGCGCCCGCTCTCGGCCAACCACAACGCCGCCAAGATCCACCGCAACATGTACAGCCACGGCGGCATCGACATAGTGGTCGCGACCCCGCACCTCCTCGCCGCCATGGCCGAGCGGGACCCCAACATCCTCGCCCGCGTCCAGTACCTCGTCGTCGACGAAGCCGACTCCCTCCTCGACCGCTCCTTCTCGCCCGAAACCTCCAAAATCGTCGACCGCGCCATGCCCGCGCTCAAGCAGCTCATCCTCTGCTCCGCCACCATCCCGCGCCGCCTCGACAACTACCTGGCGACCCACTTCCCCAAGATCCACCGCATCGCGACCCCCAACCTCCACGCCATCCCACGCCGCGTCCAGCTCGGCGTCATCGACGTGTCCAAGGACCCCTACCGCAACAACAAACTGCTCGCCTGCGCCGACTCCATCTGGACCATCGGCCGGGACGCCGGCCTGCACGAGGCGGGCGGCGGCGCCAAGGGCGAAGTCGACGTCAAGCGCGTCATGGTCTTTGTCAACGAGCGCGAGACCACCCAGGAGGTCGCCGAGTATCTCGTCTCCAAGGGCATCGACGCCGTGGCCCTGCACCGCGATACCCCCGAGCACCGCCAGAGCGAGATGCTCGCCAGCTTCACCAGCAACGAGCCCATGCGCATGACCGAGGACGAGGTCGAGGAGAACAAGCAGGCCGTCCTGGCCAAGGGCGGCGGCGCCAGTCGGCGGCACCTGGCCAACACCAAGGTCATTGTGGCGACGGACCTGGCCTCGCGTGGCATCGATACGCTGGCTGTGAGGCATGTGGTGCTGTACGATGTACCGCATACCACGATTGACTTTATTCATCGGTTGGGGCGCGCAGGACGGATGGGGCGGCGTGGCAGGGGGATTGTATTGGTGGGCAAGGATGATCGGAGGGATGTGGTGGCGGAGGTGAAGGAGAGCATGTTTATGGGGCAGGCACTGATCTGAGGGTGGGTGTATGATACTGTACGATGTGTGTGTATTAAAGGGATAGAGAGGTATAGATACCAGCGTGCTCTTGAGAGAATTTGAGTTGGAGTTAGATGCAAACCCCAGCTCAGCCCCTATTTACATCGATAGACTATCCTTGACTCCTGGAACTTGCCACTCTGCGGGACGTTTATGGCAACCCAACAGCAGTCCTAGACATTATTATACCCAACTTCGCGCCCCGTATTCCAAAACTCTTTCGTCGTCAAGTCATAAACCGCAAGTCATAAACCGTAAAGTCGTCATCATCGAAAGAAAGAAACACAGCCGCTCGCTCGCAGGAAGTGAACAAACCGAAGAAAGAATCAAACAGAATCAAGGAAAAAGGAGCCCCTCAACCAGTCCCCCATGTCCTGGACTTGCTCAAAGTTTTCTTCCTCATCGTCGCCATGATCTGCGCCTCCATCTTCTCGATCCCGACCTCGATATCCGCGTCCTCCAGCGCATACTGCGCCTCGCGACGCCGGTCCCACCACCGCCAGCACACCACGATGGCGAGCGTCAGCGGGATGGTAATGACAAAGTAGACCCAGAGGAGCGGCGAGACGGGAGAAGGGCTGCTGTTGCCTCCCCCTAGAGAGGAGTCGCCGCTGCTGTCGGGGATGAAGTCGAAGAAGGACATGCCGAAGATGGAAGCCAGGTAGGTTGCTGGAAGGAAGATGGCGCCGAGGAGGGAAAGGACCTTCATCGAGGCGCTGTCGCGGCGGGAGGCGTGGGCCAGGCGGCGTTGCTCGCCGGCCATTTCGAGACCGAGTTTGGATTCTTTTTGGGCGATGATGTTGTAGAGCTGGGAGGGGGGTTAGTTTTCATCTCTTTGGTCAAAAAAGGATGGGTCACACGTACGGCCGCCCGCTGAATCGTCAACCGCTCCAGCGTAATGTGCGCATAGTTCTCGATGCCCTTGAGCTTGGCCTGGTAGAACTCCAGCCGCGCCAGCAGACTGCGGTGCAGCTTGTCCACGTCGCCCCCGACGCCGCCATACGCCGGGTCGCTCCCAGCCTTCTGCCAGAAGCGATCCATGGCGCAGTGAATCCCCCTGATGATCTCCTGGTACGCCTGCGGGCGCTTCCACAGCACTTGCGAGTGGCACTCGACCAGGTCGCGATTGATCTGGTCGAGGTCGATCATCGAGTCGTGGATGTATTTGCTATCCTCATCGTTCACCTCGGTGCGCATGCTGACGGCGTGCTCGAGGTTGCGCAGCCAGTCGCGGGCCTCGCGCTGCCTCTGGTCCGTCTTGATGGACAGGTCGTGGCTGAGGATGATGACGGGGAGGAGGAGCGGGTGCTGGATCTGGGCGGCGCAAGCCCGCAGGTGCTTGATGCTCTCAATGAGGTCCGAGGATGGTGTACCCTTGGCGTAGCCCGTCGTGATGTTGGTGCGGAACGAATGCGACAGCATCAGTTCCCAGCCACGGGTCAAGCCCCGCTTCCGGACATCGGACTTGCGGAAGATGATTTCTAAAAAGGAGAAGAGAAATGTCAGCAACTATGAAACAGGGCGGTTGTGTTGAGAGAAGGCCGTACGCAAATGCGGATCGTCGTCGTCCTGGTCAAAGGAGGCCCAGAAGAAGGGTCCGACGGCGCTGGTGCCCTCGATGGCGCGGAAGGGGAGATGCATGGCCCGCACCATGTCCTCGTACGCTGCGTGGGTCAAGGACATGTAGCTGGGTGTGAAAGTCTCTGGGTCTGATGCATTGAGCTGGAGGCTATCAGGGTGGTCAGCCTCATCGGCCCGCTGCAGACCTGACTGAAAACCAGGGGCTCACTTACATCAACCGCACACCGCTGACCAGTTTAATGCCATCGCGGAGTTTGGGTGGCGCAAATGCGCCCTAGCAACCAGTTAGTCGATTCGAGCTCGAGTATCGACGAGTGAGTGATGGTGGAGCTTACCCGTCGATGCAGAAAGTTGCCAAACTCATCTGGTAGCTCATCGAAGCGGAACCGGTGCTCCTCGTCGGTGTTGTACGAGGGATCCTGGACAAGAGACATGCGGTCAGTTTCTCCATTCCATCCCTTCCATGTCTCTTGACCTTGAATCAACATGACGGCTTCGGTCCTCACTGCGCTAACGCCATGCATTATCCGTCCGATCCCCCTCTCTCGCTCTCTCGCACACAGACACCCTCCCGCATTCTAACAAAAAGAGATCCGACTTACTGAGTAGTTGAGGATCTCGAGATAACTGGTTGCTTCCCGCACGACCTTGCACTTGGTCACATGCGCCCGGAACATATAGTCGTCCATACTGTCTCTCGTTCTTTTCTTTTGTCGTACGCCCAAAAAACACAGATGGATGTTCGACAGGGCAGAAGCAGAAGAGCGTGTCACCCGTGACAGCTGCGAATGCCCACGATTGGATTGGCTCGACGACACAAACCTGTGGTGACTGGTCACCTTATTTCTCTCTCAGAGCCACAGAAGAAAAAAAGCAGAAATAACTCTGGCTTGACGGGACCCAGTTCACTAAATTCTCACAACCTCGCCCGGCATCAACTAATCTCAGTTGATCGACAACCCCGGGCCGACCGGGCACCACGCCGAGAACCTGGCGGCCGCCCATTGACCAGCCACCCTCTTCCGGGGCTTTCTGTCGATGCGACCCTCACCCTTCACGCACAGTGCAAATTTATCAACATTCTGCCGCGCCGCGCCCAGACTGCCCCGTCACTTTCCCAGTGTCCACACTGTATGACCTCTCCGACCTCTCCAACCAACTCCTCCCTCCCCACCGCGGATCAGCTCCGGGCAAAACCAACAGGCCTCCCACCAACCCCACATGCACCAAAAACCAACCAACCCCAGCAGCCGATCAGATCACTTGGACGCACGACAAGAGGCAAATGCGGCCGCAACAGCGACCCGTCTGCAAGGAATTTTCACTCCAGCACAGCAACGTTGACTCAACGCAAGAAACAAGTTTCAAGTTTGAATCGCAGCCTATGCTTGTGCCCGCGTGGCCCTCCCTGTTTCTTTGCTTTTCAACACAGCAGTTGTGTTGTCCATGATGGACGAGCATGAATGAAGAGCCACCAAAAAGCATGTGAGAGGGAAACAGGCCAGACCAAACAGGGCTAGACTACCCTAAGGTTACGGGGGCTCCCGCCTTGGCACCCTGAGGAGGAACCAGCCATCTGCCGAGCGAAAAAAAAGTTGCTGTGGTGGGTGGCTGGTTCAATATCAACATCAACCTCCACTCTCCGAGCTGCTAAGAGAGAAGCGCCAAAAAGACATACAACATCAGGGATTCGCTGGTCGTCACCGACCCAACTACTGATCTGACCCTCACCAGTTTAATTCCGGGAGAGCGGACGGGATCCCATGCTGTCTGGTGGGTATGGTCGTATGTGCTGATCTGGTTCGTGAACCGAAGTGATATAGGCAGCGAAGTCACCCAGGGGGCGAAAAGTTGGGTAGGAAAGGAACCTGTTCATGCCGGCAAACACACAACCAACGTCATCCCGGACCCAACCCTTGATTATCCTATCCTAGAACCCATGACAAACCCCCCAGCCTGTACAAAACGTAACGGAACCACGCGGGCCGCCCCACAATCCATGCTCTCATCGGTAAGTTGGTGGTCAGTAGTTTCTGCTTTGTATAGGTATTTCGAGGTCATGAACTGCCTGCCTGCCCGCTCGCCCTCGTCACAGGTGTGTGTTTGTGCATGGATGGATGGATTGCCGGCCTTCTCTCCGCCCCTGTTTTGCCCCCCTTTCGCTCCAGCCTCCTTCTCTCTGCCCCCCTTTCTCTTCCTCTCGTTTTCCGACCAGTGCGTCCGTCCGTGTCATAATCGTTGTGTCTGTCGTATCAGGGCCTACCGGCAGTTGTGAGGGGCGGCCGAAGAGCACGCGAGCCGGGGAGTCAAAACATGGAGTTTCGCGACCTTTGTGTGTCATGCCATGTTGAGTTGGGTTCGCTCAGAACTCTTGGAACAGGTATCCGTATGTACTGCGCGGAAGGGTCAGTATCATGTTGCTCCACTAGAAACAGAAAATAACTCACTCATCATGCCCCGTCTGGCCGTACTGCTCCGTCTCCTCTGGATACCGGTCAAACTGGCTGGCGTCACCGGCGCCGGCGCGGACAGGCGGCGAGTACGGCGCGTCAATGTCCTTGCGCGCCAGCCGGTCCCACGTCACCTCGGCGAACCAGGGGTGGTTCTTGACGTCCTGGGAGCCCCCGTAC
>FTCU01000495.1_pt1 | contig 19820 bp, 11 predicted proteins | sample 1639521 | NCBI WGS metagenome assembly FTCU01 (sample SAMEA3914864, study PRJEB12502) | metagenome | biome: forest; material: soil | place: USA | collected 2012-03-12 | depth 0.3 m
CCGTAGCGCGATGATAGCCGCCCCAAGCCCTGTGGAAATGCGTATTCACACCCGCTGTTTGGAATGGCTGGCCCCCTTGCGGTCTGCTTGCGCAGAGTGGCAATAATACCGAATAGACCCGGCTCGCCCTTCCATCGCTTCCCATCCGCCGTCCTAGATAAGGCAGCTTACTCAATCTTGATGCCAACCTTGCCAAAGTGCTTCCGAGCCCACTGCCACCGTCGGTTAGCGACCCCATTGCCACCCCAGAAGACAGCACTCACCATGTACTCATACGCCTCCTTGAGATTCTCCAGCTTAAACACCTCCTTGTCGAGCACTGGATGGATGTCGTGCTCCTCTACTTCCCTGACCATCTCTTCCATTTGCTCCTTGGACCCGACATACACGCCCCGGACGGTGCACAACCGTGTGAGGGTTTGCATGATATCATCCTTTGGGCCGCCGCCAGACAGGATCCCAATCACCGAAATGATGCCTTCCATCTTGATCGCATGCAGGCTCTGCGTCATGGTCCCCTGTCCGCCCACCTCCAGAATATGGTCGACCCCCTCCCCGTTGCGGCTCAGCTTGCGGGCCGTCTCTCCCCAGTGAGGGTCCAGGCGGTAGTTGATGACGTAGTCGGCTCCCAGATTCTTGAGGATGTCTGCCTTCTCCGGCGAAGAAGTGGTGGCGATGACGGTTGCGCCGGCGGCTTTGGCAAACTGCCCCCTGATTAGCCAAAACCACAACCCCTAAAAAGCAAGACAACCCTACCTGCAACGCGAACAAACTAACCCCCCCAGTTCCTTGCACCAAAACGGTCTGCCCTTTTGCCAGCCTCCTCAACCCGTACAGCGCATTCCAGCTCGTCAGCCCGGCACACGTTAGCGTGGCGGCCTCGATGAACCCTAAATTCTTGGGCATTCGGACCACGCCGTCCTGGCTGAAGGCACCGTACTGCCGCATTGTGCCGTGCAGACACCCGCCCAGCCCGGTCTTGGAGGAGGCCACTGAGATGGCGCCGCGTTGGTGGCCCTGGTTGAAGAGCGTGACGACCCTGTCGCCGGGCTGATATTTTGTGACACCGGAGCCAACGGCTACTACGGTGCCTGCGCCGTCGGAGCCCGCGACGACCGGGAGAGACATGGCGAAGAAGTATGCTCCCTTGGGGTGGGTGGAGTTAGTGACACTAATACGACAACAAGGGCGAGGAGGTGGTAATACTCGAGGAATGATGAGATCGCGGAAGTTGAGAGAGGCGCCTTCGAGTTTCACAAGAACGTCGGTGTCGCCTATCTTTGGGATGGGGGCATGCGGGTCATACACGAGGCCGTCGAAGCTATCCGGGGTCTCGCGTTGGTTCACCCACTGACGTTGGGTGGCGGGTAGAGACATGATGTCGCCAGGGCGGTACTTTGTATTTTGTGAAGGACTTTAGGGGAATTTGGAGGGAGTTGTTTGCTTGGGCGCGACTCTCTTGTTTTATGTTCTGGATTTTTTACCGTTGGACTTAATGTTCGGGGTCCGCGCTCATGCCAACGTCATATCCACGACGGCTTTGGGGCGGTGGAGTTGCGCTGTGAGAAACCCCGAACCCTCTGCGCTGCCGCGGTTTCTAAAGAGGAAGGAAAGGGTGAAAAAGGAGTAAGTAGAAAAAGAATCACAGCAAAAGCAGAGAGCAGTTAGCGGACCTAGACCAAGGGAGGTGCTTGAAAGGAGATAAATAACACAAAGTTTAAAAAAGAGAGGATGCAATCGCCTTCTGCCCCAGAGGAGCGCTGCCTCAGTAGGACCGCGTTTTCATTGCAAAGTCGAATTATGTGGTAGGTACTCACACCGAGACACTGGGCTACTTGAGTGGCCAGCTGGGGGAGCAAGTCAAGATACTTGGAACCACAACTAATATATTGTTTCCTTTTTGTGGTAATTTCTTCAATACTATCGCCCAGGTCCAGCCGGGGAATACCTGCCTGTTTCTGTCCTCACCTGCCTGCCGCATCCAGTTACCTCAACTATGCCCCAAGATGTTGTCCCTCAGCGGTCCCGCTCGTCCACGATGACTCGCCTAGGCCTGTCCCTATCGCGATCCCTATCGCGGTTCCTGTCCCTGTCCCTGTCGCGGTCTCTCTCCCTCTCTCGACGAGGAGGGTCATCCCTCCTCTCTCGGCGAGGCGGGTCATCCCTCTCCCGCTCTCGGCGAGGAGGGTCATCCCTCCTCTCTCGGCGAGGCGGCTCCTCCCTCCTCTCTCGACGAAGCGGCTCCTCCCTCACTGATTCTCTGCGCCGAGGCTCTGGGGCGTCCCGCCTCTCTCTCCTATCACTTTCCCTGTCCCGATCCCGGTCCCTGTCCCTCTCACTGTCCCTGTCCCGGTCTCTCTCCCTATCATCCCTCTCTCTCCTGGGCGGCGCCCTGTCCGCCTCATCTCTCTCCCGCCTCGAGCCACCTGCTGGCTGGGGCGGGGGCGGACCACTGCGGATGGGCAACTGCTCCTCACGGGCAGGGCCCGAAGCGGCAGGGGCCGAAGCAGCAGCTCTCTTTCTCTCCGGGAGAAAGGCCGTCCGTGCCGTCGACATGGGCTTCCCGTCCTGGCTATGCCCGGAAATTACAATGTTGATCGACTTCCCACCCAAGAGCCTCTTGATTTCATCCTGCTCTTCGCCGTTGACAAACACGACCTCGACATCTCCGAGCAGCCGGCCGCGCAGGCCGTCGCCGAGACGGGGCTCCCGGCGCACCGTCACGAGGTGCATCCTGTCGCGCTCCTGGAGGTCCATGGCCTGGCGGATCACCGGCTCAAAGTTAGGCTCGACGACGATGGGGAAAGTGTGGTCCACGTTGATCAAGGCGTAGTGCGTCTTCCAGTGGTCCTCCAATTCGTCGTCGAGCTTATCTTCCGCCATGTCGTAGGCGTCGGGCTTTGGCTCCGGGGGGCCCGGCCCCCGTTCGTCGTCTTCATCATCTACTTCGTATACCACAATCTCATCGTCGTCGCCCTCGTCCCAAGAATCATCGGAATCCAGCTCGTACGTCCGCGATGGTCCTCGGGACGATGGGGGCGGCGCTCGGTTGGCAGAAGTCGCCGTTCTGCGGAGCTGCTGGGAGGCCGAGGGGGATGGCGGCGGCGGTTGTCTGCGCGGTGGTGACTCGTCACGCCGCCGAGGCGGGTCGACGATCTGTTGCCTGCGTGGCGGCGAGTCCTCGCGCCGCCGCCGGGGCGGGTCGAGAATCTCCTGCCTACGCGGCGGCGGCGGATCATCGCGCCGCCGCTGCCGGGGCGGGTCGACAATCTCCAGCCTGCGTCCCGACATGATGCAGGGATAAGTGCGAGAGGAAAGACGAAATGAGGTGCGGAACAAAGCGAATGGTGACTGGTCGATCAACGACACTGTCAGTTGAGTTGTGATGATAGGTAGTCTAACGGTTAGACTGCGAGTGGATTGGTGCCGCCCTTTTATCGTGATCTCGACAAAGTTCCGTCGGCCTCGCAACCCAGAGTACAACATGAAGGTGGAAAGGGCCGTCGCGGCGTCGCTCACCTGGTATCACCCGTGTGGGGTGTCAGATTCCTCCGGGTCTGTTGCTGACTGCGCCGCCCCTCCCGTTACGGTCTCCCAATCCTCCAGCCCCGCTGGAACAACCCCTCAAGTGGGTCCGCTTGTGAGCTCCGACAGCTAGAGCACAGGCCATCAGTATGATGCGGCGTTGGAACTTGGAGAGGCATGCCGTGGGTGGAAAATCAGAATGCGGCGCCGCAGGAGGCTAGATTGGACACTATCTCGGCAGTGGCATTGGTTTCGAGTACCTAATTATTGCTTGCATGATGTAGTTATGTATGGCATGGGGGCAGGCAATTCAGGGGCCATGGAGTCCCACCTACCCGACGACGTCGCATAAACATCAGCTTCTCGCGGCCTGTAGGATTCACCGCAATGCAACCCAAGCTTCCTTCCCCGGCCTGTGGGATTTTACATGAGACCATCCGCCGCTCCACGAGCCCAACATGAATCTGGCTGCTGCACCACCCCTCGAGGATGGTTTTAGCTTTTGGCTCTGGTCGGCCATGCATCGGGCGTAGAGGAGGCCATAGTAGACCAAAACGTAGGTACCTACCTAGTCAAGTGTCGACCATGTATCTAGGGAGCTCTGACATTTGCCGTGAGCGTGCTTGGGGCCTCAGGCGGCCTATCTCGCTCCCCCGATACTGTTGCGGCCGGCCTCTCGCGCCGCGTGGCTAACGCCGGAGAAGTGTTTGGTCCGCGGCTTGCAACCCGGTCCGCGGCCCCCGTACAGTAAATCGAGGGCCCCAGGCCATGTCGAGTGCGGTAATCATAGTGTAGCAACTCGGGGATTGTCACAATACATGGCCTGTCGTGGCGGAGGTGTCTTGTATAAAGCAAGACTCTCGCATCCGTCGCATTATATGCTCGGGAGGTCGCACGTAGAAGCCAAAATCACGTTACTCAACACGAAAACACCAATTGCCCCAACGCTGGTTGTTGCGGGTAGCCTGTTTGTTTTCTTTTCTTTTTTTTTCTTTTTCTTTTAACATTTATTAACTTCGACATTCGCTGCCGCTTTCGTCATTTGGAAACATGAGCCGCAGGACTCGGACCAACGCCAACACCAACACCAACACGAACACCGATAAGATCCCAAAGCCCATCTTCGGAATCGAGATTGAGATCTTTGTCAAAGTCAAGCGGAATGTCGAGTACGATGTTCTGGAGTACCGAGCCCAGAGAGCGCGTTTGCCCGCGCACTGGCAGCAATGGGACTTTGACTTGTCGAACGCGCAAGCGCAGAGCATCCAACAAATGACAAAACAGGCTATCCAGCGCAACTATGTTAAGGCGGCCCTTTCGGCGCTTATTTCGCAATCCTTGGGCAATAATTCGGGCTGGAAAGTGGTGAGCGACGCAAGTTTGACGGAATGGAAGCTATCGGTGCCCCCAGATGCCCGTCGCTGGTGTCAGTCACCCCCCTCCCAGTTCCATGCTGTCTCTTCATCTGCCAGGGGCTAACCGGGTAGCAGGGGGCGTCGAAATTATCTCGCCACCCATGTCCGTCTCCAAGAGGTGGCAGAGCGAAATCCGTGCTGTGTTTGACGCCATTGGCGAGTATTTCGACCTGTGGACGCACCCGGTAACCTCGTGCCACGTCCACGTCTCTCCCGGACCCAAGTCCGACTCCAAATACAGCTCGAATCAGATGGTCAAGATTGCCAAGGGCGCCTTCTACTGGGAAAGGGCCCTCGTGAACCTCTTGCCGCACGACCGCAGGGCGAACGACTATGCCAAGCCCAACTACAGGGCTTTTGCCAAAAGGGAGTACGATGCTGTCAAGTCGAAAGGCTGGGGTCCTGTGTTTTCCAGGATCGACCGCGAGATGGCCCGGTTTAAGGACTACCGCAAGGGGCAAAAGTATGCCTTTGCCATCAAGATCGCCGGCGGGCGTCTTTCGGCTCCCAATGCCAAGTACCGCAAAGAGCGCTACCTCTCAACCAACTTCCTGCCTTACACGCGCATCGGCACCGTCGAGCTGCGCCGCCAGGGCGGCGTCGCCTCGGCCGAGTCCGCCATCCACCGCGTCCTGCTCGCCGTCACCCTCCACGTCAGCGCGCGCCGCTACAAGTTCAGCAAGCAGAAGGGCCGCAAGACGCACCCCACCACGCGGGAGCTCATCCTTGAGCTCAAGGACGTCATCGCCAAGTTCCCCGGCACATGCCACGGCAGCCGCTTTGTTAAGTACCTCAACGACTGCGACAGAGACTACGCCGACGGCCCCTTGACAGAGAGCGAGGTCAACAGACGCGAGCAGCGGCTGCACGACCCATCCGGCGGCTCCATAATGTCCGCCTCGCGGCCCGGATCGGCCATGAGCGCGCGCAGGACGACGGGTCTCTCCCAGTACGCCAGCACCGGGCCTGCCTCGCAGTACGTCCCAGGCCCGCCTAGAACCAGCGGTCCACCGCGAACGGGGGGCGCAGTGCGCACGATACGACGCGACCAATTCGGGAATGAGTACGAAGTAATCCAGCCCTGGGACGGCTGAGACGGAGGATGTGATGACAGCGGGTTGCTTTTGCTCCGGCTTTGGCCCGGAGGTGACGAAACGCCTGCTTAATTGTTGGTTGCATCATCGTTTTGGTGCCGGGCTGGCCCTGGTTGGAGCATAGAACGGCGTTCGGTTAATTAGGTCCTCTAGGAGTTAAGAAATAGGATACTCTGGAATTATCCACAAGCGGCGAATCAGGATGGCGCCTTGGTGCTCTGCAGTTTCTGCTTCTTGAAGACGCTTCGGTGCCTAACCCAGGCGAAGCAGCAGGACGGCGGGTTCACGGGTGAGGCTAAGGTGTAAGGACAACTGCAAAGCGACCCCTCTCCGAAATGGCAAAATAATATTCACACATTTACAGGAGACTCCGGATCAGTCCCGACTGCTTCAGCAGGATGGCATCTGAAATCCTGTATTCCAAGAGGAGAACAAAGTAAATCCATGAACCAAAGAAAGGAGCAACACAGAATGAAAAAAGAGAAGCTCAGACTCAAAACTTGACATCAGTGGGCGGAGATTAGTAGCACTAAAGAACGATACCAAAATTACACTCGGAACCAAAGAAACCACCAGCGCCCACCTCATTTCTTGTACGCCTGCCATTCAATTTCCCTTTTTGGGCCGACTGGGAAGACTGGTAGTACCTTGACCACCCGCATTGCCGCTGTTGGTGCTGCTTGTCGATGCTCCGAAGAGGTGGTTCAGAGCGTCTTGCCACCCCTGACTGTTGATGGCACGAACTTGCACCCCATTGGCAATGCGCTTCTCGATCTTGGGCGTATAGTCCCCGAAGAAAGTCTGTGGGTGTTGTTAGCCCTATCGACAACTCGCCGAACAGGAAGGCGGATGTCGACTCACGGACACGTAGGGCGGAGGGTTATTGGGCCACGGGACGGAGAACTGGTCCCTTTGCGGGCCGCCCTCGAGCCACGTATGAAGCCTGCCGTCATCGAGATCCAAGTACTCATACGTTCGCTCCTTCTTTTGCTTCCGAAACCCGAAGAGGTCGAGCGATCCGCTGACAGTCACGGGGAACTGGTTGAACACCCTCAATGCCTGCGGGCCCTGCGTTCGGTAGTAACTTGCATTCCAGTCCCCCTGCTTGGGAGGCCCGTCCCGGTCGGGGTCCACGGCAGAGAGCAGCGGCTCTTCCCACGAGTACACGCGGAGGCCCACGAAAGACGGGAGGTCCGTTGAGCCACTCCGTCCGCCGATCAAGCCCACGACGGGGTATCGTTGCGGACCGTCCAGGATCCCGGCCTTGGCAAGAGCCGTTGGGAGCTTGGATGCGTCGGGGGTGCCCAGCGGGGAGAGCTTGCCTTGAAGAAAGCTGGCGACCAGGTGCCAGAAGTATGCTTTGGCGGTGTTGTCCATGAAGGCTGATGGCTTATCGTGGGCAATGTCGAGCAGGTCAAACGTCTCGCTGACCATGAATGGCATCGACGCGGCCGGAGTGTTACCAGGGGCGATGGTGTCCAGATTTCTGTCGAAATCCTTCTTGTACGTCTTGCCGTCCATTTGTGGGATGGCGATGGTCACGTACCCGTGGGCGGCAGCCTGTTGACGAACCTGGGTCAGGAGCGGAATGTTGGCGTCGTGCTGGGTGTTGAGGTCCCCGACGCGGAAATTGAAAAGCAGGACGCCCTTGACAACTGCTTTGGAGTCCCTCCCTGCTACCTTGGCCACAGCGCCAGCGATTGCGTTGTGGAGCTGCACAACCTTGTTCTCTGCCGTGTCCGTGGCTGCCTTGCTCATGCTGGCACCGCCGCTCAGCCGGTAGCCCAGAATCTTCTGGGCCTCGGCGTATCCCAGGTAGTCCATCATTTGCATCACGACGCTGGTTGAGCACCACAAGTCGATCAGGCGGGGGTCCTTGGCAGGGCCGTCCCGCGCCGGCCAAGCCATGCCATGAGGATTGTCTTGCCACATCTTGTCGATCTCGTCGCCAATGACCATTTCAAACGCCCTTGCGCTAAAGTCCGGCGTGCTCCCGTTCTTCTTGACAAAGTCGGTTTGCCTAGCCAGCCACTTATCCGCGGCGTCCGCGCTGAGGAAGGTGTTGGCCCGGCCCACCACGCCCGCGCCTACGTCGTCGGGGACAATGACCAGCGACGGGAGGCGGCCGATGGACCACAGGTAAAACCAAGACTTGCGGCCGCGGGTCACGCAGGGCGCTTCCGACTTCTCTTCCTTTGGCTTCTTTGGGGGAGGTTCGTCGCCTCCACCATCCGAGTCGCTTGTGGCTGATGTCGCCTCCTTCGGCCGAGGACCGGATGGCTGTGGAGGGGTCGGACGCGTGTCCGGGTCAAACCCGGGCCATTTATTCGGAACCGCCCTCTTGTCGTAGTGCATGACGGTGAGACAGGTGTGGATGTCATGGTCGGCAAAGGGATGAGTCCCCTTGGAGATGTTGGAATACTCGCTCAGGGCTTCCGCCGCTGCGACATGCCAGATGTCGCCCGTTAGTGTGCCGTACAAGGTAATGTATGCCTTCTTTGACGGCAGGGTTCGCTTGGAAATGGCCGCTGCGCGAGGCCAAAAGGGGAACGTGTTGTCGCCGGACATCTTGCGCGCGCGATCGAGTGCGCTTGGGCGAAGTGTACAATGATTGGGATTTGGAACGGCACAGAAATGAAGATGGGCACAATATCTACTGACAGGGCAACCATCCGAGCATGAGTCTGCACATCAGGACCTGACCTACATATAAGTGCTCAGCGAGGCTCAGAGCTCCTCCTCTACCGTCCAACATTTCCTTGTTCCCCTCAAATTGTGCACATCCCTGGAGCTGAGCCCAGCATGGTCCTGGCAATTCTGTCAGGTGGGTTGTGCGGGCTGCCGCCTCAGCCAGCCTGCGGGAGGCATTGCCCGCTGCGATGGCCGTTTTGGGATGTCGTTCAACCCCGACCACAGCTGAAGGCAAGCATGCAGAGCAGCTGAGGATTGCATGCCAAGCGCTCTGGCCCTGCGGCATGCCGCCAACCTATGCAATACAACGCCCTCTTCTTCTCGGGGAGGGAACCTTGATGCCCAACCCCTCCTTTCGCTGTCGATCCCCAACGCACTGCCCAAGCGTGCCCGGGTGTTTCTACCAATGAGCAGGCCTCAGGGAAACACAGCATTAGCTCTTACCACCATCTTGTGCTTGGTTTTTTGGTGTGCATGTCTGCATTCAGACTTTCAGGTCCCTTGAGGGAATTTATTGCATAAGTCATGTTGGACAAGCGAACGCCTCGCTTCTTTGCGGGCCCATCGTATCTGCGCCAACTGTATTCAGCCGCACGCAGGCTTGTGGTGGAGAGCTTTGGACCTTGTTGATCGTTTCCTCTTGTATATGCCCCTCGCTGGTAGGAAGAAACGCAGAAGTTACGCACTGCGAGCGGAAGGGGTGTGGCAGTTCGGGCCAGCGGAGGAAATGGCATAGCTGCTGAGGAGTAAGGGATGAACGGGGGTAACGGCCTCACCGGGATTAGTGTGACACTGTCTTTCTTTCAGTTAATCCATGCTTGGAGAGCAACAACGGCAATTAGTAGGGTATGCGTTGGTATTCCCCGTCAATATTTGCGAGGCAGATGCAGGAGCCTTGATTGAGGACCCAGATACAAAGGACAAATAGACTGGCCGACCAAGCCACGCCGTGGTAAGCCGGAAGCCAAACATCGACCGCCCTCTATGCAAACTGTCAGGCCTGTAAAGCCTGCCCTCGGACGGCTGTGTTGAATGTTGCTGTTGGTATGTAGAGCAGCTGCCCATGGAGGAGCCAGTTGCAAAAAGGATCTCGGATACGGGGAGTCGAACCCCGGGCTGATGAGCACATTTTAGAAGTGAGAGTCATCGATGTTACCGCTACACCATACCCGATCAAATCAGATGTGGCTTCCGATGCTGTTGGTGGCCAGACCGAGAGCCACAACTATCTGTTCGCTTTATCCTCGTGGAGCATTGCGGCGTGGTGGAGTGATTGTGGATCGAGAGAGGGCTGAGCCCTGGACAACAAACAAGATTTCCCGTTTTTATAGTCGACACTCCACAGGAAACCCGGAGCTCCGCAGCCAATTTCATAAATGTCTCTCCCAGCCTCTGGAACTCAACAAAGCAAGCATCAGGCAAGATGGCCGAGCGGTCTAAGGCGCCACGTTAAGGATCACCCTTAATCCCGATCTTCGCAACAAGATTCCGTGGTCCGAAAGGGCGTGGGTTCGAATCCCACTCTTGTCACGTTCCTCGCCGACAGCGAACAGCGCTGTCGGGCTTTCCTTTTTTCCTTTTTTTTTTTTTTCGCTCTTTTTCTTACCGAGGCGTGGCGTTGTAGGAGTTGGCAACGTCGCTGACATGGCCAAGGCGCCGAATGAACCTCCTCTGTCCTCTGTGTGATTCTAGGCATTACAAGAATTGTTGGCATTATACGAATACTTCAGCAAATCGACGGCTTTCAGCCAAGAATGAAATTCCATCTTGGCCCTTGTTTACCCGCCGTCGCCGCCGACTCGGCATCCCGTCTCGGAAGGTGACAGCTGCGCCGTAACAGGAACAACACCTCGCTGAGACATGGTCCAAATGCGGGGAGTTAGGCTCGGGGTCGTATTTTACTGGACCTGAGAGGTTTCCTGCGGGGCGATCGAAACACCCTATATACCGTGTGATATCGACTGATGAGCGGTGGCCTGGTACGACATCAATTTGTAACGTTGCGAGTAGAAGAATGACACCATCTTTGGGGAGCAAGGTCAACAACGAGACGGTTCAGCCCCAATTGGTGGGAAAAGATGCTCCCAACCCTTCTTTCCTCCCTTTCTCACAACGCTGGCGGGCCCGTTGACAGTCGCACATTCCCTTGAGCGCTGTCCTGCCGCGCTGCGCCTGACTCCTGGCCGTTTATTGCTTGGCTGCTTTCTCATCGTTTGCCCTCCAATATCAGCTCGCAGACACCCAAAATACGACATTATGATTCTCAGGAACGCAGTCGCCGGCCTGTGCCTCATCACCGGGCTGCCGGTAACAGTTGCTCGAGGTCTCGTCACCTCCCCAGGCGACACGGCGGCGATCCCGTCGTGGGAATTGCAGTCCTCGGGAAGAGCAGGAACCGATCTCAAGGCGCTCTCCAGAACGGGGCTCGACACGTCGTCATGGCACCACGTGAGGAACTCGAAGTGCACTCTCATGGCCTGTCTGGTGGAAGCTGGCCTTTACGACGAGACGGAGCTGTTCTTCTCGGACAACCTTCGCAAAATCGACGAGAAGCAGTTTTTGGTTCCGTGGATCTACCGCCACCAGTTTTCGCTCGAGCCGGCCCCGGGTCGACACTTCTTTCTGCAGACGCACGGCATTTCTTCCCGCGCGGACATCTTCCTCAATGGCGCGCAAGTCGCCTCCTCGGAAGAGCAAGCAGGGTCCTACGCTGGCCGCACTTACGACATCACCCAGCTCGTCGACAAAACTAATGCATTGGCCGTTCAAGCCCACCCAACCGACTACTACCGCGACTTTGCCGTTGGGTGGGTGGACTGGAACCCCTGGCCCGCGGACAACGGGACGGGTGTTTGGCGAGATATCGAGATCCGACAAACCGGGGCTGTGAGACTGGAGCCGCTACGCGTTGTGACTCGGCTAAGCACGCCGGTAGACAGCGGGCCCGCCGACTTGACCCTCAAGGCACGCGCTCATAACCCCCAAAACGCCACCATCACGATCACGGCAACGGCTCAGATTTCCCCTGAATCAGGCGGGCACCCTCTCACGACATGGACCACCCTCACCATTCCGCCTCTCTCCTCCGCCGACATCATTCTCAACACCACCATCGAGAACCCCCAAATCTGGTGGCCCTATCAATGGGGCGACCAACCCCTCTACACAGCCACTCTGACCGCGACCCCAAACTCCGACACTCACAACCACCACCACCACCACCACCACCAACAACCACCCTCGGACCAAACAACAGCCACCTTTGGCCTCCGCACGGTGGCCTCTACGCTCAACGCCCACAACGACACAACCTTTCACATCAACGGCCACCCCATCCTGATCCTTGGCGCCGGCTACTCCCCGCCTCTCTTCCTCTCCTCCCCGCCCTCCCACTACTATTCTACGCTCTCCCTGGCCCGCTCCCTCGGCCTCAACACCCTCCGCCTCGAAGGCAAGCTCGAACACCCCGCCCTCTACGCCCTCGCCGACAAGATGGGCATGCTCCTGCTCCCGGGATGGGAATGTTGCGACAAGTTCGAGGCGTGGTCCTACAACACCGATCTGCCGGTGGATCCTGTGCCCGTGTGGAGCGACGCGGATCACGGGATTGCCGAGGCGAGCATGGCGCACGAGGCCGCGATGATGCAAGCGCACCCGAGTGTGATTGGCTTTCTGATTGGGAGCGATTACTGGCCTGACGAGCGAGCTACGGCGGGGTATTTGAGGGCTTTGAGGGGCGTGGACTGGCAGATGCCGGTGATCGGGTCGGCGTCGATGAGGGGGTGGGGTACGGAGCTGGGCATGTCGGGGATGAAGATGGCCGGGCCGTATGAGTGGGTGCCGCCTGGGTATTGGTTTGAGACTGGGGCGAAAGGGGAGGACACGTTGGGTGCGGCGTTTGGATTTGGATCCGAGCTTGGGGCCGGGGTGGGAACGCCAGAGCTGGGGAGTTTGAGGCAGTTTTTGGGAGAGGGCGACTTGGAAGATCTGTGGAAGAGACCGGAGAAGAAGCTGTTTCATGCGTCGAGGGAGGGATCCCAATTTGACTCGCGAGCGACCTACAACGCTGCCCTGTTCAAGCGGTGGGGGGCGCCGGTCTCGTTGGACGACTACCTCATCAAGGCACAGATGATGGATTACGAGGCTACGCGAGCGCAGGTCGAGGCGTACACGGCCATGTGGAACGCCGAGAGACCAGCCACAGGGATGATATACTGGATGCTCAACAACGCTTGGCCTGGCCTGCACTGGAACCTCTGGGACTATTACATGCGGCTGGCGGGGAGTTTCTTCGGGGCAAAAGTCGGGGCGAGGATGGAGAATGTTGTGTTTGACCCCGTCCGGAGGGTGGTATGGCTGGTCAACCGGTCGTTGAACCGACATGGGGAGAGGAAGATCGAGGTGGAGGTTCTGGGCCGGGACGGCAAGGTTCTGCACCGGAGCCACCTCTCCGCCATCACGACGCCGAACACCAGCAAGAATATTGGGTCTCTCGAACACGCATTGGGGAAGTTGACGGAGGTCGTCTTTCTTCGGTTGCTTCTCTTGGACAGCCACGGAAAAATCCTCAGCCGGAACGTCTACTGGGTTGCACAAGAGCTGGATGTGCTGGACTGGCCGAGTTCGGATTGGTATGTCACGCCCGTGACCAAGTATGCTGACTACACCGCGCTCAATGGGCTTGCTCGAGCAAACATCACCGTGGCGGCGGTTCGGGTTGGGGATGACCAAGTGGCAATCTCCTTGGAGAACCACTCAGGGGTACCGGCGGTTTTTGTCAGTCTCAACTTGGTGGATAGGAAAGGGGGAGACGTACTGCCCCTGGCGTGGGATGACAACTACGTCACGCTCTGGCCGAAGGAGGGAATGATGATCAAGACGAGGAAAGTGTTGGCCGAGGAATGGGAGCCGACGGAGCTGCAAGTGGATGGCAGAAATGTCGAGAAGAGGACTGTCAGGGTGGAGAGACGATAAAACATCCCTACGAGTGGTAAAAATAGACCATATTGTTAATTGTCAGAACCGAAAAAAGACTTCCTAAGGTGTCACGAGAACAACCAAATGGAGGAAACGCTCAACCACACCTAAATGTCGGAGATTACAGAACTCGAACGGCCAAGACGTGAAAAGGTGTTGGTATACTGGGGCTGGATTGCCGGCAGTCAGTTGTGTCTCGCCGTGTTTAGAGACAAGGTGCCAAGCAGCTCGCCGAGCTCAAACATCACAACCCGTAAGGCACACCAAGCTTGTCGCTCTCTAACCCCGCACCAACGGAGATGGTCCATCAGGACCTGGGTCGTGGATATCAATCTATATTACCGGGAGATTTGTCTCCACGTCGCCTAATGCCCTAGAGTTCTTGGTACTCCGTATTTATCCGCGCGGTGTTCCAACACATCTCTCGGGTACTACACCAACCCTGTCAATCAGAGCATATCAATCACGCCCGTCCCTTCGTCTCCGTCAACTTTCCTCTCGTCTCCTTTCCCCTTTCATCGCCGCCGAATCATCAACATGTACGTCCTCTCAGCTCTAGCCGCCGCCATACTGGCGCCCGTCGCCACCCTCGGCGCTCCCGCCAGCGAAGTCCCCCAGTTCCAGCCCCTGTACACCCGAGAAAATCTCTGCAGCCTGAAGTCTCCCCCGCAATTGTGCACACCCAATGCGTCCGTTACGGTGGAGGAGACGGCCCTCCGGGCGTACAAGTTCTATCGCGCCTTTGTCGTGGACGGAGATCCGCGGACCATGTTCTCCCTCATGGACAACGTGTACCAGGTGCGCGCGATCTTGACTTTATTGGTCTGCCAGGAATGATCTAAAGACAATGCAGCAACACCACCCCGGATATTCCAGCGGCCCGCAGGCCATCTGGTCTCTTTTCTGCAGCGGAAACAAGATCGGAACCGAGCAAGGAACCAAGTGGTGCTTCGATAGTAGCACGAATATGTCATATGCCCAATATTCTACGGTCGATCGTTGGCGCTGGGTCGATGGGTGTGTGCATGAGCATGTAAGTGGATCGAGGCGGGTCTGGTGTGTTGGTGTGATGGGGAGCGCGCTGACTGTGACACAGTGGGATCAAGGGGAAAAAATCCCGACGGATAAGTGCTACAAGTTGCCTGCAAACGCGACGGGAGGACCGAAGCTGTAGCCGCGGAGCAGGAGACGAGAGTTGACCCCAGTTTATTTTTTATTTTTTATTTTTTATTTTTTTTGCCTGTCAAGGGACCGTGTCACCTATACTATCAGAGTCTGTCACAATGGAGCCAAGCCAAGAGTGAATGAGAGTGCGCTCCTGCTAAAAGAATCCAACCCCAATGAGCCTCTGGAACGGAACACCTCTCTTCGCCAGATTAGCTCGAAAAGAGGTCGTGTACTCGGGGCATTGCCGGCGGCCAGGCTTTATGCATTCATGCAGCGTAAAGCCCTGGGTTTGCTGACCTCACAGATTGTAGTGTTTTGTCATGTCATAGCGCAGAGTCACAGGCCCAGACTGAAATCACTCGAGTCAGCTGTTTGTTTACAACAGATTCAAGGGGTGACGCAGCTCCCACTCACAGTAGATGACGCGGCTCCCTGGCTCGACTCCTTAATGCCTTTGTAGAACGGGTCCGTCTCCATCGCTTCCTCGGGACTGGAGTACTTGAACAAACGCCTCATGTTTTCTGCTGAATTTGGGTTGATGATGTCGTGCCAGATTCGCCGCCGTACCTCGTCGTACTTGTCGAGGATGGAGTCGTCAGCCCGGCCAGTGTGGATACCCACAAGGCAGTCACAGAGACTCCCCACATCGGCGATCCCTCCGGTGAGGCCCAAGCCGCCACTGAACATGTCAGCGAAAGACCAATCCTGCCCATCAGCAGCACTTACAAGGGATTACACAAGTGCGCGGCATCCGCCGCAAGGAGGAACCGCCCGACGCGCATCCTCTCCACACACCGCTGATGGACTTTGTACGGACTGAAGTTGACCATCTTGTACTTGTCTGGCGTCGGATTTCCGGGCAGGAAGGCCTGGAACTTTGCCGGCTGCCGTTCTTTCAACTGGTCGTAGTTCAGTCCCCCAATCTCGCCGTACGTGACTCGACAGAGGCCATCCGTTTGGATCCGAGCCACCATGTGCCTGTCGTTGTCGTCAGCATTGATTCCTTGGCCGTTTCCACTGCAGGTAGACCCACCAATGCTCCGGGTGCACAAAGAACTGACTGTCGTCGTAATCCCAAGGCCCAAAGTCATAGTACACGTTTGTGGCGACAATCTGCTCCTCCCACGTAAACCCCGGGAATTCCATGTCCCCAAACAGCTTCCGTCTCACAATGCTGTTGGCTCCATCACACCCAACCACGTAATCCGCTTCCCTTACCTCAATGCCCCCATCCTCTCTCTCTACCTTCACCCACGCCTTTCCGCTCCCCTCATCCTCTCCAATCTCCACAACCTTGGACCCATACCGAATCTCGGCTCCCTCCTTTTCCCTCACCGCCGCCTCCAAAATTCTCCCCAGCCGATGCAGCGGCAGACACACCATAGCATACCCCTCGTCATCCGCTTGATTGCGCACCATCGCGAGTCTCTCCCTATCCCCGTCCAGCCGCCGCCAAGATACGCCATCGGGAAAGAAGCCCTCGGCACCGATGGCGTCGAGGACGCCGGCGCGGTCAAACTCGATGCACGACTCGGGAGTGTAGTGGCTCGCGCGGGGGTTGGTGTCGAGCGCGGCGGTTTGTTCGAGGAGCTCAACGGGGATGTTGTGCTTTGCGAGCAGGAGTGCGAGCAGCAGCCCCGAAGGGCCGGCGCCGACGATGAGGACTTTGGATAGGGGCATTGTCTTCTGGGCCGTAACCAGGTCGGGCGGTTAGGTGATGCGTAGTTCGAGGTTGGAAATATTTGAATATATGTAGCTTGGAATACGTACTTGTTGGGGAAACATCTGAGGTGAGTAACACGGAACCGGGAGGCAAATTTGTGTCCCGACAGGTCAGCACGGCTTGAGTCCCCTCTCCCCATGTCCCCTTCCCCGCGCTCCCCGCTTCTCCACACCAACACCTGGACCCAGTTTTAAGGAACCCCAGGGATTTGTTGAAAGAGGCAGCGTCAAGATCCTTGACTTTGAACTCGCCAGCATCCCTCATGCGACTTGCCTGTTTGAGGCTGGAAATGAGGCGCGGCTCATGACCTCCACAACTCGCGAATCACTTCGAGGGTCGAAAGTGTGGTACAGCAGTGATGGATACACATTCGTGCATGAATAGGTTTACAGTAGGGAATTTCAACTGCACACACGATCAAACTGGCCGAGCCAGGGTGTTCCTAGTTGCCCAAAAATGAAGAAGCTTCCCGGCTGAGGTACGCGACTGTGGAACAGGGCAGATGCAATTGCAGAGGATTTGAAGCTTATCTCCAATTCGCATCGTTTGCTAAAATTCTTATGTCCTGTAAACACTGGGGCATCCTTTGTTGTGTATTTGGGCCGGATATTTGACCCTTTCATCATGTGGCACTCACGAGCAAGGGGGAAAAGGTATACGACGGCAAGGGAAAAAAGGTATACAACCGCAAGGGAAAAAGGCATACAACCCCAAGGGTCAAAAGGTGTACGACCACGACAGGACTCGAACCTGTAACCTTAGCCTTAGGAGGGCTACGCGCTACCTGTTGCGCTACGCGGCCAATGCGTATTGGAGTTTCTGTGCGTCGAGGATTGACCTGATGAGGCTGGAAGATCGGCGCCGGACCAGCACGGAGCCGGACCAGCACGGACGCCAAGGCTGGGTGTCGCGACACGGCGACAGAGACGGCCGATACAAGCCGAGCGACGGCCGATACAGGCCGAACGACGGCCACATCTGCATCACTTTCCGGGTGCAACTCAAGTACTCCGGACGGATTTCTCCGTATTACCGATGTGGTCGGATCCGGTTGTGTCGGGGAATGTGTTTGGGCTCGCCAAGTTCGGCCTGGCGTTGGTGAGGTCGAAGGATCTGCGGCCCAGACAGCGGCCCCCAAAATACGACGTGTTTGGCTTGTCTCCCTCCTCCACAATCGGGGCTTTTAGGCTTAGCTGACCAGTCCACTTTGCTTGCTCGGTGCTTTTGAGGAGCGCACTACGGCCCAGACAGCGACCGGCCGCAGCGCAGCAAACAACCCAACGGCCACGCCCAGTCGCCCGATCGCAAGGCCTCGGGAGCGCGCAGATCCGGGTTGCTCCATGCACTCCCGATTGAGCGCCAGTGCAGTTGCAGCAGGCTTTCTCCCGCGGAAGAAACGAAAGGCACATCACGTTTGAACGCGCACCTGCCTTTCGAGCAGTCGGTGCCGGTGTGTATTTTTTCCCTCTCGTTTCCGCCAGCCAATGGATGACGGCCTGTGGTCTGGCCGCAAGCCGGGCGCGTTGCTGCGCCTTTTAAGGGTTAGGGTTCTGTGCCGCGACGCCGGCGCATGGGGCCAACGACACCCGACCTGAAGCGGTCGGCAGCATGACGGGCGGCCCGGTCTTCTGTTTCGAATCGAATATTATTGGCAACCGGGCAATGTTTCGACCATGGCTACCGCCCGGTCACCCGGCCGCCCCGGTGATCGCCGCCGCTCCAGGCAGGCGATTCGGTTCACCCACCGGGCATGCCCCTTAAAAGTCTTTCCACAGGCTCACCCCCGCCTTTCCCGCCATATTCTCCGCTCTGAACACGCCGGATTGCTGCTTGACCGGGAATCCAAACACCACCAGCACACTTGAGTGTCCGCAGCCCTCGCAGCCCATCCGGGACACGAGGGGCCGCAGATGCAGCAGCAACGATGGGTCCATCGAGCCATCCCCCCAACCTGATTGAATACGTCTGGCCTTGCGGCCATCACGAGAATGTCGAGGTGCAACAAGCACCGGGCATCGCCTTCGTCCGAGGGCAATTCTCCCTGCCTGTCGCCAAGCCGCCAGAGGACTTCACCGAGGAGGAACGCACAGGCGTGCCGGGGCGCCGCAAGTGCTGCCGGTGCTGGACGACATGCAGCCTGTTCAAGCCGCACGAAGTGTGCGAGGAGTGCGATCATCCCTTCGCCGCATGCCCCTCGTGCGTCATCGTCGACTCGTCTGGGTCGCGCGAGATCGCCACGATTGAGTGCCGCCCCATCGGCGAGTTTGACCAGACCCCCGAGTATTGGAGATGCGACACCTGCGAGCACATCAACCCCTTTGACGGCGAGGGGCCCGTGAACGGCTTCTTGGCTCCCAAGGTGTCAGATTACATGGAGGACATGCAGTGCAAAAAGTGCGGCGGCGGCTTCACCGAGGACAACTGGGTCGTGAGCCCCTTCTGGGTGTATCTCGGCACATGGAACGGGCGAGTCGTGGCTGAGGGCGGCCCGTGGCACTGGAGCGTGGAGTGGCATCGGGACCGCGCCGGCGAGAACCACAGCAAAGACGACTGCTACGCGACAAGGAAAAACGGCAGACGGAGGCGCGAGAATCCCTGCATCAACAAGCAATTTGCCGCCGAGGCATCCTCGAGCCCAAAAGCAAAGGCGCTTGCCATACCCCCCATCCTGATCGTCGACACCGACTACGACAACCACACGTTGCCGCCTCCTTCGGCAGGTCTGACGCCGTTCCCGGAGGACCAAGGGTACGACAGCGAGAGAGAGACGGTGCCGGAATTTCAAGACCGGAGGTTTCTGCATCCGGATGACGCCACCCTGGGCACTGGCGGCTTTACCATCGGAGATTACGAAGACGGCGAGGACGAGGAGGATTTTGACGACGGGCAAAGGGACCGCGGCTTGGCTGTTCCTGATGACGACCAAGATCATGACTTGGGCTCCTACTACGACACTCCGTCTGTTGACGAGGAGCAACGGGAGGAATCGACATCGCCACAGTTTCCTCAGGGAGGAGGCGTCGGTGAGGATGACCGAGCACCCATGGATGATTACTACGACGAAGGGCAGCGGTCACCAGAACCCGGCGAGGCTTTTGCGGAACGAGAGCTCACAGCGGAGGCTGAGCCTCCACTACACGACGGTAAGCAAAACCCGCTCAACATTCACCCGCTCGAAGGCTAACCGTTTCCAAACAGAGCGCGATTTCCAGGACGACGCAGACCCCA